>Ga0310345_10000201_pt1 | contig 112873 bp, 113 predicted proteins | sample HC15DNA20500_MG_FD_204667 | JGI IMG/M metagenome (GOLD analysis project Ga0310345, IMG submission 204667) | Marine microbial communities from station ALOHA, North Pacific Subtropical Gyre - HC15-DNA-20-500_MG | ecosystem: Environmental > Aquatic > Marine > Oceanic | place: Pacific Ocean... | reverse complement strand
AAGGGCCCTCTTCCATCGCGGCGAGCAGCTGCTCATGCGGTGCCCGCAGATAGTCCTGGCTGGTGAGGTCGAATAACCGCATCAGACAGGCCCGCCGGACCCCCGGTCCGGCGGCGGTGCCTCCTTGGCCTTCCGGGCGGCCTGCTTGCGTCGTCTCAGATTATCGCGAAGGGCCGATTTCAGCCGCTCTTCACGCGCTTTCTCACTGTCTTTTGCAGCCATTTGTTCAGTGATCCTCCCGAAACGGTCTTTTCATCATTCCCGGCTTGAGCTAAGGGCACCCCACCAGCTTATACGCCGCGGTAGCTCAGTGGTAGAGCGCATCATTGGTAATGATGAGGTCGACAGTTCAATTCTGTCTCGCGGCACCAGCTTTTTCTCCTCCCCAAAAAACGTCCCGAAAGCCGCGAAGGGCAAGGTGGTTTCAGGAGTTCTAAATCCTGTTTCCCGGCAATAGTGAAGATGGCTCGGAAACACCAGTCTGAGCACTATTTGCTTTAGCTCGTAGCTGCCGTTTCTCCAAACATTACAAGGGTTTGACAGGAACCTGATGGAGAGTTCTAACAATTCTCCGAAGGGTGCGCGTGGCTTGCCGAGATTCTGGCGCTTTTCCAGCAAGGCCAGCTTGTCCATTTCGAGCGATTCAATACGCTTTTCATAGGCTGCAATGACGCGCGGATTGGACGCCTCGACGACAGAGTCGACCGTCTGCTCAATCTTCGCTTCGATCTTGCGAATATCCCGCTTCAGAGCTGCGCCCATAGCAGCGGATTTCTCGGCCTGAATATCCCAGGCATCGCGAAACATCTGCGTTGCCACTTCGACCACGCCCTTTGTTGGCTGGACGGAGGCAAGCAGCTCTTCGAACTCGCCTTCGATCTTTCCGCGCGGGATGGTTTTCCCGTATTTCGCGCAACCTTTCTGGCGACAGAACATATATGCGTATTTCTTGTACTTGCCCTTCGACCAGCCGCCGGTGAGCGGTGTATCGCATTCCGAGCAGCACACAGCAGAGCGAAGCGGGAAATCTTCTGCCACGTCCTTTTGCGGGGCCGCGTAGGTGCGCCCATCAAGCCTGTCCTGGATCTTGTTAAAGATCTCGACAGAGATCAGCCCCTCGTGATTGCCCTCGCGGGTGGCGACGCCGAGCTTTTCGCTTCCGACCAATCCTGCATACAGCTTTTGCCGAAGCATTCCGACGACAGTGTGCTGTGTGAGTTTCTTCGTTACGTTCCGCGTTGGGAATGTTGGGTGCGCGTTGACAAAACGCGTTGCCTCAGACTGTGAAGCAAACCGACCGGAGGCGAAGCCTTCGAGTAGCTCTTGGACAATGGAAGCGTCAGGTTCATCCCTGAACAGTATCTTGCCGCCGCCTGCCGCTTTCTCATAGCGGAAGCCGACCGGCGGCACCGACTGAACGCAATAGCCTTGCTGGAGACGCGCAACACTCTTCTGACGGCTCTGGCGACTATTGACCAAGCGCTCATAGTGCCCGGTCAGTGTGACCATACCTTCCTGAAGAAGGCCTTCAGGCGAGTTCTCGAAATTGAAGTTGAGGCATTCGCGCTCAGCGTTTCTTTGCTCCATCAGCCGGCGAAGCTGGAAGTGGAATTCGATATCGCGGGAATAGCGCCGCAGGTCATCGAACACCACAACGTAGCGCTCGCGTGGATGGTCATCGAGGAAGCGCAAGAGCGAAACCATTCCAGGGCGGTTCATGAAATCACCGCCGCCGCTTGCGTCATCAGGGAAGACCGCTTCCACGGCATAACCCTTTGCCTCGCAGTATTGGCGGCAACGATGCTCCTGGCTGGAGAGGCCGCTCCCCAAAAGTTGCTTCTTGGTTGAGACCCGGCAGTAGATGATGGCCTTCCTTAGTTTTTCGGGACTTCGGATCGTTTCTGGCATCACTCGACTCCTTCACTGGCAGGCTCAGGCATAGATGCCGCACTGCTCTCTTGTGTTGGGTTTTTCTTATGAGAACAGTCTAGCGCATTGAGCACATCCGCGCTCAGAATCGCGTCCGATTGTTCAGGTTTTCCACAGGCCTGCTGGAGCGGGTGAACGCCAAAGCCAAGCGAAACAAACTCGACGATCACATTCCAAAGCGCTTGCAGCAATTCGCGCTTTTGCTGGTCTGAGAGGTCGCTGTCTTTGAGATACGCATCGTATCGTTCAACATCGATTTCCACGCTCGGCTTCTTGGCAGATGCGTGGGCGCTCGATTTGAAAAGCGCTTGGGTGGTCTGGTCATGGTGTTCCATGGCTCGTTTTCCTTATCGTCTAGGGTGATTTCATTCGCTTCGTCCTTTCCTCTTCTTGCCTTGCCGAAAACAATTTTCGACAATAAGAACAAAAAGTGAACATATATTCATTTTTGGATTCGGGCAAGAAAAATTTGGGCTCAGTTTAAGGCCCGGAGTTACCGGGCCCGACCGTCTCGCGCGCGTTGGCGAGATGGCGCTTTCTTGCGTGACTGTTCGTATTCCTGCTTTCGATCCTTGATGGTCTGAAGTGTTTCCCGCGCAAGCTCTGCAGCAGGCAAAAGGTCCTGCTCGCGCAAATAGCCTGTTTCACGGAAGCTCCCCTGATCATCGGTATAGGTCCGCGTGATCTTCGTGTTGAACATGGGGCCATATTCCCCGTCCTTGCGCCATGAAGCGGCCCGCAAGGGACCATCCTTCAGATCAATTTCGGGGCGGTCTCCTGCATTGTCGTTTTGGCGATTGTCTCGTGTCATTCTTGGTCCTTTTCTTGATTAGCGCTTCTGGGAAAGAGCGTCGCTCCGATCCCGATTCATGCAGGCCGAGGCCATGGTCAGGCGTTGCTCGATGTAGGCGATCCTGCGCTCACGCAGGCGCTCTGCATCGTATGCGTTTCTGAAAGCCATGCCGCCGCCCGGCTCAAATGTGAGCGCGGCTTCAGGCGGCTTGCGCGCATTTTTGAGATAGTTGGCTTCATAGCGGCTCACGGTCTTAGCGTGGTCCAATACAGTCTCCCTTTCTGGCTTTGGTTTCTGAGCGGGTTAGCGACCGATGCGCGACCAGTATCCGTCCGCATACTGCGGATAATGCGCGCAAGCTTGCGGCACGCGCTCATGGATGACTGGCCTCCAGACCGCTCCCCAGCGTGTTTTAACACGCACACGATCCGCCGGCGGGTGATACGGGTTGGGATGGTATCGCCCGGCCATGAAGGCCTGCTCATAATAAGGTGCTCGTTCTGCCAGCATTGGCGCAGGCACATCATCGCAAAAGATGATCTGACGATCCGCTCCCAGATTGAGGATTTCATCGGGACTCATCAGGGCACGGTGTTGCTTGCTACGAATGGCGGCTTGCTCCTTGCCTGCTGCATAAGACAGGCCCGCAGCAAACGGATCGCTGCCACCAATGAAGGCTTGCATGGCTTCACGCTTCATCTGGCGCGCACGAGCATGGAGAACCTCGTCATCATATTCGAGCGTCTGCATGCCCAGCATCGAGGAGATCCCATTTGCCGTAGCGTAGTCACGCACCGCGAAATAACTGCGAAGCTGAGCGCTGGATGTGATGATGCTGGCTGCATTTGGCCCGAGCGCGTTCATCTGCTGCGTGCTCTGAAAGACGGCCCAGGGGCGAATGCCCATGCCAGCTCCGTAGGTAAAGAGCTTGGTGACCAACGGGAACGCGCCAAGCTGACCGCACTCATCGAGAATCCATGTCTGTTGCGGGGCATCCGGCGCACGCGATTTGAACAACATGGCGCTGACAAGTATCGCTTTTATTACAGGAGACCAGGCTGTCACAAACTCCGCAGGCGGGTTAAAATAAAATTGGTAGGCTTGATCACTCTCGCATATATCTGAAATTGAGAAATCAAAGGGTGGAGATACTGATCTCATCAGTGCGGGATCGGACAGACACGCAACCGCCTTGAACAACTCACCGACAATGCCCTGATAGCCATTGCCGGTCTGGCCATTCTGTCCGGCGGCGATTTCCTCTTCGACGCGGGCTGCAAGCGGAAAGCCGCTCTCCTGCATCTCGAACCCGAATTCGAGCCAGGCATCGCCGCCGCGCGCGATCATATTTATAGCCTCGTAGAGCGCAGGCAGGGTCAGCAACCCATCGCGTTTGACGATGGTCAGGCACAGCGCTTCGAAGAATTCGCGTCCCCTTTGCTCGAAGTAAGCGCTGTTCGCACTGCCGGAGGTCGCGATCCAGTTTTCGCAGAACACCTTGATATCCGAGATGAGTGTCGGACTATCGATCTTCAGGTTTTCAACGGGATTGATGCGGTGTTGGGGCAGACCGTGAAGGCCGAGCGGGTTCCAGTAAATGCAGAACTTATTATCCGGAGTTTGGTCTTGACTAATCGCGGCCAACTCGCCCTTGAGATCGAGCACGAGCATCGAGGATGAGTAGATGCCTACGCAGAGATTATAGGCCAGCAGATCGCGCAATTTTCCGCCGCGTGCGCCAGCGGTCAGCAGCAAGCCGCCAGCGCCGGAATACCAAATCGGCTTTCCTTCCATAAAGCCCACGAAAAGGGCGTCGGGCGATTGTCTCAACATGCCTGCGCGGCGCAGTTCCTCTTCTTCGGCGAAACGAGCAGAGCCGAAGCGGAATTCTTCATTGAAATGGTGATGCATGAGTGTCTCCGAAAATCAAAAAGGCCGAGCGCGCAGTTTGCGGCCCGGCCTAAATCGAATTGGGTGATACGCGCCTATATGGCGGCGAGGATCAGAAGGAATGCAATAACGCCGATGATCCAGGCGGCAGCATTGCCATCCTTCTTCGGCTTGCGGCGATACACGTTTCCAATGTGATCCCAATCATCTCTTTTCATAGCGGGCTCCTTTCGTTGTTGCGGTTAAAGAAAGCGAGTGGCGATCGCGAGGCCGCCCATCGTCAGGGCGGTGGCGATGGTGGCTCGTGACAGGAAGAAGATGAACGCGCCGCACATCACCCCCCATGCCACGGCGATGAGGTCTTCGTATCCAGCGCCATAGTGATTGGCGGTGAAGTCCTGGACCCAGAACACCGTGGCCGAATATGTCGGTGGTGTAGCCAGGAATGTGACGATGAACGCCAGAACATTCCCGAGACCATTTACCGATGACATGAACATCGACTTTCCGGCCTGGCTGTGTTGAGCAAGTGGTTTCAATAGTACCCTCCGAGACTGAAGAGAGTGGCGCGCTCATTCGCGACACAACTCTCTTCTACGCTCCGGCACTGAGCGGTTCGGGTGATCCACGGAATTATTCTTCCATAGCGCTTTTCAGATGCGCGACGGTCTTCGGTGCACTGGTGGGGCGCCGCGAATGCGAGGTGCGGGCGTGACCGCTCAGGGACTTCCGGCCATGCGCGCGAAGCGTGCGTTCGGTTGTCGCCCGGCTCATTTGGAGTTCGCGTTCCGGATCGAACCAAGCTTTCGCCTTCTCGGGGTGTACCAGCACGAAGATCGAAACGAACAGCAGCCACTCCTCCCGAACTTCCCTTCGAACATAAGTGCGGTGGGACGGAGCCTTGTCGCCAAACGAATATCGGTAGATGTTTCTGAAGCGCTCTGCATGGGCTACTTCTTGAGCCTCAGCCTCATCATCGCTGAGACCGACTGTATTTACCTGAAACAGCTCCAATGGGAGCTTGCTAGCAGCTGCCTCGCGTTCAGGCGTGGTGGCCCATTTTGCAAGCATTGTGAGATATGCGTCACAACATTCACTCGCGGCGATACTCAAGGCTTTGATGTCTGCAGTTGCACGATTGATAAGTACAGGATTAGGCGCTCGTCCCGACCGTGTTCCAGGCGTGAAGTTGATCGTCCTGTCCTTGATTGTGTTCCTCAATGTCGTTCTCCATGGAGTTGGAGAACGGGCCCGTTCTATCGGTTAAAACGTGTCGACTTGGACACATTGACTCAGGCTTGAGAGTTGCTCAGTAAAAATTCTGGGAAAACTTTGCTACGTAACACTAGGCTCGTCTGGCCAGTTGTTTAAGAGGTGCTTTCCGCTTCGCTCGTAAACCTCAAGCACGAGATCTACGAGTTCCTCACTTCCCGTTAGGCCGGCGACATCAAGCAGGTCGTGGCCAAATCTATCTAGATGTCTGAGATCAAGCGCGTGAGCATGCTGGAGCACTTCGGCAGATAGTTTCGGCATTCGTCCCGACACACATAGCATTGCTGCATTCTGCCCAGTAACGAAATCGACGCTGTTAATCTGGTTGGGGTCCTCAGCAAGAATCTGTTCCACAGTTCCGCGGTCAGACTTCCTAATTGCTACGATAATTTCAGGACCTTTCTCCAATAAACCTCGTTCTGCTTCGAATAGATAACTCACACTCATTATATCATCCCGCAATATTCAGATACAAGTTTGATTATAAATGATTTTTCTTCTCCCCTGACAGCCATTGGGAAGAGCGGTCTCAGCTTGCCACCAATCCTTAACATTGCCCGGGGAGACACGGTGTTTACTGGATTGGGGAACTGGCCGTCGGTCGATATGTCGCCTGCGGCGTTTATATCCAGCACGTGATTGATCATGGTCAAATCATGCGACCCACGAAACAACAATGTGCTCAGGTTGTCGGATTGGATCCTCAAGAAAAGGCCGCTTCTCTCGATTCTTGGACCACGCACGCAACCGCCAAAAAACAAATGACTAGCAGGCGGCTCGGTGAACTCTTCTGGCTTGCGCCTCTCGGGTTCTTTTCCCCGCCTGGAGAGCTCTGCATATAGCTCAATGCTAAAAAGGGCGACCATGCTCACTGATGGTATGCGGGAGGGCAAAAAAGTGAGAACGAAGGCTGGCTTCAAGCCATAATCTGCAAGATTTACGTTTTTGCGGGAGCCTTCGCTCGCAAAAATAGTGGCTAACTCATACAACTTCTTTTCATCAGAAACTTCGAAAAGAAATAGAGGCACATTGTGTAATTCGGAGACCGCTTCGAGATTTTGCTCAAACTCTGATTTCCCCTCTGAAGACACTAATTCGGCGACATTTATCGGCGGTAAATTGGATAACTTTGTCCACTCTTCCAGTACCCTCGGCTTGAGAGCCCAAAGAAAGAGATAGATCGCTGAAAGTGTTTTATGCGACGCTTTTGGGTTATCAGGCAATTCATAGCGCAAATCGTCAGTAACGACCGTCCGAAATCCGGATTTGCAGAAATTATCGAGCGTTTCCGCCGATAGAATGGACGCTTCTAACATCCGTTCTTTTTCGGCATCCGGCAAAACGATATTTTTTATGACCGTAGATATCGTTTCGCTAAAATAGTCGGCAAACCGTTCTCGTCCCCCATGAAGCGCGAGGCGCTCAGCGCGCATCGCCCGCCACATGCGAGATACATGTGCAGTTCTGAAAAACTTTGGTATGCGGACGACTGACACTGCCGCACCGGGTCTCGAATGCCCTTTTTCGTCATTTGCGGCAGTCGGTATGTCGTTCATCAGGATAGGGAATAACTTCTGGGATAGTCGCAGTCACTCTAAATTTTATATGTTCACGTATAACGCAGCTGAATGCTTCGGCTTGTGTTTGTTTAATAATCAGCCGGACGATGCTCGCACGATTTTAGCCTCGGCCGTCCTGGGTAGCGGCCTTTACGCGCCGCATTCTGCATGCCCGCGATTGTACGCTCACGGATGATTTGTCGCTCAGCCGCTTGCTGTCCAGAAGTTCTTGTATTGATTGGCCATCTATCGTGTCGGATTCACTCACCTGATCAGTCTATCAAATTCACGCTGCGGTTTCGAAAGAAATTGCCCGGCTTTGCGTGGCCATTCGTGAGAGTCCGCCGGAAGTACCGCCCGGCCTGATCGATGAACCCTGCAGCAATCCAGCCGATCCAAGCCCGCTTGCGGGCGCGCAATGGTCTGCCCGCTCCACACCCGTGTGGACCATGCGCGGATCGGCTGTGCCGCTGCTGTCCCGGTGTTCATCGGCCGGGACGGTCCCGGTCGGACAAACGACACGAAAGGACAACACAATGTCTGACCAACCCATCAAACGATTTCGCATCGGGGCCATTAGCGCCGCGATCTGGCGAAACACAGCCAAAGACAAAAAGGTCTGGTACGCCACCACAATCCTGCGCTCATACCGCACGGAAGACGGCTGGAAAGAAACGGCCAGTTTTTCCGCGAGAGACCTTCCTGTCATCGCCAAGCTTACTGATATCGCCTCGCGCTACATCCTGAAGCTTGAGGCCGAAGATGCTTCCTCCATTGAGCGGAGGGCCGCAGCATGAGCCGCCCGATCACAGCCAGCCTCGTCCCGCTCGATAAGCGGGCGGGCTTCCTCCCCAAATACGCCGGCACGGAGTTCCTGCGCTATGAAATGCTGACCTACGCGCTCATGGATCAGGCCTGCGACCAATATGGCGGCGGCCTTTGGGACTTCTACAGCTTAAGCAATGGCGGATTCTTCATGGCGCCCGATATCGAGGAGCCGGTTCATCTCGTCTGGGCCGACAATTTCTTCGACGGCTATCTCGGCAAGGAAGCCGCCGGTATCGGCATTTCACTGATGGTCCAGAGCCAGATGGCGTTCGCCACTAATAGCGAGCGCTTTGCCAATGCCTTCCACTGCCTGCGGGAGTATGTTCTCGATCACAAGGAGGCCGGAGCAATCTTCCGGTTCATCGACTGATGGGCCGGGATCATTCCCCGCTCACTCGCGCCGAGCGTGAGGCAGCCTTTCGCACCGCGACGCGCTGCCTCATCGCCTGGCACGGTGAAGAGCTGAAGCGCGGCGTTACCGATGAGCGGTTACGCGAGCTTCTTGTGAGAGCTTTGGGCATCTTCGGCGGGAGCTGCGGCCCTGACCGGCTGCACGTCACTTATCAGGGCTCTGGTCTGAAAATCTGGGCGAGCCGCGAGATCCATAATCATGTGCAGATGAAGCCGACCTTTCAAGGCGAACTGGTCGTGAAGATGGCGCGTGAGGTCTATGGCATTACCGATCCGAGTGACGATCAGATGTCGATGTTCTGACAGGACTTCTTCAACCATTAGTGACGACAATCGCGGATGGGCTCCAAAAGGGCTCATCCTCTTTTGTTGGAGTACGCCAATGCCTTGTCCGGATTCATGTAGCGGCGGATCAGTCCGTTCTCTTACAGATGGAGAGCAGGAGACGGTTGCTGCAACGGTTAAGGCCTGGCCAAGCGAGCATCCTGTGTCGAGTTTTGAACGTTGCTCCTGGTGCGGGCTCGTTTTTAAGCAGACATACCTCGACGGTTTGCCTCTGCTCATCAAGGCCGGCATCCTGAATAATGACATCACAGGTGATGGCTTTACCCCCTTTAAGTCCAGCTTCTGAACTAAGGCGTGAGCTTGGTATTACCTGTCAGAGATTACGCTTGGGATGGGATAAGGAGCTAACGCAACGGTGTGCGTGGTACTACCACGCCCGTTGGCAAGGAGGCCCGCTGCGCGCCTCCGTTGCATCCTCCCGGCTTGTGGCTCCTCCAGGGCATTGAGCCCATTCCAGAGCCAGGAGACCGTATCGCCGGTCAAACACTCGCAAGGGAGACTTCGCTCTCCCCTGCACCCCATCGACCAAAAGGGCCTTCGAGCCCCTCTGGAAACCCTGAGCATGTCATGCAGACGCTTTCAGCGCGACCAACCGTGCGCCGTTTGGATGCCGATCAGGTCTTTCGCGACCCGATACCCACGACCATTTGACCGACGGCCTTCATACAGCAAACCGAATGTGAGTTCCGTCGAATCGAGGAATGATGAGAGCGAAATCATCTCCCCTTGGCCTGTGGATAGCCCTTGAATTATTACAGCAAAAGCTAGCCCAGCCGAGTTCATCTGGTACGCTGTCAAAAAGGAATGAAGGAAGAACGATTGCCTCACGAGACAGCTAGCCAAGGGAGTTTATTTACCAGCGACTTTTTGACGGAAACCATCAAGTCGAGCGCTGACTGGAGGTCGCTCGACAAGCTCGACTTCGATTTGATCGAACGAAACTTCAGATCACACTTTGATAGCTTTCCGATAGATCAAACGCCCAATGAGAGCCAAACGGAGGATGATCTGATTTGGCCAATCCTTGCTGAGCTTGGCTGGACAGAATCCCTGAGGCAGCAAAATCTGTCGCCGAAGGGGCGCGAGGATGTACCAGACGGTCTGCTTTTCGAAAACGCAGATACAAAAAGCAAAGCCAACAGTTTTCCTGAAGAGTGGAAGCGATATGAATTCGGCCGCGCCGTCGTGGAGTCGAAGCGATGGGCTCGCCCCCTAGATCGGCGTTCTGGCCGCAGGGGTGAAGAAACCGCGCCTTCTACGCAGATGCTTCGCTACTTGCGGCGTATCGATGACGTCACACGCGGTACGCTACGTTGGGGCATTTTAACGAACGGCTCCAAGTGGCGGTTATACTTCTCAGGTGCGAGGTCGGTCTCTGAGCAATTCTTCGAACTCGACATTGCGGCGATCCTCAACCTGCCAGGCCATAATGAGGGACTTTTTGCGCTCGACGAGTCAGATCGCCGACACTGGTTGAAGGTCTTCTTCCTCGTCTTTAGACGCGAAGCATTTTTACCGCATGGTGTTGATCCCCGTACCTTTCACGAGAAGGCCATCGAAGAAGGTCGCTTTTACGAAGAGCGGGTCGCAGAAGATCTGTCGAACAAGGTCTTCGGTGAGGTGTTTCCAGATCTTGTGCGCGCCATCGTCAAGGCCGCGCCGGAAGCCGATCTTCAAGAGGTACGCGAGGCGGCGCTGATCCTACTTTATCGGCTTCTGTTTATTCTTTTCGCTGAAGATCGCGATCTCTTGCCGGTTAAAGACACACGCTATGATGACTACGCGTTGCGCAACAAAGTTCGTCTTGATGTCAAAGAACGCAAAGACAAGGATGACGTTTTCTCGGAAACAGCCGCTCGCTACTGGGGCGCGATGGCTGATCTTTTTATCGCAATCGACCAAGGCGACGCGTCAATAGGCTTGCCCCCATACAACGGCGGTCTCTTTGACCAAGAACGCCATGCAATCCTTACCAATATTCGTATTTCGGATGCGGTAATGGCACGCGTAATCGATGCACTATCCTTCGAAAACACCCCAGACGGTCGACATTATATCAACTACCGCAACCTGTCGGTCCAACAGCTTGGCTCAATCTATGAGCGACTGCTCGAATATGAGGTGACGCGCGACGATGATAGCATCAGCGTTCAGCCCAACATCTTTGCCCGAAAGGGATCAGGCAGCTACTATACGCCTGACGACCTTGTTCAGCTAATCTTGGACGAAACACTCGAACCGCTTGTTGCGGAACGTAAGGGCGCCTTCAAAGCCAAGATTGAGGAGTTGAGACAAAGTGATCTGCCAGATCACCGTAAGATTGGTCAACTCAAGCGTCTCGATCCCGCAACCGCTTTACTTGAACTAAAAATCTGTGATCCCGCCATGGGTTCTGGGCATTTCCTGGTGAGTCTGGTGGACTTCATGGCTGATCAAGTAATTGCGTCCATGGCAGAGGCAGAACTCGATGTGCCTGAGGAATGGGGCGACTATATTTCGCCACTAGGCGAGCGTATCGACACGATCCGCAATACCATTCTTGCAAACGCTGACGAACGAGAATGGACTATAGACGAAGAACAACTCGACGATCGACATATCATACGTCGCATGGTGCTGAAGCGTTGCGTGTATGGCGTGGACAAAAATCCAATGGCTGTCGAACTCGCGAAGGTGGCGTTGTGGCTGCATACCTTCACTGTAGGCGCGCCACTTTCTTTCTTGGATCACCACCTGCGCTGTGGTGATAGTCTTTTTGGTTCCTGGGTGAACAAGGGCATCGCCCAGGCCACAACTTACGGCACACCGCTATTACTACATGAGCCGATGAAGCGCGCCCTGCGGGCGGCCTCCAAGATGCAGATCGTAGAAGGTCTAACTGATGCCGAAATAGCTGAAGCGCATCGATCAGCGGACGTATTCGCCGAGGTCGAAGACATGACCGCACCCCTAGATGCTCTGCTCAAGCTCATTCATGCCTTTGATTGGCTCGACTTGAAGGACAAAGAAAGCAAAGCCGCCTTACAGGGCTTCTTTGACGGCGAGTTCGGCGACCCGATCGAAATCGTAATGGGATCGCGAGAGCTGGAGCGCCCAAAAGCTAAGGCGGCTTCTGAAACAATGAAAGGCAGCATTTCCGCGGCCGAAAAGTTCGATCTTTTTTCCGAAATTCTAGCTGAAGCCAAGTCGTTGCTCGACGAAGAGAACTTCCTCAATTGGCAAGTCACTTTCCCAGGTATTTGGACCGATTGGGAGAAAGAGAAGCTTAACGGTGGGTTTCACGCCGTGATCGGAAATCCGCCTTGGGACAGAATGAAACTGCAACAGGTCGAATGGTTTGCAGAGCGTCGTCCTGAGATTGCAATGGCAGCCAAAGCGGCTGATCGCAAAAAGATGATCGCTGCTCTCGAAGAGGCTGGTGATCCTCTATCGCACGATTATTCGAGAGCATCAGAACGCGCAGAAGCTGGCACCCGAATGGCCCGCAAAGGCGGAGATTATCCGCTGCTCTCTGGAGGTGACGTGAACCTCTACTCGCTGTTCGTCGAGCGCGCGATGACAGTGGTCAAGCGGGAGGGATTAATCGGATTGCTGGTTCCGTCTGGCATTGCCTCTGACAAAACCGCCTCAAAATTCTTCAAGGGCGTGGCAACGGAAGGTCGGCTAAAAACGCTCTATGACTTTGAGAATGGCAGACAAGGTAGAGCCGGTGGGCCATTTTTCGCTGATGTCCATCGGAGCTTCAAGTTCTGCGCTCTTGTCGCCTCACCCTCGCCGACGGAGTACGCAGCTCAATGCGCCTTCTTCCTACACGATGTGTCTGATTTGTTAGACGATGGGGTAAAATTCTCCCTCAGCGCTGAGGACTTCGCGCGCGTGAACCCGAATACCGGCACCGCACCAATCTTCCGCTCAAAGCGCGACGCCGAACTGACCACCCTCATCTACGGCAATGCCGTGCCTTTAGTCGATCGGTCTACTGGAACCGAAGTGAAAGCATGGCCGGTGAAATACTCGACCATGTTTCATATGACGAATGACTCCGGCCTGTTCCGTACGCGCAAGGAACTTGATGAGCAGGAATCTGCCTATCCCCTTGCTGGCAACGTATTTGGAAGCCCAACTGGGAATTGGCTTCCATTGTATGTCGGGCGCATGATCCACCAGTTCGATCATCGCGCGGCATCGGTAGAAGTGAACGAAGCCAACCTTCATAACGCGGCGTTGAGCGGCGCGGTAACTGAGCAGCAAAAGGCTGATCCAAACTTCGTCCCTACACCCCAATATTGGGTACCGGAAAGTGAGGTCGACCTCGCTTTGGGTGCCGAATGGACGATTGCCTTCCGAGACATCGCCAGGGCGACCGATGCTCGGACGATGATTTCGGCGGCAATTCCAAAAGCGGGCGTCGGAAATACAGCGCCTTTGATTTTATGGGATGACGAGGACCAGCGAGCAGACCAAAAAGCGCTACTATTGGGTAACCTTGGTGCGATCCCATTCGACTACGCCACAAGACAGAAAGCTCAAAGTACGCACCTGAACTGGTATATCGTCGAACAGCTTCCTGTGATTTCGGCAGTTAGATTCGACAGCGTGCGCTTCGGCTCAAAATCCGCAGCAGAAGTTGTTCGCGAAGTTGTTCTGGAGCTGACTTATACCGCCCACGATATGGCACCATTCGCGCGAGACCTGGGCTTTTTGGATGAGGCTGGAAACGTAAAAACTCCATTTGCGTGGGATGACGAGCGCCGCCTAATCCTTCGTGCGAAGCTGGATGCGGTTTTCTTTCACCTCTACGGCATTACAGGCAGAGACGACATCCGGTACATCTACTCGACCTTTCCTATTGTCGAGCGCGAAGAGAAAGCCGCCTATGACGGGGTCTATCGCTCGTGCGAACTCTGTCTAGCTTACATGAATGCTCTCAGTGCCGGAGACCCCGACGCAAAAATCCAGACTTAGGGGGCTTCGTGACAGATCACTCAGCACATCGCGAAACCGTTTTTCTCAGCAAAGCAACGCCTGGGGATGATGATTTCGCGTTATGGCTGGCACCTCGTCTCGAAGCTCATGGATACAAAGTTTTCGCCGACATTCTTTCCTTCGATGCCGGGGACCGCTGGAGACTCAAACTTACCGATACTCTTCAGAATTCGGCGATCAAAATGCTGCTTTGCTGCAGCGATGAGTCCCTAGCTCGTCATGGCGTGGACGAAGAGATATCGATCGCCCAGGATCTATCAAGAGAGTTGAGTGATCCAAACTTCATCATTCCTCTGCGACTGAAGCCGTTCAAAAAGGTCTTTGGTATTGGCGGTCTTCAATACGTCGACTTCACTAGCTGGGCTTCAGGGCTGACCGACTTGTTGGATAGCCTTGAACGTCAGTCGGTGGCTAAATCGAATTCTCCGCCGCAAATCAATCCAGAATGGGAAAGATACCAGAAGCGCCAGCAAGTGGTGTTGGAACAAACACCTGAGCCACTGACCTCCAACTGGCTAAGGGTGTTATCAGCGCCGGATACAATAAAGTACCTCGTTCCAACGGGCTCGATATCTCACTCCGTAATGTCGAAGGAAGGCAAGTCGTTCGAATTTCCGCTCGTCCAGCATAACCGAGGCTTTTTCGGTTTTTGCGAACCGTCAGAAATGATTGATCACTTTAGTGGAACCGGGCCATTTCACGCGAAGTTCGAATTGTCTTTCGAACAGTTCTTAGAAGAAGGTGTGCCTGAGCTGGGTCTCGCCGACCGAGAGGCAAAAAACATAGTTGTCCAACTGATGCGTCTCGGTTGGGAGCGTTACTGCGAAAAGCTCGGATTGCTTCGCCACAAGTTCTCAAAGAGCTCCAGTTTCCACGCTGCTGACCCGCTCGTTCGAATAGGACAAAAAATTCCTTGGGGCCGTCAGGGAAGTCGACGTTCATCGATGCTTCGCAACATCTCAAAAAAGAAGGTTTGGGAATTTGGAATGAGTGCCATCCCAAGCTTATATCCATTTCCGCACTTTCGGCTTAAGAGCCGCGTTCTTTTTTCCGAAGTTATCGATGAAAAAGAGCGTGGTGCGACAACATCCGATCCGAAGGCTCAGCATAGGCTTCGGCGTTCTGTCTGCTCGCCTTGGCGAAACCCTGCGTGGCACGGCCGCCTCATGGCTTACCTAGAAATTCTAGCTCCAGAAACCGCCACCATAAAGCTCCCAGTGGCCCATTCTTCTTTTATCGAAGTAGAGGCCCGCCCCTTGACGGTGACGAGCCCCGTTTCAACGAAACAGGCAGAAATTACTGACGGAGATGCGGAAGAGCTGGATGACACTACTCTTCCTCCAAACTACGACGACGAGGAGGGTACGTGACGAGCTTTGAAGAGAAACAGCTATTCGCAGAGCACATTGAAGAGCCGCAGCTCGAATTTGGACACGGACAATCCAGCGATCATCCGAAAGATGGACTCTTTCTTTACGGGCCGAGGCGGCGAGCGGAAGGACCCACAACTCTTCGTGTAGGAGTCGTTGGCACCACGGTTGGCTTAGAACTGTTTCGCGAATGGTCGAATGAAATTATGGGACGGATACCAGTGCCACCACCCGGCCCTAGAGACAAAGAGGTTCGCCTCCACCTTTCTGCCTTTCCAGGTCTGCAGGAAGCGTTTGGCATTGGACTGAATCCCGATGCCTTCACTGAAGTAGGAATTGATGAGAGGCAGCTAGACAAGCTCACTCGTATCATCAATCAGCATGAGGCTGTCTCCAAAGCAGCCGACCTTTATGTCGATCGCGTGCGCGACCACGCAAAGAACGAAGAACAGCCGATTGATGTCTGGATCTTCGTTGTCCCCGAATTCGTTTTTGAACGATGTCGGAGACAGTCGCGCCGACAGGGTTTACCAACAGAAAAAGGCGATTTCGCGAAAAGCCAAAAGGCACGGTTTGATGCGCCACTTTTTGAGGGCGTCCTTGATGTTGAAGAAGAAAAAGTATTCGACGACATTCCCGATTTTCACCGTCACATCAAAGCGAAATTGCTCAATCTGAATTACACCTCGCAGCTAGTGCGAGAGACGACTCTAAAACCTGAGAAGTTTTTGAACGCAACGGGAAACCCAACAAGGCGAACGCAAGACCGCGCCACGATCGCCTGGAATTTCAGCACAAGCCTCTACTACAAGACTCAGGCCGACCCGCCTTGGAAGATCGCCAATATGCGCCCCGGCGTTTGCTACGTGGGCCTTGTCTTCAAGGTACTGCCAGAACACGAAAAAGGACATGCCTGTTGCGCCGCTCAGATGTTCTTAAGCGAAGGCGATGGCGTTGTCTTCCGTGGAGCCGTTGGACCTTGGAAGACAGACAAGAAAGAATTTCATCTATCCGCCGAAGCGGCGTCCGCTTTGATGCGCTTGATCCTCGACACTTACAGACAAAAACATGGTCAGTTTCCACGCGAGTTGTTTATTCATGGACGAACTTCGTTTCACAGGGAGGAGTGGGAGGCGTTTTGTAGTTCTGCTCCGCCAGAAACCAACATCGTCGGCGTTCGAATCAAAAGCACCACTGGCGACATGAAACTATTCCGTGACGGGGACTACCCTTGCTTACGCGGAACAGCGCTCATCCTCGACGAAACAAATGCTTATCTGTGGTCTTCTGGATTTGCTCCTCGAATAGGAACATATATCGGGCCAGAGACACCCAACCCCCTATTCATAACAGTCCTGAAGAGCTCGAATTCCACTCCTGAAATGCGCACTGTCCTGCAGGACATTCTTGGCCTCACGAAGATCAATTACAATTCATGTAACTACAATGACGGCCGACCGGTAACGATCCAATTTGCCGATAAGGTTGGCGACGTCCTGATTATGGGTAGCGCTAAAGATGCCGAACGGCAGCCATTCAAGTTCTACATTTAGAATCGGGTTCTATGAGCTGGAGTTCGCGCTGAAGTTTATTGTTCATCACGCAATCGATCCGCTAATTCGACCACGAACGGCGATGCCCGTCCTCTTGTTGTAACCAGATGCACCTCATTTTTGGCGCGCGTAAATCCCACATAGAAAAGCCTCCTCGCTTCCATCACATCGCGCGGACTAGAATTTCTACGTGGAATTCCATTTCTATCGATCCCGAACATGATCACGACCTCGAATTCGCGCCCCTTAGAGCTGTGCAAAGTCGACAAATTAACTCGATCGTGAGCTTCCCCTTTGCCTGAGAACATACCTAGCGAAAACTCCGCAAATTCGGTTCCCTCATCTGTCTTTTCGATCAGCTCACTGAGGTTTCCTGCTTCATCGCCGAGCGTTCTAGTCTCGCGGAAGAGATCAAGTAAGAGCTCGTTTCTGAATTGAAGCAACCAAGAATGAAGCGAAAGGTTGCTATCTCGCCTGGGCCAAAGAAACCCGATCAATTCCCTTTGAAATTCTAATTGTTTCTCTTCCGTAAGGAGCGCTTCGGAGAAAAGCCTTAGCCCTTCAGAGGCCACAACTGAAAACTTGGGATCGCTATCGCACCAACCGCCGCAACACCAGCGCGCACATTGCTCCAGCCATCGCATCAATCTGCTAGCGCGCGGGTACATTGCGTTCCTGTCTGCGCGTATAATCGAAACGCCAGCTTCTGTTGCGGCCTCAGCGACCGCATCTCCCAACCATGCGGCTGGATATAGCACGGCTATTTCTCCAAGGCTCAAATCAGGAGTTCGTTCCAGTATCTCAGGCAGTAATCGTTCGAACAGCTCCTGAGCTTGCTGTTCATAAGTCCCATTCAGTCGGTGGAAAAAAATGGTCCCTTCAGCCGCTCCTTCGGGCGCCACGTACCCTCGCTCTTCTCCCAGAGCGTACTCAGATGCAGTGACGATACTCGAACCGCACCTATAGTTCAGGCGGAGTCTGTGGGTCTCGACATCAGCCCTCTCGGTCAGTGTTCGTAACAGGCGTGGGTTCGCTCCTGTGAAGCCGTATATCGACTGGTCTTCGTCTCCCACTGCAAAGAGCCTAATGCCCGTGCTGAAGCACAAGCCCATGACCATCCGATGTAGGGCTGAGCCAAGGTCCTGATATTCATCGACAGCCAAAACTGGATACTTCGCCAAAATTGCTTTGCGCAACCAGGGATTGGCCTGGAGCGCTCTGACGGAAAGAAGCGGCATATCTTCAAAATCAATCAGCCCTCGGGCTCTTAGTTCACGTTCATATGCCTCAATAAGCCGCGCAGATTCCGGATCTGTCGTATGATACGCTTCCGCATCTCGATCGAGATGCGTCCTACGATACCGATCCATTCGAAATCGCCATCTGGTATGGGGATCTTCTCCGAGAGCGATGACTCGATCATACGCTCGCTCCAATGCGCCACGCTGATCATTCGTTGTCGCCACTTTAAAGTCTTCAGGCACACCAATATTAGCGGTCTTCGCGTAGGGCAGAATAATCTGGGTAAGCGAGAACGAGTGCACCGTACCAATGAAAACTCGACCGCGTGCTTCGACTCCCAACGCCTCAAGACGCTGTTCAAGCTCTCGTGCGCACTCATTGTTATATGTTATGCAGGCAACACCACGCGGAGCCTCCACGTCTTCTGCCAAAATTCTCGCGAGCTTGATCGTGAGCGTTTTAGTTTTGCCGCTTCCTGGCCCTGCAATTACAACGCAATGGCCTTGAGATTCATAAGCAGCCCATTGCCCATCATTCGGCCGCAGCTTCTCGGCTTCTCGAAGGTACAAATTAGACACGATCCACCACGAATTGTATCGCCCTCTGAATGTATCCGGGCGGTGCGGTTCCTTCGATATGAGATAGCAACCGCTGTGAGAATCTCCCCTTACCTACGGCCTCGATCATTTTGAGAAGCTCGTCATCATCAATTTCTTCATTGTCGACTTCCCACTCAGTGAGCTTGGCTTGCTTAGGCTGAGTGAACGGAAACTCCTGAAGCGTAGTAACTATTGCTGCTGCAAACCCTTCATCACAGAGATCAATTTCCAAAGTCTGTTCGTTGCTAAAAATGCCGTATTCTTCGCAAGAATGACAGAATACGGCGTCGTCATCCATGTCTTTCAGCTCGGCGACAATCTCGGCTTCGTCTTCCGCAGCAGTAATCGACAAGAAGTCGCCAACTAGTTTTAGTGTGCGATTATAGCCAAGTGGCCGCTTTCCTTCTCGTGGGTCCCAGTCGGTGATGACGGCGCACGGGACCCCAAGACTGGTAAGGAACTTTAGATATGGTCTGAAGTGAGTGCCTGCCACAGAGCAAACGCTAATACCCATTTGATCCAGGTCTATCCCAAGCTCTTTGGCAAACGCAGGCACTAAGTATTTTTCGGCATCGCCTTCGACGAGCAATACGCCACGCGCAAAAAGCATTTCTGCTCTCGTAACGTCGAGATAACGGGAGATATCTTCGAGATCGTCGTCTTCTAAGGTCACGCTCGCAGTAGAGTAGCCAACTGTGCCATGCTCAGCCGACTCGCGCAGAAAGAGGAGAGACCTTATCGGTGCAACACTTGCGATGTGTGGCGAGTGGGTAGTGAGTACAAAGCTGAGAGGGACGGTTTCGTCCTCACCTCCAACAGAAGAAGCAAACATGTTCCGGTAGATTGACCGCTGCAAATGAGGATGCAAATGCGCCTCGGGCTCCTCAATCGCCAGAAACGTGTGATCACGGCGGTTTTCGCTTATGAGCCGTTGAATCTCCAAATATTTCAGACTCAAGAAAACCAGATTCGCTGAACCTAAACTCGCATCCGATATTCCTCGTTCACCTTCATCTATCAGCAAACGGACCGACCTGTAGAGCCGCTTGGGATCGGCGGGAGAAAAGCCCAAAGTTGGATTAATGTCATGCTTTGGTCCGCTAAAATCACGGAACAATTCAGCGATATCGACTTGGAGGTCTCTTACAGTTTCAAATGATGTGAGCTCATTACCACTCTGTTCAATTGCATCAGCAATCGCCTGCAGATCATCGGTGCTTATTTCCGCGAAGGCCTTATCGAGAAGGGGCCGAAGTGGCGATTTCCTCCAAATGGCAAGATCTCCCTCAGCATCACGGAGAGCCTGCAAGAGGTCCATTGTGATGCGTTTGCGTAAAGAGTGCCCAAAGCGTTTTGTCTCACTCTCACCCCCGTAGCAGACGAATTCGTAGTCATCGGGCGTTGACGGCTCACCTTCCAGTCCTTCCTCAGGCCGAAACTCGTAAGTTAATCGAACAGTCTGCGGGTCTTCGTCCAATCTAAAATCTGTCAACAATGCCAAGATATCTGCATCATCTTCGAAGTCTTTGATTTCGACGCTTATTGAAATTTTCTGTTCTCCCGGAACTGCATCAAGGCCATCCCAAAAGTCTGAGAATGATAGTTGCCTGCTGCTGTCGGGAAGATCAGAGTCTAAGATTAATCTCAGCGCGTGAAGCAAATTGCTCTTTCCCACGCGGTTCTCGCCCAAAATAACAACGTCGCCTGATAGCAAGACGTCTAGTTCTTCAAAATTACGAAAATTCTGAATCCGAATTCTGGAAAGGTACATTTCTTACGCCAATTCTCGGGTCTGTGCCCGCTATAAAGAATCCCAATTTTTCTACTTTAGCGGATCGCTTCTTTGAGTGCCATTGTTGTCGCGCCCTTCGGGCCGGGCTCTCGTGCACCAGGCCCGCTAATGCGGTCCTGGCCATTCGGCTTCGATCCCTCGCGCGGGCACGTTACCGCTGGCTCCAACTTCCGTTGTCGCTTGAAGGCCGCGCCTGAAGTTGTCGTTACCACTGGGCTTTCGCCCAGAGGCCGGCTTTTTTTGTTATGAGCTTAGGGCTTCGCCCTCACCGCGCGTGCAAGAGCAATAGTCGGTTCCCGAGGCTCGACGCTGACGCGCCTGCGCCCGCCGCCCATTCCTCTTGACGCTTGGACACCCGTCCTCGCCGGACAGGCAGGCCGCCATGAGGCGGCGCTTTTTGATTGGATCGGTGCTACCGCTCAATATCGGGACCATCGCGATTGCGAGGTCGCATTGAGGCTCCGCGCTGGCGGCGCTCCAAAAACTCTTCGCGCCGCCTTTCAAGATCAGCGTCTGGCGTTCGCATGTCCTGATATTTCCGCCAATCCTCACGCAGGCTCGATTGCAGCTCGCGCGTCGTCTCTTTCATGCGCTCATAACGCTGAGAAAGAAGACGGCGCTGGCTTAGGTGATCATGCACCAGCCGGTCGCGTTCGGCCTGATCGCGGCGATGGGCTTCGAGGGTTTCGCGTTCATTCTCAGCCTTGAGCCGTGAATGCTCGCCCCGGAGTTTGTCCCAAATGCCGCGCAGGCCTTTGCTGAACCGCTCCTGACGAGCTTTCTGCTCATTGAGGGTGCGCATCTCCTGAACCTGCCGGAGCTGATCGCGGGCGGCGCGCTGGCGCTCGACAAGGCTCTGCTTCTGATGCTCGAAGGCCTCCTTGCGGGCGCGCGTTCTTTCATCGACGTCATCGCGGAAACCCTTCAGCTTGCCGAGCATGTCTTCGGCAATCCGATTGCGGGTCTCATCGACGCTTTGCAGCGTGTCCATGTCCTTGAAACGGGCGCGAACATCGCGGGCCTTGATCCCGGCCGCACGGGTGAGCGAGCGGACTTCACCATCCTGATCGATGACCACGACACCCTTGCGGTCGCCCTTGGCGAGACAAAATCCGCGTGCCTTGAGCGCATGGGACAGTGTCGCCTGCGTGTCCGAGGTCGCCCAGGCATCCTCAATGGCCGCCTTGATGTCGCGCGGATCGCGGTTCTGCCGTTTCGCTTGCTGCCATTCTTCGAGTGTGAAGTTTCTGGGATCGCGCTCTCGGCTGTTCAACAGACCGCGCGGCAGCGTCCAACCGTGTTCGAGGAAGAGGTCGCGGGACAGGTCGCGCATCTTGAGCTTCGAATGCGGGAGCGGGATCGCTTTCATGCTCTCGCCATCGATACGGCTCCAAACAGCATGCAAATGCCGGCGGCCTTCCTTCTCATGGAAGACCATGGCGCGGGGCTGGTCGATGAGTCCGAGCTTCTCTTCAGCTTGGGCTACGGCCCGTTCGAAATCCACAGTCGAGACCTCACGTCCTGGGGGCGGATTAAATGAAAGCGAAAACAAATGCTGCTGACATCGTGTGCCCGCTGCAAGGGCTTCGGATTCCTGAAACGCGCCCATCAGATCCTCGCACGCAAAGCCGCGAAGGGAATGAAGTTGGATATGCTCATTTTCAGGCTTCATGAGATGGATGGCGAGGTCCCTCGCGCTGCCGCGCTGATTGCCGTGCAGGATCATCTTTCGCCCTCCGGTCGCTTGCCGAGCGCCTTCATGAGCATCATTCGCATGCAGGCGATATCATAGGCGGCTTTTCTAATCGCCTCGTCGATTTCGGGCATGGCCGGGAGTGTTCCGGTGTTCAGCCCCTTGGCCAATTGGTTGACGTTCGACGCGAGCGACGAACGGCCAAGCGCGGCGAGCACTTTTGCCAATTCCTGATGGTCCTGAATGGGGGCTTTCTTCGTCCGGCGACGTGGTGCGGCTTCGTCTCCAAACAACCGCTCACGGATATAGGCATTGAGCGAGAGCGGCCCTGCGTCGCGTTCGAGGCGGGCGCGTTCTTCCTTCGTCAGGCGAAGCGAGAATGGTGCGGGCCGTTTGCCTTTTGGTTTTGGGGCGACTGTTCTGAAATCTGTAATGACGGAAGGCTGGCTCATAGGCCCAGTTCCTCCAACTCATAGCGGTGCGGCCTGAGCTGATCTTCAAAATCCTGGAGCGCCTGAAAGAGTGCCTCGACCTCTTCGGGAGAGTTCAAATAAACTCTCTCCTGCGGCACCAGCTTTTTCCTCAGACACAGCAACGCTTTGCCCCACCTGTTGGCGTGAGACCACTACAATTTTTTCAGGCAAGCCTGTCTCCTCAAACCGGCACAAACGAAAACAAGTATTGCGCCAAAACCGGCAGCTAGAGGCATATGTGTCCCTCATGCCACAGTTTCGCCCCTTTCTCACCCGGACATAACAAATTGGTCATATTCAGGTTGACGCAATCTTTGGCGCGCGAATAGCGTGCCAGACAGAGCTGCTCGGGCGTCGATCAGTCTCATAAATTTGTCAGGGAAGGCCGTAGCGTCTGGCAGCAATGCCAGTCGCTTCGGCGCTTAAGGAGGAGGTCAATTTGACCCAAGATATCTGGAAGAAAAAGCTGTTTGCGACCACGCTTCTGGCGGGCGTTGCAGGCGGCATCTGGGCCGGCGCCGCCGTCGCCCAGGATGCAGAGACGGATGAAGAAGAAGTCGTCGTCATCGAGGAAGTTGAAGCAGACGACGAAGCCCGCCAGGAAAAGGTCGTCATCACCGGGTCGCGTATTGCACGCGACAGCTTTACATCCACCACGCCACTTCAGGTCTTGACCGGCGAGACCATCGCCGAGGCAGGTTTCCTGGACCTCGGAGAAGCGCTTCGCTCCACTTCAGTCGTTCAGGGCATCCAGCTAGACCAACAGTTTAACTCTACTCAAGTCAGCGATGCTGGCCCAGGTGCTCAGTCGGTTGCTCTTCGCGGTCTCGACCCAGAGCGTACGCTGGTTGTCATCAACGGTCGCCGTTACGCCCCAGCCGGCATTGAGGGCGCGCCGTCATTCCCGGACATCTCGCTAATTCCGACGTCCATTATCGCACGAAACGAAATCCTGCTAGACGGCGCATCCTCGGTCTACGGTTCCGACGCTATCGCAGGCGTCGTCAACATCATTCTGAAAGATGAGTTCGACGGCCTCGAAATCGGCGGCCAGTACAACGGTGCCATCGCTGGCGAAGGTGGCGACAGCTTCTCCATCGACTTTATTGCTGGTGTTACGGGCGACCGCGGTCGCTTCATGATTGCTGGTGAGCACTTCCATCAAGAGGCGCTCAATGGCTGTTCGCGAGACTGGATGGAAGTCAAAGCCCGTGCTGTAAGCAGCCGCGGTGCCAACGAGTGGCCCGACTTTGATGGCCAGACAATCTGTGGATCGCGTGACATAACAGAAGATGGCTCGTATCTCGGTACGGTTGGCCAGAGCCAGTCATTCTCTGCCTTCCCGTTTGGTGCCATCCTGCTTGGCCGTCCCGGCCAGTCGGTTGCGGGCATCCCGAACTTCATTTCGGCCGATCTCGCCAACAACTTCAATGGTCTCTACCGACTGAGTGTTCTTGGCAACGAAGATCAAATGCTGAGCCCGTCCTTTGATCGTACATCAATTTATGCAACCGGTGCGATCGAACTCGACGAGTACGTTCCTGGCATGGAAGCCTATACTGAAATGAGCCTGTCGAACCGTCAGTCTCAGTTCGTCGCAACTCAAGGCGTCATCGGTGTGGTCGTTCAACCCGATAATCCATTCATCCAGTCCGAAGGATTTACTATCGGCGGCGCAGGCCCAACGGCCAATTTCGATATGCGCCCACTCGACCCGACGCCAAGCGGTGTTGAGTCCGAGCTGACCCAGTATCGTCTTCTCGGAGGTCTGCGCGGCGACCTGGGTTTCACCGGCATCGATCGCCTCGCCGACTGGACATACGATCTCTACGCTGGCTACACCCGCTCGCAAGGCTACTCCTCGCGAGGCGTGATCCGCGAGGAAGCGCTGGTCCGCTCGCTGAATACGGAAATCGATCCTGAAACCGGTGCCGTTGTGTGTAAGGACATTCCAAATCCGACCGCACCATTCAATTCGGGCATCACGAGCGAGCCGTGTATCCCGTTCAACCCATTCTTCCCGGGCCTCTACCCGACGAATGGAGCAGACCCGTACTTTGAAGACCCACGTCTTCTCGGCTACCTGTCGGGTACACGTTCATCGACAACTTTCGTCGACGAGCAGATCTTCTCCGCCTACGTCACTGGTCCTCTCTTCACACTGCCAGCGGGCGACCTGCAGGGTCTGATCGGTGTGGAATATCGTGAAGACGCGATTGATACTCGTTCGGATGATGTTACGGCACGCGGTCTCGGTGATGGGTTCTTCGTTGACCGCCCAAGCAAGGGTAGCGTCAACCTCTTCGAGGTGTTCGGCGAAGCCGTGATCCCTGTTCTCAAGGATGTACCGGGCGCAGAATCTCTTGATCTTGAACTTGCTGGTCGTTTCGTAAATCACGAGTTCTACGGCGAGAACTCGACCTATTCCGCCAAGGTCAATTATCAGCCAGTCGACTTTGTGACCCTTCGCGGTACCTACGGCACATCCTTCCGTGCACCAAACCTTCGTGAACTTTTTCTCGCAGGACAGTCGGGCTTCCAAGCCGTTACCGACCCTTGTGAAGTTCCGGTTCTCGCTCAATCAGATACCAACAATGACGGCGTTCTCGACGCCTACACGCCTGGTGCTGACCAGGATGGTGACGGCGTTGGCGACCTTGACGGTCGTCTGCCTCTGGTCCTAGCAAACTGCCAGGCAGAAGGTATTGATCCGTTCAGCCTCGCAATTGGAATTAACACCGGTGGTGTAGAAACCTTCAACGCAGGCAATACGGGTCTCGATCCGGAAGAGTCGACGTCTTACACCTACGGTTTCGTCGTAGAACAGCCCTTTACCGATTCGTTCGATATGCGCTTCGGCGTGACATACTTCAATATCGAAATCGAAGGCTCTGTTTTCGAACCGTCGGCTGGATTCCTTGTCGGTCAGTGCTACACGTCGACCAGCTTCCCGAATGACCCATTCTGTACGCGTCGTCAGCGCGATCCTGCAACAGGCTACCTGCTCGAGATTGACGCCACACCGTTCAACATCGCGCAGGAAGTTGCGGCAGGGTACGATTTCAACTTCGGTTTTAACAAGTCATTCACATTCCTCGGAAACGAGTGGGACTTCGGCATCGATACTCAGGCCACGAAGACTGAAGAGATCTCGGAAACCATCATCCTGCCGGGCGCTGCGCCGGACTTCGACGATGATGCAGGTGAGATCGGAAATCCGGAATGGCGCGTGTCCAGCCAACATCGGCTGTCTACGGGCAACTGGACCTTCTTCCACCAGCTTCGCATGATTGGTGAGCAAACCGCCGCATTCGATGACCGTCCGCTGAACTGTCAGGCCAACGACACCCTGACGCCAGCGCGTCCGGAAGTTACTAGCTGTTATACGGCTGACCAGGTGTTCTACAATGACATCTCGGCCACCTATAACGGCGGCGACTGGGCATTCCGGGTCGGTGTACGCAACCTGCTTGATCAGGAACCACCGCAACTGGACGAGGATGTACTTAACGTGACCGACGATGCGCGTAACGTACCGGTTGGCGTCGGCTATGACCGTATCGGTCGTACCATCTTCGTGAACGTCTCCAAGCGCTTCTAGCTTGGCCGACATCTGAAGCAAAGTCGGCGTCCCTTGGGACGCCGGCTTTTTCTTGCTCCCTCGTCAGAGATCCCGCTTCGGCCCCCGGTCGCCGAACCACCAGAGGGTTGCCGCCGTCGCGGCGAAAGTTGCTGTATCGATGATGGCGCTCCGCCCTGCCTCGTCGGCGCCGAGCCAGATACCGCCAGCGATCAGCCACAGCAGCAGCGTCAGCAGCGGCCGCGTCAGCCCGCGCACGGCATCGACCCACCGATAGCTCGAGGCAATTGCCGCCTCCGCCTCGATCGAGGCGGCCAGCCCGGTCCAACTGCCGCTGGTTTCGGCGAGCGCCATCTCCGCCTCGGTCTCTGCCGCATGCGCCCTGTGTTGCAGCTCCAGCAGCGCCGTCTCATGGCGCCACCTTGCCCGCTCATGCGCCTGTCTCTGGCGCGCCTCGAAAAAGCCCGCGAACCGGCCAAGCACCGTGCCGACCAGACCAAAGAGTCCGCCGCCCGCCGCGCTCGCCGCGAGGCCTGCTACCTCTTCCATACCGCCTTGCTCCCTGGATAGTACCAGCGCGTCGGCCGCGCCCGCCTGTCGACATGAAGGAAGGTGCGCGCCAGTCCGAGGCCGGTGAACCCGGCCTGCCCAGCCGCTCTCAGCAAGGCAAACCGGTCATGCCCCGCAAGGGCAATATCGGCCGCGATGCGCTTGTGCTGCGACAGGGGTGCGCCGCCGACGGCGGCATTCCAGCCAGCACAGCGATGCCCGGAAGTGATGATCAGCGGACTGCCGCGCATCGCCGCCCGCAACGTCTCCAGCGCGTCGAGAAATTGCGCATCGTGCCAGTATTCACCGCCGCAGAACCGCCCACCACACCGACAGGAAAGTTCGGCGATGGAGAAGTTCGCCCAGCTCCAGTCTGTACCAAGGGCCGTCTGCGCGGCTGCACCCGTTCCGAAAAGCATCCTTCCTCCTTTGACGGAGGTCAGGATAAGGCGTGCCCTGGCCCGGTCGGACGCGACCAGCCCGATCGCAGGACTGACGGGCGATGGCGCGGGGAAATCGCCGCCCCGGCCCTACAGTCCGGTCGCCGAGCCCGCTGAACCCATCACCACAAAAGTCTGCACGGCGGCAAAGACCATGGCAAGCAGGAAGGCCACGCCAATCGAAGCGAGCGTATAGACCGTCGCCTTGTCCGCAGGCGGCTTCATCAGGCGCGGAACGCCGAGAAACAGCAGGTAGAAGGAATAGAGCCCGAGCAGCGTCAGGAAGCCGAGAAATGGCAGGAGCATGAAGATCCCCGCGAGCCAGCTTGCCGTCGGCGTATAGGCAGACACCTTGAACGCCCGGTTAAAATCGGCCTCGGCGCCAAAATAGGGCGCGAGCTTTGTCAGGATGAAGGCGAACACGAAGACGCCCGCAATCGAGGCGGCAAAGCTGTAAAGGATCCCTCCAATCACCAGGTCGAGCGGAAGCCGGCCAATCCCGGGCACACCGATCAGCGTCTGGCCGATCAGCGCAGCGACAAGGGGGATCGCCGCCAGAGGCAGCACATAGCCGATCAGGACAGCCTGCTTGTCCAGCGGCTCGGCCTCGATCACGGCCCATTCCTCGGCCGGTTTGAGAATCAGATTCCTGGCGCGATCAATCAGTGTCGTCATAGCCCCCTCCTCGCCTGCAGACCCGACCGCAGGTTCAATAGAGGAAACGGATACCGAAATTGCGCTTTACGCAACAGGAATTTTTGGTCAGCCCGCCGGAGCGAAGGCTCGCCCTCTGGAAAGGGCAGCGACGGCGTCATCATATTCCCGCGTCAGGCGCGCGACAAAGTCGGCTGTCGGCATGCGTTCGGTGACCGCGCCGATGCCTTGTCCGCAGCCCCAGATATCCTTCCACGCCTTGGATTTCTGGTTGCCACCCGAGCCGAAATTCATCTTGCTCGGATCGCTTTCCGGCAGATTGTCAGGGTCCATGCCGGCCGCGATGATGGATGGCTTCAGATAATTGCCATGCACGCCGGTGAAGAGGTTCGAATAGACGATGTCGTCGGCGCCATATTGCACAATCGCGTCCTTGTAGCCGTCGACTGCATTGGCCTCGTCGCAGGCGATGAAGGCAGAGCCGATATAGGCAAAGTCGGCGCCCATGGCCTGCGCCGCCGCGATCGCCCCGCCATTCGCGATGGAGCCTGAGAGCGCGAGCGGCCCGTCAAAGAACTTCCGGATCTCCTGGATCAGCGCAAATGGCGACAGCCGCCCGGCATGGCCGCCAGCACCGGCACACACGGCGATCAGGCCATCTGCGCCTTTTTCCAGCGCCTTCCTGGCAAACCAGGTATCGATCACATCATGCATGACGATGCCGCCATAAGAGTGGATCGCATCATTCACCTCGACCCGCGCGCCGAGCGAGGTAATGATCAGTGGCACCTTGTATTTGACGCAGAGCTCGAGGTCTTCCTCAAGGCGATTATTGGTCTTGTGGACGATCTGGTTCACCGCAAAGGGTGCAGCCGGCTTGTCCGGATTGGCCTTGTTATATGCGGCGAGCTCAGACGTGATCCGGTCCAGCCACTCATCGAGCTGCGAGATCGGCCGCGCATTGAGCGACGGGAAAGAGCCGACAACACCCGCCTTGCACTGGGCGATCACGAGATCCGGATTGGAGATGATGAAAAGCGGCGAGCCGATCACCGGCAGGCGCATGTTCTGGAGCACTTGTGGCAGGGCCATGGGCAGGATTTCCCTCTAGACTGTTTCCTCTTAGCCAGAAATAGCCCCGTCACCCTGCCCGGCAAGATGTGACGTTGGGAGACGGTGTGCGCAACGGCGAACCCGCAGGCGCGCTGATAGCGGCGGGAAAACACACGCTGCGGCCTGTCGTCAGTCAGAGCTGGAATGGGCCTAACGGATCGCGAAACTGTGATCGCAGGGTGTACTCTAGGCCGAGAGGTCCAGCGCCCCGCCGCCGAGATAGCGCAGCACCGCCTGCGTGCGGCTGTTCACGTCGAGCTTCCCGAAACATCGGCGCACATAGGTGCCGACTGTATGTTCCGACACGCCCAGCATCGCGGCGATCTCGCTATTCGTCTTGTTTGCCACCATGGCGACCAGGACTTGCCGTTCGCGATCTGAAAGCGCGGCCCCCTCAATCCGCGCAATTTCGAGGTATCGGACATAGTATTCCGTGAACATAAGCTTTATCCGCCGCATCTCCGCCACCGTCATGTCATGACGCTCCTCGCGGAAGGCAGCCACAAAATAGGCAAATGCGCCTGGCTTGGCATAGACCGGTGTGGTCACGGCGTCTCGGAATCCGGCCGCCCGCATGACGTCCAGGACGCGCTCTCCCTTTCCGTCAATGCTGAGCGAGGGATAGATTTCAAGGAAATGCACGGGCACACCAAGCGTCATCGACGCATACATGATCGGATCTTCACCGGCCATGTCGGAGCGATAGGCGTTGCGGACCTCTGGCGGCCAGGACGTGATGATCGGTTTCTGGATGGTGGTGACGTCACCTCCGAACGGAAAGGCATAACCTGACACGGCCGCGACGCCGCGATCATCCATCATCTTTAGCAATATGGCGTCTAACGCCTCGGGGCTCGTGGCTTCGCACACCGCGTTGACATAGTCCGACAAGTCCATTTTTCAGGCTTTCCTGGCGCCTCTCCCATCCTTAACCATTGCCCTAGCAAGGCCCCGCGTCAACGTAAAAGTGAACAGCACAGACCGTCCACAAGGGCTGCGGGCCCCATGGTCAAGCGGATAGTTTCAAGATAGCTGGCATCCGGTGCTAATTACCCCTCAACATCATAAGTTCACGCAGGAGATCACACCATGGCGCCTGTCAGCCGGATCGACACCATCTTCGTACCCGCAACCGATACCCGGCTGGCGGCGGACTGGTATATGCGGCTGTTCGAGATGAAGGAGATTTTCGAATCTGCAGGCTATATCGGCCTGCGCTTTGACGGGGATGGCCGCGGCGAGACCGCCATCACCCTTTATCCAGCCTGCAAGATTGACCGGGATGCCCACTACGCCTTCAATTTCGCGACAGGCGATGCCGACGCCCTTCACGCCCTCCTCACATCGGAAGGTCTCGAAGTGACGCCAATACAGAGCGCCGGAGCGATCCGCTATTTCGACTTCCGTGACGTTTCGGGCAATTGGGTGAATGTGTGCGAGGCTTGAGGCACGCCAACGCCCAGGATCGCGAGCCTTCCCGGTCAGGCGCTTGCACGCTGCGCCTCCAGCCATTATCAGAACCACTGAAGCAACCGCACCTGAAGGAGCCCGACAATGGATTTCGCACGCACCCTTATCGCGCTGCCCATCCAATCTTTCCGGACTCCTTTCCATGACCGCCTGTCTCACCCTCGACAATCTCGCCCTCGCCACGCCTGACGGCAAACCGCTTTTCGACAATCTGACCGTCTCGATTGGCCGCGAATGCGTCGGCCTCGTCGGCCGCAATGGCTCTGGCAAATCCACCCTGCTCAGAGCGATCGAGCAGGACACCGCTCCCCTGCGCGGGACCATTCATCTCAACGCCCGCACCGGACGCCTGCGCCAGCGCTTCGATGAAAGCCTGACTGTCGCCGAAACCATTGGCGTCGCAGGCGAGCTTGCGCGCCTCGCCCGCATTACGGCCGGACACGGCACGCCGGAAGATCTTGATCATGCCGACTGGACGCTGGAGCCCCGCCTTGAGCAGGCCTTCGCGCAGATGGGCCTTCCGGGTCTCGACACAGGCCGCAGGATCGCATCGCTCAGCGGCGGCGAACGCACGCGCCTTGCCATGGCCGGCCTGCTTCTGGATGAGGTGGACCTCCTCCTGCTCGATGAGCCGACCAACAATCTCGACGCCGCCGGCCGCGCGGCCATTGATGACCTCATCCGGGCCTGGCCCGGCGGCCTGCTGATTGCGAGCCATGACCGCGCCCTGCTCGAACAGGCAGACCGGATCGTCGAACTCTCGCCCATCGGCTGCACCGTGTTCGGCGGAGGATGGAGCGAGTTTGCCGAAGCGCGCTCGGCTGCCCGTGCCCGCGCCGCTGCGGAAGCGGAGCGCGCCGCCAACACGCTGAAGGCCACCGAACGCAAACTGCAGCAGGCCCGCGAGAAGCAGGAAAAATCCGACTCGCGTGGCCGCGCCGTCCGCACCCGCGGCGACCAGCCGAAAATGCTGCTCGACAAGCGCCAGGAACGCGCCGAACAGACCGCCGGACGCGGCAGTGACCTCGCCCACCGCCAGCTCGGCGCAGCGAGTGACGCGGTTGCCGCAGCCAGTGCCCGGCTGGAAATCGTGACGCCGCTCAGCATCGACCTGCCGTCACCCGACCTGCCATCCAGCCGCCAGCTTCTGAAACTGGAAGATGTCTGCGCAGGCTTTGGCGGCCGAACCCTCTTTGGGCCACTATCGCTGGAGGTTCGCGGGCCGCAGCGCATTGCCATCAAGGGGGCGAATGGCTCTGGCAAGTCTACCCTGCTCAATCTTATCCGTGGACGGATCGCCCCGGCCTCCGGCACTGTCACCCGTCTCACCAGCCGCATCGCCATCCTCGACCAGCATGTCGCCGTGTTCGACCCAGGCACCTCCCTCCTGGAAAATGTCCGCGCCCTCCTGCCAGCGCTCAACGAGAATGACATCCGCGCCCGCCTTGCCCGCTTCGCGTTCCGGGGCGACGCTGCCCTCCAGCCGGTGGCCACACTGTCAGGCGGAGAACGCCTGCGCGCCGGCCTCGCCGTTGCCTTTGCAGGCGGCGAGCCGCCAGAGCTTCTCCTCCTCGATGAGCCAACCAACCATCTCGACATTGAAAGCGTCGAACTGCTCGAAGCCGCCCTGAAAGCATGGACCGGCGCGATTATCGTGATCAGTCACGACACCGCCTTCCTCAACGCAATTGGCGTGCAAAATGTCATCACCCTGTAACGCCGCGAATTCGCGGGCTATAGCAGTTAAGTACCCCACGGTTTATCCGTGGGGTCCATCATCGGTCACCTCGTAATTGCGGACAGGAGGAGATGGGCACCACGGACAAGCCGTGGTGGACGCCATGCTGAAAATTCAGCTCTAACGGATCAGCGCCTTCGCCTGTCGCTTCTGCTTGCCCGCATGACGGTTATACGCGCTGAGAAGGCCGATATCCCGCGGCGGTTCGCGCCCCTCTGACATGGCTTCGATGGCGATGTAGTTCCAGGCCATCTGGCCGAGCGCATTGATCATTTTCACCATGCCTATGCTACTATTGGGTCCAAGGAAGCCCGGGCCGAGCCGCATCGATTTCGCGTAATTCTCCAGCCGGTCCACCTCGCCCGCGAGCAGCTTTTTCACCCCATGCGGATCGCTGCAAAGCGGTGCCCCGATCGCGATCATGTCCGCCATACCGGCAGAGACCGTCTCCTCCATTGCCGCGAGCGTGCGAAACCCACCCGTTGCCATGATCGGCATCTTCGCCCGCTCCCGCACCATCGCCGCATAGTCCACGAAATACGCTTCGCGCGCCTTGGAGCTTTCGCGCACGGCCTGCTCTTCCGGCGCCTGCAGCCCGTCAATGCCGAGCAGTTTCGGCTGCTCATAATTGCCGCCTGAGATTTCGAGCAGGTCGATGGATTTCCCGTTCAGCCATTCAACAACCTGAATGCAATCCTCGAATGAGAACCCGCCCTTCTGGAAGTCCGCTGAATTGAGCTTCACGCCCACTGCAAAGTCCGGCCCGACCGCCGCACGCACCGCATCCACCGTTTCCACCAGCAGCCGCGCCCGGTTCTCCAGCGGCCCGCCCCATTCATCATTTCTGAGGTTGGAACGCGGCGAGAGGAACTGGCTGATCAGATAGCCATGCGCGCCGTGCACCTGCACGCCGTCGAAGCCGGTCTCCTTCGCCACTTTCGCGCAGTGGGAAAAAGCCTCGATGGTCGCGCGGATCTCGTCGCCGGTCATCGGCCGGGGCTTGCCGAACTGCCCGCCCGGCAGCGCCAGCTTCACATCCGAGGCCGATACCGGCTGCGGGTTCACGATCTTCGGCGTCTGGCGCCCGGCATGACTGATCTGCATCCACACCTTCGCCCCTTCAGACTTCGCCGCCGCGCTATACGCCTTCAGCGCCGCCAGATGCTCCGCGCTCTGCTCCCCCACAATCGCGACATTGCCCGGGCTCTCCAGGCACATCCTGTCGACCAGCACATTTCCCGTGAGCAACAGCCCGCAACCGCTCCCCGCCCAGGTCCGGTACAGCGTCGCATGACGCTCATCCGCCTCATTCTTCGGCCCGGCAATCTGCTCCGTCATCGCCGCCTTGCAGAGCCGGTTGGGCAAGACCTGCCCACATGGCAATTCCAGTGACTGTTCAAGTACGCTGCTCATAATGCCCTCTCCGGCTTTTGGGAAAAGCATGGCGCGCAAAGTGGCCAGCGTCCACTGATTGCGCAGTTGTCGCGACGACAACAAATGCGTGCTACCAGTCACCATGACCCGCATCGCTGCCATCATCCTGCTTCTGACCGGCATCGCCCTGCCAACCGCCATCGGGCTGATCCAGCCTGACTACTCCGCCTCGGCAAGCTATCTCAGCGAACTCGGCGCGGACGGCGCCGCCTATAACCAGCTCGTCACCTATGGCGCTTTCCTGCCGGTCGCACTCGCTTCGGCTTTCATCCTCGCCATCCGCCTTGCCGCGCCCGGTGAGGCGATCACGGCGCGCATCGGTCTCGGCCTGCTTTTCGCCATCCCCATCGGCTATCTCGGCGCGGTGGTCTTTCCCTGCCTTCCGGGCTGCCCCGTCCCCGGCACAGGCCGGCAGGCGCTGCACAACACCGCCGGCATCATCGAATACCTGGGTGGCATGGCGGGCTTCGCGATGCTGGCTTCCATCGCCCTCAGACGCGGCACGCGGCTGATGCGGTGGGTCACGCCGCCCGCCACACTTGCCTTCATCGTCGGCATCGTACTGGCGGCAGACCCGGCCTGGGCCGGGTATAAAGGCGCATTCCAGCGCCTCGCCGACTATTCCGCCTTCATCTGGATCGCCATTGCGGGCTGGACGGGGCCGATAGCGCCGACCGCGCCTCGCTATCCTGCGGGCGAGACGCCGCCTGATTGACACTGGCCCGGCTTTGCCCGGTCGCTTGCCTCGGCGCACACCTTCGCTACACTTGTCACAAACGGAGGACGCCCATGAAACGCCTGACCACCGCCCTTTCCGCCGCCGCGCTCTCAGCCGTCGCCGCCATCCCTGCCCTCGCCTTGCAGAACAAGGATGACGCCGATCTCATCGCGCTGAAGACGCAGGTCTGGCCGGATATCTACGCTTCGAATGATGCCGACCGTCTCGACGCCTTCCTGTCTGATGATTTTGTCCTGATCGCGGGCGGCAGTGTCTCCAGCAAGGCCGAGGAAGTCGACTGGATGCGCAACAATGAGTGGGACGCGCCGGAAGACTTCGTCTACGAGGTCGAGGATATCGTCTACATCACGCACGACGCCGCCATCATCTATGGCCGCGGCCTCAGTACGCGCGAGACCGAAAACGGAACGCCCTGCCGCCACAGCTATATCTCGTCCAATACGGTCCGCCGCACCGAAGAAGGCTGGAAGCCTGTCAGCTCCCACGTCTCCGATGTGAACTGCGAACCAATCGACGGCTAGCGATTAGCCAACCCGCGCCGCCTGTCCGCCATCGACTGGCAACAGGACGCCGGTGATGAAACGCGCCTCTTCGCTTGCCAGGAACAGCGCGGCATGCGCCGTGTCCCAGCCCGTTCCCATATGCCCCATCGGCACACGCGCGGCCCGCTCGGCCCGCAAATCATCAGGGCTGATGCCGCGTCGCTCCGAAATGCCGACAATCGCCATCGGCGTATCCATCAGGCCCGGCAGGATCGCATTGCACCGCACCCCATGCCTGGCGCCCGACAGCGCAACCGATTGCGTCATCCGGTTCATCGCCGCCTTGCTGGTCTCATAGGCGAGCATCTGTGCCCCGGCGAGCGATGCCAGCGACGAGATATTGATGATCGACCCGCCCGTCTTTTCCATGATCGGCAGGCACGCCCGGATGACCAGCCAGGCCGCCTTGAAATTCACGCTCAGTATACGGTCGAATGCCTCTTCGGTGAGATGTTTCGCCGGCCCGTCGCCTGCCCCGCCAATGCCGACATTGTTCGCCAGCACATTGATCCGGCCGAACGTCTCAAGCGCCGTGCGCGCGATGCCCGCCGCTTCATCCGGGTCCGATACATCCGCTGCAAGGGCGAGCGCATCGCCGCCTTTTTCGCGGATGGCCGCAACCGTGGCGTCAGCGCGCTCCAGGCTCCGGTCGACGCAGACGACACTCGCCCCGGCCCGCGTAAACAGCAGCGCCATCGCCTTGCCATTGCCGACCGTCGGCCCCGGCGTCTGGCCCGCGCCGGTGACAATCGCGATCTTGCCGCTCAGGCGGCCCGAGACGTCTATATCGCTCACTTCTTCAGGTCCGGATCGAGCGTCAGGTCATCATCGAGCTGGATACCGAACGTGTTCAGCATCATGGAAACCTGCGTATACTGACCAACCGTCATGACGAGATCCATCTTCTGCTTGTCCGACAGGAAGCTGAGCCGCGCCCAGGTCTCCTCCGTGATGAAGGCGTCGGTGGTCAGCTCATCCGTCGCCTGCAGCAGCGCGGCGTCTTCCAGGCTCCAGTCGGGCGAGGAAGGCCCAAGCTTGATGCGCGCAATCTCAGCCTCGGTGAGGCCAGAGCGCAGCCCGATCCGCTCATGCTGGGCCCATTCATAGCCGGATTTCCAGTTGAAGCCGGCCCGCAGGATGACCAGTTCGCGCTCGCGCTCGGGCAGGTCATTGGCATCCGACAGGATATAGCCGCCCCACAGCATGAAACGCTTATACGCCTTGGGTGAACGCGACAGCGTGCGGAAGATGTTGAACACCTTCCCTGTCCGGAAACGCTCCCCGAGCAGCTGCTTCTGCTCTTCGCCCATCTCCTCATCGGAAAGCGGCGGGATTCGCGGCGTCGTTAATCGCATATACGGTGTCCTCCTGTAGCATCAGTCGCCCTCTGACGGGGCGCTAGTCCACTACACTAAAGGACGGAGTCGCACGGGGGGCAAGTGGGATTTCTATGGCGGAAGCTTCATTAGTCCCGAAGCAATTAAGTTCGCCGCCGCCAAGGCGCGTTCCCGAGCTGGCTGAGCGCGATCACCTTTCACTCCAAACATTTCGTCAGATTCTTGTCCCATCCATCTAAGTAAGTCGACGATTCTGTCGCGCGGCTCCCCTGAACGCGAAATAAGACCGTGTGTTTCGATTGCGGAATAAACATCAACTCTCATTGGGGCGAGGCCCATGAAGAGGTTGGAGTGCTCTCCAAACTCCTCCTTGATCGCGGCCTGCAGTAGCTCACCCGCTTTTGAGGCTCGGTGGTCGTCTTCCATGATAAAATTGCAAAGCGCTAAGAGTGACTTCCTTGAAAGCTCACGCTCAAACAAAGTGATCGACGTCTTTTCAGCCGACGTGAACTCCGGAAGATCTTTCACCACAATCAGAATTTGAACGAGTTCGTCGACCTGTTTATCGCGGAACAAGTCTGGCCTCTGCTCTAGTTCCAACAAAACCCTTTCGAGTTCACCCTTCTGCGCTCGTACATAGTATTCATCGTCTGGTTCGGACGATGTCGCTGCAACCGCAAATCTCGGTGCGTTAAAGCGCCGACTAAGACGGCTCAACTGCTCAGCGGGCGATCCCGCCAATACATCGTACTTCTCGATCATCCACAGGGCACCGGCTTTCACATCCGGATTGGTTGAGTGGATCAATTCGCTCAATCGCCGTGGACTGTATGGAGTTTCAGCCATCCCCAAGGCTTTGCGCGCCTCGACGTGACGATCGATTCTTTCTTCGAACTGGCGCTTGGCACGACGCTTCTTCGTTTGTGGGTCCTTGATCATGCCACGCTCGAAAAAGTTCGCTTCTTCAAAGGGTTCAAATGAATCTACTTGGCCTCCCTTGTACAGGCTGTGCTGGATCCTGGAGCGCTGCCAGAGGCCAATGGCCTGAAACAGTGCCGCCATGATGACAAGGTCGACCATGGCGCGCGCAGCAAATGTAAGATGCATGGCCAATTGGCCGTTTCCACCTTCGGCGCTGTAGGGCGCTTCGATATCAACGCTGTATATTTCCCACCAATCCACAAAAGGTACGGCTTTGGCGAGCTCGGCCCCGAAGAAGCGTAGCCAGTCTATGAACGCATTGTTGCTCGAAAATTCCTCCCTGTAGCCGAATGTTCCGGTCCACCCCTGGAGCTGCGACAGAGCAAGCGGCACCAAGACGAACAGTGATGCATAGCCCAGCAGAGCCTCGTCCTTCAGGTCGTTCTGGAAGCCGATCGCAATCTTGCGGCCACGCGTCGAGCGAAGCCTTGACGCTGTCTCCCGGTCTTCTTCCACCCACGCCCAGCGCCGTCCGAGCGACAAAGCGATCAACATCGCGATACCAATCGGAATGAGACCCCAGGGTGCCGCCAACACATAGCCGAGCGCACTCAGCGGCAGAATGACCATCACGACCAGCAGGTGTGGGACGAAAGGTCCGTTCTGCGTTGCGCCCGACAGCGGTGCCACAAACCTCACTAGAATCGAATCTGCATAGCTGATCCAGCGGCCCGGGCTGGCGATTGATATGCCGGCAGACAGCACGCGCCCCCGAGCGATGATCTTTTCTTCCTGCCGCTCTCGATAGTCATTCAGGAAACGCATCACATGCGGCGCAAGGATAATCACAAAGAAGACGACCAAAACAAGAAATGTGATGAAGACGCCGAAATCCTCCTTCATCGAAAACTTTTCGCCTGCCGCTCCCCAGGCGAGCGCGACGATCAGGCCGATGAGCACCAGCGTTGTGACAAAGCTCGCATTGCTGACCACATCGTCTCGAAGAATTTCCGGTCCCTGGCCTTCGCGCCTTCGTGCCTCAGCCTCAAGCCGTGCATGACGCGTGATGATAACAATCAGTGGCAAGAACGCCGCAATGAAGAAAGCGAGAAACGTCGCCATGTGCACTGGCTTCAGCTGATCGCCCGAAATCGCGACGTCGATGGCGCCAATCCGCCCATTTGCCGCCGCAAGATAGGCAACAAGTCCGAGTCCCGACAGGCTGAGTGCCAGATACAGAAAGAACTCCCTGAACCCGCTATCGGCTCGCTTCTTCTGGGGTTTGTCGCGGTCTGCCGAAACAGTCTCATAGGCCTCGCAATAGGTTTTCCAAACCGCGACGTGGCGCAACAGCTGCGCGCCCAGCCAGAGCACGCCAAACGCTGCGATGAGCACCGGCCACCATACATCATCAGGCAGATGACCTGGCTCGCGAGCATCCTTAATGAGCGTGATCAGAATAATGCCAGCCCAAAGCGCGCTCAGTCCTGCGAAGCCAGTGAGCATCGTTTCATCACGAAACGGATTCCACTTCTTGTCTGCCTCCGCCACGTCCTGACCCCACTCATTACGCCTGCGAAACGAAACCTATCTCGCCTGCCTGAGGTTGAAAAGAAAAAATCGGGGCGCGGCGTAATGGGCCGGCCCCGACAAGCGCTGCGCGGGAGTGCGGGCGGGCCTCAGCCCTGCCTGGACCCGAGCCTAGACCTGGCTCACCAGCCAGGCCGTATAGCCGCCATAGCCGGCGAGCATGAAGGCACCCTCGGCCCGGGTCACGCGAAAGCCGGTCCGCGCCACGACCAGCAGCACGATGGTCGCCGCCAGCATCACCCAGATGTCCACCGCGATGATCTCGTCCGGCACCGGAATGGGCTGCACGAGAGCCGTCACACCAAGAATACCGAGCACATTGTAGATGTTCGAGCCGACAATATTGCCGAAGGCGACATCGCTCTGCCCGCGAATGGCCGCGACGACAGAGGTGACAAGCTCCGGCAGGGATGTGCCGACCGCCACGATGGAGAGGCCGATAATCGTCTCCGATACGCCAAAACGGGTCGCCATGCCGACAGCGCCGTCAATCAGAAGCGAAGCGCCCCAGATCGTCAGGGCAAGACCGCCCACCGTCTGCGCAATGGCGAGCCAGACCGGACCGGCCGGGGCCTCGTCTTCAACCGGCAGGCCCGCGGCACCTGCCGCGCCCAGATTGCGCCGCTCCTGCCAGATGGCAAAACCGAGATAGAGCAGAAGGCCTGCGACAAAGACCAGGCCAGAAAGCCGGTCGAGTACACCGCTCAGCACCACGCCGAGACACAAGAGGCCTGATATCGCGAGCACCAGTCCGTCGCGCTTCAGCGCCGCGCCATCAATCAGCAGTGGCCGGATCAAGGCCGCCACACCGAGGATGAGAAGGATATTGGCGATGTTCGAGCCAATCACATTGCCCGTCGCCACGCCCGGCGAGCCGGCCAGCGCCGCCTGAAGGCTGGTCACGAGTTCCGGCGTCGAGGTTCCAAAGCCGACCAGCGTCAGCCCGATGAGAAGCGGTGACACGCCAAGCCGCCGCGCAAGGGACACGGCGCCGCGAACAAAGACGTCGCCGCCAATGAGAAGCAGGACAAAGCCTGCGATAAGGGAAAGGATAAGCATTCTGGAGGGGTAGCACATCAACCGGGCCGCCGTCGCGCGGGGGTTCGTCGTTTCTGACACGGGCCCGGATTGCAGGTGGCGATATGCGCCTGCTACTTCAGCAAATCAAGCAGCGACAATCCTCCCCACACAGATTAAATTTTGGATAGCGCCCTCCACGCCCTCTTTTGCCGGAACTCGACTCTCACCATATAGCGCTCGCGGAACATGAGACCCGCGGACTGCGCTGTGGGCGCAGCCCAACTCTTTTTCAAGAATGGAGAGTGCGCAGATGAGCGCACGCAATTACATCATCGCGGCCGCCATAGCGGGCGTCGTGCTTGTTGGCGGCGGTGTCGCCTATTACTACACCACCGCTCAGGACAGGACGGCCGAGCCGGTGACGGAGTTCACTGAAGTGCCGGTGACCGACATCGCCGAAGCACAGCCAGACACTGAAACGGTCATCACGGCCGAAACCGACACCACCGTGGAAGCCCCTGCCATCATCACTGACGGCGCACCGGGCGAAACGGCAGAGACGGTTATTGTCGCAGAAGGCGAAACCGACACGACGCTCGATGCCATTGACGTTGAAACGAGCGCCGAAGCCGCCGTCATTCCGGGCGAAAACCAGCCCGAATAGGCTTTCACACCAAGACTCTATGGCCATCGCCGCCCGGGCATCCTACATGACGGCGTGAACACCACGCACCATCAGGGGCCCTGGCGGCGATGACCGATCTTTCTGTAAACCTCAACGCTGTTGCCCTGCTGCGCAACCGCCGCGACCTTCCTTGGCCGAGCGTCACCGGGCTTGGCCGTATCGCCCTTGAGGCCGGGGCGTCCGGCCTGACCGTGCACCCCCGCCCGGATGAGCGCCATACGCGCCGCTCCGACCTGCCAGAGCTGAAAGCCCTCATCCGCTCGGAATTCCCGGACCGCGAATTCAATATTGAGGGCTACCCGTCCGGCGACTTTCTCGATCTTGTCGAAGAGATCGCGCCCCATCAGGTCACGCTGGTCCCGGATGAGCCCGGCCAGGCCACCTCTGACCATGGTTGGGATTTCGTGGCCCATGCGGACCGGCTAACCAGCATTGTCACGCGCCTCAAGGACGCCGGCGCCCGCGTCTCGCTCTTCTCAGATCCCGAGCCGGCCGGCATTGAGGCCGCGCACGCCACCGGCACAGACCGGATCGAACTTTACACCGGCCCGTATGGCGCGGCCTGGGATGATGCGGGCGCCGCGGCCCGCGAAGTCGAAAAGCTTGGCGAGACGGCGGACGCCGCCTTTGCGCTCGGACTCGGCGTCAATGCCGGCCATGACCTGACCGTCGCCAATCTGCCCGCCCTTGTCGCCCGGATTCCCGAACTCGCTGAAGTCTCGATCGGCCACGGCCTGACCGCCGATGCGCTGACCTATGGCATGGCCGAAACCGTGCGCCGCTTCCGCCGCGCCTGTGGGCAGAAGGTCTGAGATTACAGCAGGCGGATCGCGCCGCCGACATCCTCCTCCCAGCCATTCTCGTCAAAGACGGACCATGGCGCTTCGGGCAACCAGTCCGGCACATCCACACCATCCGGCACGCCGTCTGGCCAGCTCGCCCTCCCGTCCGGCGCGAGCTCCGCACCGAGCGCGCGCAGCCCGGCGAAATAGGCCATCACCGTCTCCCATGACGTCCACGGGTCCGGGCCGACCCGCGCAAGAAAGACACCGACACGGCTCGCCGCATCGTCACCCGGCCTAGCATCCGCCTCCAGCGCGGCCAGCCGGTCAAGCATGCGGCCCACCCGGCGCGCCTCGGCTTCGCACGCTGCCGCCTCTTCCAGCCGCCCTAACCCGTTCAAGGCCAGCGACCAGCCATTCAGCCGCTCGATCCGCATCTGCGGCGTCTCGGCGGCAAGGTCGCTCCTCTGAAACCGCAGGCGCTCAGCCCAGAGCTTGCCCGTACTCTCGGCGATCCTTGCCTTCTTCGCGGCCTTTGCAAATGAGAGCCCGCTCGACAGGGCTGCATGGAATGCCAGCAAGGTCAGGACACGGCCCGGCGGCATGTCTGTAATGTCGGCGCGCCTCTTCATGAACCTCGATCATAGCGGCGCAGGTGCCCGGTCTGGGCGAAATGGGCTAGGCTCAATAGTCGCCCGCGATTATCGTGGGATGGCGTCCGGATTGTCCGCCATCTTCGTCGCCCGGCTCTACTCTGGCTCGCCACCGGACCATTATCGGCCTGTGATCGGCCCACAATCGGCCCGGAATCGGCCCGGAATCGGCCTGTCAGAATTGCCGGATGGACGCGGACATTTCCGCCGGAGATTTCAGTGTCTGTCCAGCCTTTCGCGGACCAGCTGCAGCCACGCCGCCTGACGGTGAATGAGGCTCACCATGTCGTCAGGGTCGCCTGCCGCAATGAGCCTGTCGAGCCAGACCTGCGTGACGCTGCACTGGCTCTCGATCCAGCCCAGAAGCTGGGCCTTGTCGGCGCTCAGCCCATCGCCGCCAGCTGGCGTGGTCCTGCAACGGTGACGGCCCATGACATTATTCCGCACCCCAGCGGAGGCCGGACTGCCGGCTGCCATGTCTGGCGCGCCCGATGACCTCATCGCCCACTCATTGCCAGGATACGCCATATCGAACTCCTTGATCCATTTATGCGAATGCTTCTCATTTGCACACTATAGCATGCGAGTCGTCAACCCCCGGTCCCGACGGGCCAGGACGTGCAACAAATCGCCTCACTCATTTCGCCACGGCAAGGCTTGACGTTCACGTCAAGTCGAACCCTATACGCTACAAGAATGACGAGGTACGGATAGGTAGATGGCAGACAGTTTTCTTTCCCTGAGCGCCGGTTTCGAAGACGCCACGGAGGCCCAGTGGCTGGCCGAAGTTGAGAAGGCGCTGAAAGGCGGCGGCATTGAGAGAATTACCCGTCAGAGCGATGATGGCATCTCCATTCGCCCGCTCTATCGCGAAAGCGACTTCCCAAGCTCGACCGACCCACTCGGCGCGCCGGGAACAGCCCCTTACTTGCGCGGAGCAAGCGCGGAACCGGACGCCTTCCTGCCCTGGGACATCCGCCAGACCTTCACCCATCCCGACCCTTCCGAGACCAATGCCGAGATCCTGAGAGATCTTGAGCGCGGCGTCGCTTCTGTTGAGATTGCTGTTGATTGCACCGGCAAGGACGGCGTCGCAATCCATGACGGCGCCACGCTCGCCGCGGCTCTCAACGGCGTTCAAGCCGACATCGCGACTATCGCGCTTGATCATCGTGGCAAGGGTTCGGGCACGTCCATTGCCGGACTGCTCGCGCTCTGGGGTGAGGAGAATGGCGCGTCCGAAAAGCTCAAATTCGCCTTCAACATAGACCCGATCGGCCTCCTCATGCGAACCGGCCATGTCGAGGGTGGCATCGATGCCGCCTTCGTGCGCACCGCCGAACTCTCTCGCCTTCTCTGCCTGCGTTATCCCAAGTCGACCACGCTCCGCGTCGATGCCCGCGCCGTCCATGAAGCGGGCGGATCGGAAGCCCAGGAACTGGGCGTGCTGATCGCCCATGCTGTCGATACGATGCGCCGCCTCGACAAGGCCAGCTATGACGTCAACGCCTTCCCGGCGCAGACCGTTTTTACCGTCGCCACCGGCGCCAATTACGGGCTGGAGATCGCCAAGCTCCGCGCCGCGCGCCGCCTCTGGGCCCGTGTGCTGGACGCCATGGATCTCGACGTGGAGCCGATGAAACTTCAGGCCGTCAGCTCGGCCCGTATGCTGACGCGCTATGACGCCTGGACCAACATGCTCCGCAATACCGCGGCCTGCTTTGCTGGCTCCGTCGGTGGCGCAGACATCGTGACCGTCCGCGCTTTCAATGAAGCGCTCGGCATTCCCGAAGAGCTTGGCCGCCGCACAGCGCGCAACACACAGATCATCGCCATGGAAGAGTCCCGCCTCGGCCGCATTGCCGACCCGGCTGGCGGCTCATGGTTCGAGGAGACGCTGGCGGATGATCTTGCCAGCGCTGCGTGGAAGGAATTCCAGGCCATCGAAGCCGAGGGCGGCCTCGTCCAGAGCCTCATCGACGGCAAGCTGCAGGGCCGCATCGCCGACATGCGCGAAGCCCGCTTCACATCCATAGCAAAGCGCAAGGTGCCCATAACCGGCGTCAGCGAATTCCCGCTCCTCGACGCGGATGATGCGCCCGTGGCCGAAACTGGCTTTGAAAGCTCGGCGACATCGGTCTCGAGCGAGGGCCTGCACAGCTTCCTGAAAGACCTGCCCGAGAAAGACGGCGCAGACACAACCGCCGAACCGCTCGAGCCCATTCATCTCGCCCGCGACTTCGAAGCCTTGCGTGACCGCGCCAATGCCCACGAAGCGGCCAAGGGCGTGCGCCCCGCCGTCTTCATCGCAACGCTCGGGCCGCTCGCCGAGCACAATGCCCGCGTCGACTTTGCCCGCAACCTGTTCGCCGCAGGCGGCATCGAAGGCAAGGAAGCCCCGTCGCTTCCGGAAACCGCAGACGACATCGCCGCCGGGTTCAAGGCCTCTGGCTGCCACATCGCCGTCATCTGCGGCAGCGACAAGCGCTATGAAACCAAAGCCGCCGACGCGGCTCGCGCGCTGAAGAAGGCCGGCGCCCAACGCGTCTTCATCGCCGGCAAGTTCGAAGCTGCCTACAGTGACACCAACATCTTCATGGGCTGCGACGCGGTCGAGGTCCTTGAGCTGGCACAGGCCGAACTGGGAGTTGCCAAATGACCACCTTGCCCGATTTTACGAAACTCGACCTCGGAACGCCGCATGCGAAGGCGCTATCCGGATCCCGCAAGCGCACGCTTGAGACGCCGGAAGGCATCGATCTCGCTACCGCGTACTCTGCTGCCGACACAGCCGGTCTCGATTTCCTCGATGACTTCCCCGGCCTCGCGCCGTTTGGCCGTGGCCCCTATCCGACCATGTATACCCAGCGGCCCTGGACCATCCGGCAATATGCCGGTTTCTCGACCGCCGAGGACTCCAACGCCTTCTACCGCCGCAACCTCGCAGCCGGTCAGAAAGGCCTCTCCGTCGCATTCGATCTTGCAACCCACAGGGGATATGACAGCGACCATGTTCGCGTGACAGGCGATGTCGGCATGGCGGGCGTTGCCATCGACTCGATCTACGACATGCGCACGCTGTTCTCGGGCATCCCGCTCGACCAGATGTCAGTGTCGATGACGATGAATGGCGCCGTCCTGCCAATCCTCGCGCTCTATATTGCGGCGGCCGAGGAACAGGGCGTGTCGCCAGACAAGCTCGCCGGGACCATCCAGAACGACATCCTCAAGGAGTTCATGGTCCGGAACACCTATATCTATCCGCCCAAGCCGAGCATGCGGATCATTTCAGACATCTTCGCCTACACGTCTGAAAACATGCCGAAATATAATTCGATCTCGATCTCCGGCTATCACATGCAGGAGGCTGGCGCGACGGCGGACCTCGAGCTTGCCTACACGCTCGCCGACGGCATTGAATACATTCGCGCCGGCGTTGCTGCGGGTCTCGATGTCGACAAGTTTGCGCCGCGCCTTTCCTTCTTCTGGGCGATCGGCATGAATACCTTCATGGAAGTCGCCAAGATGCGCGCCGCGCGCCTTCTCTGGGCGAAACTGGTGGAGAAAGAGTTCTCGCCGAAGAACCCGAAATCGCTCTCCCTGCGAACGCACTCGCAAACCTCCGGCTGGTCACTCACCGCGCAGGACGTCTACAATAACGTTATCCGCACCTGCCTCGAAGGCATCGCGGCCGTCGGCGGCCAGACCCAGTCGCTGCACACCAACAGCTTCGACGAAGCGCTCGCCCTGCCGACCGACTTCTCCGCCCGCATCTCGCGCAACACGCAGCTTTTCCTGCAGCAGGAAGGCGGCGCGTGCCAGACCATCGACCCATGGGGTGGCTCCTACTATGTCGAGCGCCTGACCCACGATCTTGCCGCCAAGGCCCTGGAGCATATCGAGGAAGTCGAGAAACTCGGCGGCATGCGCAAGGCCATCGAGGAAGGCGTGCCGAAGCTGCGTATCGAGGAAGCCGCTGCCCGCACGCAGGCCCGCATCGACAGCGGCGAACAGACCGTCGTCGGCGTCAACAAGTTCCTGCTCGACCAGGATGAGGACGTGCCGGTCCTGAAGGTCGACAATGCCACCGTCCGCCGCATGCAGCTCGACAAGCTCGCCCGCCTCAAGGCCGACCGGGACCAGTCCGAAGTCGATGCCAGGCTCGACGCGATTGCTGCTGCTGCAGAGAGCGGAAAAGGCAACCTCCTCGCCCTCGCCGTTGATGCCGCGCGCGCCAAGGCGACCGTCGGCGAAATCTCCGAAGCGGTTGAACGCAGCCAGGGCCGCCACCAGGCCGTTATCCGCTCCATCAAGGGCGTTTATGGCGGCTCCATCGGCAAGGACGACAAGGCTGCCGAAGCCCGCGACCTCGCTCAGACCTTCGAGACGCGTCACGGCCGCAAGCCCCGGATCTATATCGCAAAAATGGGTCAGGACGGGCATGACCGCGGCCAGAAAGTCGTCGCCTCTGCCCTGATGGACCTCGGCTGGGATGTTGAAATCGGCCCTCTCTTCCAGACACCGGAAGAAGCTGCCAGGAGCGCCCGTGAAGCCAATGTCGATATTGTCGCCGCGTCCTCGCTCGCGGCAGGCCATCTCACCCTCGTGCCTGAACTGAAACGCGCCCTCGGCAATGAAGGCGCCGTGAATACGCGCATCATGGTCGGCGGCGTGATCCCGCCGGGCGATTTCGACGCGCTGCGCACCGCCGGTGCTTCTGCCATCTTCCCACCGGGCACGGTGATCGCCGATGCGGCCCGCTCCATGCTGGAAGCGCTGCAGGACGATCCGGTCAATTCGGCGGCCGAATAAATCTATGGGGCGTGTTCGGGGGGGACTGGCTCTGGCCACGGATGGCCTGGTGATCTGTTCGATCATGGCGGTGGTGGGTGCGCTGTTCTCCCGCCAGCACTGGTTTCTCGACGTGCTGTCACAATTCCTGCTGCCATCGATCTGGTTGCTGGTCGCAGCGCCAATCATCCTGATCATTCTGATCATTGCCGGGGCCAGCGCGCGTCACGGCATCTTCGGCGTCGCTGCCCTGTGTGGCCTCGTCGCCGGCGCCCCCCTCATCCAGGATCCTCCAGTGCATGGTGCCGCCGATGCGCCACAGCTGAAAGTGTACCAGCACAATATCTACGTCGAAAACATTGTCATCGACCGCATCGTGGCAACCGTCGAGCGCGAACAGCCGGATATCATCGCCCTCGTCGAGGTCCGCGACGACATGATCGGGCCGCATGAGGCGCGCCTGCGCCAGACTTGGCCGCACGTCGCCGTGGCCCGCGACCGGGATGATAGCTGGGCCCGCCTGCGCCTGTTCTCGAAATACCCGATCACCAATTATCAGGTCCGCAAGCGCGAATTCGAACCGGCGACGCTACGCGCGCAACTCGAAACGCCGATGGGACAGGTCACCGTAATCGTCGCGCACTTCACGCGGCCCTGGCCCTTCCGTCCGCCCAATGCGCAGATGCTGCACTATGAAGCGCTGGAAAGGATGCTCGCAAAGGAGACCGGGCCGCTGCTCGTCCTCGGCGATTTCAATTCAGCGCCGTGGGGACGGATCGGAAAACGCATGCAGGACGATCTCGGCTTCCAGCTCGCCAATCACCGCGCGGTGGGCACATGGCCGGGGCGCGTGAACATCGATGATGTCATGGACACGCCCGGTATTCCCCGCTTCCTGACCATTCCCATAGACCTCGCCTTCTGCCGGGGCGGGCTCGTCTGCTCGGATCACACGGTCGGCATGAATCTCGGCTCTGATCATCGCTATGCCACATTCATGATGTCTCTGGCGCCTGAACACTGAACAGGTGTGCGGCGGTCATGCTGCATTCACCAGCAACAGTTAAAGCAGAGATTCGCTTGAACAGATTCGGGGATCGAAACATGAAAACAGCATTCCTTCTCGCTGCCACAACCATCATCGGACTGGCCGCCGCCGCGAAACCCATCACGCCAAGCCAGGCTGAAGACCTCCTCGCCGACTATGGCGCAAACCTTTCAGCGTCCACGGCAGTCGGCGAAGATGCCCATACGATTGACGCACAGATCGGCGATATCAACATGACGGTGCGGCTCGGCGGCTGCGATGAAAACGGTTTCTGCAACTACGCGATGATGTTTGCGACCTTTGACCTCGGCAGTGCGGCCGATGAAACAACGCTGATGAAGACGAACGGCTACAATGACAGTTTCCCATTCGGGCGCGCCTTTTTCGTGCCGGGCGATGATGGCAATGATATTGTCGGCATTGATTACGTCGTCGACATTTCCAGTGAGGCCAGTCTCGACGCGACCGATTTTGCACGCTTCGAGGAAATCCTGTCCAGCTACATCAATCACTGGACGGCAGACGCACAATAGTGGCTGCAGGGGCATCGCGTGAACCGGACCTGGAGCAGTTCCAGGCGATGGCCGAAGCGGCCTATCAGGGCCTGCCGGAAGGGTTCAGGCGAGCCGCCGGTCGCATTGTCATTCACGCCCAAGATTATGCCGACCGCGAAGTGCTCGCCCATTTCGGCATCACCGATCCGCTCGAGCTGACGGGCCTTTATCAGGGCATTCCGCTTATCCATGACAGCGTGACTTTTCCGGTCCCCGACAGCCCGCGCATCTTCCTCTATCGCCTGCCGCTTCTGGCTGAGCTCGAAACCCGGCCGGACGTCACGCTGACCGAACTGATCGAGCATGTCGTCATCCACGAACTTGGCCACCATTTCGGCTGGTCGGATGAAGAGATGCACGCACTGCTGGACGCAGATTGACGCAGGATGCGCCTTGCGCCCGTGCGGAGGCAGCGGAATAACATCTCCAGACAAAATGATTGGGAGGTGACGGTGAAGGGCTTTGGAGAATACGACGCGATGGGACTGGCCGAGCTGGTGGCGAGGCGCGAGGTCTCTGCCGAGGAATTGCTCGACGCAGCGCTGGAAGCCGGCGCGGCCGCGCAGGACAAAGTCAATTGCTTTACCCGCTTCTTCGAAGGCCCTGCCCGCGAGCAACTGAAGAACGGCCTCGCGGACGGGCCCTTCAAAGGCGTACCGTTTGCAACCAAGGACCTTGGCGTGAAGCTGAAGGGCCAGCCGATGACCAACGGCTCGCGCGCCTTCAGGGAAAACATCGCTGATGTGGATGCAACGCTGACCGAGCGCTATCGCAAGGCGGGCCTTGTGATCTTTGCCCAGACGACCAGCCCCGAATTCGGCCTGACCACATCCACCGAGAGCGCGCTCTACGGAAAGACGCGGAATCCATGGAATACCGACCACACATCGGGCGGCTCCTCCGGCGGCGCGTCGGCCTGCGTTTCCGCAGGTGTCATTCCCATGGCCCATGCAAGCGATGGTGGCGGTTCGATCCGCATCCCGGCAGCGTGTACAGGGCTGGTCGGACTGAAGCCGTCGCGCGGGCGGGTCCCGATGGGTCCACCGCTCAGCGAGAACTGGTTCGGTCTCTCGACCAATCACTGCGTCTCCCACAGCGTGCGCGACAGTGCGGCGCTCCTCGACGCCACACACGGCCAGGAGCCGGGCGCCCGCTACATCGCCCCGCCGCCGCCGACCACCTTCCTTCAAGCCGCACAGACAGATCCGAAGCCGCTGAAGATCGCACTGTGGACCACCGCGCCAAATGGGGTGCGCCCCGATGAAGAGGCGCAGGCCGGTCTTGAGCGCACGACGACACTGCTACGCGAGCTCGGTCATACAGTCGAAGAAGCGTCGCCCCAGCTCGATGGAGAAGCTCTCGGCAAGGGCATGATGATGATCGTCTCGTCAGCCATGGCTGCCATTGCCGACGAACGAGAAGCCACGCTCGGGCGAAAGATCGGCCCCGACGATTTCGAACCGGTCAGCCAGCGTTTCATCGAACTTGGACGCACAGTCCCGATGGGCGAACTGGTCAAGACCAACTCAGCTTTCACCGAGGCGGCATGGGCGCTCGAGGCCTTCATGGATGCGGGCCAATATGACCTGCTGCTCGCTCCGACGCTTTCTCGCCCGCCCGTTGAGCTCGGCGTCCTCAGCCTCGACCCGTCAGATTTTGATGCGTATGGCGAGGCCGTCACCAGCTTCGCGCCCTGGTGTCCCGTCTTCAATCAAGCGGGATGGCCGGCGATTTCCTTGCCGCTGCACATGACCCGGGCCGGACTGCCCCTCGGCATGATGTTCGGCGCCCGCCTTGGCCGTGAAGACCTTCTCTATGCGATTGCAGGTCAGCTTGAGCGTGCAGCGCCATGGGCCGGCCGGCACGCACCAATCTGGTTCGGATAATGTGATGCCTGACGCACTTTCGACCTATCAGGGCGGCTGTCACTGCGGCGCCGTGCGCTTCGAGACGGACCTTCCCGATCATGTCGAGGTTGAGGATTGCAACTGCTCGATCTGCGCGATGAGCGGCAATGACCATATCATCGTGCCGGCCAGCCGGTTCAGGCTGCTGAATGGCGGGGACTTGCTGACCGAGTATCGCTTCAATTCGCGCAAAGCCCGCCACCTCTTCTGCAAGGTGTGCGGCATCAAGAGCTTCTACGTTCCCCGCTCCAATCCCGACGGATTTGCCGTAACCTGGCGCTGCCTCGACGACTGGCAGTCGCTCTCAGCCCGGATTGAAGAATTTGATGGTCAGAACTGGGAAGCCAATGCCGGCGCACTGGCGCACAAGTCCAGAGACTAGTCTTCTGGCGGCGGAGGTGGCGGCCCTCGCCGTCCGTCCCGGTCGCGATCTTTGCGAGACCGACGCCTCTCGAAGCGCTTTTCCATGTCTTCCAGCCAGACGCCGAGCGCTTCGCGCTCGCTCTCGTCGAGATCTGCGAGCGCATCGGACAATGAAGCCTGGAAGCGTTCATTGAGTGCTATGTCAGCCGTGCGAATGTCGGCAAAGGCCTGGTCGACGGCCTCGCGATCAAACGGCGTTGCGACCATGGCCTGACGAAGACGCCGCTGCGCGTCGCGTTTTGCATCGATCAGCTCTTTCGATTCGGCAATGGCTTCCCGGAAGGCCTGACGGACCTGCTGGCGTTCGGTTTCCGGAACCACGCTCTTAATGCCGCGTGCGATCATGAAATCCGGATCGCCCCGGCCCGGGCCGCGGTCGTCATGTTTCGGCTTGCCGAGCATGGAGCCCGCGAACAGTCCGATCAGGAGCGCATTGGCGATCAGCGAAACGATCAGCGCGATGGTGAGAGCGGAAAACTTCTTCATGCGCCTAACCGTCTACCTCTTCCAGGAAATTGGAGAGACCGTCATAACCCAGCGCCGCATAGACGACCGTTTCTTCGGTTGAAGGGTAAAGGTCACTCGATGTGGCCGCAGTCGCGTAGCCACCGACAAGTCCCATGGCGAGGCTCGCAAGGGCCGCCCCTGCCGGCCATCTGGCACCGTTCGGCATGATGATCGACCGCAGCCGGGCACCAATCCCGCGGCGGCTGGCAGCAGCCTGCGGCGCTACTGCGAGGATCCGCTCAGCCAGTCCCGATGGAACGTCCGGCATCTCGTCGATCGCGAGAATACCATCAATCAGCCGCGCATCCCGCAAGGCGGGCTCGAACTGGACACGATTGGCCGAAAGATGTGCCAGGGCAGCGTCGCGTTCGGCCTCCGGCCAGTTCATGGGCTCGGCGCCATAGGTTTCGATCAGATCCAGAAGGCGCTCATCAGTCATTGTCATATCCGTCATGCCTCCTGTACCTCTGCAAGTTGGTCTCTCAGCTTCCTGCGGGCCCGTGAAAGCAGGCTCTCCAGAGCTTCAACGCTTATCCCCATCGATTCCGCCGCTTCAATATTGCCCATTCCTTCAAAGGCGCAAAGCGTGAGCGCCTCTTTCTGTCGGTCGGGCAGCGCATCGATCAGGGCTGAAATCCTTTCACCGGCCTGTTTCTGGGACAGGGCCTGGTCCGGTTTCAGCCCGCTATCCTCGTGTTCGGGCAGCTCATCCATCAGGACTGGCGCACGCTTTTTGAGCTTGTCGCGGCACAGATTGATGGCGACGGTGCAGGCCCATGTGGAGAATTTTGCCCGGTCCTGCCAGTCCGGAAGCATTCTCCAGGCTCTAAGAAAGGTCTCCTGCGTCACGTCTTCTGCCTCTTCCCTGTCCTTCAGCATACGATAGGCCACACGCCAGACGACCGGCATGTGGCGATTGACAAGCGCGGCCTGTGCCATCCGGTCTCCGGCAGCGGCGCGCGCGATCTGGTCGGTTTCACTGATGACAGACACGCGGTCACTTTAGCGAAGCCGGAGCAGGATGCGAGAGTGGAAAACTGCATGTCCTGCTCCGGCCTTACGCGTCAGTCCGGATCAGTTCTCGGAGCCACCACCGCGATGATGACGCCATCCGCGTTTTCCGCGATGTCCCTTCATCGCTTCCAGTTCGTCAGCTGTGATCAGGCCGTCCTCATTTGCGTCGAGGCGCGTGAACATGTCACCCTCGCCGCCGCCGCGCCGACCATGATGGCTGCGTGCCACTTCAAATTCGGCAAGCGAAATCATGCCATTATCATCAGCGTCCGCACGCTCGAACATGCGTTGCTTGCGCTGTTCCATGCGACGCTCGCGTTCGACTTTCCGGAACGCTTCCAGCTCAGCCATTGTCAGGCCGCCATCGCCATTTGTGTCGGCCTCGGCAAACTTTTCGGCTTTCCGGGTCTCGCGCTCGGCCTTCATGGCATCAACTTCCGCTTTGGAAATGGCGCCGTCGCCATTGGTGTCGAACCGTTCGATCATCCGGGACTTGCGGTCCTGATCGGGTTCGCCCTGCGCCATTGCGAGTCCGGTTACGCCAAGGGTTGCGGTGCTGGCGATGATCGCTGCAAGTGTGACTTTTTTCATTTTCAGTACCTCTTTGGTTGCCCCACTGAGTGGAACGAGGAGGTGTCAGCTTTCCGTCGCCAGCGGTCCAATCTTTTTGCACCTGATAGACGAAACTGCTTTGGTTACAGCGGCATATCGCGATTCCAGCTGTGAGAAATTTTCACAACTCGTTGCCATGGCAAGCCGTTTCTTGAGGCCGCGGGAGAAGTTCTCCGCCGTCAGTTCAGCCCCAACAGCAAGTCGCTGAATCTGCTGCAGGCATTGCATGAACTGGAAGGCAGAGGTCAGCGTCCCGGCATCTTCGTCGCTCAGCGCGCCCCTTTCAGCGAGCCGGTCTATCGCGTCGCGCACAGTGGGAATAATGCTCGCCTCATCGCCGGAAAGGAGCATTTCCTGCTGCAGAACGAACTCCAGATCGACGAGCCCGCCATCCGCCAGCTTGATGTCCCAGTCCCCGCGCGGCGGACGCTCCCGCCAGAGCCGCTGGCGCATGTCCAGGATGTCGAACCGGCAAGCGGCTTCATCCGGACGGTTCACGATCGCATGCCGCGCAATCTCCAATACCTGCTCGCCAAGCGCGACCTCGCCGGCGACGATGCGCAAGCGCGTCAGGGCCATCAGCTCCCACGTCCAGGCTTCGTCATGCTGGTAGCGGTCAAAGGCGGATACTGACACCGCCACAGGGCCTGCGCGCCCCGATGGCCGCAACCGCATGTCGACTTCGTATAGACGCCCCTCCGCCGTTTCGGCAGAGAGGGCCGTGATCAGCCGCTGGGCAAACTTGGCGAACCAGAAAGGCGCGTTTTCAGCGCCATCTTCAGAGGGTTCATACACAATGATGAGGTCGAGGTCGGAGCCAGCCGTCAGTTCCTTGCCGCCGAGCTTTCCGAGGGCGCCCACCACCCAATGGCCGGGCTGCGGCCCATACTTGCGCGCGGTCTCGATCGCAGCGGCGTCCGCCATGAGCGAGATACAGGCGTCGGCGAGATCGCTCCATGCCAGGGCGGCCTGCGGCGCTGGAAGTCGCGAATGCAGCAGCCGGTGGCCGATGAGGAACGCCCGCTCATTCTGCCATTGGCGCACTTCGTCCATCTGCGTCTCGAAATCGGCATCCCGGCTGAGCGCTGGTGGATATTCCTGCCCGGCCTGCGAGATCAGCGCCTCCAGCAGTCCCGGCCGGCGTGCTAGCGTGTCCGAAAGGCGCGGTGCAATGGCAAGCGTTGTCACAAGGTCTTCGAGCAGTGTGGTCTCGGCCAGCAGCATGGAGAGGGTCTGCACGCCCGACCGCAACCCTTCAAAGAAGCGGCTGAAGCGGTTGAACGCCATGTCAGGCTCGCCGGTCCGGCTCATTGCATTGAGGAGATCAGGTAGAAGCGCGGTGAGCAGCCCCCGGCCGCGCTCCGTACGTGTGGCCGGCGTCTTGCCGCGGTGCCAGTTACCGATCGCCGAAATGACCCGCGAGGGTTCGGAAAAGCCGAGCGAAGCGAGCGTTTCAACCGTTCCCGGATCATCATCGACACCGGTAAAGACGAGATTGCCCTTGGCTGCCCATTCGGCCTTGCGTTCTTCTTCGGCAAAGAGATCGCGATAATGCTGGCTGACAACGCGGCGTGTCTCGGCAATCCCCTTGTCAAACGCTTTGAGATCGTCCACGCCGCACAGCCGCGCGACTTTCAGGCGTGTGGCCTCGTCCTGCGGAAGGCTATGGGTCTGCTCGTCCTCAAGCATCTGGATACGATGCTCTACCCCGCGCAGCTGGATGTAAGCCTGCTCAAGATCTGTGCCCACCTGCCCGTCCACGGCACCGAGCGCGACCAGCGCATGAAGGCCGTTCAGCGTCTTGCGGCTGCGCAGGGCGTCATTTCGCCCGCCCATGATGATCTGCTGGGTCTGAACGAAGAATTCTACCTCGCGAATGCCGCCCGGCCCGAGTTTCAGGTCAGCGGCCGCATCGTCCATGTCCGAACTGCCAGCCTTGGCGTTGATCATCCTCTTGATCGCCTGGACGTCCGCAATGGCCCAATAGTCCATGTGCCGGCGCCAGACGAAAGGCTCGAGCACTTCGAGAAACTTCTCCGCTGCACCCCGGTCACCGGCGCAGATGCGCGCCTTTATCCAGACCATGCGCTCCCAGTTCTGGCCGACGCTCTCATAATAGATCGAGGCCATTTGCGTAGAGACGGCAAGCGGAGTGGAGCTGGGGTCCGGGCGCAGGCGCAGATCGGTGCGGAACACATAGCCGTCACCGGTATTCTCCTGCAGGATCTTCATCGCGTCACGCACGACGCGCGAGGCGGCTTCCGATGCAGCGAGCTTTCCCCCATCGAAGACGTCCGGATCGTAAAAAGCGGCCATATCTATGTCAGAGGAATAATTGAGTTCGAACGCCCCCATCTTGCCGAGCGCAATCAGGAAGATGCCATCCCCGGACAGGCCACGCGCTTTCAGCGCGGCCTGAAGAGCCGATTCGACGGCAACATCAGCGAACTCTGTCAGATGGCCGGTAATCTCGATCAGCGCCGCACGCTGGGCGAGGTCGAGCGCCGCCACGGCAATATGATTGGCAAGCTTGGCCTGGCGGAGAGCTGTCATCACTTCATCGATGGTTTCGAGCCCGGCAGCGGCACGGGCTTGATCAAGGGACCAGGCGTGCAACGCGGCGGCACCATCGGTGTTCAGGATTTCAATGGCGCGCGGGGCCCGGCGAGCAGCCCTCGCGAGATATGGGGCAATTTCAGAACCAGTTTGAAAGGCTTCCGCCTCGCTGGTCGCGAGTGAGGTGATTTCGATCATCGACCCGTCTTAGCGGTCCCGAGGCAGGGTGAGAACCGCTTTCAGGCCACGCGCATTCGGAGGCGGTTCTGTCCACAGCAAATCGAGGTGTCCCTTGTGGAGTTCAGCCACCGCATCGGCGAGCGCGAGTCCCAGGCCAGACCCTGGCTGTGTGCGGGCACTGTCGAGGCGGAAGAAACGCTCCTTGGCGTGTTCGCGCTGATGTTCGGGAATGCCCGGACCATCATCCGCGACGGTAATGGCAATACCGTTCGGGCCACGGCGCACCGAAAACCGGATCGTACCGCCCTGCGGCGTGTATTTCACAGCGTTATCGAGCAGGTTCGAGACCGCCTGCGCGATAAGTTCCCGGTCGCCCAGAACTGCAAGGCCAGTCCCGACATCGCTGACAAAGTTCAACCCCGCGAACTCGCAGGCCGGTTCGTATAGGTCCGCCATTTCCGACATCAGGTCATGGATATCGAACTTGATCATCCGGCCTTCCGCGCCGGCATCGAGACGCGAGAGACGGAGAATGGCGTTGAAGGTTTGCAGCACATTGTCGACCTCCACCACAGTACTCTCCAGCGTCTCACGGGCCGATTCTTCAGTCATCGGAGAAATGAGCGCGCCCTCGAGCCGGTTACGCAGGCGTGAAAGAGGAGATCGTAGGTCGTGCGCAATGGCGTCGCCGGCATGGCGCGTACTCGCCATCAGCCGTTCCAGACGCTCCAGCATGGTATTGAGATGCTGGGCGAGCCGGTCAAACTCGTCGCCCGATCCGGCAACAGGTGCGCGCACGGAGAGATCACCCGCGACGATGGCCTCTGTCGTGCGTGTCAGCTGTTCAGCGCGCCGGGCCGCATATCGCGAGATGAAGACACCGCCAATGAGGGCGAGCAGGATGCCGATCGGCGCGGCGGTCGTCACAGCCTGGGTGATGCGTCGGACGATCCGTCCACGCTCACCGGTTTCAATGGCGACCAGAAGCACATTGCCATTGGCCAGACGGACGATCCGGCCTTCTGCCTCGGTGACGCTGGACGTGCCCTCGCCGCGCGGCATTTCAATGGAAAGGCTGACCATGCTGACTTCGCCGACCGTATCAGGCGGTGAGACCGGGAGGTATGGGAAGTCGCCAATGATCCGCTCACCCTCTGGGGTTTCCAGCTGGTAACGAAAAGGGGCGCCCGAAACGAGCGCCCTCTCGATCACTGACTGTTCGAGCCGTTCCATGCCGCCGGCATTGTAGGCCAGGCCCAGCGCCCGCATTTCCGCATCAAGCCGCTGGTCGGCCTCTGCACGCAGAGAGCCGACCGTCGCCTGAAAGAGATAGGCGAGCAGCAGGAATGAAAACAGTCCGAAGAGGACTGAGTAGACGAGCGCAAGTCGGAACGTTGTCGTTCGAACAAACGCAAAGGGGCCAGACTTCATGCCTGTAGGCAGTAACCCGCGCCGCGCACCGTTTGAAGTAGTGGTTCGTCGAAATCCTTGTCTATTTTCGCGCGAAGTCGTGAAACGTGCACGTCAATGACATTGGTCTGGGGGTCGAAATGATAGTCCCAGACCTTCTCAAGCAACATGGTGCGGGTCACGACCTGACCAGCATGGCGCATGAGGAATTCAAGCAGCCGGAATTCACGCGGCTGCAGGTCGATCTTCTGACCGGCTCGCCAGACCTTGCGGGCAAGCAGGTCCATTTCAAGGTCGCCGACCTTCAGCTTGGTGACCGGCGGCTCATCCTTGACCTGGCGACGACCGAGCGCTTCCACGCGCGCCGCCAGTTCAGCCGGGGCAAACGGCTTGGCCAGATAGTCATCGGCGCCAACCTTCAGGCCCTCGACGCGGTTTTCCACATCGGACAGCGCTGACAGGAACAGGGCCGGCGTCTGTCCGCCGCCGGTGCGATACTCCTCGACGAGCTTCAGCCCGTCCTTTTCAGGCAGCATCCGGTCAACGACCATCGCATCGAATTCACCGTCTCGCGCAAGCGCAAGGCCGTTGGCGCCGTCATAGGCGGTCTCAACATCGTGACCGGCCTCCGACAGGACCTTGTTGATGAATGTCGCATGCTCGCGATCGTCTTCAATTACCAGGACCCGCATCATGGGATCTCCTCTCTACTCTCAGTCTTCGGTAGACTCTTCTATCGAGACGGTAACGAACAATGTCTGTTGTCCGTTCCGCACCGCCAGAAGCAAGTTGCCACGCCCCTTTGACTTCGCATCCTCGATCGCTGCCGACAGGTCAGCGACAGATTTCAACGGAGCCCCGCCCGCAGAAAGTATGACCGATCCCGGCCGCACGATCGTCTCGCGCAGTGGGCTGTCATTTTCGATCTTGCCGACCAGGAGGCCAGCTTCATCGGCATCAAGACCCATGGCGGACCTTGTTGCATTGTCGAGAGGCAGCAGGCTGACGCCGAGCGGCCCTTCTTCAGCTTCGGAACTGTCCGAACCCGGTGTGGTCGAGCCGGTTGCCACCAGCGCGTTCGGATTGGCCGGCCGTTCACCGACGGTCACGCTGATGCGCTGCCGCTTGCCATCACGCAAGACCATGAAATCATTGCTGGATCCGGCCATAAGGCTTCCGACCATCCGGGTTACGGAGGTCGCATCAGTTGCGTCCTTGCCGTTGACAGACAGGATGACATCGCCGCGGCGCAGGCCGGCCTTCTTGGCTGGGCTCTGCTCGTTCACATCGGCGATGATGGCACCGCGCGCCTCATCGAGGCCCTGGGCTTCGGCCATGTCCTTGGTCACGTCCTGAATGGTCACACCGAGCCAGCCGCGCGAAACCTTGCCGTCCTTGATGAGCGCGTTGGTCACGTCGATGGCAAGCTCTGCCGGAATGGCGAAACCGATACCGACCGACCCGCCGGTCGGCGAGAAGATCGCGGTGTTCACGCCGACAACACGGCCCTGCAGGTCAAAGGTCGGACCACCCGAATTGCCGCGGTTGATGGCAGCATCGATCTGGAGGAAGTCGGTATAGGGGCTGTCGCCACCAAGCTCCCGGCCATCCGCCGAGAGAATGCCTGCTGTCGCGGTGCCGCCAAGACCAAACGGGTTGCCGAGCGCCACCACCCAGTCGCCGCGGCGAAGCTCGGTGTCGCTCTCGAATTCGACATAGGGATAGGAACCTGGCTGCACGACCTTGATCACGGCAAGATCGGTCTGCGGATCCGTGCCGACCAGTTCGGCCTCAAGTTCACGGCCATCTTCCAGAACGACCTCGATCTCGGTCGCGCCATCAATGACGTGATTGTTGGTGACGATGTAGCCTTCGTCCGAGATGAAGAAACCGGAACCGAGCGAACGAGCCTCACGGGTGCGGGGCGTGTCCTGCTCGCCCTGCCCGCCTTCCTGCTCGCGTTCACGCATATAATCGTCAAAGCCCGGCAGGCCGCGGAAACGTTCGAAGAACTCCTCCATGTCGTTCATCCCGCTGACTTCGCGTTCTGAAACGACGTTTACGCTGACCACGGCGGGGCTGACCTCCTCGATCAGGTCGGCAAAGCTCATGGGCGCGCCCATCGGGGGTTCAATGGTGATCGGCTGTTTGGCGTCGGCCTGCTGGAAAGTCTGAGGCGCGTACACAATCGCCCCGGTCACGCCTGCTCCTGCCAGAGCTGCAATCAGGGCCTGTTTTGAAAAACCAAACGCTTTCATCTCGATCTACTCTCCTCCAATAACTGTGTTGGCAGATAGATAGTGTGGTCGAAGCTAGGATACTGCCAGCAAATTCATGCATTAAACATCATTTAGACATGAGTGAGGCAGACCACCGAATTTATTGAACTTTCTGACGCTACTGGCCTTCAAGCGCCGTTTTCACGATCACGCCATGCTCAAGTGTGCGGTGCACCGGGCACCGGTCCGCAATCTCGACAAGCCGCTCAACCTGCTCTGCATCGAGCTCGCCTTCAATTTCCAGCACTCGCGAAAACTCATCGATCCGGTCGGAATTATCGCAGGTTTCACAATCGTCTGCGTGCACCTTGCGATGCCCCAACCGGACCGTCACGCGGTCCAGCGGCCACTTCTTCCGGTCGGCATACATGCGCAGCGTCATTGATGTGCATCCGCCCAAGGCAGCAGCCAGCAGGTCATACGGTGTCGGACCAGTGTTCGAACCCCCAACACTTTGGGGCTCGTCAATCAGGTACCGGCGCCCATCGACAAAAACCTCATTCTGGAACCGGCTCGCCTCGCCGGTCTCGCGAACAATCACTTCGTGCATCCGGGCTACGCCTTCGACGGGGGCAGGCTGGGATGAGTCCGACATGTAATGGCCAGCCCATGCGGCAATCATTGATGCTGCGAAAGCGCTATCTTCCGGGCGACGGAGAAAATGGTCGGCACCGTCCAGGCTGATAAAGTTCTTGGGATGGCGCGCCGACGTAAACAATGCCGACGCGTTCTCAATGCCGACGACTTCATCGCGGGGGCCATGCAGGACGAGCAGCGGAAGATCGAGGTCACGAACCGCTGCCGCTACCCGCGCGTCGCGAACATCGTCGACAAATTCCTTCGTGATCCTGAAAGGGCGCCCGGCAAAATGCACCTCCGCAGTCCCCTCCGATTCGATCGTTTCAAGATCATCGGAGAACTGATGAATTACATGGCCGGCGTCAGACGGCGCATTGATCGTGGCAACCGCTTTGAGGCCCTCAATTTCACGGGCAGCGACAATGACGGCGGCTCCGCCAAGAGAGTGTCCTGCCAGAAGTGACGGCGATCTGCCGGTCTCCTGCATCCATTTTGCGGCCGCGACAAGATCGGCGACATTGCCGGAGAAATCGGTTGTCTCGAAATCGCCATCGGACTCGCCAAGTCCAGTGAAGTCGAACCGCAGCACACCAATGCCCCTTTCCGCGAGCCCCTTCGAAACGCGCAGAGCGGCCCTGGACTGTTTGGAACAGGTAAAACAGTGCGCAAACAGCGCCCATCCCAGTGGCGGACCAACGGGAATGTCGAGGCGTCCAGCAAGCTGATGCCCATGAGCGCCGGCAAATTTCACAGTGGAGGACTTCACCATCGTACGACCTCGGTTGCGTGCCGTTCCCAGATAGGTCTTGTGTCACTGGATTTCCACGCCGCGCCATTGCGCCGGGGGTGCTTACACGTCCTCAGGCGGAACCGGTTTGATGGCGTTGGCGTCAGAGGCCTTGCGGCTTCGAACGGCGAGAATGAGAGCCGCGCCACCGACCAGGAGAATGAATGGCAATCCCCAGAGCAGCAGACCGTCAAATCCCTTCGACGATGGCCGAAACAGGACGAACTCGCCATAGCGTTCAGAGAACCAGTCGCGGACTTCATCGTCGCTTGCACCGTCCGCAATCATCGTGCGCACGCGCTCGCGCATGTCGGCGGCGATGTCAGAACCGGAATTGGATATGGGCTCATTCTCGCAGGCCACACAGCGGATTTCGCGCATCAGATCCTGCGCCCGCGCTTCCTGGTCCGGGTCGGCCAGTTGGCCTTCTGCCGCAAAGAGGAAGAGCAAGGATGCGAGGATGAGCTTCATGACACTTTCCCGGACCCGCGCCTGTCAAACATTGCGAGCGCGCCGCCAAGTCCGATCAGGATAACGCCGACATAAATGAAGTCGATCAGCGGATTGACGAAGACTTCAAATGTCCAGCGCGTCGGCCCGCCGGCTGCGCGTCGGCCATCGCCAAGCGCCACATAGAGATCGGCGGTGCCGGTCTTGTGGATCGCCGTTTCGGTGGTCGGCATGCGGGCAGCAGGATAATAGCGCTTCTGCGGATTGAGTTCGGCCTTCGTGCCGGGTTTCGTGGCGATGAGATGGGCGCGGTCGGCATACCAGTTCGGGCCCTCGATGCTTCGCACGTCTTCCAGCGTGACGGTCCATCCAGCGATATTGGCGCTCTCGCCCGCTTCCAGCGCCAGCGTGGTCTGCGTGCGTCCCGAGGTCTGCAGCACAGCCCCGATGACGAAGAGGCCGAGACCGGCATGCGCAAGCGTCATGCCCCAGACGCGGAGCGGCATCTTTGGCAGGCGCCCCAAGGACTTTGCGCGCCGCCACATCTCCTGCCCGGCGCCCAAGATCAGCCAGACGCCGAGCGCGAGACCGATCCCCGCCATGAGCGGAATATCGAACGGGCCGATCCCGGCCAGCCAGAACAGCGCAACAAGTCCGGCGAAACCGCCCGCCCATTTCCAGAGCGAGGAAAGGTCCGCCTTGCCCCAGGCCCAGGCCTGAACGACTGGCAGGGCCAGCAAGGCGAGCGCCATGATCGGCGTAAAAGTGAGATTGAAGTAGGGCTCACCGACCGAGATCGTCTGACCGGCCGCTTCGGCGATGAGCGGAAAGAGCGTGCCGAGCAGGACGGTTGCGGTGGCGACAGTGAGAATGAGATTGTTGCCCATCAACGCTCCTTCCCGGCTCGTCGCCAGCCAGTCGGGACCGCCTTTCAGCTTCGGCGCTCGCAAAGCAAACAGCAGCAGTGCACTCCCTCCAAGCACAAGCAGGCCGCCGAGCAGAAACGACCCACGCAGCGGATCGACGGCGAAGGCGTGAACCGAGGTCAGGACACCGGAACGCACCAGGAAAGCCCCCAGCAGCGAGAAACAGAATGCCAGCACGGCCAGCAGCGACGTCCAGGCCGCGAAACTCCCGCGCTTTTCGGTGACAATAATGGAGTGCATCAGCGCCGCGCCGATCAGCCAAGGCATCAGGCTCGCATTCTCGACCGGGTCCCAGAACCACCAGCCGCCCCAGCCAAGTTCGTAATAGGCCCAGTAACTGCCGAGCGCGATGCCGAGGCTAAGCGGCACAAAGGCCGCGAGCGCCCATGGCCGGGCCGTTTTCGCCCATTGACGGTCAACGCGCTTCTCGATCAGGCCTGCAGCTGCCAGCGCGAAGACGAAGGAATAGCCGACATAGCCGAGATAGAGCATGGGCGGATGGATCGCGAGCGCCGGGTCCTGCAGGAGCGGGTTCAGCCCCTGCCCCTGAAGCGGCGCCGGATCAAGCCGCGTGAAGGGTGACGAGGCCAGCAGCAGGTACAGCAGAGAGCTGAGGCTCAATATGCCTTGTACGCCGAGCGCACGGGCTTCGAATACCGGGCGGTCTGATTTCAGTAGCCACGCGCCCGCCGCACCAAAACCGAGCCCGACAACGCACCAGAGCGCCATTGACCCTTCATGGTTTCCCCATGTGCCAGCGAGCTTGTAGACGAAAGGCTTCAACGTGTGGGAATTGGCTGCCACCAGCTGGACCGAGAAATCTGACCGCGCGAAGGCCCAGAGCAATGTGAAAAAGGCGAACACCATGGCGGCGAATGCCAGCTGGGCGAAGAGGCCCGACTGGCCCCGGTTGCCGCGCAGCCCGGTGAAGGCCTGCACCGCGCTGAAGACCAGGGCGAGAATTGCCGCAAAATGACCGGCTTCAATCATGAAGATGCCTGGCCTGCCTTCTTGAGTTCGCGGGGTTCGTAATTCTCATCATGCTTGGCAAGGATGGATTCGGCGGTGAAGTTACCCGCTTCGTCGAACCGGCCGGTCGCAACAACACCTTCGCCTTCGCGGAACAGGTCCGGTGCGATTCCGGTATAACTGACCGCGACGGTTTCGCCGCTATTGTCCTCGATCAGGAAAGCCATGTCGGCCGCTTCGCCATACTCAAGAGAGCCGGTCTGGACCCAGCCGCCGACGCGCACGCGCTTTCCGGCGTCGGGATGGCCTTTCTCGGCAATCAGACCCGGCGTGTAGAACAGGTCCGCATGCTGGCGCAGCGCGACCGATGCCAGCGCAACCGCTCCAATCAGCAGAGCGGCAACGACGCCCACGCCCCAAAGTCTTTTCGTTCTGGCTCTCATCGCTAGCCTCTATATCCGGTCCGCTGGCAAATGACACTGCGACCGAAACATCCCTGCGGTCGGTGCGTTGAGCGGGCTCAGCAACACGCATGAGGCCAGCTATGCCAGACAATGCAACTCTCTGGAACATCGAGCGCTCACTATGGCTGGGCGGAGTCGACGCCTATCGCGAGTGGATGTCAGACGGCTGCATCATGGTTTTCCCGCGGCCCGTCGGCATCATGGACCGAGGCGCCATCCTCGAAGCTGTCGCAGGCGCGCCGCGCTGGGACGATGTCGAGTTTGACGAGACAAGGGAAATGGCCCCCGATAATGAGACCGTCACGCTTGCTTATACCGGTCGCGGACAGCGCGGGACAGACATGTATGAAGCGCTCTGCAGCTCCACCTATCGCAAGCTGAATGGACATTGGCGCATCATCCAGCACCAGCAGACGCCGGTCGGAAACTAGTTGCCCGCCTCCGCATTCGCTTCGTCGATCTGGGTCTTGAAAGCCTCCAGCATGCCAAGAAGCGGATCGCCGGGCTCCATGCCCTTTCGGATTTCGGCCCAGTGTGCTTCGGCCGCTTCCACATCGCCCGCCGCATAGGCAGGCAAGGCTGACAGGAGGCCGGCTCGCGTCTCGCTCCGGTCGAGGCGCCAGGCGCGATCATACAGACGAGCTGAAGCGGGTGTGACCACGCCACCATCACGCAGCATGATCTGGTCGGCAAGCGCCACAAGGGACGGCACATGACTGTCGTCCCGGCGCAGCGCAGACTGGAAAGCGCGGATTGCGTCGTCCGTGCGGCCCTCGGCACGCATGATGACTCCAATGAAGTGGTGCGGCTCCGGCGCGTCCGGGTCCTGCCGCGCCGCCATTTGCAGGCGGGCCAGCATTTCAGGAGGGGTGAGCGCGGCAGGATTGCGCGATGCGATCTCTGCCTCCCGGTCCGCATAGGGCTGTTCAGCAAGCAGCGGCCGCCCCAGGACGAGGTACAGCCCGGCTGCAACAATGACAGCTCCGACAAGGAGGTAGAGCGTCTGGCGTGTCATGAGCGGCGCAGTCCGATTGTTGCCCGAAGGCCTCCCATCGGACTCTCCGACAGGGTGAACTGCCCGCCATTCATCTCGGCAATGTCGGTGACGATGGACAGACCTAGCCCGGTGCCCGGTGCTTTCTCGTCCAGGCGAACGCCGCGTTTGACCACGGCAGCCATTTCCGCATCCGTAAGGCCGTCGCCATTATCGTCGACATGGATCATCATCAGCGCGTTTTCGCCCGCTTCCATGGAGACTTCAACGCGTGATTTCGTCCACTTGCAGGCATTTTCCATAATGTTGCCCAGCATCTCCTCAAGGTCCTGCTGCTCGATGCGCAGGAAGATGCCATCCGGCACGGTTGACGACACTTCAATCCGGCTCGCCTCGAACAATCTGTTGAGCAGCCGGACAAGACCTTCGACAACCGGCTTGACTTCGGTGCGAACACCCAGGGCTTCGGCGCGAGCGGCTGCTTGGGCGCGTCTTAGATAATGATCGACATTGGAGCGCATCGACTCCGTCTGCCGCCTGACGACGTCGTCCAGCGGCGTATTCCCGGTCGCCTCATTGCGCAGGACGGCCAGCGGCGTCTTCAGCGCATGAGCAAGGTTGCCGACATGGGTCTGGGCGCGCTCGACGACTGACCGGTTATTGTCGAGCAGCTTGTTCAGCTCATCGGTGAGCGGAATGACTTCAACAGGATAGTCACCGTCCAGCTTCGCGCGATGACCGCTACGGATCTGCGAGATGTGAAGTTGCACGCGGCGGAACGGCAGCAGTGCCAATCGAAGGCCGACCCAGAGCGCAATCAGCGTGCCACCCGCCAGAAAAGTCATACTGATCAGCAGCAGCAGACGCAGCTGGTTTGCACCTTCGTCCGTCGCCTCCCGGTCGGCGGCAGCAAATAGCAGGATCGGCGTATCGCGATTGGGTATGGTAATCGATCTTGCAGCAATCCTCAGGCGCTCATCGGCGGGCCCGATGGCGTTTCCGTATTTGGTCGTGCCCGGATCGGCGAGAGCTTCCGTCGCAAGCTCGGCATCGAGCGGCAGTGGACCATCCCACAAGCTCTGGGACCGGATATCGGAGCGGAACGTCCCGTCCGCATCCACCGCGATCATGGCCCAGTAACGGCCCGACAGGGGAAGATCGTATCGAACGTCGCTCGGAAGCTTTTCCTCCTGATCCACCACGCGGCCATCCGGCAGGATTTCCAGTGCGCGCGGAAGCGTGATCAACGTCGAATCGAGTTCCTGCTCCAGCAGGCGGATGGTCTGCGCACGGTAGGACACCGTCATGGCAATAATCCCGCCGACGACGGCGATTATGCTCCATATGATCGCACCGATGAGCAGCCGCCGGGACAGCGAAAGTTTCGGTCTCTGGGATGTCCTTTTGTCGTCGCTCATCCGGTCAGTCGGGGGCCGGGGCCCGCCTTAACCGGCAAGCCCGGCCGTCTCACCCTCCGGCACGACAAGCCGGTAGCCGAGACCGCGCTCGGTCTGGATGCGGTCTGTGCCGATCTTCTTGCGAAGCCGTCCGATGAAGACTTCGATTGTGTTGGAGTCGCGGTCGAAGTCCTGATCGTAAATATGCTCGACAAGTTCGGTCCGCGGCACGACCCGGCCCTGATGGTGCATCAGATAGGACAGGACACGATATTCATGCGCGGTGAGCTTGATCGGACGCCCATTGACGGTCGCCCGCGCCGCCCGCGTGTCTACCCGCAGGCTGCCTGCTTCGAGAGCGGCTGCCGAATGTCCGGTTGCCCGGCGCAGGAGGGCGCGCAGGCGGGCCAGCAATTCTTCGGTATAGAACGGCTTGGTCAGGTAATCGTCGGCGCCGGCGTCAAAGCCTGCCACCTTTTCGCTCCAGCGATCGCGGGCGGTCAGGATCATGACGGGGAAGTCCTTTCCGTCCTCACGCCAGCGCTCGAGAATCGTCACACCGTCCATCTTGGGCAGGCCGAGATCGAGCACGACGGCGTCATAGGGCTCAGTGTCACCCAGGAAGTGGCCGTCTTCGCCATCCGCCGCAAGATCGACGGCATACCCCGACTGCGTCAGCGCGTCGGCCAGTTGCCGGCGCAGGTCCGCATCGTCTTCAACAACAAGAATTCTCATGAGACTCACCTAGTTAGGAGACTAGCCTAGCCAACCTTGATCACGCGTCCAGTCTTGGCGTCTATCGTAAATTGTACGAGTTCGCCACGCCGCGTCACCCAGTCAATTATATAGACCTTGCGGCCCCCCTGATCAAAGAGGCCCACAAAGTGGCGCATGTTTCCACCATACTGGTTCTGGATGGGACGAAGAATCTGGCTGAGTGGCTTGATCTCGCCGCGCTCTCGGGCATCGCGTGCATCATCGGCCGTGAACGAATTGCCCCATCCGCCCTGCGCAGTGGCCGCAGGAAGCGTAGCGAGAGGCATGGCGCTAAGCGCAAGAGCAATTACGATCCGTTTCATGCAGCCCCTTATGCCGGACAAGCCCTGAACAGTCCCTGAATGAAACGCGCTGGATTTAGTCACGTGCTGCGCCCGCTTCAGCGCTTTGACGCCCATTCCTTCAGGCCCGCATCCTTCGGATCCTTCAGCGAAATTTCCAGCCGCACGTAAAGATGCCCCGGCTTGTCCTTGAACTGGACGCCCTTGCCGCGCAAACGAAGCACGGTTCCTGTGTTTGACCCTTCCGGCACTTTCAGCGTCACCGGACCGCCCGGAGTCGAGACATCCACACTGCCACCAAGCACGGCGGTTTCCAGCGGCACAGGCACAGTCATGCGCAGGTCCGAGCCGTCTCGCGCCCACACCTTGCTTGGACGGACATAGACTTCCAGCAAGGCATCGCCGGGAGGCCCGCCACTGGTCGATTGCTGTCCCTGGCTTTTCAGGCGCAGGACCTGTCCGGTCTCGATGCCCGGCGGGATGGAAACGTTGAGCGCCTTGCCATCTCCCATGGTCATCTGGCGCTTGGCCCCCTGGACGGCATCCTCGAAGGAAATATCGACACGGTAACGAAGGTCGGCCCCCTTGCGCGGGCCGGGTCGGCGGCGCTGTCCGCCAAACATGCCAGCGAGAATGTCTTCGAACGGATCGCCCTGGAAGCTGCCGCCGCCATGCGCATGGCCGCCAAATCCGCCGCCGAAGCCGCCCGCCCCAGCACCGGCATATCCTGTCGGATTACCGTCCGCATCGATCAGGCCCTGATCATATTTGCTGCGCTTTTCAGAGTCGCTCAGGATTTCGAAGGCTGCTGATGCTTCCTTGAATGCATTTGCCTTGGCCTCGTCATCCGGGTGCAAATCGGGATGAAGCTCTTTGGCCTTCTTGCGATAGGCCTTTCGGATTTCATCGGCGCTCGCCGTCTTTGAAATACCGAGGATGGAATAAAGGTCGCGGCTCAACTCTGTCAGGTCACTTTCTGCAATGATGGTGGTCAGGCCACTAATTAGGAACCTCCTAGCGCGATTGAAACCCATGCGCCACGCCGTCCGTCATCACCGATCTGCGAAACGCGCACAAGATCATGTTCGCCGGTCAGAAAATAGCCCGCCTCAGAGACCTCCGTTTCCAGCGTGACAAGTCCGGCCAGCTCGGCTTCGACGGCATATCGCCGGCTTGTCAGCGGATCCGGCAGATCGAGATTGTCAGGAATGTCTGCACCGCGCGGGATCCAGCTGACATCCCACCCCTCCCCAGAAGCGGTCGCACGCAGGTGCGCAACTGGCCATGACAGGCCGGCGCGGTCTTCATGCGTGAACATCTGGACCTCGCCATCCGACGCCTGCCAGCTCATTTCAAGCCCGACTTCACCAGCTGACAGGGTCGATGCAGCCAAGGCGCTATCCACGATGATGCAGGTCGCCCCTGCTGCCGCCCCGGTCGCAACCGAACCATTCAGACCGCGCAGCAGATCGGACAACCGCCACTCTGTCTCTGATAGCATCTCGGCCGATGCGAAACCCACAAGTTCCCATCCAGCACTGCTTTCAATCAGGAGGAGATTCGCACCGGCCAGAGCTGACAATGCTTCGACGCTCGACAGATCGGCCTCATGCATGTCCAGATGAATGATCGCGGACCGGTCCCAGAGCCCGAGCGGTCCAGCCGGAAGATCCCCGAACAGCCGGCCGATCCGCGCGGGCAACGACAGGGTTGCCCGCTCGACAAGGGATGAGCCACCAAGCCCAGCCATCACCTGCACACGTCCACGCCAGGGATCTGCTGCAGCGGCCACAACGGGACCACGAGGCTCCAGTCCCGGCAGGGCCGGGCCATCAATCAGTATCAGTTCCGGCGCTGGGAAGACCGCAGCAGCCTCCCCCGATACTGGAACCAACAGCTGACGATATGGCAAGATTTCAACCGGCCGCGACAGGCTGAGGCGCCGCATCAGCCCGTCTTCCACCACGTCGCTGACCAGCCATTGCCCGTCGAGACCACCTCCAGATACGAGGTCACCGGGCTCCAGCGCGATGTATTCTGGCGGCAGGCTTATCGCGGCACTGTCGGCATCCAGCGCACCATCCAGCAATTGCCCGGCAATCAGCTCGGCCTCGGTGTCGGAGAGGAGGAGCGGCACGGCAGCATCGAGCGAATAGGATGCGTCGCCCTCGTCCGACCGCGCATCGACGGTCGCGGGCTCGAACGAGCCGTCAGCGCGCACAAAGCTGAGCGATAAACGGCCCGGTTGCTTGTCGAGCAGGTTGCGTGTGACCGACACGCCCGGTTCGACAAGCCGTTCGGGGTCCACACCCAGCGGACTAGCGTCGCCCTCAGCCCTGAAGACCAGCCCATCTTCCCGCTCGAGAGCGGCAATGCCATAGACAGACCGCAGCGGTTCGAGCGCTCGGCGTAAAGGCATCGACCCCTCAAGAGTGTACCCGTTCAGCACCCCGGAAAGCCCCGATGCATCCGCAATCACACCAGCGCGGTTACAGGCATCCTGAACCGTTTCGGCCAGCGAAATCAGACCCACACGGCCATTCAGCCAGTGACCATAAGCCCAGTTCGGCCCGTCCGACCACACATCTGTGCGGGCCGGAAAATCTGGCCAGGGACGCCCGTCCCAGGCCCAGACAAATGCCGCGTCGACGAAGGATTGATCCTGCCAATAGCCAAGGGCTGCTTCGAGGGCACGCTGCTGGAACACATCGTCTCGAGCGCCAGAGGAATATGGCGGCAGCGCGCTTTCCGAGCTTTTCGGATCATAGAAGAGGTTCGGTGAATTGCCGCCCTTGTCGACCGCCGGAAAGCCGATCTCCATCAGCCGGACCGGCTTCTGCGCTCCTGTCCACGCGGTCGGCGTCGCGCTTCGCACGCCATCCGGGCGCTCATAATGGGCCTCGCTCCACCAGTTCGAGATGTCCTTCTGGCGAAACACCCAATGTTCACCATGCGCCCCGTCGATTATAGGTGTGCGGACCTGGGCGTCCCGGTCGGCCTCACTCGCATAATACCAGTCATAGGCCTCGCCTCCCGCCATCTGGCTCTGAAGGTAGTCGGTGTCATCGGGGCCAGCATATCCGGCCAGTGCGTCAAGATGGGTTTCGCCGTCGCGCCAGTCTCCGGCCGGCGGATACCAGTCGATACCGACGAAATCCATGCCCGGACACGCCCATAAGGGGTCGAGCGGGAACAGAACGTCTCCGGAGCCGTCATCCGGAACATATGCGCCATATTCAGTCCAGTCCGCTGCGTAGGAAACCGCCGTATCCGGACCGACAATGTCTTTTACATCGCTCGCCAGCTGGATCAGGCCTTCGACGAATGGAAACGCGCCCGTCTCGTCCCTGGCTCGCGTCAGGGCGACCATTTCGCTCCCGATGAGGATTGCATCAACGCCGCCAGCTTCGGCAGCCAGCCGCGCATGGTGCAAGATGAAATGGCGAAAGCCGAAATCATGATCGGTGCCGAGAAAGGCTTCAATTTCGGATCGCGCCGCGCTCGTTCCGTCCGCGCTCACTGTAATGCGCCCTCGCCATGGAAAAGCGCCCTGCTCATCCCCTCCATAAGGGTCCGGCAGTCCATTGCCGGGTGGCACATCCATGAACAGAAAGGGCGACAGCGTCACCGCGTGGCCTTCAGACTTCAGCGCCTCAATGCCCTCGACAACACACCTGTCGGCCGGTGTGCCGCCATAGTTTGCACTGCCCGCACTCTGGCTGACGAGATAGGCGGTGCTGCGGGTCTCGCCGGCAACCTCCCACGCATACGGCACGGTTGACCTGCCGCGTGTTTCCACACCGGGTCTCACCTTGCATGTGCCTGCCCGCAGATCATCACCGAACCAGCCGACCGTCAGCGCGATATGCTCCACCTCTGGCAGGTCGTGGCCGAGCTGTTCGAGCGACAGGGCAAAGTCGGCACTGCCCTGCGCATTGTTCATGTTGAGGGGCGATTCGATGCCGGGAAAGCGGCGCTCACGGACGATCCCGGTGCCATAGACGAATTCACCAGACGCTGGAATGATATTTACGCCCCGCACTTGAGCGCGAAGCCCGGACGCAGCCGTCCCGGCGCGAATGACTTCGAAGCTGAGCTGTGGAAGGCGATTGCCGAACGCGTCGAGCGGCAAGTCTTCAAACACGATGTAGGCCGTGCCGCGGAAAGCTGGAACCTGCCCCGCCCCTTCAATGGCCTCGATCAGCGGATCAGGCAGCTGATCAGCGTTACCCTTGTAGAAGCGATAGTTGAGGCCCGCGAGCGCCAACGGTTCGCCATTGGCCCAGACACGGTCAATGCGGGTGATCGGCCCTTCTGCAATGGCGACAGCGAGGCTCACCGAATAGGTATAGTCTGCGACTTTCGGTCCGCCTTTTCCAGCGCTCCGCTCGCGGCGCTTTTCCCTGAAACGGGACGCCCAGATGAGCTGTCCACCGACCCGCATGCGTCCATAGACGCAGGGCATTGGCGCCCCTTCCCGGCTTTCCATGACATGCAGCGCTTTGACACGCGGCCCTTCAATGGCGGGCATCAGGGCAGCATCAATGGCACGACCAGCCAGACCGCCGAGCGTTCGCCCGATCAGCGCCCCGGAAAGCTGTGCACCGGCCAGACCGACGCCGTTTGGGAGCAGCGCGCTACCTGCCGCGCTGCCGACTTGCGAGAGAATGATTTCCCCCATTCTTCAGTCCTCCAGTCCCGGAAATGAAAAGGCGGCAACCACGCGGCGCGTCCACCACGGCACCAGCCGCGTCTCACAGACGCTGCGGCCCCAGTAAGCGTGGATGATGCGCGCCTCACCGGAGACGATGGCGCAATGTTTGGCTGGACACCCAAGCCCCATGCGGAAAAGCATCACGTCACCAGCCGCGGCATTGCCGGGCGCGATCTCGACCAGGTGGCGTCGGGCGGCTTCAAGCAGCTCATCCCGTCCCGAAAGCTCCGCCCAGTCAGGCGTATACGGCGGCATGCCTTCCGGCTCCTCTCCGCATACCTCCCGCCACACACCGCGCAGCAGGCCGAGGCAGTCCGTCCCGACGCCCTTGCGGCTCGCCTGATGCTGGTAGGGCGTTCCGAGCCAGCCCCGCGCGGCGCTCACGATTGCGGCTCGCTTCATCGCTTGCCGCCATCATTGCCGGTCGCAGCAGGCCCGGCGAGCACAGAATCCGGACCCGGCATGCGCGGAAACCCTTGGAAGTTCGCCGCATTATTGAACGTCTCGCAGCAGGTCGAAAACCGCTTGTCACACGTCGCACCCTCGACGCCCGTCAGCCCGCATCGGGCATCGCCGAGCTTCGCATCACACCGCCGCGAATAGGTTCGCCCCACCGGTCGCTCAAGATCGGATTTGAGAGAGATGAGTTCGGCCTCAAAACCGCTTTCGGTCTGTACCACCTCGCTGAGATATCCTGTCCAGACCAAGGCGTAATGCTGCGGCGCCTCCCAGTCTGTCCGATACGCATGCACGCGGGCACCATTCCAGAGCCCTGCCGCGAGATCCGCATCAGTGATGGCATCCGCCGACAATGCGCCCGCCGCCGCTGCCCGCCCAGGACGCAGCCCGCCAGCCGTCTCGAAGCGCCCCGCTTCAAGCGCCGCGCCCGGCTGGTGAATGATGCCATCACGCAGGACGGCGCGGTCATGGTCGGTCACACCCAGCGTGAAACCATCCTCACGTATCAGCGTCCAGCACAGGCATGTCGTCAGTGACCCACTCGCAAGGCGCTCTCTGAACGTATTGTCTATCAGTCGCATGGCCGCCCCTCAGACAATTTCGACCAAGGGAACACTGACGGCGCGGCCCGCTCCGATGGTCTCCACCGTGATGTCGAGAAAATCAGTGTCGAAACGAACGGCGCAGTCGAATTCAAATCCTGCTGTCACCTCAACGCCCGGCTCGGGCGGTTCCTCGAAAGTCACGAGACCGGTCGTGGTGTCGACGCTCCAGCCATCCGGTTGAGCAACGCCATCCAGCGCCACGATAACAGTGCCCTCAACCGGCTTGGTTATGGTGCGGCTTACCGCGCCATAGGACTTTATGAGTTGAAACGAGACCTGCTCGCCGTCTCCCGTGCCGAGGACCTGATCGGTCGGCTCAATCCCTGCCCCATACCCGGATGATGCGTGATCGAGCATGTCGTGAAAGCGGAACCCATGCAGCCGGCCGCGCCTCGCAGAGAAAAAGTCAGCGAGCAATGACAGGTCCGACACCGAACTGACAGCGCTTGCCACATCCCATCGCCGGCGGGCAGCCTGCCAACGGGCATTGCGCACTTCGCCGCCACTCGACAGGGCGACAATCTCGGTTGACCAGCCCGGGCCACCCGAAGCGCCGCGCCCAAGTGCGAGCGGGAAGCGTACTTCGTGAAAGGTCTCAAGGCTCACAGGTAACGCCCTCCCAACGCTGCCGCTTTTGCGAGCGCCTTTCTGAGTTCGCCATGTGAACCGACCGCTTTGGATGAAGCATGTCGGGGCATGTGGATGTTGACGGTGGACGCCTGCGTCGCCTGTCCCACACCCGCCCTCGCCAGGGCGGCCTCAGCCGCAATCCGCGCAAGGTCTGCGAGCACCGACTGCGCCATGCGGGAAAAGTCGAGCTCGCCAGAACGGGCGGCCCGTGCCAACGTCTGCTCGATGGACCGCCCCGCATCCGCAAAGGCGTCTTCCAGAAGCTTCGCAGCTGCGGTTCCGGGCCCGTCGGACAGCGCAGACAGCGCAGCGCCTGCCCGCATCAAATTCGATTCAAACTCGTCCATGATCCCCCTCCTTCCGGTCGGGATAGGTATTTTGAAGCCTGTCAAAGTCGGGGCGCGGGAGACCGATCTGCCGGTCGCTGGTCAGCCAGTGCCATTCGCGGATCGACAGCGCCCAGAACGTATGGGGGCTAAGACCGATCATGGCCGCCCCGCGCATCATTTCAGCCCAGGGCAGCATGAAATGCCTCCGCCACCGCGCTCGCGGCGACGCCGGCCGGGACATTCCGACACAATGCGTCCAGGCCTTCACCGGACTGGCCGCCACCTCGCAGAAGCGCGGCGAGCACGCCGGCAATCTCCCGAGCTGTGAGTGCCTTCATTCTTAGCTGCAGCTCAGTGATCGAGCGGCACCCGAGCGATGTCTCTATCTCAGCGAGCGCGCCCAGCGTCAGGCACAGCACGTATCGCTTGCCGCCGAACTGCATCTCGGTCTCTCCCCGGGCGCCGTTCACGAGGCGGCTCCGAAAGAAAGTTCTCCGGCGCTTTGCAGGTCGACCGCAAACATCGCCTCGCCATCATGAGTGCCTGAATAGCTGAGCTGCGCGATCTGGAACGCACCGGTAAATTGACCAAGACCCGGCACGACCAACTCCCAGCGTTCGATAGCGCCGGCAAAGAAGATCGTCTGCATGCGCGCATCGCTCGCACTGTCCTTGAAAAGACCTCGCCCGCGAACCCGCATTGACTTCACGCCTGCGCCGGCGAGCAGTTCTCGCCAGCCTTGCGGACTGTCGGCGCTGGTGGCATCAACGGCACGCTGGTTGAGCTCGAACTCACTGGTACGAATTCCGGCCAGTGTTTCAAAGGTCTCTGGTTCCTGTCCGTCAGACAGCTTGATCAGGACGTCACGCCCTCTCTGCCCCGCCATTACGCAGCCTCCTCTGTTATGATCCTGATACGGAGCAGGCCGCGAAACTCGCGCATGTCGGGCGTGCGCATCGCATCCCCATAGACGGGCTGGATCAGCACGATGCGCTGGCCCATGAGCGAGAGCGTCATCTGCTCACAGCAGGCCCGCAAGGCGCCTATGATCTCTTTTATTGTCGCGCGTCCACCATCTCGCGAGCGAATGGCAAGGGTCAGCGTGTGCGACTGACCCGCAGCCAGTGACGCGCTCCTGTCTTCCCATTCGTGGCCTTCCAGCACGACGTATGGGAAAGCTGGCGCGTCTGTTTCATCATCAAAGATGCGGGCCGGGTTCCCGAGGACCGATTGCACATCGCTGTCGGAGCGGAGCGCCTCAAGAAACGCCCCCTGCAAGGCCGCCTCGGAAGACCAGATCATGCCGTCGGCGCTCATAGCAGCACCTCCCGGCGCGCCGTGATGACGGCCTGAGCGGCCTCCGGAATCGATGCGTCAGACCTTCGCCGATACATCTCCAGAAGGATGGCCTTCAGCGCCTGGACAAGATCCTCCGGCACATCGGCGGCATCTCCAAACCCCGCCTCGAAGTCGACCTCGACGATCGCGCCAAAAGGCAATGGCGAACACCAGCTCGTCTGCCTTACACGGAGCTTTCCGCGCATGACCTCGAAGTGGGAGGTCACGTCAGCAGGCACATCATCTGTGTCGATAAGAGTGACACTGACGAGTGAGGCCACGGGCGTCGGGCGCAACCGCAGACCGTTAGCCTGGAAACCGGCCGGCCAGCATTGCAAGGTCCGACGCAGCGTCCGCGTGACGAGCGCGAGACCCGCTGCCTCCTCCAGTCTCGACCGCGCGCTGGCGATCAGGTCGCTGACCAGCTGGTCCTCGCCATCATGGCCGATGCGCAGCCAGGTTTTCGCCTCAGCGAGAGACAAAGCCTCCTCGCCCGGCGGTGAAATCACCGTCAGTGTCATGATTATCTTTCGGATTTTGAACGAGTTTGCGGTTGCGTCCGGCGTTTAGACCAGCGTCTGAAGCTTCTCGATCACCGCGCTACCAATCGGCAAGGCGATAGAGCGGAACAGTTCGTCATCGATCTGTGTTTCGGTCGAGTTGATGAGCGTGGCGACAGCCTCGGCCACTTTGGTGGTGAACTCGTCCTGTTGTGGTTTGGTGAGCAGCGCGGCCTGGCGGACCAGGGTCGTGAAAATGGATTCAAACATGGATATTTCCTTTGATGAAAGTCTGGGAGGACGTCCGGGCGCGGATCGCTCGTCGCGCCCGAAAGGTCAGGATCAGAAGATCATCGCCTTGATGGCATCGAAGTTCTGGACGCCGCCGCCGACGCGCTTCGTCGTGTAGAAGAGCACGTAGGGCTTGGCGGAATATGGATCGCGAAGCACGCGCGCACCCTGACGGTCGGCGATGAGATAGCCGCGCCGGAAGTCGCCGAACGCAATCGCTGCATTGCCCGGACCGATATCCGGCATGTCTTCCAGCTCGGTCACAGGATAGCCGAAGATCGTCTGCGCCTCGCCATTCATGCCGGGCCGCCAGAGATAGCGCCCATCACCATCCTTCAGCTTACGAACCGCTGCCACGGTGCGTCGGTTCATCACGAAGCGTCCATTCACGCGGAACTGACTCTTCGGCGTCTGGATAAGGTCGATGAGCTGGTCGCCCGCATCATCGAGCGCAAAATCGCCCGCGACCGAGCCTATCTGGCCCCAGGCATGCGAGGCTTCAGCGACAATCGTATAGTCGAGGAAGCCGCGCGGCTTGCCTGAGCCATCTCCCGTGACGAAGGCTGCGCTTTCCTGGATGGAGAACGCTGCCTCGACTTCGTCGGCGAGCCACTCATCAACATCGGCATAGGAATCATTGAGCAGAGTCTGTGTCGCCGCCGGCATGGCGTAGAGTTCACCAGCGGGAAATTCGAGCAGGCTGAGGCCGGCTGTCGTCGTCTCGGGCCGCGCATCGGTCTCGCCCGCCCAGGCCGCGCCGATGCCAAGGCTGACAGGCTTGCGATAGACGCCAGCAGACGTCTGCCGCACGCTCGCAATCTGGCGCATCGGCGAGGCCTGCATCAGGCGGGCTTCGATCATCCGGTCGAGTTCAGGCGGCGCCGTGTATCCGCCCTGCTCGTCGATCCCGGCCGAAAGCGACTTCACATCAAGCCGGGCAAGCCCGCTCTCATCACCAGAGCGCAGATATCGCGACCAGGCCTGCGAGCGCTCCTCATTGCTATCGTCCGGCAGGGCACCGTCAGTCGGACGCGCTGCCTTGAGGCTCAGCTGGTCAAGCCTGCGGTCAAGCTTCTTCAGCTTGTCGTCGAGCAGCGCGTCGGACGTGCCTTTAGCCTCTATCTCTGACAGGCGCGCATCATTCGCCTGCTTGTAGGCCTCGAAGGCGGCCATCATGTCGGCGGCGACGGACTTCATGTCTGTTCCCGCCATCTTGGTTTCCTTGGTCACTTGTTTCTCCTGCTCAATCGCGTCTCTTCGCTTCGCTCAGGCGGTTTGCGCCTTCGCCTTGCTCGTGTGGCACCCTCATGGTGAGCGAAGTCGAACCACAAGGACGCTTCTCCTCATTCACGCCGCCCGTGCGACGTCTCCAACAATTGAAAATCTGGCGGCGGGCTGCATCGGCTCGGCGACGAGTGAGATCTCGACAAGTTCAACATCGCTAAGCTCACGACCGCCCTCGACGCGCGGCGTCCAGAGGCGGGCCCGAAAGCCGATCGACAGCCCATCAAGCCCGAGCGAAGCAAGCTTCCGCGCGCCGCCCTTCTCAATCAGCCCACGGACGAACAGCCCACGCCCATCCTCAACAAGCCGTGTCCAACGTCCGGCAATTGCGCCGCTTCTGTGCTGCAGCAGCATTGGAACGCCTCCAGCGCGCAGGCTTCGCGCAAACGCGCCAGCGCGGATCACGTCTCCGGAAAGGTCCGGCACACCGAATAGCGCGGCATAGCCCTCGATCAGTACCGGCCTATTCATCGATGCGCTCCAGTCTGCTCTCGATACGATCAAGCTGGGCCCGCACGGCGCCAAGTTCCGCCTCTACGCGAGCGAGGCGTTCGGCAATGGGCTGGGCGAGATCGACGCGATCCTCCAGCGTGGATATCCGCTGCGCCGCCGCACCTGCCCAGACTAGCGCCCCGCCTGTCTGCACAGCGATGGCAAAGACAAGCGCCGCCGTTATCTTGCGCTCAATCATGCCTCGACCCCAGCAAGCCTGCGTTTCTCTTCAGCGGTCAGGAAACTTGCTGCCTCGAGGCGCGACCAGAGCGCTTCGCGTTCGGCGACAAAGGCCGGAACCTCATCGAGGTCGGGCTTGATCAGCACATCCTCGAACCGGCCGGACAGCCAGATCTGGACCGCATCTGAGACCTTGCAGACGAGTGGAAGGACTGTCAGCCGCCAGAAGGCGAGATTGGCTTCCTTGTAGGTCGCGTAAGTATTGTCACCCGGAATGCCGAGCAGCATCGGCGGGACACCGAAGGCCAACGCGATCTCACGCGAGGCAGCATGACGGGTCTCCGCAAAATCCATCTCCGCTGGCGACAGTGACATCGGCTTCCAGTCGAGGCCGCCATCCAGCAGGAGCGGACGCCCCGCATTGTGCTTGCCGGCATGGGCTGTCTCGATTTCTTCCTTCAGGCGGTCGAACTGGTCTGGCGTCAGGCTTGAGCCGTTCTTGCCATAGACCAGAGCGCCGGAGGGACGCGCTGCATTGTCGATCAGCGATTTCGCCCAGGCCGCTGCGCCATTGTGAATGTCCAGCGCCTTGCGGGCTGCGGCGAGTGGCGAGAACCCGTAAATGCCGTCGGAGGGATGATAGAGTTTGAGGTGCAGGACCGGGCTCCAGCCATCGGCTTCCCGGTGAAGGGTCCGCTCACCCCGGCGCTGGCGCACAGCCCAGCCGATCAGCCCGCCCTGCGCGTTCGTTTCGGCTCTCACCGTGTCAGCCCGCAAGGCAAAGATGCCCTTCGGTTCGCTATCGCCTGACAGCGTCACGGCTTCGGCCCAGGCATTTCCTGTGATCTGAAGGTCGCCATAGAGGCGTTCCAGCAGGACGCGTCCGGCCTCGTCCGGGGATGGGTTCGAGAGAAGGTGCGCAGCATCCTCATCATTGCTGACGCTCAGGGGAATGGAAGCTGCTGCCTCGGCAATCATGCGTACGCAGCGGTAGACGACGGCATTGCCGGAATAGCCCTCACGCATCAGCGTGCCAGCATCCAGGCGCCCCCAATGGCTGGCAGGCAGGCTGGCGAGAGCCACGAACGACGAAGCTGCACGCGTTTCCGTTTTCTGCCAGGGCCACCGCATCCATCGCTCCTTCTTGCGTCGATGGGTGAACTCTATGCGGGCACCGTCTGCCGTCTGGTCGAATGTCGGGCTTCAGCGGCCCGGCAACAGCACCGGACGGGAAACTCCGTCAAAAAGCCCGCACAGACGGCTCGGCACCGGCAGGAATGGTGATGGCCGTGATCGCCCAGACGAGTGCGTCGAGCCGGTCCGGAGAGCCCCGAAAGCCCCGCGTGCCGAAGCTCAGCATCTCTTCCTCGAGCGCGGCGAACACGCCAACATGCTTCACCAGCCCCTGTTGGTAGAGCGCAGCCACGGGGCCGGCCCGCATCAGTTTCGGCAGATTCGCATGCGTCAGTACGACGGGCACGTCCGCACCTGCTGCAGACAGCACCGCGCGCACCATCTCTCCACCCTGATTGGATTCAGCGACGATACGGCGAGCGCCCACCGACTTTGCGGTCGCGACGCACCGGCTCGCCCAGCCGGATGGCGTGAGGCCCTGCACGCTCGCATCATCGAGCACATAGCATTCCTCCCGCAAACCGGGCGCACGCACAGTACCGACAGCAACAATCCCGCAGGCATCGGCCTCCGCACCGAAAGTGGCAGGCGGATCAACCGCCACGATAATGTCGCTGAACCGTTCCGGTGCTGATGACACATGCGCACGATCCAGGTCGCACTGCTGCCACAACGCTTCGTCAGCATTGTCCAGCAACTCTCCATTCAGTTCCTGAAGGCCGATCTGCGTTCCGGCATATCTGGACGTGACATGCTCCAGGAAGACAGGCGACAAGTGCTCGACATTGTCAGCAGTCGGCGACCGCGAGATTGCGACCGAGCTGTCCTTCACCAGATGCCGGATCAGCGGTATCGGGCGGGGCGTGGTTGTCGCAATCGTGCGCGGATTGGCGCCGATCCGCAGCGTCATCTGCAGCATGTCCCAGACGTCGAGGCCATAGTGCCAGGCGGCCAGCTCATCGCACCAGGCTGCATCGAATTGCGGTCCTCTGAGGCTGTCTGGATCTTCGGCCGAGAACACATGGGCCTCGGCGCCATTCGGCCAGACAAGACGCCGGCGCGATACCTCATAGGCTGGGGCCATTTCGCCCTCTCGCGCAATGGCGCGCAGGCCCGATACGCCTTCGATCATCACTTCACGCGCGTCTCCGAGCGTCGGAGCAATCAGCGCGATCCGGCCATAGCCGCCATGGAGGGCCGCAAAGCGAACCCATTCAGCGCCCGTCCGCGTCTTTCCAGCGCCCCGCCCGCCCAGCATCAGCCAGGTGCGCCAGTCTCCCTGCGGCGGCATCTGGACGGGACGCGCCGTCAGAACCCAGGACTTCGCTGTCATCAGCCAGCCCCTGTTGATTGGTCATTTCCCGCCATCGGTCGCTTATAGCCGGTGGCTTTCGCCTGTCGGACCAATTGCGCTGAGCGACGTATCGGGTAGCATCGCTGCAAACGGAGGATGCAAACATGTTCCTTTTCCTGCTCTGGTGGTGCGTCGATGATCATCTGGCCGCGGCGCTGGAAACACCGGGTCTGGGCACGCTGCCAATCTGGGTGCCGCTTATCCTGTCACTGGCCTTCAGCTTCACCTTGCAGGGCGCGGTCAAGCGCAAGGGCTGACGGCAATCTTTTCACCGCCCGGATGAATTGCAGCACTTTTCCCGTCAGGATTGCTAGTGCGGCCGGACGGTTCAGCGCACATTGCGCGCATGGCGGCAGCAAATCCTTTATCCCGGTCGCGACCGAAGCCGTCGAGCCGGACCGGCGTTTTCGCTTCCCTGATGCGAAACGTGTCAGCGCTCTTCCTCGCGGTCTCGGGATGGAAGGTTGAAGGCGACTGGCCCGGCAATGCCGACAAGGCTGTCCTCGTCGCAGCGCCGCACACCTCGAACTGGGATGGCTGGTGGATGATCCTCGCCGCGGCCTTCTACCGTGTAAAACTGCGGTGGATGGGCAAGAAGTCGCTGGTCGACCATCGGTTTGGCTGGTTCATTCGCTGGCTCGGCTGCGTGCCAGTCGACCGGAAGGCTGCGTCGGATATTGTCGAGCAGACAGCCGCCGCCTTCGACCAGAGCGATCGTCTGACCCTTGCCGTTGCCCCCGAGGGCACGCGTTCTGCTGCCGAGGAATGGAAGAGCGGCTTCTACCGGATTGCGGTCAAGGCCCGCGTCCCGCTGATTATCAGCGTGCTCGACTATGGTACGAGAACCATCCGCATTGCCGGCGTGTTCCGGCCGACGGGAGACTATGAGGCGGACCTGCCGCTCATAAGGGCCTATTACGCCGACGCGCGTGGCCGGCATGAAAGCCAGTTCAGCATGGACGCGCCGCCAGACTGATACCTCAGTCCGGGTCTGACACTTTCACCACAAGCTTTCCAAGATTCTTACCGCTGAAGAGACGCTCCAGTGACGCTGGCGCGTTCTCGAGCCCATCCACAATGTCCGTCTCGTACTTGATCTTGCCTTCCAGCAACCAGGCTGCCATGGCTTGCATGCCTTCCGCAAAGCGCTCCATATAGTCCGTCACGATAAAGCCCTTCAGCGTCACGTGCCGCATCAGGAGCATCGAGAAATTGTAAGGCCCCGGCACCGGCTCGGTGGCATTGTATGACGAGATGAGACCGCAAAGCGGCATGCGCGCAAAATCGTTGAGCCGCGTCAGGATCGTATCCATGATCTCGCCGCCGACATTCTCGAAATTGATGTCGATGCCATCCGGGCAGTGCCTGTCGAGCGCGGCACCGACGTCTTCCTTCTTGTAATTGATCGCGGCATCGAAACCGGCGGTCTGCGTCAACCATCTGCATTTGTCATCCGACCCGGCAATCCCGACAACGCGGCAGCCCTGGATCTTGCCGATCTGCCCGACCATCGACCCGACAGCGCCAGCCGCTGCAGACACGACCAGCGTCTCACCCGGCTTCGGCTTGCCAATATCCATCAGCCCGAAATAAGCCGTCATGCCCGTCATGCCGAGCGGTCCCATGAAGGCCGTAAGGGGCACCCCCGGCAGTGCGGGAAGCTTGGTGACTTCACTGCCCTTCTTCACATGATAGAGCGACCATGTGCCAAGGCCCGTATTGACGATGTCACCAGGCTGAAGCCCGTCAAACCGGCTTTCCTCGACAATGGAAATGCCGCCGCCGCGCATCGGGTCCCCAACTTCGACCGGTGGCATGTACTGGTCGCGGTCGGACATCCAGATCCGGTTGGTCGGATCAAGCGACAGAAAGAGCGTCCGGATGCGGACTTCGCCCTCGCCAACGGCCGGAACTGGAGCTTCTTCGAGTTCCAGGTCCCCATCGCTGACATCGCCGACCGGTCTCTTGCGCAACGTCCAGACCTTGTTCGTGACCATGTTTTTGCCTCCCATGCATTTTCAGCGAAGTGTAGGAGATGGCTTCCGGCCCGACCAGCCATGACGCAGGGGAGCCGACTCACCATTCGGAACGAGCGCAAAAATACCATGTGCAGTTCATTTGGAACCAACTGGGTGATTGGCGCATAGGTCCTGTGCAAGCCTGAGAACAGGTGACGCCCCACACTGCTGAATAGGTACCGCAGAACGCGGCGCTATTCGCTAGAACTTCAAGTCCCCAGCGGCGCGCTCTCCTGTCCCCGAGAACGCGCCGCTTCTAGTTCAGGGACCCTGTCACTGCATCAATTGGAATGTCGTAGTGGCGGGCGCAGAACTGACAGTCCATCTTCAGCGTACCATCCGGCTCGACAAGTTCGCGCAGCGACTCGTCCGGCATGCTCGCCAGCGTATTGCGCAGCCTTTCCTCATTACAGGTGCAGCTGTCGATGAGGGATTTTGGCGCTTCCATCCTGACACCACCCTCGTGGAACAGGCGGTACAGCAGATCGGAAGCCGACACGTCTTCAGCCATCAATTCATCCAGCGTCAGCGTGGAGAACAAGGCCTTGGCTTCACGCCAGCCCTCTTCGGTCTCACCGCGCGCGAGATCTCCGGCAATACGCTGCATCATGATACCCGAACCATGCCACTCGCCCGCTACATCCTTGCGCGCCGCCATGAGAAGGCAGGTCTCTACCTGTTCCGACTGTCGGAAATAATCCTCGGCGCATTCGGCCAGCGAGCCTTTGGCGAGCGGCACAACGCCCTGATAGGGCTGAACATTCGGCTTGTTCTGCACGATTATGAGCGCGAGGGCTCCCATGGCGCCGAAAAGCTGGGGCATGTGGGGCCTGTCGCCCTTGTTGACCTTTTCGAGATAGGCCCAGCGCTCATGCTCGAACCTGGAATAGGCCCGCACAGCGCCGTCGCTACTGTATTCCCCCACCAGCATGGAAACCGGACCATCGCCTTCCGCCTGCGTCAGCACGCGGCCATCGAGCTTCATGCCCGAGCCGACAAGCGTTGCAAGGATCAGCGCCTCGCCAAGAACCTCGCCCAGCTGGTCGGGATAGGCATGACGATGCAGGATCGGTGAAATCGAAGCCGGTCCCATACGCACGATACGTCCGGCAATCGGAAGGGTCTCCGACGCGAAAGAGGCGACAAAATCCTGCGGTTGGGATGAAATATAACTCAATGGTCTGGTCCAATCGGTTGACTGATCGCCCATTTGGTCGCCTCGTAACCGATCCACAAGAGCGGGTCTGTAACCGGCACAGACGGGGCGCACCCGAGCAGTGTATCAATTCGATAGATAAAATCTCATCTATCTGAAAAAGCTCAGTTTAAACAGGATGTAATATGCCGACTCTCCTTGCAGAAGCAAAAGAGGGCCAGAATTTGCCTCCAAACTTGCGCTCCATATTCGTCGTCAGACGCGATGAACCCGAACTCAACCGCGCACGCTACCGCGCCCTGAGCCGTCAATTGCCGCTCATGTATGGCATCCTCGCCATCAACATGCTGGCCTTGGCCACGACACATCGCGACGTCGCACCAGTCTTCATGACAGTGGTGATACCGGCATTGTTCATTGCCTTCATGCTGGTGCGAACCATCCATTTCGTCATGAGCTGGCACCGCGTCATAGAGGATGCTGCCATCATCAGAAGGCTGAACAATACGGTCTGGGTCACTGGCATGACGGCGACCTGCTTTACAGCGTGGGGACTGACCTTCTTTGAATTCGGCAGCGCCGAACATCATGCCCAGCTGATCTTCTTCATCGGCCTGACCACGGCGACCTGTGCATTCTGTCTTATGCACCTTCCACAGGCCGCTTTGCTGATGTTCGCCGTCGTGACCGGCTCCACCTGCATCTACCTTGTCCAGATGCAGTCGAGCGTCTACCTGGCCATCGCTTTCAACATGGCCCTGGTCGCTTTCGTTTTCGGTACACTGCTGCTCAGTAGTGAGCGCGACTTTACCCGCATGATTCTCCAGAAGCAGGCGCAGCGCCGTCAGCATCTGCGCCTTCAGGCCCTCAACGAGGAGAACAGGAAACTCGCCAATACCGATAGTCTGACCGGACTGTCCAACCGCCGACAATTCCTCCACGAGATTGATGAACTGGTGCAGCGACACGAGCTCTATGCTTCGGAATTCGTTGTCGCCCTTCTGGATCTCGACGGTTTCAAGCCGATCAACGACGTCTTTGGTCACCCAGCTGGCGATCAGGTGCTGGTGCAGACAGCTGAGCGGCTGAAGGTAGCCTTTGAAGATGAGCCCGTCACTGTCGCCCGGCTCGGTGGTGATGAGTTTGGCCTCCTGTTCCGCAAGCCAGGCACCGATGAGCAGGTGCTTGAAACGGTCCGACGCGCCTGTAGGGAACTGAAAAAGCCGTTCAATTTCGACGAAGGCTCAGCCAACCTTACAGCCACAATCGGCATGGCCCGCTTCCCGACAGCTGCAGACACACGCAGCCATCTGTTCGATCGCGCAGAATATGCGCTCTACTATGCCAAGCAGCACTCCAAGGCCGAACCTGTCTTCTTCTCTCATGAGCATGAGCGTCTGATCTTTGCCAACAGCGCCATGGAGCAGGCGCTGCGGCATGCGGATCTTGAAAAGGAAATGACCGTCGAGTTCCAGCCGGTCCTTGACCTCTCTGCCGGTCATTCACGCGGAGTGGAAGCGCTGGCGCGCTGGTACTCGCCGCAGCTCGGCCGCGTCCGCCCGGACCTGTTTATCAAGGCCGCCGAGAATATCGGCATGATTGGGCATCTTACAGAAGTCCTGTTCCGCAAGGCCGTCGCCGAAGCCGTCCACTGGCCGGCTGATCTCATCCTCAGCTTCAATCTCTCTGCGATCAGCCTCACTTCAGCTGGCCCAGTCCAGCGTCTGCTCTCCATAGCTGACCGGGCCGGCATGCCATCGCACAGGCTGATGTTCGAAATCACCGAATCAGCCGTGATGAAGGACTTTGATAGCGCCCAGGAAGTGCTGGCGGTCATTCGCAACGCTGGATGCCGCATTGCCATCGACGATTTCGGCACGGGCTTTTCCAGCCTTGCCTATGTCCACCGTCTTCCCATCGACACCCTCAAGGTCGACCGCAGCTTCATTCGTGACCTGACCCGCAATGAGAAGAGCGCGAACGTGTTGCGCTCAATTCTCAGCCTGTGCGAAAATCTGGAAATGGACTGCATCATCGAGGGCGTGGAGACCCAGGAGCAGTTTGACCTCGTGACCGACCTCGGCGGCGTCTACATTCAGGGCTACTATTACAGCAAACCGCTCTCGGCCGGCGACACGCACATGGTGCTACAGATCGAGTTTGAGCATGATGTCCGGGACGTTCCTCCAGCTCGCCTCGCTGTCGTCTAGCTACCGCACCCACGCACCGGGCGCATTGGATGTGTAGCCGAGCGCCCGGTAAGCCGCATCGATAAGGGACTGGCCGCGCTCATTCATAAGGAGGCTCTTGCCCATCTGGCTCATCGTATAGCTGAAGGCGAGACCGCATTCGGGGTCGGCAAAACCGATATGTCCGCCTGCGCCCACATGGCCGAACGCCTTCTCGCCGATAATGGCGGACTGGTCCTGACCCTCAGGAAAGCCGCGATTATCCATCGATTTCATGAAGCCTGATGCAAAGCGTGTCGGCACCAGCAATGTTGCATCCCGCTGCGTTGCTGTGGACACCATCGTCATGGCGTGTAGGCGCTCATGCGAAACCAGTGAGCCGTCATCGCAGGCGAGTGGTGTGTACATGGCCACCTGGCCGCGCGCATTCGAGATGCCGCCTGCCCCGCCAATCTCGGCCCTGTGGGCGTCCGCGTCATTCGCACCCCAGCCGCCATTATTGATGAATGACAGGGCCTGGATGGACGCCGGGTCGGAAATCAGTCGCTTGGTAAAGTCAGACAAGGTGTCGGTTGGCTGCGGCACATAAGGCAGGATGTCTGCAATGTGCAGGTCCAGCCCATCCGGCAGTCCGATCCAGAATTTTGCGCCGGTCGGCCCTGCCACTTCATCGGCAAAGAACTGGCCAAGCGACTTGCCGGATACGCGGCGAACGAGTTCTCCAACCGTCCAGCCGAAATTGACCATGTGATAGCCGTTGCGGGTGCCAGGCTCCCACCAGGCTTCCTCATCTTCCATCCGCCTGATCATATAGTCCCAGTCGAGAAAGCCCTTCTCCTTCACTGGCTCACGAAGCGCCGGAATTGCGCTCTCATGATTCAGCATCATCTGGACCGTCGTGTTTTCCTTCCCGTTCCTGGCGAACTCAGGCCAGTACTTCGAGACCGGCGCCTTCAGCTCCAGCTGGCCCCGGTCAATGAGGATATGCGCGCAGAGCGCGGTGGCCGCCTTGGTGCAGGAAAAGACAATCGACACTGTATCCTCGCGCCAGCGCTCGCCGCTATCGACATCGGCAACGCCGCCCCACAGATCGACAAGGGTCTCCCCATTCACGCTCAGGCAGACCGAAGCCCCCTTTTCCCCACGCTCGGCAAAGTTGCGTTCGAATTCTTCCTTTAGCTCACTGAATTTTGGATCGCAGCTTCCCTGAACGGTAGTCGCCATAGCCTTCCTCCTGTCCTTTTCCGCGACTGTTTTGGAAGTGACCAGCACTTTCAAGAGCGCCCTTGCGGCAACTGATCAGAAAAAGAAGAAATAGCCGACAAAGAAGGCAAACAGGATGATGCCGACAATGGTGAGTTCCAGTTCATGCTGTTCGAGCACCTCCTCCGCACGCTGCCCAACCAGAACAACCAGCCCGGCCAGGGCGAAATAGCGAATGGAGCGCGAGATCGTCACCGCCACAATGAACATGATGATAGAGTAGCCAGCGGCCCCCGCCGCCGCCGTACCGACCTGGAATGGAAACGGCGTCACGCCGATCATGAAGAGTGTCATGAAGCCATCTGACTCCAGTTTTGACATCACCTCATGATACGAACGCTCCGCATCCAGCATGGAGACGATGGGGCGTATGGCCTCTTCTGCGAACACTGCACCCAGCCAGTACATCACAAGCCCCCCGAGTACATTGCCGAGTAGAAGGGCAGCCGCGACCAGAAAGGCCTTTTTGCGTTTCAATGCCATCAACGGCACGAAGATCGGCTCCATCGGCACAACAATTATCGTGTTTTCGATAAAACCGATCAGCGTTGCGAGCGGCAGCGACCATGGGCCTTCCCCCCAGTCTGATACGACGCGTCGCAATGAGCGCTTGTTCGCTTGGCCTGTTTCGGACATGTGAACTCAACGACGCGGAAGCGTCTGCGTTCCGACCGAATGAGTGCCTTCTAGAAGGCGCGCGAGATCCAGAAGCGGACATCATTGTCAGGTGTCGCTGCGTTCAGGCCGAACAGGTTTCCGGCCGTCCAGCTCCAGCCGCCATCCAGCTTTCCGGAGACCGTGGCACCGAGCTGCTGGCTACGACCTTCAAGCCCGAAATCCTCTGAAGAGCCGAGGGAGTTGAAGCTCATCAGCGCGACACTCATGCCCTCGCCAAGGTCATAGGCCAGCTGTGCGCGCGCCGCGAATTTTACGCCGTCGTCTGCCCTGTCGCCGAACTCCACTGCGCTGAGCCCCATCAGACGCGCACTCAAACGGTCAGACAGTTTGAACTCATTCGTCCAGTTCACCCCGATCTGCTCAGGGCCGTCACCATTCCCAAGCCGCGCATCAAGACGGATGCCGGTAGACCAGAATGCCGCATCTTCCTCGCTGAGCTGCAGGGCCAGCTCCGCTTGCACGTATTCATATTCAAGTCCATCCGGTCCACCGCGATCCCTTCCCAGCACAAAAACCGTTAGGCGTTTTCGGCCATCAATCGCATGGTTATAGCCAAGGCGGTGGCCAAAGCGGTCATCTGCCCCATCTTCTGCCGGCACCCATGCCGACCGGTATTCCAGGCTCCGTTCGCCCTCCTTCACGTTGGGGCCGGAAACGCTACTGGTATTCTGCGCTTCTGCCGGCTGGATGAACACGCCGCCTGCCGCGAGGGTTCCCATGGCGCACGAAGCAAGAGTGGAGACCTTGAACATGAACTGTACATCCTTCATCCGCATACGCCCGATAACACGACTCGCGCCCAATTGTCACAAAAATGACATGCGACGGATACGGCGATTTGTCGCCGCGCTCAGCCGCACTAAGTGCATCACGGATTAACGACATTTGCGCGGATACAGACCTTGAGCAATTCCACTCTCGATACGGTGTACCGGATGTTGACTTCGGAGGACGAAGGTCGCGTATGCCTCGACATTCCGGAAAGCGCCTGCAATCACCAGCCCCGCAACTTCTTCACCCACATCGTCTCTCTCGGCGCGACGAAGACGGCCGATGGCCTGATTGACCCGAAGCTCGTCCTGTCGTGGTTACTGACACAACTGGGCGCGCCAGCAGTCTTCATTGGCCTGCTCGTTCCGGTTCGGGAGTCCGGTGCCCTGCTGCCACAGCTGTTCACCGCAGCGAGCCTTCGCCGATTGCCGCTCCGCAAATATGCCTGGACCGCCGGCAGCATCGTGCAGGGTCTGTGCGCCATTGCAATCGGTATTTCCGCATTGATGCTGGAAGGGGTGGCCGCCGGCATCGCCATCGTTTCGGCACTGGCGGTTCTCGCGCTTGCGCGCAGCGTATGCTCCGTCACCTACAAGGATGTACTCGGAAAAACCGTATCCAAGTCGAGACGTGGTACAGCCACTGGAACCGCCACTTCGGCGTCGGCTTTTTTCGTGATCATCTTTGGCGCCGTCCTGGCGAGCGGGTTTCTTGAGCGAATGGATGTGGTGGTTGCAGCCCTGTTTCTGGCAGGTGCACTCTGGGCCTTTGCCGCCATCCTGTTTTCCACGCTGCAGGAAGAAAGCGGTGCGACGGAAGGCGGACGCAATCCACTCAAGGCCGCCCTGCAGAACTTCACACTGCTGCGTGACGACGTCCAGCTCAGACGCTTTATCGCAACCCGCGGCCTGCTTATCTCGACGGCGCTCGCGCCGCCCTTCATGGTTGCACTTGGCTCGAAGCAGGCCGCTGATGACATGTTCGGCGGCCTCGGCCTGCTCGTCCTTGCCTCCTCGGGTGCTGCCCTTCTGAGCTCATATGTGTGGGGACGCCTGGCTGACCGATCCAGCCGCAAGGTCCTGATCCTCTCGGCCGCTGCCGCTTCGATCGCGCTCATCGGAACGCTCATCCTGAATGCTCTGGGCTGGCTGACACAAGTCTGGGCGTTGCCGCTCACAATCTTTGCCCTGATGATCGCCTATCAGGGCGTTCGCCTCGGCCGTTCCACCCATCTCGTCGACATGGCAAATGCAGACACACGTGCTGCTTACACGGCGCTTTCCAATACGATCATCGGCCTGCTCCTGCTCCTCGGCAGCGCATTCAGCCTTCTTGCTCAGCTCGCTGGCCTCGAGACGGTGCTGATGGTGCTGGCGGCGATGAGTGCACTGGCTGTACTGGCGGCGCTGGGGCTTGAAGAGGTTCAGGAGAACGAGCCCACATCTGCCGGATGATCAGGTCAGCGCTGGCGCGGGCCTGTCGCCTTCAAGGACCATTTCATCAGGCGCGCCGTCTTTCGATTCGGCCGCCCCGGTCTCGTCATTCTGTGAACATGCATCGCTTTGCGGGTCCATGACGCTACTCATGACAGACAGGTCATCGGTTTCGCAGGGCTTACGGCCTTCGAGGAACGTGTTCAGCCAGGCAAGCTGCGGCGTGCGCTCGGAAAACGCCTTGAGCGCGATCAGCATGGGCGTCGACAGGAACATGCCGACAAACGACCAGAGCCAGGCCCAGAACGCGAGCGAGATGAAGACTGCAACCGCATTCAGCCGCAGGCGGCGTCCTACCGCAACGGGTGTGACGAACTGGCCTTCAATCGTATTGATCAGCCAATAGGCAAATGGCGGGGCAAGCGACATCCAGATATTCTCATAGGTCACGATACCCATCACGAATGCGAGGATGATCCCGAAGATCGAGCCGATATAGGGGATGAAATTCAGGGCGAAAGCGGCCACCCCGAAGAAGACCGGGTCCGGCATGCCCAGCAGCCACATGGCGAGGCCAATCAGCACTCCCAGCACCATATTGATTGCGGTGATCGTCAGGAAATAGGTCGACAGCTGGTTTTCCATCTCCCGCGCGATTTTCAGGGATTTCTCCTTGGCAGAGGTCGTCGGCATGACCTGAACGAGCTTTTCGTAGAACATGTCGCCCGAGGCGATGAGAAAGGTTGCGAGCACAATGGCCAGCATGATCTGGCCAAGGACATAGGGCGTCGTTTCCGCCCAGAGACTGAACACCCCCTCTTCGCGAACAACGACACGCTCAGGTGCATTGGCAGCACCATTCTGCTGCATCGCTTCCAGCTGTTCGCCGGCCTGGCGCACCGGTTCAAGCACGCCCGTCAGATGGTCTATCCGCTCCCTCACCTTGTTCATCAGCTGCGGTTCATCGCTGAGCAGGGTCGCAAGGGAGTTCGAGATAAGGAAAAGCGTCACCACCCCTGCTGTGCACAGCAGCGTCATGATCAGCGCCGCGGCAAATGGCGGAGAAATACCGACACCGCCAAGTGCCCTGCGGATCGGACTGAGGATAAGAGCAATCAGAATCGCGAACACGACGGGAATGAAGAAGGCCTGCGCATAGGCGAGCGCAACAATCGCCGCGAGGACAAAGAGCCCGATAATCGACCAGTGTGTGTAAGCGGTGCCCGGTTGGGCTGATAGAAATCCCCGTTTCAAATCTGTTGTGTCCCGACTTTCAATGATGCCCCGCCGGATCGCAAGCATGACGGACTAACGACGAGATCGCACGATCAGTTCCGCTTACATGTCCGGGCTTTCTCTTGAGGATATCGTCGCCTGGCGGAATACTGCTCCCCTCGGGATCGGGACGGGGCGCATGGCCAAACCTTTTCGCTGGAACTTTGCAAAGCGCGAACAGCTTGGCACCTGGCTGGACCGAGCTGACCGCTTCCACCCGCCGCACCGCGATGACCTGTCAGCCCTGCGCAACGCCGCAGCCCGAATTCTCGCTTTCAGCAATGGGGCAGACCTCGCCTTTGTCGGTCGCTCGCCAGAGAACTTCTACGATTACCTGTCTGGCTGTTTTGAAGGCATATCAGATACGCCCGACCTGTCTCTCATCCCATTCTCGATGCGCTGGGTCGGCGAAGGGGGTGTCGACGCGATAGCCGCGCACAAATTCTCCGGTCTTGCCGAAGCCCTCGCAGCGAACGGGTTGTCCCCACAGGCGCTGGCCGCATCTCAGAGACCCGTCGCGCTTGTCGATTTCATCGCCTATGGCGGGACGATGGAGGCTCTGGTGAGCGTGCTTAACCGCATGGCGCGCGAGACTGCAACCGACTGGAATGCGGTGCAGCGGCGTTTGCGGATTATTGGACTCACGCATCGCACCAAGAACAGCCCGAACACCTGGCGGTGGCAGCAGAACCAGGACTGGCTGGGCCTTATCCCCGACGCTCGGATCAAGAATGTATCGGCCCCGTCCGGCTTTCTGTTCCTGATCGCGAATGCCGACGACAAGGTCACATATTCCTTCCATGCCGGCCGATGGGACAGCGACGTAACCGGCGCACCGGAGCCGTCAGCGGATCAGCTTCGCGGCATGGCAAAAGCCGCCTGGCTCTACGATCTCGGAAACACGCGCGAGGAGCGTGAAACGCTCGCGCGTCTGATCGCGGCCCATCCGGAAATGAGACAGCCCGCAACGCGCGCCCTCGTGTCAGCGCTGAAACGCGGCTAGTCGAACAGAACGACTTGCCGGGCAACAGTGCCCTTATTGTCCTTGAGGTTCTGAAGCGCACCGGTCAGGCCGTCGAGACCGATCCGGTCGGACACCAGATCATCGAGATGCAGCCGCCCCTGCTTGTAGAGGTCGATAAGGCGCGGGAAGTCGATCCGGAACCGGTTCGAGCCCATCACCGCGCCCTGCAGGCGTTTTTCGGTCACCAGCAGTTCGATGCCCGGCACCTCAATGTTCACGCCGGGCGGGATCATGCCAATGATGGTAGACACACCGCGCGGTCGAAGCATCAGATAGGACTGCTCAGCCGTCAGCTTGAGGCCAATGCATTCGAACGAGTAATGGACACCACCGCCCGTCAGCTCCTTGACCTGCTCGACCGGGTTTCCATTCTTTGGATTGACGAAATCGGTCGCGCCAAACGTCTTGGCCATCTTCAGCTTGTCGTCCGACAGGTCGACCGCGATGATCCGGGACGCTCCTGCAATCGCGGCACCATTGATGGTCGACAGGCCGACACCGCCACAGCCAATTACGGCCACTGTCGAACCTGGCTCCACCTTGGCAGCATGGAAAACCGACCCCACACCTGTGATGACGCCGCACCCAATCAGAGCGGCCCGGTCCATCGGCATTTCCGGATCAATCGCGCAAAGCGTGTTCTCATGCACCAGGATCTGCTCGGCGAAGGAAGAGAGGTTCAAAAACTGGTTCACTTTCTCCTTGCCGATAGAGAGACGCGGCGCCTCGGTCGGCTCGCGATTGAAAAGCGGTCGGTTCACGGTGTGGCAGACGGACATGTGGCCCGACAGGCAGAACTCGCAGTTCCCGCAGAAGGGCGAAAGGATGGAGACGACATGGTCGCCGGGCTTCACGGCCGAAACCATGGAGCCTACCTCTTCCACGATTCCGGCGCTTTCGTGCCCGAGGATAACCGGCATCTCGGTCGGAAACGCACCATCCCAGAAGTGCACATCGGAATGGCACACACCTACAGCCTTGAGCCGTACAAGCACCTCGCGCGGGCCGGGCTTTGAAATCGTGACATCCTCGATGGAAAGAGGCTTGTTCGCCTCCCGCATGACGGCAGCTTTCATTTAGTCTTCCTCCTGTTATCCGCTCTGTCGGCGTTCTGGAGGACTGTGGATCAAGGCCTTGCCACTGACCAGTGGGGCCGCAGGGGAAACCAGGCCAAACCCGAGGCCCTCCCCTAAAGCCCTGACAGTCTCAACCAGTGAGACGCGCCATGCCAGGTCGCCGCCGACATCAGCAGCCCCCAGCTAAAGCTCATGAAGGTGCCGATAATGATATACTCGCTCATCTTGCGCTCATTCTTCTGGATTTCGCCAAAGCGCAGGATCGATTTGGCGGCGATCAGGAAGCCGACTCCAGCCGGCTGTCCGATGAAGAAGAGGATCATGATCAGACCGCGCTCAAGGCAACCGATCAGGAAGCCGCCGTTTGGTAGGCCCGCATCGCTCACTCCGGCATCGATATCGCGCACGGCGAGCCGGATGACGATCGCACCGACTTGTACGGTCAGGATGATGCCGCTCACTACAATCAGGCTCGCGATGTAAAAGGCATACCCATCGGCAGGCAGTGTCGACCAGCTGCCGGTCGGCACCATGTCCGGCCAGGCAATGGCGAGCCCCAGGATGACTGCGATATGCACCAGCTGGTCGAGACCGAACGCCCACAGCCTGTCCGGCAGGAGCCAGGTCTTCACCGCATCCATGGCGATATGTGTCGCCAGCAGGATGAACAGTAGCAAGGTCGGTGCGGCGCCAAGCAGCAGGACGGTGACCGCCAGGACGATGAGTGCGTGCCCGGCCAGAACCAGCGGGTTGCGCTTGTTGCGAATGACGAGGCCCGGCTGCAGCGGAAAATCAGCGACGAGATGCGCGCACAGGAGAGCGATGAGTGTCTCTGTCATTCGGCCCTCCCGCCTCCGCTCCTGACAAGTCTATCGGTTTGTCTGCGCGCTGACAGCCCTTTTTCTGGTTCGAAAAATCTCTGCCTGGGAAAACCTATGCGGCCAGCTCGACCTGCCAGTCAGTCTCCTCAAACGCCGCCAGTGCCTCCAGCAGTGCGCGCCAGCCAGCCCCGCCCAGCGATGCCGTCACCGTCTGCTTGGCGACCGGCGGGTCCAGCATTCGCGACAGGTCTTCATGTGTGGCATTCGGGTGCAGCAGAGCAAGCGCGGCAACTTCCGACTGGCGACGCGTCCAGCCGCGCACGATCTCGCTGGCAAGGTGCAGACTGGCCGCGACCCATCGCGTCATGGCGCCGGCGCGCTCAGGCAGCACCGCTGTCATGTCGAAATAGCCCGTCATTCCTTCCAGGGCACGACCAGACAGCGTGAATGCCTCACCGACGGACAGGGAAAGCTTTTCGCCATTGATCTCGTCACATCCACCCACTGCGATCGCGATGCGCGTGTCGGCTCCATGTTTCGCCCGCAAGGTGGCCCGCAGGAAGAGCGCCAGCCTGAGGGCGAGCGCCTGCTCGGTTAAAAGCAGCTGCCAGCCATCACCGCGATACATGTCGATATCCGCGGCCCGGTCCATCCGGGCTTCGACCGAGCTCTTGTATCCATTGCAAAAGACTTCAGCCGCTTCTTGCAGCCCCGCTCGAACCCCGGACAGGGTCTCGGCCGACATGCCGCTGGATGCGATGATGTCTCCGGTCAGGACGGCATAAACTGCAGGAGCAGATTGCGGAGTGGACACGACCCAACCCTTTGACAGCAAAAATACACTGTCTTGTATATGACAGTCTTTTTAATATGTCAAGATCGGTCAGTTACTTGCCCGCGCACCAGCGCATGATTGCCTTCTGCGCGTGAAGGCGGTTTTCCGCCTCATCGAACACCAGCGAATTCGGCCCGTCGATCACCTCACTGTCGACCTCTTCGCCGCGGTGGGCTGGCAGACAGTGCATGAACTTCGCGCCTGTCTGAGCAAGGTCCATCAGTTCTTCGGTGACGGCATAGGCTTCAAGCTCTTCAAGCCGCTCCTCAGCATCCACATCGCCCATCGAGACGAATGTATCGGCGATCACGACGTCTGCGCCTTCGACCGCGTCTTCGGCGGTGTCGAACAGTTCGATCCGGCCCTGCATCTCTCGTGCAAGCTCGACATCATCCTCGTCCGGGGCATAGCGGTCCGGCGTACCGATCGCGAGCGTGAAGCCGAATTTTGGCGCAGCGTGAATGAAGCTGGAGCAGACATTATTACCGTCACCGACCCATGCCAGCCGCGCCCCCTTCAGCTCCAGGCCATGTTCCTCCAGCGTCATCAAGTCCGCCATGATCTGGCACGGATGTGAGCGGTCTGTCAGGCCATTGATCACTGGCACCGTTGCCGCATCGGCGAAATCCTCGACATCGGTATGATCGTTTGCGCGGATCATGATCATGTCGACATAGCGTGACAGGACGCGGGCCGTATCACCGATGCTCTCGCCGCGCCCAAGTTGCATGTCGCCAGCATTAAGGACAATGCTCGAGCCACCGAGCTGACGGATCCCGACGTCAAAGCTGGTGCGTGTCCGCGTCGAGGACTTCTCGAAGATCATTGCGAGGATATGCCCGTCAAGCGGTGCACCCTCGTCCACCAGCCCCTTCGGCCAGCCGTCACGCGCCCGTTTCGCTGCATGCGCCTCGTCCAGAATTGCCCGAAGCTCGCTTGCTTCGAGTTGCCAGAGATCGAGAAAATGTCGTATCGCCACCGCCGAAACCTCCTGCCGTCTCAGGAAAACCAAAGGCCGCGCCTTAATGTAAAATCCGGTCGCTGCATAGGTCAGCGCATAAATTCGCCTGTGCGGGAACCAGACACACAACTGCGAATTTCCTATCAGTCGAGCAACACAGGCATGTGTGGCTTCACCCATGGATTGAGTGCTACAGGCTATGGTCTGTTTCCGACAGGCTGAGGAAGCCAGGGACGGACCAATGACCGGCCTCCGAGCTCGCCTGCGCACCGCCCTCATGAGCGAGGTCGGCTTCTGCTTGTCTCGCAGCGGTTCTAGCCTAAACTCCTGACGATGAAGGACGCCACGCCAGAGACGCCGAGTTCCCCGGATGATCCGCCCGCCGACGGCCCGCTTCTGTTTGGCTGCATCCTTGACGGTCAGGGCGGCTGCTCCACGGTCGACTGGGCGACGGCAATGGACTGGCAACCCTCAGGCGACGCACAGACGCTCTGGCTGCACCTTGATCGCGTCCATGACGGGCTCGACACCTGGCTGGAAAACAAGCTCAACCTGAACGAGGCCACGGCAGAGCTTCTATTGTCCAATGAGACCCGCCCTCGAGCCTTCAAGGAAGGCGAAGCGCTCATCACCGTCCTGCGCGGCATCAACTTCAATCCAGGTGCCGAGCCGGAAGACATGATTGCCATGCAGATCTGGTGTGATGGCAACCGCCTGATCACGCTCAGGCGTCGCAGGCTCCAGACCCCTCGGGATATCTTCGCACGGCTGACCGACGACGCAGGTCCGCACACCGCGGGCGACCTCTTCACGGATCTTGTCGAGCAGATGGTGGTGAAGATGAACCGCGCCATTGTCGAGATGAATGAGCGCATCGACGAGATGGAAGACGACGCCGACAGCGACATCGATGACCTGCTGACCGAAATCGCCGACATCCGCCGCAACTGCCTCGCCCTGAAGCGGTACATGTCCCCTCAGCGAGATGCGTTTTTGGTCATCCAGCGCGATCCGCCGGCATGGCTGTCGGAGAAAAACCTGACAGGTATCCGCGAGACCGGCGAACGCCTGCAACGCTATCTGGACGATCTCGACGTCTCCAAGGAGAGCGCGCTCGTCCTGCAGGATGACCTTAACAATCGGGCCGCCGCGAAGATGAACCAGACCATGTACATGCTGTCGATCGTAGCGGCGATCTTCTTGCCACTCGGCTTCATAACCGGCCTGCTCGGCATCAATGTCGGCGGCATGCCTGGCGTTGATTCCGGCTATGCCTTCTGGATCACCGTCGGCATGCTGGCCCTTATGATAGGCCTTCAATTCTGGATATTCAGGAAACTCAAATGGCTGTGACCGGATCGCTTATTCAATTCGCCCAGCAGTCTGTCGACCCGGAGGCCCCGGCAACCGGCTCCACCCCCGCAGACGAGGACGACCTGGTCGAGTCCCACCTTGACTGGGCGAGTCTCAAGCAGCAGGCCATCGACGGCTTCGAAAGCTTCCAGCAAAACTTCATATCGTGGGGCTCGCTCTGGCAGGCTTGTGCTGTTGTCGGTGCAATATTGCTCGCTTACGTGCTGTCGCGCTATCCGGCAGGCCGGCTGCGCAAGACGGCTGAAGCGCGCGAGCACAAGGACATCATCCAGCGCCTGACGCATTCGCTCTCCAGCATCGTCTGGCCGGCCTTCACCGTCGTCTTCCTCTGGATCGCTACAGCGGTTTTCGATGCAATCGGCCTGCCCAATGCCGGGCTGCGCGTGGCGGCCAGCCTGCTCAATGCCTGGATCGTGGTGAGGTTCGTGACTTCGAACATGAAGCCCGGCTTCTGGCAGACCTTTATTGCCGTGCTCGCCTGGACGATCGCTGCGCTCTATATCCTGCGCCTGCTTGATCCGGTCACTGGCGCGCTCAATGCGGCGGCCTTTTCGGTTGGCGGCGTGAAAGTCACGGCGCTACGGGTGATCACCTCGATCTTCATTGCCATCGTGGCGCTGTGGATCGGGCGGCTGGCTGGTGATGCGGCGCAGTCGCAGCTCGCCTCGACCAAGCAGCTGAACCCTTCCATGGCGGGCCTGCTCGGCCAGGTGCTGAAGATCGGCTTCATGGCCGCGGCCATCCTGATCGCGCTGTCGACGCTTGGTATCAACCTGACAGCGCTCACCGTCTTTGGCGGTGCCCTCGGCGTCGGTATCGGATTTGGACTTCAGGCCATCTTCTCGAATTTCATTTCCGGTATCATTATCCTCTTCGAGAGGTCGATAAAGGTCGGCGATTTCATTGAGCTGCAATCCGGCGTGACTGGCCTTGTAAAGGAGATCAATGTCCGCTCCACGCTGGTCACCACCAATGACAATGTCGACATTCTTGTCCCCAATGAAGAGTTCATCAAGGCGCAGGTCATCAACTGGACGCTGCGCGATGCCCGCCGCCGTATGCGCATCGAATTCGGTGTCGCCTATGGCACCGACAAGGACCTTGTGAAGAAGGCCGCCCTCGAAGCCGCAGACGCTGTGCCGTGGACCTTCAGCGGCATCCCGGGCCGTGAACCGCAGGTCTGGCTAACCGGTTTTGGCGACTCGGCCCTCGACTTCGAACTGGTCGTCTGGCTCACCGAAGAAGCGGTGAAAAAGCCGTCCCGTGTGAAGGCCGATTACTATTGGGAGCTACACACCGCGCTCTACAAGTATGAGATCGAGATCCCCTTCCCGCAGCGCGACATCAACTTCCGCAATGTCGGCGAGTTCACCATGCTCAAGGACGGCGCAAAGGTCAGTGACACCAAGCCGACACCGGCGCCGCCCGAGCACGACACAAAGCCCTCAGGGAACGCCGAACCATCCGGCGGTTCGAGCGCGCTGAATGATGGCGATGACGGGGATGCAGGCGACTAAATGGCGGAGGGTTCGTCACACGGCAGGGGCGTTTTCCGGCTCGAATGGCGAACGCTTTTCTGGGTCGCCGGAATAAATATTCTGCCGACACTAATTTCCTATCCATTCTTTGGTCCCAGTTTCACGTTCGGCCTGTGGATGATCGCGCTTCTGCCTGCGTCGATAGCGAGTTCCCTAAGTCCGCTCTTGAGGATACCATTCAAATACAAACTCATGCTTTTGGCAGGTCTGGCGTGCGTCTCCAGCTTCATCGTCTTTTTCGTACTAACGACGCTTGCTGCCGACTATCCACTGCGGGCATCCGGGCTTGTGGCTGCGTCGACGATCATTCTACCGTTCATTGATGCCTGCAATGCGGTCCAATATCAGTACCAGATGGCAAAGCGGAAGGGCGTCAATTCCCTTTCCGAATTCTTCGATAGAGATCCTGCTACGCTTTAGCTGCTCACTGTTTCAGCCAGTCCAGCGCTGCCCTCAATGCCAGATCTTCGCCGTCTCCATTATCCGCAATGACCGGATAAGGCGGGCGCCACTCATGTCGGCTTTCACCGCGAATGTGCATGAGGTCATAGGTAGGGAACCGGATACTCCAGCCACTGCCGGGCAGTTCGAAACTCTCGATTCCGCCCGCCAGGCCGGCCATCTCGCTGCCGAAGACGCGCGCACGCCGCATCCCGTCAAAGCCGATGGCCATGCCCTCCCCCATGCTGCCCGTCCAGCGTCCGGCGAGGACAGCGACACGCCCTCGCACGCGCCATGGGCCTCTGGAGGCGACGTATCTCGTATGATCGCCGCGCCAGCGAGGCCCTGATTTCTGATAGGGTTTCACTCCGCCGACAAACCGCGCGAGTATGGGTTCAGCGGTCGACGTGCTGCCGCCGCTGGGTGTGTTCCGAAGATCGACAATCCAGCGCCTCGCCCCTTTCAGTTTTTCCAGTGCTGCGTCGAAAGCAGCGACTGTTTCGCTGCTTCCAAGCCCGTCCTCGATCCGCAGATAGCCGATCTCACCCGGCAACATTTCCGCAGTGACGAATTCGTCTGCGGCTGGCGGCTCCGGGTTGCCGAGATCAAGGTCCAGCAGGTCCTGCCCGCGCTGGACGCGAACCGTCCGCTCCATCCCGCGATACCCAGCTGCCTGCGCATTCAGCGCCCAGTCGAGACGGGCTGACGAGACACTCTCGCCCGCCGCCCGAATACGCTCTGCCGCTTTGGCAAGCGGCGGCTCGCCATTCATCGTCTGAATGACATCGCCAACCTTCAGGCCTGCAGCGGCGGCACCAGACCCTGGCCGAACGGCAAGCACCACCGGCACACCCGTTTCCATGCTCAGCCAATAGTCGCTGCCCGACGGCACCAGACGCGGTGATGCCGCCGAATTGGTGTCCAGCGAGATATGATTGTCGTGCAGCTGATCGACCATGCGCTCCAGCAGGGCAAGGTGCCCCGATGTGGTCTGCGACAGGGGCGAGCGGGCCTCCTGCATGGCAAGCTCGCAGGTCTGCGACCAGACCGCTTCGCGGCTTTCGAAATAGGCATAGCGCGACCGCACGAGTTCACAGAAGGTAAGGATATCGGTTTCGACTGCGGTCGGAGAGACCGCGTCTGCAGGCGCTTCCAGTGGCTCTGAATGTGCGACGGAAACTTGCGCAAACAACGCGGCCAGGAACAGTCCGAAAACCGTCCAGATCCCGTCCAGAAACGGTCTGAAAACAGGACAATTCACGGCCAGCCGCGCTCCCTCGCCTAACGGGCTAGTGGCGAAACCTGACGGTCTTGCCGAGCGCGAAGCCGACAAGGACCGCAATCAGGATCAGGAAAATGCGCCGGGTCTCGAAGCCCATGCCCAGGAAGTTGACCTGGATCACGGCCATGTTCTGGAGGGCGAAAACCGCCAGCAGGGCAAGCAGGATCAGGGCGAGCCAGGTTTTCGCGGATTTCATGTCGGCCTCTTCCATTCAGTCTCTTGTCCCGGCCAGTAGGGGATGGCGCAGCCGCAGCGTCAAGTCCGAGCACCGGAACAGCTGCATGCACACGGCGTTGTTCTGACAATGAACGCGTTGAAACTCCTCAGGAAAATAAAGGCAGCGCCCGTCTATCGGCGCCGCTTTCGTCCGGTCACAAGCCTGATCGCGCGCACAGCCGGACGGCTTGGACGCGATGATGTTGCGCTGGTGTCCGGCGGCGTCGCCTTTTACGCCTTCCTGTCCATATTTCCGGCTGTCGCTGCGGCGCTAATGGTCTGGGGCATTTTCACGACGTCGGCAGACCTGCGCGAATATTTCGAGGTGTTGCAGCCCCTCCTGCCCGATGAAGCCTATACACTGATCACCGACCAGATGATCCGCATCGCCGAGTCGCAATCGGCTGGCCTGTCATGGGGCGCCCTGATCTCGCTCATCATTGCGCTCTGGTCTGCCTCGCGCGGTGCCAATGCCCTGCTTCAGGCTGTGGAAGTTACCTATGACCGGCCGGCAAAGCGTGGCTTCATCGAACAGAACCTGCTTGCGATTGGCTTCACCGCCGGAGCAATCGTATTTGCTATCGTATCGCTCGCGGCTATTGGGGCCGTGCCTCCCATTATAGAAGCCCTCCAGCTTGGTGCCATTCTCGACGCACTGCTGCGTATCGCGAGATGGCTCGGAATGATCGCGCTCTTCCTGCTGGGCATCTATGCCTTCCTGCGAACGGCACGCCCGCACCGGACACGAGCGCAGGAACGGACCGCCAGGCCTATCCTGCCCGGCGCTCTTGTGGCCGCGGGCATCTGGCTCGTCGCATCGGTTGGATTCTCATTCTACCTGTCAGCCTTTGCCAACTACAATGAGACGTTCGGATCGCTTGGCGCGGTTGCAGCGCTGCTGATGTGGCTGTGGCTTTCTGCGTTCGCGATCTGCACGGGCGCCGAAACAAATGGCGTCCTCAGCCGCAAGGATCGCGGCCTTGATACCGAAACAGCCTTCGAGCAAGCGCCGGAGCCCGAAGAAGAGCATCCGAAAAAGCACAATTGACGATTGGCGCGCCCCAACGTCACCTCTTGCCGAATGGTGGGCGACCGATACGCTCGCGCCAGAGAAACGAAGGAGGACGCGTCATGAAGCTCTACAGTTCCGTAGGCCCGAACCCGCAGGTTGTCCGCACCTTCATGGCCGAGCGCGGCGTAACCGTGGACCTGGTTGATATTGACCTGATGGGCGGGGAGAACCGGAAGGACGACTATCTCAAGATCAATCCGGCCGGCCAGCTGCCCGCGCTTGTGCTGGCAGATGGAACGCTGATCACGGAAATCACCGCGATCTGCGAATATCTGGACGAGATCAGCCCCGGTGACAGCCTGATCGGCAATACGCCCGAAGAGCGCGCGATCACACGCCGCTGGATGCGCTGGACGGACTTCGAAGTAATTGATCCGATGACGCGCGCCTTTCGCTATTCCGAAGGCATTCAGCTTTTCCAGAGCCGCATGCCCTGCTTCCCGGATGCCGCGCCGGGCCTGAAGGAGTGCGTGAAGGAAGCGCTACGCTGGCTCAATGGCCAGATGGACGGCAAGACCTGGCTCGCCGGCGACCGCTTCACCCTTGCCGATATCCTTCTGTTTTCCTTCGTCGCCTTTGGCGGCCAGGTCGGCCAGCCACTCGACCGGGGCCTGACCAACCTCGCCGCCTGGTATGACCGCATGGCGGAGCGGGAAAGTGTGAAGGCTTGATTTTTCTTTCCTTCCAGCCTGTCGTCACGCCCGATGGCACTGCCATCAGGGCGCCCATCTCCTGCCATTTCCTTGGCGCCCGACCATGAGTTCGGAAGATGGCCCCTCAGACCGCTTCGCGGTCGAGGGTGACGCTATTCTTCAACCTGACGGCTTTAGCTCTCCCCCTCTCCTGCCTGTTCGGCGTCGCAGATGGCGATCAGGCGGTTCAGTTCATCGACGAAATAGTCGAGGCCACCCGGGCCGAATTCGGCGTCGATCTTCTGGTTGATCGAGAGCATCTGTTCGCCGGCGCGGTCGATGGCGGACTGTCCGTCTGCCGTGAGTTTCAGCACCCAGGCGCGGCTGTCGGTTTCACTCCGCGTCTTTTCCAGCATGCCGAGGCCGATGAGACGTTTCACCATGGCCGTGATGGCAGAATCGTTGAGACGAAGGTCGCGCGCGAGACTGGTCTGGTTCAATTCCTTGGCGGCAGCGACACGGGTGAGCACGCCAAGCTGCGGCGCAGTAATGCCCGCCGCCTCTACCAGTTGCCTGTCCGTCACCTTGCGCAGCTGCTGCGCGGCGATCTGCAAGCGGGAGTAGAGCCGCGGATTTTTCGTCTTTGTAACCATGTCCTGCCCTTGCATGCCCCGTCGCCGAGGGATATACTTCACTAGTGAAACAATACGGAATGATCTGTATAAAAGCAAATCATTGCGCGTATTAAAACCAGTCTAGAACAATCCGAGGAGGAGAAACCAATGGATACCGGAACCCTGGAAAAGATGGATGTACGCGATCCGCTGAATGATCTGCGCATGTCCGAAGAGGCTGTGCCGCTCTATGAAGCGGTGAAGAAGTTCGTCGCCGAGGAAGTCGAGCCGATGAGCATCAAGTTCCACGAGCTCGGCAAGGATCGCAAGGACCGTTTCGCCTATGTGCCGGGCCAGCTTGAGCTGCTCGATGCAGTCAAGGACAAGGCGAAGGCGCAAGGCCTCTGGAACTTCTTCCTTCCGAATGCCGAAACCGGCGAAGGCCTGTCGAACCTCGACTATGCCTATATCGCTGCCGTGCTCGGCAAGAACCGCCTTGCTTCGGAAAGCCTGAACTGCGCCGCACCGGACACCGGCAACATGGAAGTGCTCGAACGTGTCGGCACGCCCCAGCAGAAAGAGAAATGGCTGAAGCCGCTGCTGAATGGCGAGATCCGCTCTGCCTTTGCCATGACCGAGCCAGACACGGCGTGCTCCGACGCCCGCAACGTCCGTACCCAGGCTGTCCTGAAGAATGGCGAGTGGGTGATCAATGGTGAGAAGTATTACGCCTCTGGTGCCGGCGACCCGCGCTGCAAGATCATGATCGTCATGGTCCAGACCGATCCTGACGCGCAGGCTCACCAGCAGCAGTCGCAGATCCTGGTCCCGATGGACACGCCCGGTGTCGAAGTCCTCGGCCCGATGCACGTCTTTGGCGAAGATGACGCGCCACACGGCCACATGCACATCCGTTTCACGGACGTGAAAGTGCCGGAAGAGAATATCCTGCTCGGCGTTGGCCGCGGCTTCGAGATTTCCCAGCTCCGCCTTGGCCCAGGCCGTATCCATCACTGCATGCGCTCCATCGGCGCGGCAGAGAAAGCCCTCGACCTCATGCTCGAGCGCGGCATGACGCGCGAAGCCTTCGGTCGTCCGCTGATCAAGCTTGGCGGCAACCAGGAAATCGTCTCGCGCGCCCGTATCGAGATCGAAGCCATGCGCCTCATGGTGCTGAAGGCGGCGAAGGCAATGGACGTGCTGGGCAACAAGGAAGCCCGCGTCTGGATCTCCATGGTCAAGGCCATGGTGCCGGAACGCGTTTGCAAGATCATCGACGATGCGATCCAGATGCACGGCGCAACCGGCGTGTCGCAATGGACGCCGCTCGCCAACATGTACACCCAGCAGCGCACGCTGCGCCTGGCTGACGGCCCGGATGAGGTTCACCACATGGTGGTCGGCCGCGCCGAAATCGGCCGCATGGGCATGAAGGGTCTCAAATAAGGGCTGGGACCTTTTCGATTGGTGGAAGGCCGTCTCTTCGGAGGCGGCCTTTTTCTTTGCGTGGCTCTCCGCGCGTAAATTTATTAAACCAATCGGTTGACTAATAAATCAGGCGAGGTTATTAAACCACATGGTTGAACAAAGGCCCTCATATATGGATGAAGTCTTTCAGGCGCTCAGCGATAGCACTCGCCGGCAGATGCTGCGCGATCTCGCTGCCAGCGACCGCACGGTGAGCGAACTTGCCGCGCCACACCCGATGTCGCTCGCGGCGGCGTCAAAACATATCAGGGTGCTCGAGAATGCCGGCCTGATCCGGCGCGAAGTCGAGGGGCGCACGCATCGTTGCCATCTTGAGGCCGGCCCGCTCGCCGCCGCGCATGACGAGCTTGGCTTCTACGAACAGTTCTGGACCTCCAGCCTCAACACCCTCGACCGCCTGCTTCGCGAAGAGGCCGCGCAAGAGAAACGGGCGGCCCCTGCCCCCACTCCGAAATCGCAATCAATGGAAGACTGACATGACCCAGCACGTGATCGAAGACGACTTCGCCACCCTCACCGCGCCGACGACGCTTCTCATCAAGCGCTGGCTTCCCGGCAAGCGTGAACGCGTCTGGGACTATCTCACCGACAGCGACCTTCGCCGCAAATGGCTGGCCGCTGGCGACATGGCGCCGACGCCCGGTCACAAATTCACACTGACCTGGCGCAATGACGATCTCAGCCCCGACGCGCCTGCCCCGGAAGGCAAGTCAGGCGAGCACAGTCTCGACAGCGAGATTGTGACATTTGCCCCACCAGAGAAGCTCGAATTCAGATGGGGCAACGGAACGGTCACATTCGAGCTTGAACAGAAGGGCGAAAAGACACTGCTGACGCTCACCCATACCGGCATCGAGACCCGCTCCGGCCGGGTCGGTATCTCAACGGGCTGGCACTCACATCTCGACCTGCTGGTCTCGGAAGTGTCCGGCACCGAACGCGACGCCTTCTGGACGAAGTACGAAGCGCTCAACAAGATCTATGAAGAGCGCGTGCCGGCCTAGGACACCGCACTGCGTCCCACCCCGATTCTCCCCTTCGAGGGGAGGGGGAAGGTGTTGTGCCAGCGACCTCATGGTTCGACTTCGCTCACCATGTCGGTCTGATGCGATGTCAGAAATAGCCCGACATGGTGAGCGAAGTCGAACCATGGCGGGCGGTTAGTCGAAACGATTGCAACCATCGCCCCTCCCCCTTGGGGAGGGTCAGGGGCGCACCTACCCCTCCATCTCCCACTCGCTCAGCGCTTCGTCCATCACGCTGACGGCCTGGCGGACATCTTCATCAGTGATCACCAGCGGCGGGGCGAGGCGCAGGACGTTGTTGCCGGCAACGCCGACAAGGAGGTTCTTGTCGCGGCAGGCTTGCTGCACGGGTTTTGGCGCGGCCTTGAGTTCGAGCCCGGTGAGGAGGCCCTTGCCGGTCACGCCATTCACCTTGTCAGCATGGCTGTCAGCGAGGGATTTGAGGCCCTGCGCCACAGTCCCGGAAACCCGGCGCACTTCAGCCAGGAACGCCTCATCGGAAATGATGTCCCAGACGACATTACCGACAGCCATGGCGAGCGGATTGCCGCCATAGGTCGAGCCGTGCGAGCCCGGCTGCATTGGCAGGCCGACTTCCTCGGTCATCAGGCAGGCCCCGAACGGAAAGCCGCCGCCAACGCCCTTGGCGACACACATGATATCGGGCGCTGCATTCTCTGCCCATTCATGCGCGAAGAGCTTGCCCGTCCGGCCCATGCCGCACTGGACTTCGTCATAGATGAGGAGCGTGCCGGTCTCGTCGCAGAGCTCGCGGAGGCCAGTGAGGCATTGCTCAGGCATGGAGCGCACGCCGCCCTCGCCCTGCACTGGCTCAACAAAGACCGCGCAGGTCTTGTCCGTAACAGCAGCCTTCAGCGCATCATGATCGCCCCATTCGATCTGGTTGAAACCGGGGATCGCCGGACCAAATCCTTCCAGGTATTTCGGATTGCCGCCAGCATTGATCGCGCCCAGCGAACGGCCATGGAAGGCGCCGGTGAAGGTCACGAATTCGATGCGGTCATCATTACCCTTTGACCAGTGATACTTGCGCGCGGCTTTCAGTGCGCACTCAACGGCTTCCGTGCCGGAATTGGTAAAGAAGACGCGGTCTGCAAAGGTGCGCGCGCACATCTTGTCAGCCAGTTCCTCACCCGCCTTCACGCGGAACATGTTGGAGAGGTGCCAGAGCTTGCCCGCCTGCTCCTGCAGCGCTGCGACAAGCTGCGGATGGGCATGGCCGAGGGCGTTCACGGCGATGCCTGCGATGAAGTCGAGATACTCTTCGCCGCCCTCTGTGTAGAGGCGCACGCCCTCGCCTCGCACGAACGCTTCCTCAGGCGGGGCGTAGACGGGCATGATGTGGGCGCGAGGGTCAGACATTTGATTTGGCTCCAGGGCGTTGAACTTTAATAGCCATCCGCATGGCTGCGGCGGATTGCAAAGTCAACTCGCACGGCCTGAGCTACCCGTAATTGTCAGATTAAATTAGTTTCAATTGCAATTATGCATGAGAGTCATGTTGTTGGAGGGGTGTTGCTTGGCCCGCAAAAGCACTATGTCGCTCGCACTGATTACAGACGCTCCCTCCCTAACGCGTTTGTAATGGTTGTTTTTCGATATGGACTTGACGTTTTTCAATAAATGTCCATATTGAAACTCAATAAGAACAGAGACCCGGTCGGTGCTTTCCCTGACGCCCTGACCCTGAGCCGCCGGTCGGGTCCACTCTCACTTGGAACTTCATTCATCGGGCCCCGAAAGGGGCCTTTTCTTTTTGCAGCAAGTTATGGCGAACATTTTCGAATGTGTTCGGTCACGACTCGAACCATTCGCTCATGATCACGCTCCGGCAATTCATGTCCTGTGCCTTCAAAAGTCACCAGAAGCGAACTGGGGATACCCTCAGCCAAGGCTTGTCCGTTCTCGACAGGTAGGACCGGGTCCTCTTCGCCATGTATGACGAGGACCGGCAGTCTGATTCTGCGATAGCCTCCGGACCAGTCTTTGCGCACATCGAGAGACGCGTGGTTGAACATGCTCGCCGGGCTCTGCGTGCGAGAGAGCCCCTGGAGAATGCGCGCGTGCGCCGCTTCTTCATCGAAAGCGGCGCCTGTGCCGGAGTTCAGCCGCTCCAGTTCCAGCAGGAAAGACGCGATCGCCGTCTGGCTTGACCAGTCGATCACCGTTAAACCTGAGAAGTGGTCGAGAATCTCGGGTCGGATGTGAGGCAGCCGGTCACCGTCCCAGCCAAGCGGCTCGCTCGCGACCAATGTCAGGGAAAGAAGGCGTTCAGCGTGAGTCAATGCCAACATCTGGGCGATGTATCCACCAAGCGACATGCCCATCAGATGGGCCCTGTCAACGCCGAGACGATTGAGTATGCTGATAACGTCGCCCGCCATGTCTTCGACGCTGTAATCCGCTTCGCCAGGAGGCACCGTGGTTGAAGCGCCGGTATCGCGATGGTCGAAGCGAACGACATAGAGACCGGCATCTGCAAGCCTGCGGCAAAGCGTGTCAGGCCAGCTCAACATCGAAGCTGTCGCGCCCATAATCAAAAGAAGGCATGGATCGGAACAGGAGCCAAAAGTCTCCGTTGCAATGTCAATTCCTGACCGTTCTATCGATTCCATAGACTGTTTTTCCGATTGAGACTGCCACCACGGTTCATGCGAACGAGTGGTCGAAATATGGCCTGACCGGTGACCTGAGACAAATGGAATGTGCGAGTGAAGCCCTGCGCTGGCGCGCCGGATCAGCTTGCATTCCGGATAAAAAAACGGCGCGGCTATCGAGCCGCGCCTGTAAGAGTTCTTGCAGCGTTTCCTCCCAGAAACTTGCAAAACCTGTATCGCCGTTTTTCTGTCACATTGTCAAGCGGCAGATGTTAAATTGGTAACAAAGCCTTTAAACGCGGGCGACTCCCGGTCAAAAATGAACTCGCTGCTCGTAATTGAGACAGGTCCTGCCCCCGAATCTGCGATTTTTCTGGCAGTTTCTACCGCCAGATAGGAAGGCACGAGAATGGAAGTTGCCGAAATCGCCTCGACCCCTTCGCCTTTCAGGAGAGAATCCGGGATGGAATTCGCGGCAAGGAGGAATTTCTTGTCCTGGGCGGCTTCATGCGCCTCGATGGAGGCGAGAAGTTTCTGCAACCCGCCAAGCGATTCTTCGTCCCAGCCCGCCCTCAGTGAGCCGGCAAGCGCTGCCTGACTCTTCAGGATGACGCCATCATCGAGCACTTTCAGCCCATTGGCTTTCAGCGTCGCACCGGTCGATGTGATGTCGACAATGACCTCCGCCTGCCCCGAACTTGGAGCCGCTTCCGTGGCGCCTGCGCTCTCGACGAGGCGATATTCGCCGACCGACTTCTGCGCAAAGAAATTGCGCGTCAGTCGCATATACTTGGTCGCAACTTTCATCCGGCGCCCGTGGCGCTGCCTGAAAAGGGCACCAGCTGCCTCGAGCTCGCTCATCGTGTTGACGTCGAGCCACGCTGCCGGCACGGCGACGACGACATCCGCGCCGCCAAATTCCAGGCGTTTGATCACCTGCGCATCGGCGCTCAGATTGGGCGAGAGGTCGTTTAGCAGGTCTTCACCCGTCACGCCGAGATGGAAGCTGCCGTCGATCAGGCCCTGCGCGATCTCGCGCGCCGAGAGCAGCATGACATCGGCTTCCGGCAAGCCTTTCAGCTCCGCCGTATAGCCGCGCTCGCCGCCAGCCTGCTTGAGCTTGAAGCCAGCCTTGGAAAGCCAGGCTTCGGCATTGTCTTTCAGCCGCCCCTTGGACGGGATTGCGATGGTGAGCCGGGTCATGCGGCACCTCCTTTTGCGAGGCGGTCAGGGCGAACGACACCGCCAATCGCCGTGGCATCAACCCTGCCGTTGGAGAGCTTGGAAAGCAGCGTGTCATAGCGCCCGCCTGCACCGAAAGGCTGGCGGCTGCTTTGCTCTCCCTTGCGGAACAGCTCGAACAGGAAGCCGTCATAATAGTTGAAGCGCCGACCGAAGGGCGTGCCAAAACGCGAAGTCGTCATGAATTTGGGCGCGGCACTCCTCATCTTCGTGACGCGCTCGTCCAGTCGCTCCAGCACGGTTTCGACCCCGCTGAGACCTGCCTGGCGCGCAATGGCGAGCAGCGAGTCAGCCGCCTGTTCAGGCGCGCAATCAACGGCCATCACGGCTTCAAGCGTCTGGCGCGCAAGATCCGGCGTTCCGCCATAGGCCGCGTCAGAGGCCTGCTGGAGGAGGCCTTCGACAATCTCGTCCAGCGTGCGGACGCCCTGCGGCTGGATGCCGGACAGCGCGAAGATATCGGCCACGATGGCCTTGGCTTCATCCGGGCTCGCCCCCTGAAGGCGGGACGCCAGACCGTGAACCGGCTTGCCAGGCTTCGCGTTGAGCAGCGCCGAGACGCCGCCCACCTGCCGGAAGGCGCGCTTCAGTGCTTCTGCGAGCCCCGGCGCAAGGTCCAGCGCATCAACAAAAGCCGGGAAGATGGAGAGATCACCCATGCGGGTCTCGCTCTCGCCTGCCCCGGCAGCGGTCGCGGCCTGGCAGACAATGGCGAAACATTCAGCGTCCGTGTCGGCGTTCGATGGCGCGCCATAACGCTCGAAGCCGACCTGCGTGAACTCCATCGCATCGCCCGACACAGTCGGCAGGCGGAAGGCACGGGCGGCATAGCGCTTGATCGTCTCGGCGGACACACCGGCTTCGGCCTGCGCGATGGCAACGGGAAGCGTGAGGTCCGGGCGGAGCGCGCACTCTTCCCCACTTTCCCCTACAAAGACGCACAGGCGCGAGCGCACCGCTTCGCCGGACAGCTCCAGCGGCTGGTTCGCCGGCATGACGATGGGCGGGTCAACGAGCTCACCGCCCAGTTTCGCGAAGATGTCGGCAGGAGATGTCATTCCGACGCCTCCACAATCTCGCGGATGCGGGCGACCATCTCAGCGCGCGGCGCTTCGAACTGGCCGGGCCGGGCTTCGCGGTATTCCTCATTGGACTTGATGGCCTTGGCCTGTTTGGCGCCTTCCTTGAGGTCCTTGATGGTGACGACGCCCTTGGCGATCTCGTCCTCGCCGACCATGACAGCGACGGGCGCGCCGCGCCGGTCGGCATATTTCATCTGCGGGCGCATGCCGGACGAGCCCATATAGGCTTCGGCGCGGATGCCTTCGCGGCGAAGTTCGGCCGCGAGCTTCAACGCCTCGGTCGGGTCATCCCGGTTGAGATTGAGCACAACGACCGGTCCGTTCAGCGCCTCGATATCGCCGCTGAGTGCAAAAGCCGCCGCGAGACGGGAGATACCGACCGAGAACCCTGTCGCCGGGACTTTCTCGCCTGTGAAGCGCGCGACCAGGTCATCATAGCGCCCACCACCGCCGACAGAGCCGATGCGGACAACATTGCCATCCTCATCCACCGTCTCTTTCAGGAGTTCTGCCTCGAAGACCGGTCCGGTATAATATTCAAGACCGCGCACAACGGATGGGTCGAACAGGACATCACTCTCCGGGCATCCAAAGGCTTCGAGGCCTCGCGCAATGGCGGAAAGCTCGTCGAGACCAGCCTGCGCTTCCTCACCCGTGCCGACCGCCGCGCCCAGCGCTTCCAGCGTCTCGCCGCGAGTATCCCGGCCCGCCTGCGCGAACGCCATGACTCTGGCAATCGCGCCCGCATCAAGACCTGCGCCCTTGGTGAAATCACCCGACTCGTCTTCGCGCCCTGCGCCAAGGAGCAGCCTCACGCCCTCCTCTCCGAGCCGGTCCAGCTTGTCGAGCGCGCGCAGGATGGTCAGGCGGCTTTCATCCGAATGTGCGCCCACGCCCTCCAGCACGGCATTCAGCAGGCGGCGCGTATTCACGCGGACCACGAACTCGCCGTCGCCCGCGCCTGCCGCGCGCATCGCTTCGGCGGCCATCGCGATCATCTCGGCATCGGCATGTGCGCCTGCCGCCCCGACCGTGTCTGCGTCGCATTGCAGGAACTCACGAAAGCGCCCAGGCCCCGGCTTTTCGTTGCGCCAGACCGGACCGGCAGCATAACGCCGGAAGGGCTTTGGCAGCGTCTGCCAGTTTTCGGCGGCAAAGCGGGCAAGCGGCGCTGTCAGGTCATAGCGCAGCGAGATCCATTGCTCGTCATCATCCTGCATCGAGAAAACGCCGGCATTCGGGCGGTCATCATCGGGCAGGAACTTGCCGAGCGCGTCGGCATATTCCCAGGCGCCTGTCTCAAGGGCTTCAAAACCCCAGCGGCGATAGACAGAGGTGACGCGGTCGATCATCTCCGCCTGCGCGTGGATCAGGGCTTCGCGCTTGTCGGGAAAGCCGCGCGGCTTGCGGGCGAGATCCTTGCCGGTCTTTGGTCCGTCCTGATCCTTGGTCTTCTTGCTCATGTCTCGTCTCGTGTCTGGTCGCTTGTGGCCTCGCTTAGACGAAGCCGGTCGGGGTGTGAAGCAAGGCGCGGCGGACGGGACGCGAGACCGGGGGTCAGCCTGTCTGCCTCTGGCGGTTCAATGTGTGGAGATGAACACTTGAGAGAGGCGCAGCCGGACCGGTTCGCGCCTCGTTCGGCGCGTCACGCGTGGTGATGATGGTGATGCAGCGTCGTGTTCATTGAGGGGGTGGATATGAGGCAGGCGCAGATAAGTCAAGCAATTGCTCCGGTTCTAGCTAGGCAACCGCCCGGTCATGCAGCATAGTCCGCCGCATGGCGGGACATAATCGCAGGGACGTATTGGCCTGGCTCGGCGCAGGTCTGATTGCCGGATGCGCAGCCGACAGGCGGGCGATGCTGGCGCCGCTCAGACGTGACGATGATCTCATCTGGGGCGCGAATGGCCACCCCTTCCGCGCCTATCCGGATATTTCATACGACACCCAGATCCGACTGGTTCGCGAACTCGGCATGACGCATTACCGCATTGGGTGGCACTTTGAAAAACTCGCCGAACTGAAGCAGGTCGCAGACCGGTATGGTGTCACGCTCCTGCCGATCATTCACCCGGATGGACCGCTTGACGAGAAGACACCGCAGCAGCTCTATGAGGACAGCTTTTCGCGGGCCCGCTGGCTGACGCGGCGCTATCGCGGACAATTCCCGGTCTGGGAGCTTGGCAACGAGCTGGAGAATTTCGCCATCATCAAGGCCTGCGAGATGCGGGACGATGGCACGCAATACCCTTGCGAATGGGGCCCGGCCGGCGGCATGGACGCGCTGGACTATTACGGTCCGCGCTGGGCCAAGGTCAGCGCCGCGCTGTCCGGACTGCTCGACGGTGCGGGCGAAGGCGACCCGGATGCAAAATACGCCATCGGCACAGCGGGCTGGGGCCATCTCGGCGCATTCGAGCGGTTCGTCGAGGACGGCCTCGAATGGGACATCACCATCTGGCACGACTATGAGCAGGTGCGCGAAAGCTTCCTCGAAACGCTGGCCGGCTATGGCAAACCGATCTGGATCACCGAATTCAATGCCGGCGGCG
>Ga0310345_10000200_pt1 | contig 113172 bp, 85 predicted proteins | sample HC15DNA20500_MG_FD_204667 | JGI IMG/M metagenome (GOLD analysis project Ga0310345, IMG submission 204667) | Marine microbial communities from station ALOHA, North Pacific Subtropical Gyre - HC15-DNA-20-500_MG | ecosystem: Environmental > Aquatic > Marine > Oceanic | place: Pacific Ocean: North... | reverse complement strand
TCGACCAGCCAGGGCGCGGCCAGCCTCCATCCCGCCGCCTCCCCACCCCTTGGCGGCTTTGCGTCTTTGCGAGAGATAAATTGCAGCCGACGAGACCTCCTCGACCAGCGACAGCGCGGCCAGCCTCCATCCCGCCGCCCAACCCTCTGCGTCTCTGCGACTCTGCGAGAGATCAATTGCAGCCAACGAGACCCGCCAAGGCGCGGCCAGCCTCCACCCCGCCGCCTCCCCACCCCTTGGCGGCTTTGCGTCTTTGCGATAGACAAGTTGCAGCCGACGAGACTGCCCCGATCGAGAAGGAGGTTCTCAACCGGAGCAAGGGGGGACGTCGAAGGTGACGACTTCCTGGCACCAGCTGCGGGAGCCGGGGCCGCTGGTGAAGCACTGGGAGCCGTTCGCGGGGCCCTCGAAGCGGCCGGTGAGCACCACCGTCTCGCCGCAGGCGTGCAGGGTCACGCGGTAGTCGACCGGGCGCCCGGAGATGCAGCTCTCGTAGTGTGAGACGTTGACGCGGTAGGTGCCGGCCGGGGCGCGGTCGCGCCAATAGACGTGCTCGTTGTCGACGCCCATGTTGCTGCCGCAGGCAGCGTTGGCGTCGAGGTCGAGGTGGCCGCCGCTCGAGGCGTCGCGGTTGCCGTAGTAGACCGTCTGACCCCCGGGATCGGTCACGTAGAGATCGAGGTCGGTGGGCTCGCTCATCCAGAGCGTGACCTCGACCTGACCGGCGCCGACCGCGATGACCCGGAGGGGACGGGACACGGGCGCGCTCACCCTCCCCTGGCCGTCGACCGCGGCGATGCGCATCGTCACCGGGAACGACTGCCCGGACTGGAGCGACACGCCGTCCGGCATGATCGGCGACGCGATGGCGAAGTGCACCGTCGCGCCCTCGGAGCCGGCCGCGCTGATCACGCCGAGCTCCGTCGGCACGGTGGCCGGCAGATGGAAGTGGCCGGGGTAGCCGACGAAGTCGACGAGGTAGGCCTGCACGCCGGTGCCGCCGGCCGCGTCCCGGGCCCGGACCAGCGCCCGGGAGGGGGTGCGCGAGAGCACGGTGAGCTCGCGGCTCGCGTCCTCGCCGGGGTCGTGCGAGACGGTCGGGCCGCCGGGGCTCGGCGCGGTCATCGGCGCCGGACGGAGCTCGGCGCCGGGCACGATCCAGGGGCTGTCCACCGTGCGCCCGCTGATGACCTGCCCCGGCTGGATGGTCGGGAGCAGCCGGCCGCTCGGGACCATGCTCTGGATACGTGTGTAGGGGCCGGGACGGTAGCGACGGGACATGTCGTCCCGGGGCGGCTCGTCGGGGGGCCGCGGCGGCGCGTCGGGCGCGTCGGGCGCGTCGGGATCGTCGGGATCGTCGACGACGGTGACGTCGTCGGGCGCGTCGCCGCCCCAGTGGGCGAAGCGGTCGGCCGCCCCGAACACGAGCCCGAGCGCGCCGATGGCGATGACGAGGCCGACGCAGCCGAGGCCGCAGCCGGTCAGGAAGCGCGAGGTCGAGGACGGGCCGTCGTCGCCCGGATCGCTGAGCCTGATTCGCCGTGCCACGGCCGGAGCTTACCCGCCGGCGCGCCTCGCCGCGGTATGCTCTTCGGGTGCGGCGAGCCGTTCTGCTCTCGATCCCTCTCCTCCTCGCCGGCTGCGCGCTCGATCGCTCGGGCCTGGCGCTCCCCGAGGCCGGGCCCGTCGGCGTGGACGCGGGCCGTCGGGACGGCGGGCGCGACGGGGAGCAGGACGCGTCGACCCGGGACGCGGGGACGAGCGACGATGACGCGGGCGGCCGGGACGCGGGGCCGCGTGACTCCGGTCTACAGGACTCCGGTCTACAGGACTCGGGCCTGCCCGATGCCGGGATCGGGTTCTGCGAGGAGGGCGCCCTCGCCGCCTGCGTGACCTGCGAGGGCACCACCGCCGATCGCTCGGCCGCCGCGCGCTCCGTGGACAGCGACGCCGGGTTCGGCGCCGGCCCGGTCGGGAGCGCCTGCGTGCTCGGCGCCGGGACGCGCTTCGTCGTCGCCCACGGCGCGGGCTTCCCGAGCGTCGCCATGACGCTCGAGGCGTTCGTGCGCGCCGACGCGGTGCCGAGCTCGGGCCGGGCGGGGATCGCCGACTGGGACGGGGTGTTCGGCGTCTTCGTGTTCCCGGGCGGTGATCTGCGATGCACGGCGGGCGGGGCGACGCTGTGGGGGCGCGGCGCCATCGCCGCCGGTCGATGGACGCACGTGGCGTGCGTGGCCGGCGGCGCCCGCGCGCGCCTCTTCGTCGACGGCGTGCAGGTCGACGAGTCCGCGATGGACCCGCTGCGCAGCTCGACCGCGCCGCTGCGGATCGGCGAGGACTCGCCGGGCGGCGGAGATCAGCTCGTCGGCGCGGTGGACGAGCTCCGGCTCTTCTCCTCCGCCCGCAGCGCGGCCCAGATCGCCGCGGCGGCCGCGCGATGAGCGGGGTGCTCGGCGTCTTCACGGGCGGCGCCTCCCGGCGCATGGGGCGCCCCAAGGCGCTGCTGACGCATCGAGGGCAGACGCTGGTGGAGCGCGCGGTCGCGCTCGGCCGCGAGGTGGGGCTCGAGGTCGTGCTGGTCGGGCGGCGCCCCGAGCTGTCGCACCTGCCCTGGCCCGCGATCGCCGACGACCCGCCGGGCGTGGGGCCGATCGGCGGGCTGCGGGCCCTCGTGCGTCACGCGGCGGGGCGGCCCGCGATCGCGCTCGCCTGCGACATGCCCTTCGTCGACGCGGCCGACCTGCGCGCGCTCCTGTCGGCGGAGGGCGTCGTCGCCGCGCCCCGCCGCGCCGGCCGCTGGGAGCCGCTGTGCGCGCGCTACGGACCGGAGGCGCTGGCGGTGCTCGACGCCCAGCTCGCCGCCGGGGAGCACGCGCTCTGGGCCCTGCTCGAGGCGGCCGGAACGGTCGAGGTGGCGCTGCCCGCCGATCACCTGTCGGACTGGGACACGCCCGAGGACATCGACGCGTAGGCGGCGCGGAGCTTGTCGTGTTTGCCGCGCGACGCGTAGGCGTGCAGCGCGTAGCGCGCCACCGGAGAGAGGCTCGGCCACTCCGGCACCTCGCCGAGCGCGGCCGCGACCTCGGGCGACGGGCGGTCCCGGGGCGGATCCGACGGAGGCGTGATCGCCTCGGCCTCCGGGTGCGCGCCTTCGATGAGCTCGCGCACCCGCACCACGTCGACCTCGTCCTCGGCGCCGAGGCCCACGATCGCCTGCCGCGCGAGCAGGCTGAGGCCCTGCCAGCCGCGGAGGGAGAGCTTGCGGCCGGCGGCGTCGAGGGCGCGGCGGCCGGCCCAGGGCACCAGGGTGAGATCGTCGTCCTCGAACGGCAGGCGTCGCACGCGCCCACGGTAGCGCATTCGAGTGCTACGTCTCTCGGGTGCTCGGTGAGGTCTGGCAGACGCTGCGCGAGACGGTGCGCGCCTTCAACGCGCGCGGCGGGCGGGTGCTCGGCGCGGCGACCGCGTTCTACGCGATGCTGTCGGTCGCGCCGATGCTGCTCCTCGCGATCGCGGTCACCGGCATGGTCACCAGCGAGGCGTCGGCGCGCGCCGAGGTGGTGCGCGACGCGTCGATCTGGGTCGGGCCGCGCGGCGCGGAGCTGCTGCGGGAGCTCCTCGCGCGCCTCTCGGACGGCGGCCACGGCCCCTTCGCCAGCGTGCTCGGCGGGGCGCTCGTGCTCTACGCCTCGCACCGCCTCTTCGCCCAGATGCGCTACTCGCTGAACCACATCTGGGGCGTGCAGGAGGAGTCGGCGCGGGGGCTCTCGAAGAAGGCCCTGAAGCAGGCGCGCAAGCGGCTGAGCGCGCTGACGATGGTGCTGCTGGTGGTGATCTGCGTGGCGACCACCGTGCTCCTGAAGGCCGGGCTGCACGCCGCGTCCGACTGGCTCGCGCTCGATCTGAGCGGGAGCTGGCGCGCGCTCGAGCTCGGCGTGTCCTTCCTCGTGCTCACCGCGCTCTGCGCCGCCTCGTTCAAGGTGCTGCCGGCGGTCGAGCTCGGCTGGCGGGACGTCGGCGTCGGCGCGCTGGTCACGTCGGTGCTCTTCAGCGCCGGGGCGGCCGCCATCGGCTGGTACCTCGGCACCAAGAGCACCGAGTCGACCTACGGCGCCGCCGGCTCGCTCGTCGCGGTGCTGCTGTGGTCGTACTACTCGGCCCAGGTCTTCTTCTTCGGCGCCGCCTTCACGCGGGTGTGGGCCGAGCGCCACGGCGCGGGGATCGAGCCGTCCGAGGGCGCGGTCTGGCTGGTGGCCGAGGCGCCGGAGCGCGCCCGCGATCAGCGCCCCTGAACCGGGTACTTGGCCCGGTTCTTCGCCAGCTTGCGCACGATCGCCTCGCGCAGGTCGATGCCGGCGCGGTCGCAGAACATCAGCAGGCAGATGGCGACGTCGGCCGCCTCGTCCTGGAGGCGTGAGGCGTTGTCGGGATCGGCGCAGAACCGATCGGCGTCCGCGTTGTCCACCCACCGGAGCTCGGCGGCCAACTCGCCGGCTTCGCTCACCACCGCCATCGCGAGGTTCTTGGGATCGTGGAACCGCTCCCAGTCTCGCTCACGCACGAACGCCCGGATGTCCTCGAGCACCTCGTCCAGCCCTTCCAGGTCCAGCATCACCGTGCACGTTTGCCACCGTGTCGCCTCATGCGCACGCGTGTCGCCAGAATGCCGCACCGGATCCGCCGCACCCCGGTTCTGGGGACCCGAAATGGGCCTGCAACGGATGGCACGAGGGCTGCACTACCTCAGGGCCTGATGGAGAACGCCATGAAGACCCTGATTCGATTCTTCACCGCTCGCATGAGCTACCGCGCCCACATGATGCGCGCGGTCGCCACGGCGTGAAGGCCGCAGCTGCCCGAACCGAGGCGGAACGTCACGCTCGTGACGTCACCGCCGCAGCCCGTGACCTCATGACTCGCCGATCGACTCGAGGAACTGCGCCGCCTCGCTGAGCGAGTCGTCTTCCAGCCGCGCGCGTCGCGCCCAGAGCACGGCCTTCTGCTGATCCCCCTGGCGGTGCGCGATCTGCGCCTGCCTCAAGAAGGCCAGCGCCTTGCTCATCGGCCCCGGCGTCTTCTGCAGGGTGACCACCCGGAGCGCCTTCAGCGCGGTGTCGTCGTCGCCCAGCTCCATCGAGAGCTCGGCCAGCTCCGCCGCCACGTCGCCGTTGTTCTTGTCGGCGTCGAGCGCGACGCTGAGCCACTCCTTCTGGGTCTCGGCGTCGCCGCTGATGCCGGCGATGCGGGCCATGCGCAGCTGCATCGCCGCGAGGTGCGGGCTGCGGCGGCGCTTGAAGCCGTTGATCGCCTCCTGGAGCAGCTCCACCGCCTCCTGGAGGCGGCTGCTGCCCATGTAGGCGTCGGCCAGCGCGATGGTGAGGTCGTGGTCGTCCGGCTGGATCGCGGCCGCCTGAGCGAGCGGCTCGAGCGCCGCCTCCGCCTCGCCGACCTCGTTCAGCAGCTCGCCCGCCCGCCGGAAGGCCTCGAAGCGAGCCTCGGCGTCTTCGGCCGCGTGCGCGTCCTGCAGGACCATCTCGGCCAGCTCCCGCTTGGCGCCGATCTCCTCGTAGAGGCTCTTGAGCGCCTCGCGCAGGGGCCCGGAGTCGGGCTGGTGGTGCAGGGCGTACTCGAGGCCCGGGCGGGCCTCGGCGGGCGCCCCGATCTTGCGGCACGCGTCGAGCAGACCGAGCCCGGCCTGGACCTGGGCCTCGCCCTCCTCGACCTCGAGCAGCCGCGCGTCGTGCCGGGCGACCTCACCCCAGCGCTCGGCGGCCTCGTCGACCGTGCGCAGCTGCCGGAGCGCGTCTCCGTCGCGGGGATCCCGCTCGACCCACTCGGCGAGCACGTCGCGGCCCTGCTCGGGGTTGCCGGCCTCGGTCAGCACGCCGGCGAGCCGGTGCGTGGCCGCGCGCTCGGCGTCGAGGTCGCCCGCGTGCGCCGCGTCCCGGCGCAGCTGGTCGAGCCCGGCCACGAGGTCCTGCGCGGTGTCCGCGGCCGAGATGGCGTAGGCCTCCTCGAGGTCGGTGACCGCGGGGGCCGCGTTGCCGAGGGCCAGCTCGAGGCGGGCCCGCAGCCGGAGGAGGTGCGCTCGCTCGGCCCCCGGCTCCTGGAAGCGCTCGAGCGCGGTGGCGACGTCCTCGGCGGCCGCGGAGTGGAGCCCGGCGGCCGCGAGATCGGCGACGAGCGCCTCGAGCAGCGCGAGGTCCTCGGGCGCCTTCTCGAGCGCGCCGCGCATGACCTCCGCCGCCTTGGACGGATTCTGGAGCTGCTCGCGGTAGATCTCCGCCGCCTCGCGGAAGCGGGGGAGCGCCTCCTCGGCCGTCTCGCGGTTCGCGGCGTCGTAGCGCACCGTCTCGGCGAGCTGATCCCACTCCTCGCGCTCGCGGTAGTACGCCTCGAGCTGGCCGCGCAGGGTCGCGTCGCCCGGGGCCGCCTTGAAGCCGAGGTCGAGCGCGCGGGCCACCCCGTACTCGTCGTCGAGCTCGCGGTAGAGGCCCATGAGCTCGTTCGCGAGCTTCGCGCCCTCCTCGCCGCTGGAGACGGCGAGGAGCCGCTCCATCAGCTCGGCCCGCTCGCGCGGGTCGGCGCCCTCGCCGTAGTGCGCGAGCAGGGCCTCGAGGAGGGGCGCGCTCTGGGCCGCCCAGTCGAGCCCGCCGCGGTAGAGCTCCACCGCGCCCGCCGGGTCGTGGGGCTCGAGCAGCTTGCCCATGCGGAGGCTCAGCTCGACGATGGTCTCGACGTCCTGACGGTCGCGGGCCCGGTCGAGCTGCCGGTGCAGGAGATCGACGAGCCGCTGGTCGTCGCCGGTCGCCTGGAAGATGTCGGCCAGGCGCTGCGCCGCCTCGACGTGATCCGGATCCTCGTCGAGCACGTTGGTGAGGATGACCACCGCCTCGTCCTGCGCCTGCTCCACGTCGAGGAGGAACTTCGCGTAGAACATGCGCAGCTCGTTGCGGTCGCCCGGATCGAGCAGGGCGTCGAGCGTGGTGGCCACGACCTCCTCGAGCCCGTCGCGATCCTGCAGCTTGGCGTAGACGCCGGCGAGCGGCTCCCAGAGCTCGCGGTTGCTCGGGTCGGAGCCGAGCAGCTCGCGGTAGGTGCTCGCCGCGAGCTGGAGGTCGCCGCCGTCCTGGCTCGCGAGGTCGGCCACCCGCATCCAGAGCCGGAAGGCCTCGTCGCCCTCGGCGACCTCAGCCGCCGCCCGCATGTGGGTGATGGCCGCGCCGACGTCGCCCGCCGCCGCGCGCCGGTCGGCGAGCGAGATGGGCACCCAGAGCGCGTCCCGCAGGCCGCCCTCGGACTCGCGCGCGATGTCGAGGCCGCGGGTGAGGAGCGCCTCGGCGCGGTCTCCCGCCTCCACCGCGTCCGCCCGCTCCACGCCCTCCCGGACGTGCTCGAGCGTGGCGTCCGGGCGCGCGGCGCGCCGCTCGAGGAAGTCGAGCACCATGGCCGGGTCGCCCGACGCGCGCGCCACCTCTTCGTAGAGCGCGAGCAGCGCGTCGTGCTCAGGCGCGTGCGCCGCGGCGGCCTGGAGGATGGCGCCGGCGCGCCCGTAGCGGGGCTCGCGCTCGAGGGCGCCGTTCAGGGTCTCGAGGCCGGCGTCGACCTCACCCCCGGCGAGCTGCACCTCGGCGATCCGGTAGAGCGCCTTGGTGCGCGCCTCGTTCGGGACCTGCGCGGCGTCGGCGTCGACGAGCTTGCGCAGGACGCGCACCTCCTCGGCGCCGTCCCCGCGGGCGTCGGCCACCCGGGCGAGGGACTGCCAGGCCTCGACCACGCGCTCGCCGAGCTTCTCGACGCGCTGGTAGAGCTCCGACGCCGCGTCGAGATCGCCGAGGTCCTCCTCGGTGACCCGGCCGAGCCGGAGCAGGATGCCGGCCGCGAACGGACCGTCCTTCTTGCGGCGGGCGCCGCTCGCGAGCTCCTCGAGCAGCTCCGCGTAGCGCTGCACCTGTCCCATGCCGTGGGCGAGGTCGCGGGCGCGCCGGTGCAGCGACGGGAGCTCGGGGGCGAGCTTGACCGCGGAGAGCAGCGCCTCGAGCGCCTCGTCCTTGCGGCCCTGGTGCTCGGCGAGGATGTGCGCGCGGTGCGCGAGCATCTTCGCCTCCGACTCGGGGGCGTCGACCGCCTCGAGCCGCTTCTCGATGGTGGTGAGCGCGAGCTCCACCTCGCCGCGGGCGAGGAGGTCCTTCTCGAGCCGCTCGGCCTCCGCGTCGTGCTGCGCGGCCGTGCTGAGCGCGGTCTCGAGCAGCTCCTTGGCCTGGGCCTCGTCCTCGTTGTCGCGGGCGAGGAGGCTCAGCTCGTAGAGCACCTCGGAGGCGCCCACCTGCACGTCGGGCGCGCCGGGATCCTGGCGCCGGACGACGAGGAGGAGCGCGCGGTAGGACTTCTCGGCCTTCTCCCGCTGCCCCGCCTCGCGCGCCATCTGACCGGCCATGCGCAGGATGCCCGGGTGGCTCATGTCCATCTTCCGGGCGGACTCGAGCTCGCTCATCGCCTGCTCGAGGTCTCCGCCCGCGTGGGCCACCTGGGCGAGCTGGTAGTGCACCGCGGCGCGCTCGGGCGAGCGACGACGACCGAACGCCTCGATCTGCGCCTGCAGGATCTCGCGCGCCTCGTCGAGCCGCCCCGCGACCCGGAGCCCGAGCGCGAGCTTGCTCTTCAGGGTCTGGTCGTCGGGCGCGATCTGCACACCCATCTGGAGGACCGGGATGGCCTGATCCGGCTGCTCCAGCTCCTCCTCGTAGAGCTTGGCGGCCTCACGCACGTAGGCGAGGCGCGTGGCCTCGTCGGTCTCGTGCGGCGCCCCCTCCGCCAGGAGCCGCGCGAGCGGCTCGAACGCCTCGTCGGCGCGGTAGAGGTCGGCGAGCCGCGCCCGGGCGTCCGACGCCGTCGGGTCGGCGGCGAGCACCCGCTCGAAGACCCGCGTGGCCTGCTCGCGGTTGCCGGCCGCGAGGTGCGCGTCGGCGAGCCGGAGCGCGACCTGGGTGCGCTCCGCGTCGTCCGACGCCTCGAGCCGCCGCTGCAGCCACTCGGCCGCGACGCCCGGCTCGTTGCGGGAGAGGTGCAGGCGCGCGAGCGCGTCGAGCGAGGGGATCGACGGGATGATCGTGACCACCCGGCGGTGCGCCTTCAGCGCGCCGTCGATGTCGCCGAGCGGCTCCTCGAGGAGCTGCGCGGCGCGAGACCAGAGATCGGCGGCCCGGCCGGCGTCTCCCTGCTGCTCGACCTCGGTCGCCTGCGAGGTGAAGAGCTCGCCGAGCTCGTCGTGACGCCCGCGGGCGTCGAGGATCTCGGCGAGGCCCTCCACCGACGCCTCGTGGCCCGGCTGCTCGGCGAGGTTGGCGCGGAGCGCGCCGATGCGGCCGCCCTGCTGCTCGATGAGCCCGAGCACCCGCGACACCTCGAGCCGCACCGCGAGGCGCGTCTCCGGGTCGAGGTCGAGCTCGAGCTGACGCTGCCGGAGGGCGAGCAGCTCGGGGAAGCGGCCGCGCTCCTCGAGCAGCACGCCGAGCTGGGTGACCGCCTCGGCGTCCTCGACGCTCTCGTCGACCACGCTCTGCAGGAGGCGCAGCGCGCGGTCCTGGTCGCCGAGCTGGTCGCGGCAGAGCTCGCCGGCGCGCCGCCGCATCTCCCGCGAGGCCTCCGGGCTCACCGGCATGCGCGCTCCGTCGACGAGGAGGTCGACCGCGCGCGCGGTCTCCCCGGCCTCGAGCGAGAGCCGGACCAGCTCGTCCTGGGCCCAGACCGCCATCTCGCCGGCCGGGCGCTCCCCGGTGGCCTCGCCGGTGCCCTCCCAGAGGCGCCGCGCGCCGCGGAGGAGGCGGTCGAGGATGGTGGCGGCGAGCTGCGCGTCGCCGACCGGGTCGAGCGCCGTCTTGGCCGCGTCGTAGAGCGGATCGAGATCGTCGGGGAAGTTGTCCGCGAGCTTGAGCAGCGTCTCGACCAGCGGGCGACCGGGGCTGCGCCACTGGAGCCGCGCGAGGTCGCGGAGCGTGTCGGTGTGCCGGGGCTCGTGGGTGAGCGCGCGGTGCAGCGCCGCCTCGGCCGCCTCGAGATCCTCGGCCTGATCGCGGAGCCAGGTGCCGACCCGCGCCTCGAGCGCGCGGCCGAGCTCTCCGTCGACCTCGCCGGCGAGCGGGATGGCGGCGGCGGTGCCCGCGGCGAGCGCCGCGAACGCGCCGGCCTCGGAGGCCTTCGCCTCGATCGAGGCGAGCAGGTCGTCCTGCATGGCGTCCTTCGCCACCGCGCAGCGCACGAGCGCCTTGGCCGCGCCGCTCCAGTCGCCGGCCGCGCCGCCGACCCGGATCGCCTCGGCGGCGACCTCGGCGTCGTGGGGCACGAGGGACTGGGCGGAGAGCCAGGCGGCGAGCGCCGCCTCGGCGTTGTCGAGTCGCTCCTCGCTGATGCGCGCCTGCTGCTTCCGCAGCGCCGCGGCGCGCTCCTGGCGCGTCTCCGAGAGCGCGGCCGCCGCCTCCCCGAGCGCGTCGGCCGCCTCGGACCAGCGCTCGGTCCCGAGGGCCAGGCGGAGCAGCTCCGCCTCCAGCTCCGGGTTGGCGGGGGCCAGGCCGAGCGCGCGCCGGATGGCGTCGAAGGCCAGGGCCGGCTGCTCGGCGCGCTCCTCCTGGAGCCGGGCCGCCTCGCGCAGCAGGTCGACGCGCTCGGCGTCGTCGAGGGCGTGATCCAGCCGCGGCTCCAGGAGCGCGAGGGTCTGCTCCCAGTCGTCGGCCAGCTCGTAGGCGGTGGCCAGGCCGCGCACCGCCGAGCCCCGCGCCTCCTCCACGTCGAGGAGCTGCCGCAGGCCCTCCTGGGCGCGCTCGAGCCCCGGCACCATCTGGATGGCGCGGTGGTAGGCCTTGGCCGCCTCGTCGAGGCGCCCGAGGTGGCTGCGGCACACGTCGCCGACGCGCGCGAGCACCTCCGCCGCCCGCGCGGCGTCGCGCTCGGACGCGCGCCCGAGCAGGGCGTAGATCTCGTCGAAGCGCTCGGCGCGCACGAGGAGATCGAAGAGCGCGTCCACCGTCTCGGCGTCCTCGCCGAACTCCTCCTGGATCTGGTGCCAGGTCTGGATGGCCTCGCCGATCTGCTCCAGGCGCGCGGCCTGGGTGTTGGCGATGCGCGCGAGATCGAGCCGGCGCTGCAGCGCGGGGACGTCGGCGCCCACCCGGCGGCGGAGCGCGTCGACGTGGAGATCCCAGCGCTCCTCGCGCTCGGTCAGCTCGATCATCGCGTCGAGCGCCTCGAGATCGGAGGCGTCCGCCTCGAGCCGGCGCTGCCAGAACCCGAGGGCCCGCTCGCCCTCCCCGAGCCGGTCGGCGAGGCGCGCGCACTGGCCGAGGACGCGGCGGCTCTCGACCGGATCGGTCTCGAGCTCGGCGAGCTCCTCGAGGACCACCAGGCGGTCCGCGTAGCGCTCGGCGTCGTCGAGGAGCTTCTCGACGCGCCGCGCGACCGTCAACTTGGTGTTCGGGCGCGCATCCGCCGCGAGCACCCGCTGGTAGAGGGCGATGGCGCCCTCCTGATCTGCGAGCCGGCCGGAGCGCACGTCGCCCGCCTCGACGAGGAGCGCGTACTGGCGCGGGCCGGGCTCGGCCGCGTCGGCCGCGGCGACGAGGGCCTGCGCGTAGGTCTCGTGCGCGCCCGCCTGGTCGGCGAGGTGCGCGAGCTGCTCCTGCGCGTCCTCGGCCGCGGGGTCCTGGACGAGCACCGCCGCCCAGTGGGTCATCGCCTCGCCCGACTCGCCGCGCGCCGCGACGCGCCGGCCGAGCTCGCGGTGCAGGGCGAGCTTCTCCTCGCCGGCCGCGAAGCCGAGCGCGACCCCGACCACCCGGATCACGTCCTCGGCCCGGTCGGCGGCCTCGTAGCGCTCGCGCAGCAGGTCGAGCGCGCCCCGGCGGACCTCAGGCGCGGCCTCGCCCTGGGCGACCACGCGCTCGAGCAGCTCGAGGTTGGGCGCCTCGTCGGCCCCCGACTCGAGGAGGCCGCGCACCTCGCTCAGGGTGGAGGCGGCGTCACCGAGGTTGTCGAGGTAGCAGGCGGCGATGCGCTGCCGCATCGCGAGCGAGTCGGCCTCGGACGCGCCCTCGGTCCCGCGGCGCCAGAGCTGGATGAGCTCCTCCCAGCGCTGCTGGCGCTCGAGGAGACGCTCGAGGCTGGAGACGAGCTGGCCGTCGGAGGGGCGCAGCGCGAGGAGCTGCGAGAGGTAGTCGATCGCCCGGTCGGGGGCGCCCGCGAAGTCCTTGGCGAGCTGCGCGGCCTCGTCGAGCAGCTGCTCGCGACGCGCGTCGTCGCCGGCCGCGGCCAGGCAGCTGTCGTAGATGGCGAGGAGCTCGGACCAGCGCTCGCCGACCGTGAGCACGACCGTCACCCGCTGGAGCGCCCAGTCGGCCTCGGGATCGATCTCGAGCACCCGCGAGAGGACCTGGACGAGGTGAGGCGAGTCCTCGGCGAACCACTGCTCGTGGAAGCCGGCCGCCCGCTGCCCCAGGGACTCCGCGAGGTCCCGGCTCAGATCCTGCGCGAGCACCGACCGATAGAGCGCGCCGACCTCGTCCGGGCGCTGGGTCTGCTCCGCCAGGTCCTCGAGTCGGTCCCAGCACGCGTCGTTCTCGGGATCCGCCTCGGCCGCCGCCAGCGCCTCCGCGAGCTGGTCCCCCGCCTCCGAGCCCGTCACGCCCCCCTCGCGGGGAAGATCCTCTGCCATGATGTCTCCGCCTCTTGCTCGACCAACCGCAAATCCCGCACCACGGGACACCCCCCGGGGCATGGACCGAGGAGGATACCAGCCCACGGGGCCCGTGATCGACGGCTTTGTGACGACCGCTCAATCGCGGAGCAGGCGCTCGATCTCGTCCAGCCCGAAGGGCTTCTGCAGCCGCCGGGGGCGCTCGTGCTTGAGGAAGTCGCGGGCGCGGCTGGTGAAGGCGCCGCCGGTCATGAAGACCAGCTTGGGGAGCAGCTGGGGCATGCGGTCCCGGATGGCCTCGTAGACGTCCATCCCGCTCACCTCGGGCATCATCAGGTCGCAGAGCAGGAGGTCCCAGTCGCGGTCCTCGGCCAGGATGTCGAGCGCCTCGCGCCCGCTCCCGGCGATCTTCACGTCGAAGCCGTCCCCGAGCGCGAGCGCCAGCGACTCCGCGAGCTTCACCTCGTCGTCGATGACCAGCAGCCGCCCCGCCCCCGCGGGCGCGTCCGGCTCGGTGTCGCGCACGTCGGGCACGGCGGCCATCGCCTGCCCCGCGGCCGCCGGCAGCTCCACCCGGATGGTGGTGCCCTCCCCCGGGGTGGAGCGCGCCACCCGGATGTCGCCGCCCGCGCTCGTGACGATGCCGTGGCAGATCGAGAGGCCCAGCCCGGTCCCGACCCCCTTGGGCTTGCTGGTCCAGAACGGCTCGAAGATGCGCTCGACCGGGCCGGTCGGGATGCCGGCGCCGGTGTCCTCCACCTCGATGACCAGCTCGCCGCCCTCTTGCTGGATGCGGAGCGCGATGCGGCCGGTGCCCTCGCCCTTCTCCTCGATGGCGTGGGCCGCGTTGACCAGCAGGTTGACCAGCACCTGCACGAACCGGGTCTCGCTCCCGAGCACGCGCGGGAGCGCGTCGGCGATGTCGACCACCAGCTCCGCCCGGTGCCGGATCTCGTTGTGCGCGAGGTTGATCGCGGTCTTGGCCACCCGGCCGATGTCGACCAGGAGCCAGCTGCCCTCGTCGCCGCGGGAGAAGGTCTTCAGGTCGCTGGCGATCACGCGGACCCGCTCCACTCCGTCCTCGGCGTGGGCGACGCTGTCGAGCACCTTCTCGAGGTGGGAGGCGTCTCCGTCCTCCCGGAACCGGGTGATGGCGCGGCGCGCGACCTCGAGGCTGGTCCGCACGTAGGCGAGCGGGTTGTTGATCTCGTGCACGACGCCCGCCGCGAGCCGACCGAGCGAGGCCATGCGCTCCCCCTGGGCGAGGCGCGCCTCGATCTCGCGCCGGTCGGTCACGTCGTCCACGACGCCGACGCCGCCCTCGACCCGACCGTCTCGCATGATGGGCGAGAAGAGCGCGCGATAGTACCGGCTGCGGTTGCCGGTCACCGAGGTGTACTCGCCCTCGTAGTAGCCGTCCCGCCCCTCGGTGGCCTCGCGGATGGCGGCGGCCACGCCCTTGTTGGGCAGCGTGAGCATGTCGAGGCCCAGGATGCGCTCGCGGGTGGAGCCGAGCTGCTCCAGGAACACCTCGTTGCAGTCCGTGACCCGCCCCCGCGCGTCGAAGTGGAGGACCCCGACCGGGACGGCGTCGAACACCTTCTGGTAGGTGCTCTCCGGGCTGGGGTTCTCGCCGTACTCCAGCTGCAGCGGGTCGGTGGCGAGATCGATGTCCTCGGTCGGAGGGCGGAAGACCGCGACCACCGCGACCTGGCCCGGCCCGATGGTGCTCGTCGAGACCCGGGCCACCTGGTGGATCTCCACCCCGTCCGAGCGGAGCATCGGGACGCGCACCGGGCGGCCCATCGTCCGGTAGCGGGTGGCCAGCCAGTCGAAGAACGGCTCTCCCTCCACCTCGCGCAGGCGCTCCGGGACGAGGCTCGACGCCTCGCGCCCGATCAGGGCCTCCGCGGTCTCGGCGAAGAGGGTCGCCGCGGCCGCGTTGACGTAGAGCACGCGCCCGTCCGGACCGCGCACGAGCACGGGATCGGCGAGCGCGTCGAGCGTGGCCTCGGCCGAGGTCGATGCTGGCATGCGGGGCCGACCCATCCCGACGACTCTATCGCCTCGCGGGCGCGGGGGAAACGAGCAGCCGCGGGACACGCGCGCTATGCTCGCCCGCGGAGGTCCGGCACATGCGTACCCTCGTCTTCTTTGCTTGCACGATCTCGGCGCTGCTCCTGGCGGGGTGCGGCGCGCGTTCCATCCTCTCGGTCGACGGCGATCCCGACGCGTCGACGCCCCCCTCCGACGCGAGCGTCGACTCGGGCGTCGACTCCGGCGTCGATTCGGGGCCGCCTCCCGGCAGCCTGACGGTCGACTGCGGCATGCCCGAGCAGTTCACCACGCCGCGCCGCGCGATCACCGTCGAGGCCTCGGCCGAGAGCAGCGCCGGCGTCACGGCCCAGGGCTGGTCGGTCATCGGCAGCCCGCCCGGCAGCGCCCCCGACTTCGCCATCGACAGCCCCTCCACCGCCACGCTCACCCCCGACCTCGAGGGGGACTACCTGCTCCGCTTCGACGCCGAGGATCGCCGCGGCGACACCGCGAGCTGCGAGGTGGTGGTGCACGCGGTGGTCGGCCCGCCGGTCGCGATCTGCCCCGACGGAGATCAGCGGACCCTGCAGGACGAGCCGCTGGTCCTGGTGGGCGACGGCTTCGACGACGACTTCGTCGTCTCCTACCAGTGGGAGCTGGTGGACGCGCCGCCCGGCGCCTCGCCCAGCCTCACCGGCGCCGACTCCCCGGTGCTCGAGTTCCGCTCCCGCCAGCGCGGGCGCTACGTGCTGCGGCTGACGGTGATGGACCCGGACATGGCGACCGACTCGTGCGAGGTCGGCGTGCTCGTCACCGGGCCCCCGGAGGTCAGCTGCCCGCCCGACCAGACCGGCCCGACCCGCCAGCCGATCCGGCTGAGCGCCACCGCGATGGACGACCTCGGGATCGTGAGCCGCCGCTGGGAGGTGCTCCGCCGCCCGTCCCGCTCCACCGCGGAGCCCAGCCCGACCGACACCGACGCCACGACGATCACCCCCGACCGCGTCGGCGACTACACGCTCCGGTTCACGGCGACCGACGTCGAGGGCCTGAGCGCCTCGTGCGAGGTGGACGTCACCGCGACTCCGTCGCCGCCGACCCTCACCTGCCCCGGCATGATCCTGACCGAGCCGCTCCGGCCGACGCCGGTGAGCGTGAGCGCGGTCGACGACGGCACGGTCGTGAGCTGGCGCTGGCGCCTGACCGACCAGCCGGGCGGCTCCGGGGCCGGCGCGCCGAGCCCCGCCAACGCGCCGATGACCACCTTCACCCCGGACATCGCCGGCGTCTACGAGCTGACGGTGACCGCCACCGACGACGACGGGCTCACCGCCATGTGCACGGTGCGCGTCGAGGCGGGCAACGTGGACGGGCTCCGGGTGGAGATGTTCTGGGACACCGACCGCACCGACATGGACCTCCACCTCATGCGCCCCGGCGGCACGAGCTGGGAGACGATGGACGACTGCTACTACGGCAACTGCGACCGTGGCGCGGTCCTGAACTGGGGCGGGCCGGGGACCGACGACAACCCGCGCCTCGACATCGACGACACGAACGGCTTCGGCCCGGAGAACATCAACATCTTCCGGCCGGTCGCCGGCACGTATCGCGTCGGGGTCTACAACTTCAGCGGCGTCGGCCCGAACCGGGTCACGGTGCGCGTCTACTGCGGAGGCTCCGACACGATGCCCCGCCAGACCTTCGGCCCGGTCGCCCTGCGCGGGAGCGGCCCCGGGGGCAACCAGTTCTGGCGCGTCGCCGACGTCGCGATCGACGCGGCCGGCGGGTGCAGCATCACCGACCTCGCGGGCCCGGGCGGCCCGAACGTCGGTCCCTTCAACCGCTCCGTGCGGTGAGGGGGCCGCCGCCCTCGGAAATAGAGGACCCGCCGTCACCCGTCGAACGGTCGAGAACCTGCGGTCCGTCAGGCCCCTGGTTATCCTTTCAGCGGTCGTGATGTCGCACCTCAGCAAGCTGTCCCCCTGGCTCGGGCTCCTCGCCCTCGGCGTCTCGGCGTGCAGCGGCGGCGCCGCCGAGGGCACCAGCGCGCCCGGCCAGGAGGCCTCCGAGGGCGCCGAGGCGCGGAGCTGCGCGGAGACGGCGCCCGCGCCCGACCCGCTCCCGAACGTGACCGACCGGCACCGCGACGTGTCCACCTGGATCGCGCGGGCGGGCGAGGACGCCGACACGCCCCTGCTGACGCCGGCCCAGATCGCCGCCCACAACCAGGCGCTCACCCACGACCCGGACAACGGGCTGCCGATCGACCGCCCCTCGCTCGCCGCCGCCCCGGACGCCGCGCGCCTCGCCCGCGAGGTCGGCGAGCGGCTCGGCTACATGCGGGAGAAGCTCGGCTCCGGCGACTACGTCGACGCCGAGGGCGCCCGGGTCGAGCCCGCGGTCTTCGCCGACGCCGAGCTCCGCGTGAGCCCCGAGCTGCGGATCGCGCTCGAGGAGGTCTCCTTGCGCTGCGGCCCGCGCGCCGCCGGCCTCTACAAGGTCCCCGTCGACCTCGACTTCGACCGCAACAGCTGCTCCACGGTGCGGCCGCAGGAGCCGGTGCAGGTGTTGATGCGCTGGCCCAACGGCATGGCGCTCGCCCGCACCCGCTACGCCCTCGGCTGGCTCCCCGCCGACGCGCCCCTCTCGCCGCCGATCGCCCCGGAGGCGCAGCGCGCGGTCCTGCGAGGCGCCCCGATGCAGCTCGCCGCCGGCGCGCCGCTGACCTCGGGCGACGGCGCCCAGCTCCAGCTCGAGCACGCGACGCTGGTCCCGCAGGACCCGGAGGATCCGGCGCGGGTGCTCTTCGCCGACGCGGCCGGCCTGCACCGCGCCCCCTCGGCGGGCCTGAGGCCGGCGACCCGCCCGCTGACGCGCCGCGCGTTCCTCGAGGAGGCCTTCTCGCACCTCGACCGACCGTACGGATGGGGCGGACACGCGGGCGGCCTCGACTGCTCGCGCTTCGTGATGGACGTGCTCGCGACCTTCGGGCTCGAGCTGCCCCGCCACAGCGGCCGGCAGGCCCACAGCGGCACCTTCACGCTGCCGCTCGAGGGCGTGACAGAGGACGAGGAGCGGCTCCGCCTCCTCGACGCCGCGGCGCGGCGCGGGATCGTGCTGCTGCACTTCCCGGGGCACATCATGGTCTACCTGGGCCGCGACGACGGCGGGCGCCCCTACGCGATCCACGCGTTCAGCGAGTACGTCGAGCCGTGCGAAGGCGACGACGAGACCCTGCGCCGCGTGGACCGGGTGGCCGTCAGCGACCTCAGCCTCGGCGCGGGGAGCAGCCGCGGCAGCTTCCTCGAGCGCATCACCCAGGTCGTGGTGCTCGGCGCGCGGATCGGCCCGGAGCTGATCGGCGTCGCGGCGGCGCGCGACCCGGCGCCGGTGGTGATCCCCGAGCCCGACCGCTGCGACGACAGCCTGGCGGTGCGGGTCTTCCGCTCGCCGGAGCGACCGCACCCGGGGCAGCCGATGCGGGTGATGGTCACGTCGACCGAGGAGCTCGGCCCGGTGCAGCTCGCGCTCCTGGACCCGAGCGGGCGGCGGCACACGCCGGAGCTCCGGCGCCTCGGCGGCCCGCCCTTCACCTACTGGACGCAGGTGGAGGCGCCCGAGGCGGGGCGGTGGACGGCGGCCCTCGGCGACGGCACGAACGTGCACGCCTGCGAGCGCATCACCGTCACGCCCTACCCCGCGCAGCCGGAGACCGTGCACCCGGAGGTGGTGTGGGAGCCTCGCTACCGCTGGGAGGCCGACACCGAGGCGCTCTTCAGCGCGTTCGTGGAGCGGCTCTTCGACTACCCGGTCGACGAGGAGCTGACCTGGCCGAACCTCTCGGTGCTCCTGCTGGACGAGGAGCGCAACCTGCTCTTCGACCACTTCTCGCGGGGCGAAGAGGAGCGCATCCCGCTCCGGCCGGACTGCGCCGACCTGCCGTACTTCCTGCGCACCTACTTCGCGTGGAAGATGCGGCTGCCGTTCGCCTACCGGGTCTGCACCCGCGGCCGGCACGGGCGCCTGCCGACCTGCGAGGAGGAGATCCGGACGCCGCAGTGGGCCCACGAGCAGGTCGACGCGGTGGAGGCGTTCCGCGCCTTCATCGTGACCCAGGTCAAGCGCGGGGTGCACAGCGCGAGCGGGCGCACGCACCCCGAGGACTCGAACACCGCGCTCTACCCCGTGCCCATGACCCGGGAGGCGCTGCGCCCCGGCACGGTGTTCGCCGATCCCTATGGACACCTGCTGGTGGTGGCGCGGTGGCTGCCGCAGGGCGACGACGCGTACGGCATCCTCGTCGGCGCCGACGCCCAGCCCGACGGCACGGTGGGCCGCCGCCGCTTCTGGCGCGGCTCGTTCCTCTTCCACCCCGACACGACCCACGTCGGCGCCGGCTTCAAGGGCTGGCGCCCCGTCGTCTACAACCGACGAGAGCAGGCTTACACCGCGCTGCCGAACGAGGAGATCACGGCGCGCGCCGGCTACACGCCGTTCTCGCTCGAGCAGTACGAGGGCACCACCGACTCGTTCTACGAGCGCATGGAGGGGCTCATCAACCCGCGCCCGCTCGACCCGGTCCAGGTGCAGCTCTCCTTGATCGACGCGCTCGACGAGTCGATCGCGCGGCGGGTGGTCAGCGTGGACAACGGCGAGCGCTGGATCCGGGACAACCCGAGCCGGACGATGGAGATGCCCGAGGGCGGCGCGATCTTCCAGACCGGCGGTCCGTGGGAGGAGTACTCGACGCCGTCCCGCGACATGCGGCTCCTGATCGCGATGGACACGGTGACCGGATTCCCCGAGGTCGTGCGTCGCAACCCGGCGCGCTTCGGCGTGACCGACGTGGACGCGGCGGTCGAGCGGGTCCGCGCCCGGCAGCAGGAGGAGCTCCGGCGCCGCACGTTCGAGTACGTGCGCAGCGACGGCCGGAGCCAGCAGCTCTCCCTCGCCGACGTCATCGCCCGCGCCCGCGGCTTCGAGATGTCCTACAACCCGAACGACTGCATCGAGGTGCGCTGGGCGGCCCCCGAGGGGAGCCCCGAGCTCCAGAGCTGTCGCCGCCACGCCCCCGCCGAGCAGCGCGCCCGCATGCGCGAGTACCGCCCCTGGTTCGCCGAGCGTCGGCGCCCGATATACTGAGTTTTGTTGGAGGGTTTGGGGCAAACCCTCCCCCCATGGGGCGAAGCGCCCATGGGGCCCCCCTCCCGACTCCGTCGGCGCGTCGCGCTTCGCGCTCGCGCCGCGACCCCAGCGACGGGGCGCTGGGGGCCCCTGCGGCTCGCGCTCGCGCTGCGCGCGAGCTGGCCGCCCGCTGCCGCGGGATCGAACGACTCGAGTGGCGCGTGCGGCGACCTCGCTGCGCTCGTCGCCTGCCGTCGTCTCGGGTCAGTCGTCGCGGAGGCCGGCTTGGACCGCGCCATTGTTTGCCACCTCTCGAGAGACGGGGACGATCTTCCCCATCCCAAACCGCGTAGCCAGGTCGTCGGGGACGCGCCTACCCCGCGCCGAGCGACAGGCCGTCCCGGAACAGGCGGCGCGTGGCGGATCGGCCGAGCACGCCCTCGGCGTAGGCGCCGACGCAGGCCGCGGCTCCGGCGGCGCGATCTCCCTCGAGCGCGGTGAGCCAGCGCGCCGCCCAGACCGCGCGCCAGTCGACCCCGGCGAGCTCGGCGCAGAGCCGCACCTTGCTCCGATCCTCGAGCGCGGTCGGCCAGGAGGGAGCTTCGGCGGACGCCGCGCGGGTGACGAGGGCGGAGAGCGGGAACCAGGCGGCCGCGTCGGGGCCCGCGATCACGAGCGCGCCGTGAGGGCCGGTGTGGAGACCGACGTGCGCGCTCGCGGGGGGCTCGTCCTCGGGATCGAGCTCCGCCGCGATGGCCTCCACGACCCGCCGGCCCGCGGCCGCGACCCGCTCCGGGTCGACGAGCGAGAGCCAGCCGGCGATCGAGCGCCAGGCCTCCGACGGGAGGTCGCGCTCCGGGAGCCAGGCCGGCTCGGGCGCCCCGGTCAGCTCGAGGGGGAGGGCGCCGAGCGCTCGGCGAGCGTCCGGATCGTCGAGGAGCGAGAGCAGCTCGAGCGCCTCCCTCGCGAGCGCCGGTGCGACGGCTGAGCTGCCCACCCGCCGAGGCTACGCCGAAGCCGAGTCCTCGGGAAAGGCCTCCTTGCGCCGACCGAGCCGGAGGGGCGCCAACCAGGCGAGCTTCAGCCCGAGCGCGAGGAGCGCGAACGACACGACGGCGATCGCGACGCCCCAGAGGAGCCAGTGGCCGCCCACCGCCTCGGCGAGGTTGGCCACGTCGGACGCGCGCGCCTCGCCGTCGACGTGCGCGCTGGCGGTGAAGAGGTAGTCGACGCCGAAGATCGTATCGAGCGCCAGGAGCACGCCGAGCCCCTGCGCGCCGACGTGCTTGAGGGTGGGGCTGCCCTCCTTCGCGAGCAGGCCGATCAAGAACGCCACCCCGGGCACCGCCACCAGGCCGGCGACGCTCCGCACCCACAGGGCCACGCTCACCCCCATCACCGCCACCAGCGCCCAGAGCACGATCGTGGCCCGGCGCGGCCCGCGGGCGAACGCCAGGATGAACGCCCCCAGCAGCGGCGGCGCCAGCAGCCCGCCCAGCGACACCAGCCCGCGCGGCCAGCCGGGCGCGTAGCCGCGGCAGTGCGCCAGCCCCGACGCGTTCCAGAAGACGTCGATCGAGTCCAGCTGGCCGCCGAGCGCGATCGCGGTGAGGCCGTGCCCCATCTCGTGCACCCAGGTGCCGAAGAGCGTGAAGGGGTAGAGGACGACGTCGCCGAAGGGCACCAGCGTGCTCACCAGCGCGATCCCGACGCAGGCGATCACCAGCGCGAAGCGGGTCGGTCCTCCGTCCTCGTCGGGCGCCATGGGCGGATCGTGACCCGAATGCGCGGCGCCGGCACCTTCCGTGCCCCATTGCCACCAGCGGGGTGGGTGGCATCCTTGTCTGATGCGTCACCTGGTCGTCTTCTTCGCTTCGAGCTCGCTCGTCTTCGTCGCCGGCTGCTTCTGCAGCCACGATCGCGAGGACGACGCGGGCGTGATGAACGACCGGGGCCCGATCCCGCTCTGCGAGCGCATGGACCGGGACACCGACGGAGACGGCATCATCGATCTCTACGAGACCGACGACGACTTCGACGGGGACGGGGACGAGAACCTGATCGACCTCGACTCGGACGGCGACGGCAACACCGACGAGGACGAGCGCGGCCACGACGGCCTCGCGTGCACGCGGCCCCGCAACTGCGACACCGACATGTTCGACGACTACCTCGACCTCGACAGCGACGACGACGGCCTGCCGGACGGGGCCGAGCGCATGGCCGGGACCGACGCGTGCCTCGTCGACAGCGACGGCGACGGCTGCTCCGATCTCGACCAGGTCGGCTTCGGCGGCTGTGACCCCGCGCCGCTCCCCGTCTACTCCGTCGAGTGCCACGGGGCGTCCACCGAGGTCACGATCACGCTCCCCGACGACGCCGCGGTGGAGCTCACCGACGAGGTGGCCCTCGCGCTCGCCGAGACCGACGGCTACCTGCCGTTCGGCGGTCAGTTCTCCGTCGCCGCGGCGGTGTCCGCGAGCCACCCCGACGGGGGCCCGGCCGGCGACGCCTCCGGCGCCACCTTCACCAACGTGCGCCCGGGCGCGACGCTCACCTTCACCATCCGGTCGAACAGCGGCGAGAACCCGTCGCCGCCCACCTCGGTGGTCACCCTCCGCGCGCTCGCCAACGGCGACGAGGTCGCCACCTCGGTGGCGGTGTTCTCGCTGCCCGGGTTCTGTCCGATCCTCATCTGATGCGAGCCGGGCGCCGCCCCTCGGACGCGGCGCTCCTCGCGGCCGCGCTGGCCATGCTCGCGCTGCCCGCGCTGGCCGCCCTCGGCGTCACCCCGGTCGGCGGCTTCCGCATGTTCACCGAGCCGGTGCGCTACCGGCTGACGATCTTCGAGGAGCGCGCGGACGGCGCGGCCTACCAGGTGCCCGTGCGCGCGATCCTGCCGCACGCGACCCGGGACGCGCGCCGGGTGCTGCAGGGGAGCGACCGGCTCCGGCTCGGCGAGACCCAGGCGCGGCTCGTCGCGGAGCGGCTCGACGCGATCGCGGCGCTGGTGTGCGCGCAGGACTCGCGTCGACGTGTCGTGCACGTGCACATGGAGATGGAGGACGTGGCCGGCGCGCCGCTCCCGGGCCGCGACCTGGAGCGCCGGTGCGAGTAGCCGAGGCGATGAGGGCGCGCTGGGGCGCGCTCTTCGCCGGGGAGGTGGATCCGCTGGTGTACGCGGCCCTCCGGATCGGCGTGGCGACCCTGGTGCTCGTCCGGATCGCCGACTGGACCGCGCCGCTCCTCTCGCTCGACCACCACGGCTGGGTGCGGGGGCTCGACCACGCGCCCTCGGACGACCCGGCCGCCGCCCCGGCGCTGCACATGCCGCTGCTCGGCGGCCTGCCGTCGGCGCACTCGACCTTCGCGGCCGCCCTCGCGTGGGCCCGGGCGCCGCTCGCCGTCCTGGTGCTCCTCGGGCTGCGCCCTCGGCCGGCCGCGCTGGCGCTCGGCGTCTCGGGCTACCTGCTGATGGCGCTCGACGCGTCGCGCTACTTCCACCACCTCCACCTCCTCTGGCTGAGCTGCGGGCTGGTCGCGCTCACGCCGTGCGACGCGCGGCTGTCGCTCTGGCCGCGCCGCCTGGCCGGAGCGCCGCGCTGGCCGCTGACCCTCTGGCGCTTCCAGGCGCTCGTGATCTACGCGGCCGCCGGGCTGGCGAAGCTCGACCCGCGCTGGCTCGACGGCACGTCGCTGCGCGCGATCGCCGAGCGCTATCCCTTCGAGGGCGCCCTCTGGGACGCGGGCCTCGGGGCGGTCGGCCACGCGGGCATGGCGATCGCGATCGCGGCGTGGGAGCTGGCCTTGGTGCCGCTCCTCGCCTGGCGCCGGACGCGTCTCGTCGGCGCGGCCCTCGGGCTCGCGCTCCACGTGGTGCTCGACAGCACGACGATGGTCAGCACCTTCGGCGCCTCGATGGCGCTCTTCCTCGTGACCTTCCTCCCGTGGGAGGTCAGCCGCGCGCCGCGTCCAGCAGATCGGACAGCGACGTGATCTTGCGGCGGGGCGTGCCCTCCGGGAGATCCGCGGTCTCCCGCGCGTCGATGCGGCCCCAGTCGTCGTAGCTGGTGGCCTTCACGTCGCGCTCGGCGAGGAGCTTCAGCAGGCCCTCGTGCCCGGCGCGGCCGCCGTCCTCGAGCTGGTCGAGGAGCATGTGCGCCACCTCGCCGCTGTCCTTGCGGTTCGTCGCGATGACGCCGCTCGGCCCGCGCTTGGCCCAGCCCACCGCCCAGAGGCGGTCGGCGATCTTGCCGTCCTCGTTGGCGAAGCAGGTGCCCCACTCGGCGACCGGCACCCCCTCGAGCGGGGTGGCCACGTAGCCGATCGCGGTGACCACCGTGCCCACGTCGATCACGTAGGTCTCGCCGGTCTTCACCGCCCGGCCGCTCTCGTCGATCTTCGTGACCGCGATCTCGAGCCCGGTGACGTGGTCGTCGCCGAGGATGCGCACCGGCGAGGCGTACCAGCGCATGTGCAGGCGCTTGGGCTTGCTCTCCGGATCGTTCTCCGAGTAGCCGCGCAGGGTGTCGACGATCTTCTCGTAGAGCCGCTGCTGCTTCGGGTCGTCGACCGTGAAGTCGCCCGGGAGCTGCTCCTTCTGCACGACCGCGACCGTCTCGCTCATGTCGCCGAGCTCGCGCAGCTCCGCGGTGGTGAAGCTGGCCTGGAGCGGGCCCCGCCGACCGAGCATGTAGACGTCGGTGTAGTCCGACTGCTCGATCTTGGTCATCGCGTAGTCGGGGATGTCGGTCTTGACCATCTCGGGCCGGGTCCGGCCGAGCACCCGCACCACGTCGACCGCCACGTTGCCGTTGCCGATGACCGCGACGCCGGGGCCGCGCAGCTCGGGATCGAGGTCGGCGAAGTCGGGGTGACCGTTGTACCAGGCGGTCAGGCTCCGCGAGCCGTACACGCCGGGGAGATCCTCCCCGGGGATGCCGAGCTTCCGGTCGTCGGTCACGCCGACCGCGAGCACGACCGCGTCGTAGAGCTCGAGCAGCTCGGGCACGCCCACGTCGCGGCCGACCTCCACGTTGCCCACGAACTCGACCTGCTCGCGCTGGGCGGTGCGATGGAAGACCCGCCACACGTTCTTCGTGCCCTGGTGATCGGGCGCCACGCCGCTCCGGACCAGCCCGTAGGGCGTGGGGATCCGGTCGAGGATGTCGACCCGGACCTCGGGGTCCTTCTTGCAGATGGCCTCGGCGGCGTAGAATCCCGCCGGCCCGCTCCCGACGATCGCGACGTGCTTGGTCATGGCGCGCGCTACTTAGCACGCCCGACTTGCCCCCGAGAGGTCGGCGCGTCAAAAATGCGCCCCCGACCCTCGCCCGGAATACCCTGGGCGCCGGCCCCCGTTCGGTTCCGAGCTTCGATGACGCACCGCCTTTCCATCACGTGCCTGGCCCTGGCCCTCTTCGCCGTCGGCTGTGGCCCCGAGACCATCCCCAACACCGACGTCCCGGACAACGCGGAGAACCGCGCGGTCATCGACTTCGTGGAGGAGTACCGGCACGCGGTGGAGCGGAGGGACGTCGGCGCCATCCTCGCGCTCGTCTCGGAGCAGTTCCTCGACGACAACGGCACGATCTCGCCGGACGACGACCGGGACTACGACCGGCTCCGGGAGCAGCTCGGCCGCTTCGATCAGCTCCTCGACGTCCGCTACGAGATGCGATACCGGAACATCGAGTACCGGCCGAGCCGCATCCTGGTCGACTACACCTACACGGCCTCCTTCAAGATCGCGACGCCCGAGGGCGACCGCTGGGAGACCCGGCTGCGCGACAACCGGATCGAGCTCGTCCGCGAGGACGATCAATTCCGAATCGTCTCGGGGATTTGACCCGGACCGCGGAGGGCCGTTGAAGAGATCGGCGCGCCTCGGCTACCATCCCGGGACGAGTCGAGCTGTCGCACGGGACCCGGAGGTCGGGCCGCCCGGGCGGAGCAGTGCGACCGGCCCCGATGTCCGGCTCTGGCGACAAAAAGCAGCTCGGTAAGATTCTGCTCAGGCAGAAGCTCGTGACCAACGCGGAGCTCGACGAGCTCCTCGAGCATCAGCGCGAGCACCCCGGCGCGCGCCTCGGCTCGGCCGCGGTCGAGAGCGGCAAGGTCGACGAGGTCGACATGCTGCGCGCCCTGAGCGAGCAGCACGGGCTGCCGGGCATCGATCTCGCGCAGACGGTGGTGCCGCTCGAGAACCTCAAGCTCATCCCGCACGACATCGCCCGGCAGTACCTCATCCTCCCGTTCTCGGTGAAGGACGAGCACCTCTTCCTCGCGATGGCGGATCCCTCGGATCGCCGGGTGATCGACGAGATCGAGTTCGTCACCGGCCGCAAGGTCTTCCCGTACGTCGCGGTGGCGCGGCCCCTCGAGCACATCATCGAGGTCGCCTACGGCGCGCTCGACCGCGGCGAGGAGTTCTACGTCGGGCCCCACGCGCCCGAGGACTACCTCGCCTCGCTGGGGCTGAGCCGGCCCGAGCCGCCGCCGCCGCCGCGTCACCCCAAGCACCGGCCCTCGTCGCCGCGCTTCCGCCCGCCGAGCACCCCGGAGGTGGCGGTGGTGACCAAAGAGGACAGCGGCCTGCTCGATCCGGCGCCGGAGCCGGCCCCGATCCCGGTGGACCGCAAGGCGCCGCGGCGGCTGCCGACCCTGGATCCGGCCTTCGCCTCGCGCGTCGCGCCGCTGCCGACGGCGCCCGAGAAAGGGGAGGGCCCTCAGCCGACCGGCGAACGCGTCGTACTCATCGTCGACGACGAGGACGACATCCGCCGCATGCTGCGCCGGGTGCTCGCCGAGCGTGACATGACGGTGCTCGAGGCGGCGAAGGGATCGGACGCGCTGGCGATGGTGCGCGAGCACGAGCCGCACGCGATCCTCCTCGACGCGATGCTCCCGGAGATTCACGGCTTCGACATCTGCCGGAGGATCAAGGGGAGCAAGAAGTACGGGCACATCCCGATCATCATGGTGAGCGCGGTCTATCGAGGGTGGCGGTTCGCGGAGGACCTGAAGCAGTCCTACGGCGTCGCCGACTTCCTCGAGAAGCCGTTCAAGATCAGCGAGGTCGTCCAGGCCGTCGAGCGGGTGCTCGAGGGCAAGGAGGACGAGCCGGTCGAGCAGCTCACCGACGAGGCCTCGACCTGCCTCTCCAAGGGGATCGAGGCGTATCGCAACGGACACCTGGACGACGCGATCGAGCACCTCCAGCGCGGCGTGGGTCTCGATCCGCTCGCGTTCCGGTTACACTACCACCTCGGCTTGCTCTACGGACGACGTGACCAGCTCTTCGAAGGCATCGAATCACTGGAGACCAGCGTCGATCTCTCCCCTCGCAACTTCTCCGCGCTCAAGAACCTCGCGGTCCTCTACCAACGCGCCGGCTTCAAGCACAAGGCGATCGAGATGTGGGAGCGGGCCATGGGGAACGCGCCGGACGAAGAAACTCGGCTCGGGATCAAAGACCATCTGATGAGCCTGCTCTAAGAGAAGCGGCGAACACACGCGCATGAAGTTCCTCTGCCCCAACTGCAAGGCCAAGTACCAGATCTCCGACGAGAAGATCGCTGGCCGCACGCTCAAGATGGATTGCCGTCGTTGCAACCATCCGATCGTGATCCGCGGCGACAAGGCGGCCGGCGGCAGCAAAGGCAGCGGACGCAGCAGCCGCCCCGCGCCCGGCGCCGGACGGCGGCGCGGGGGCTCCGGGGTCGGCCCCGCGCCCTCGCGCAGCTCCCGGACCGCGCTCGGCGCCGACTTCCGCAAGAACCCCGGCCCGGCGGCCCCCGCGCAGAAGACGACCGCGCTCGACCAGTGGTACGTCGCGATCAACGACGTCCCGGTCGGCCCGATGAAGCGCGGCGAGATCGCGAACAAGATCGCGGCCGGCGCCATCGACGGCGGGTCGCTCAGCTGGCGCGAGGGCTTCGACGACTGGCGCGAGCTGAAGAACATCCCGGAGCTCGCCGCGCTGCTCCAGAAGGCGCGCCCGGCGCCGCCCAAGCCGGCCTTCCCGTCGCCGGGGCGCGGGCTCGGGGGGCGCGCTCCGGCGCGTCCGGCCCGGCCGCCGTCCTCGCGCAACCAGGCCCCTCGCCCCACGGGAGGCGCCGAGGCCAGTCGGCCGGCCGCGCGCGGCAACGTGGTGCCGATCGGCGGGCGGCTCGGCGCGGCCGCGGCGCCCGCGCTCGACGAGCTGCCCCAGAACGACTTCGACGACGAGCCCACGCGCGTCGGCGCGGCCATCGACTTCGAGGCGATGGAGCGCGAGGCCCGCGAGGAGGCCGAGCGCGAGGCCCGCGAGGCCGAGGCCGCGGCGGCCGAGGAGGAGGAGGAGCAGAAGAAGCCGGTGGGCGTCGCCTTCGGCGGCGACTCAGACGTCTTCGATCCCTTCGCCTCGCAGGCGGGCGCCGCGGCGGTGGGCTCGTCCCCCGGCGTGGCATCGTCTCCTGGAGCCGCGTCTTCCCCCGGCTTCGCGCCCGCGCCGGCGGGCTTCGAGGCCGCCCCCGCGTCTCCGCCGCCGGCCGCGGTCCCGGTCGAGCGGCGTCGCCGCGCCATCCCGATCGGCGCCTGGATCGCGATCGCCGGCGCCATGGCGTTCGGCGTCGCGCTCGCGGTGATGGTGGGCACCCACCTGCTCCAGCAGCCGCCGGCGCCCGAGGTGGCGACCGCCGAGCCCACCGCGCCCGCGGAGCCGCAGGAGCCGAACGCGCCCACCCTCGACACCGAGGTCCCCGAGGAGCCCGCCGAGCCGACGGAGGAGGAGAGCGCCGCGGCCGAGGAGGGCGACGCGGAGGAGCCCGAGGAGGCGTCGGAGCCGACGCCGCGCCGCGGGACGACGAACAACCAGGGGACGAGCCGCACCCAGCGAGGCGGCGGCTCGAGCGGCAGCGGCTCGAGCGGCAGTGGCTCCAGCGGCAGTGGCTCCAGCGGCGGCAGCGCCGCGCCTCGCCCGGATCCGCGCTTCGATCGCTTCGCCGACGACGGCGCCGGCGTGGCGACGATCGGGCAGCGCCCGAGCAGCGTGCTCGACGAGCGCCGCGAGACCGGCGGCGGCACGCTCAACGCCGACCAGATCCGGACCGTCGTCAACCGCGAGCGCAGCGCGGTCACCCGCTGCTACGAGACCGCGGCCCGCCAGAGCGGCCGGGCGCCGTCGGTGCGCGTCGACGTCGACGTGACGGTGGGCGGCTCGGGCACGGTCACCCGGGCGCGCGCCCGGGGCCAGGCGTTCGGGAACCTGCACGAGTGCATCGAGCGGAGCGTCAGGCGGTGGCGCTTCCCGGCCAGCGGCGGCCAGACCCAGACCAGCATCCCGTTCGTCTTCCAAGGCCGCGACTGAAGCCGTCGGCGAGGGCGTCGGCCGTGAGGTCGACGCGCACGTCGGGCGGCAGGTGCACGAAGAGGGTCGGCACGCCGGCGCACAGCAGCCGGTAGTAGAGGTCGTTGCAGACGTAGGCGCCCGCGTCGCGAGAGCCCTCGGTCGCGATCCCGCGCGCGTGCAGGGCCTCGCGCACCGCGTCCCCCGGGAGCCCCGCGAGCCGGGCCGGGCCGCCGCCGACCAGCACCTGGCCGACGCGGATCTCGCCGCGATCGTCGGGCTTGTCGGAGGTGCAGAGGTTGCGCCCCAGCGCCTCCACCCGGACCCGGGTGGCCTTGCCCGCGAGCCCCAGCGCCAGCACCGCCGCCGCGCCTCGCGCCCGCCGGGTCGCGATCCGGGCCGCCTCCGCGTGGCGCACCGGGAGCACCGCGGCCTCGAACCGGACGCCCCGTCGGCGCCGGCCGTCGAGCGCGCGCGCCACGTCCGCCGACGGGTTCACCGTGTGGTGGAGGAAAGGACCGAAACCCGTCACGAGGACACGCACCCGTCGAGGATAGCGTGCTTGGCGTCGGGCCCCGCATCGGCGACGATGATCGGGTCGTGAGCGAAGACGAACGAGACGAGCCCTCGGCGCCTCGCTGGGCCGCCGACGAGCCCACCGCCATGTGGGATGACTCTCTGCTGAAAGAGTCCGGCTACGACGCCCTCGCCGAGCACCGGGCCGCCGAGCCTCGCGCCGAGACCGGGCCCGCCACCCAGCGCGAGGTGAAGGGCGACGTCGCCGGCAAGGTGACGGTCTCCGGCGAGCTCACCGGCGGGCACCCCGCGCAGCCCGCGCCCGCCGCGCGGCCGCCGTGGGTCTCCTGGGTCGTCACCCTCGCGCTCGCCGTGCTCCTCGGCGGCGTCGCCTACTTCGTCGTGAGGCTGATCCGATGAACGCCGCCGATCTTTCCCGGCTCGTCGCCGAGAGCCTCTACCTCGTGCTGTGGGTGAGCGCGCCGGCGCTGGCGGTGGCGATGATCACCGGGCTCACCGTCGCGGTCCTCTCGGCGGCGACGCAGGTGCAGGAGCAGAGCCTCACCTTCGTGCCCAAGGTCGCGTTCGTGGCCCTCACCCTCGCGCTCGTCGGCGGGTGGATGGCGACCGAGCTCATCGGCTTCACCGAGCAGCTCTGGCGATCGATCCCCGGGCTCGTCGGCTGATGCCCGAGGCGCTCTTCGGCGCGCCCCTCGAGCGCGCGGCGCCGGTCTTCCTGCTCGTGCTCGCGCGCACCGCGGCGCTCGCGTGGCTGGCGCCCTGGCTCGGCTGGAAGGGCACGGCGACGCTGGTGCGCCTCTCGGTGGCCGTCGTCCTGGCGGCCGCGCTCACCCCGCTCGCCCTCGCCGCCGCGCCGGAGATCCCGGCCGGCTGGCTGCCGCTCGCGGTGCTCGCGATCCGCGAGGCGCTGGTCGGAGCGGCGTTCGCGGTGGCGGCGTCGGCGCCCCTGTACGCGCTCGGCTGGACCGGGCAGCTCGTCGACCGGTGGCGCGGCAGCCCGCCGGACGCGACGGTGGTCTCGCCGCTCGGGGCGTCGAGCCCGCTGGGCACGCTCCACGTCGCCGCGTCGGTCGTGATCTTCGTCGCCCTCGGCGGCCACCGCCTCGCGCTCGCCGCCTTCGCCGACGGTCTGCTCGACGCGCCGGTGGGCGCGGGCGGAGACGCCGAGAGCCTCGCCGCGTTCGCGATGGGCGCGGGGCGCCTCGTGACCGAGGCGCTCGAGCTCACGGTCGCGTTCGCCGCCCCGGCGGTGGTGGCGTTCCTCGTCCTCGAGCTGGTGATCGGCCTCTGGGGCCGGGCGGCGCCCAGCCTGCGGCTCTGGATGGAGGGCATGTCGCTCCGCGCGGCGCTCGGGGTGGCGGTGGCGCTCCTGTCGCTCAGCGCGCTCCTGCCGCGCCTCGGGCCGGTGTTCCAGGGCTCGATCGACGCGGCGGAGGCCCTGGTCCGCTCCGCCTTCGGGTGATAGACACGCCCCCGAGATGGACGACATTCAGACCCTCATCGACGCCGAGACCATCGCCGACAAGGTGCGCGAGCTCGGGGCCCGCATCACCGAGGACTTCCGCGGCAAAGAGCTGGTGCTCGTCCCCGTGCTCAAAGGCAGCTTCGTCTTCGCCGCCGATCTGGCGCGGGCGATCGATCTGCCGCTGTCGATCGAGTTCTTCGGCTGCCGCAGCTACGAGGGCAGCACCTCGAGCGGCGTGGTGCAGACCACGCTCGACCTCACCAAGCCCATCGAGGGCAAGCACGTGATCATCGTCGAGGACATCGTCGATACCGGCCTCACGATGGAGTACATGCGCGACAACTTCGAGACGCGGCACCCGGCCTCGCTCAAGCTCGCGTCGCTCCTCCACAAGCCGGCGCGCACCAAGGTCCCGGTCGACATCGACTACCTCGGCTTCACGATCGACGACGTCTTCGTGATCGGCTACGGGCTCGACTACGACGAGCGCTACCGCAACTTGCCTTACCTCGGCGTGCTGGGGCAGGGGACCTGACGTGAGCGACCGGCTCGCGCTGATCGAGCAGATGATCGCGAAGGGCTCCACCGATCCCTTCCACTTCTACGCCCGCGCGATGGAGCTGCGCTCGCTCGGGCGGCTGCCCGAGGCACTCGACGCCTACGGAGACGTGCGCGAGCGCTTCGCGGACTACGTGCCGACCTACCTGATGGCGGCGCAGGTGGCGCTGGAGCTCGATCGCGACGACGACGCGCGCGCCTGGGCCGAGCAGGGCCTCGACGCGGCGAAGCAGAAGGGCGACGCCCACGCGGCCCGCGAGCTCGACGCCTTCCTCATGGCGCTGTGACGATCGCGGAGCGCGCGGCCTCGCCGTCTTGATGGGGCCGCTCGGGCCCTCCATGCTCGCGCGATGACGCGGGCGTGGAGGGGGCTCTGGGTGTGCGGGCTGCTGTGGCTCGCGGGTTGCGACGGCGACGCCTCGACGGACGCCGGCGCCGACGCGGACGCGGGGCTCGACGGCGGACGCGACGCGGGGCGGGACGTCCCGGACTCCGGGCCGGTGGAGGACGTCGCCTGGCCCGCGATCGGATCGCTGTCCGCGCCGTCGGGGGAGGGCTCGTTCCGGTTCGGGGCCGCGTCCGCGGCGACGCAGATCGAGGACCGGAACCCGGACGTCGACTGGTTCGTCTGGACCCAGCCGGAGCCGGAGGGGCTCGGCCGCGGGACCGACCCGATCGACGACGCGGTGCGCGGCTTCTCGCTCGCGCTCGAGGACGTCGCGCGGGTCGAGGCGACGAGCCTGGACGCCTACCGCTTCAGCGTGGAGTGGGCGCGGATCGAGCCGCAGCGCGACGTGGTCAGCGAGGAGGCGCTCGCTCACTACGACGCCGTGCTCAGCGCGCTCGAGGCGCGCGGGATCCGCCCTACGCTCACCGTGCATCACTTCTCGAACCCGGTCTGGGTCGACGACCCGCGCCGGGTCGCCGCCGAGGACGACTGCGCGGGCGGCCCGACCGACGCCTGGCTGTGCGGCTGGGGGCACCCCGAGGGCGGGCCGCTCATCGTGGAGGAGCTGGCCGAGCACGCGTGCCTGCTGGCGGAGCGCTACGGCGACCGGGTCGACGAGTGGGCGACCTTCAACGAGCCCGTCAACTACCTGTTCGCGAGCTATGGCGCGGGGCAGTTCCCGCCCGGCCGCAGCCTGCTCTTCACCGACTTCGAGGCCTTCCTCGACGTCGTGCGCAACGTGCTGCGGGCGCACGCCGCCATGTACGAGGCGATCGATCGCTGCGACACGGTGGACGCCGACGGCGACGGTGACCCGGCGAGCATCGGGCTGACCCTCTCGATCGCCGACTGGGTGGCCGCGCGCGGTGGAGCGCGGAGCGAGGTCCCGGACGACGTCGAGGCCGCGGCGCGCATGCGCTACCTCTACCACTTCCTCGTCGTCGACTCGGTCCTGAACGGCACCTTCGACGGCGACCTCGACGGCGAGGCCGACGAGACCCACCCGGACTGGGCGGGCACCCTCGAGTGGCTCGGGGTCCAGTACTACGCGCGCCTCGGGGTGACCTCGCGGCCGGCGCTGCTCGCGCCGGTCGGGCTGACGCCGTGCTTCCCGCCGCTGGGCGTCGGCACCGCGTGCGTCGACCCCGAGGACCCGACCCACTGGGTGCCGGAGATGCGCTACGAGTACTGGGCGCCCGGGCTGTTCACGATCCTGATGGAGTACGACGCGCGCTACCCGGGCCTGCCGCTGGTGGTGAGCGAGGCGGGCATCGCGACCCACGTGGACGCGCGGCGCGCCGAGAACATCGTGCGCAACCTCGAGCAGGTGCACTTCGCCCGGCGCGCGGGCGCCGACGTGCGCGGCTTCTACTACTGGTCGCTCACCGACAACTTCGAGTGGGCGGAGGGCTACGGGCCCGCCTTCGGGCTCTACTCGGTCGAGCGGAGCGGCGACTACCCGCGGACGCCCACCCTCGGCGCCACCGTGCTCGGCGAGATCGCCGCCTCGCGCACGCTCACCATGGCGCAGCGCATGCTGTACGGCGGCAACGGCCCGATGACGCCCGAGGAGTGACGGTCACTGCCCCGCGGGGAGAGCGGTCGGCTCGCTCGGCTGGCTGACCTGACCGTACTGGTCGACGAAGGCGAACCGGACCGGGCCGCTCGCGGGCGGCGGGGACGCGCCCTCGGGGAGCGGCGCGCAGGCGCCCTCGGCCGACCAGATCACCGCGTCGCTCCGGGTCGGCACCGCGCGCACCCAGTGATCGGGGCTCGCGTCGTCGCCCCAGTAGGCGAGCACCGCGATCACGCCCTGCGGGATGGGGAAGCCGAAGTGGGCGCGGATCTCGCGCCGCATCTCGCCGCCGCTCGCGCGGAGGTAGCGCTCCACCCGATCGACCCGCGGCGTGGTGGGCGGCGCCGGCGCGCCCGGGCGCCCGAAGACGATCTGCGGGCTGCCGACCACGCCGGACACGTCGTAGCGCCCGTAGATGCGTCGCACGTCCGGGGTCAGCCTGTAGAGCCCGGGCGCGATGGCCTCGCGGCGGAGCGCGATCTCGCGGCGGCGGCGGGTGAGCTGGACCGGCGGGAGCTCCCGGAGCGTCCCGCCCGGGAAGAGGCCGACCACGATCGAGGCGTCCCGCGGGACCCGGCCGGCGAGCGGCGTCATCAGCTGCGGCTGGAAGGTCGCCTCCGGGCACGGCGCGGCGGCCGGGCTCTCCTCGTCCTGCGCGAGCGCCCCCGCGGCCGCGAGGACGAAGACGAAGATCAGCGCAGAGGACAGGCGTCGCATGAGGGGACCGTACCATCCGCTCCGACGGCGTGGGCCGCGCCGCATTCATCGGGTAGCCTGAGCGAATGCGCGCCTCGATCGTCGCCCTCTCCCTCCTCTTCGTCGCCTGCGGCGGCGAGGCCGTCACCCCCGACGCCGGGCGGGGCCTCGACGCGAGCCAGCCGGACGGCGGGCGCGACGCCGGGAGCACGCTCGACGCGGGCGCCGCGGGCGAAGACGCGGGTGCGGACGATGCCGGCGCGGAGGACGCGGGCGCGGAGGACGCCGCGGTGAGCGACGCGGGCCCCACGGATTCGGGCGCGCCCCGGGACGCCGGCCCGACCGACGCCGGGGTGGACGCGTGCGTCCCGCCGCCGTGCCCGGCGCCGCCTCGCGGGTGTCGCTACGTGGGCGCGACCCTCTGCACCTGCGGCACGCTCGTGTGCGACTGCGGCATGGGCGCGCCCTGCGCCCCGAGCGAGTACTGCGACTACGCGGCCGACCGTGTCTGCGGCGGCAGCGGCACCTGTCAGCCCCGCCCCAGCATCTGCCCGCGCATCCTGAGGCCGGTCTGCGGCTGCGACGGCGTGGACTACGACAACGAGTGCCTCGCCCAGAGCGGGGGCACCGACGTGGCGAGCGACGGCCGGTGCGCCTCGACCTCCGACTGTCGCGCGAGCGGGTGCCCCTCCGGCGAGTCTTGCATGGAGTGTCGCGGCCCCGGCGGCGGGGTCTGGGTGTGCCTCCCCGCCGGAACTGCCTGCTGACGATGTGAAACGAACGGCACGGTCGGGCCCACTCACGGGCGATGGCGCGGCCCAACTCACCGTCTGCGGGCGTGGCTCGCATCGTGCGTGCGCACGCGCGCGTGACACCTCGCTCGTCTGGCACCGGGGGCTCTCATGGCACCGCCGCGCGTCGCCGCTATTCTCCGCACGTGCGACGGATCGGCTGGCTCGTCCTGGTGGTGTTCCATGGTGCGGCGGTGCTCTGCGGCTGCGGCGCGCGGACCGCGACCCTCGACGACCCGCCGGAGGAGCGGGAGCTGCCCGAGCCGCGCCCCGAGATCTGCAACGGGCTGGACGACGACCTCGACGGCCTACGGGTCAGCGGGGTCTTCGACGCGGGCGCGGACGCCAGCCTGATCGACGGCGGGCGGGCTGACGGCGGCCTCGACGCCGATCTCTTCGTCGACGAGGACTTCCGCGACGAGGACGGTCGCTATCTCCACCCCGATCACTGCGGCGGCTGCGACAAGCCGTGCCGCCCGTCGGGCGAGGCGCTCGCGGTCACGTGCGCGCTGGTCGAGGAGGCGCCCACCTGCGTCGCGCTCGAGTGCGCGCCGGGCTTCGCGATCTCGACCACCGGCCGCTGCATCCCGATCGACCGGCTCTGCCTGCCCTGCGCCGACGACGGCGACTGCGGCGACCTCGCGGCGGCGCGCTGCGCCCTGGTCGCGGGCGAGCGACGGTGCACGGTCGACTGCGAGCTCGGCTGCCCCGAGGGCTACGCGTGCGACGCGGGGAGCTGCGTCCCCGAGGGGGGGAGCTGCTCTTGCGACCCGGGCGACCGCTTCACGCTCGCGTGCGCGCTGATCGATCCGGCCGGGGAGCGGTGCCCGGGCTCGGCGGTCTGCGACGACGGCGTGATCAGCGAGTGCGAGGCGCCGCCCGAGGTCTGCGACGAGGTGGACAACGACTGCGACGGGCAGGTCGACGAGGGCTACCGCGACGCGCGCGGCGCCTACATCCTCGACATCCACAACTGCGGCGAGTGCGGCGTCGACTGCACGCTGAGCACCGCGCCGGAGGGCGACCTCGTCTGCGGCGGCGACCCGTTCGCGCCGAGCTGCGTGCTCGCCTGTCCCGACGCGGCCGACGGGATCATGCCGGGCGACCGCATCGACGCGGACCTCGACATCGCCAACGGCTGCGAGTGCACGGTCGGCGCGCTCGACGACGTGCCGGGCCCGGTCCGCACCTCGGGCGAGATGCTCGACGTGAACTGCGACGGCGCGGACGGGATCGTGGTCGAGAGCTTCTACGTCGCCCCCGACGGCGACGACGACGGCCCCGGCTCTCCGACGCGGCCGCTCCGCACCATCCAGGTCGGGCTCGACCGCGCCGCCGCGTCCATCGGGATGCCGAACGCGCGGCCCCACGTCTTCATCGCGTCCGGCACCTACGCCGAGACGCTGGAGCTGCCGGACGGGGTGTTCGTGCACGGCGGCTACCGGAGAGACTTCCTGGCGCTCGACCCCGACGGCTTCCGGACGGTGGTGCGCGCCCCGGTCGACACCACCGCGCCCGGCGGCGCGGCCCTGGTGATCCGCGGCGCGGGCGCGAGCCCGACGAGCGTGGAGTGGGTCGAGCTCCGAGGCCTCGACGCGACCGCGGCCGGCGCGGCGACCTTCGGCGTCTACGCCCTCGACCCGGGCGGCGCGCTCTCGCTCCGCGACCTGACCGTGCGCGCTGGCGTGCCGAGCGACGGGATGCCCGGCACGCTCGGCGCCGCGGGAGCGGACTTCATGAGCCCGCCCGGCGACGGTGCGCCTCCCCGCGCGGCGGTCGAGGACGCCTCCAACGTCTGCGTCCGCGGCCCGAGGAACACCGTCATGGGCGGCGCCGGCGGGCGCAACGTCTGCGGCGGCGTGGACGTCAGCGGCGGCACCGGGGGGGCGCCCGGCTGCCCGTCGTTCACCTCGTTCCAGCCCTCGGGGCAGGCCGGCCGCTCGGCCGGGGCCACCGCCGGCGGCACCGGCGGCCGCGGAGGTCAGGACAGCCAGGGGCCCATCGACGAGCGGGGCGAGCCGCGCCGGAGCTGCTTCGAGCCGAGCCAGGTGTGTTGCGGGCTCGCCGACTTCACCGTCCCCACGGACTTCCAGGGGCCCCGCGCGGGCGAGCCCGGGCGCGCCGGCCGACCGGGCGCGGCGGGTCGAGGCTGCCGGGACGCGTTCGGCGCCTTCGACGGGGACACGTGGCGCGGCGACGCGGCGACCGGCGGCACCGACGGCACGCCCGGCAGCGGCGGCGGGGGCGGCGGCGCGGGCGGTGGGGCGGAGATCGACTGGATCGCCCGGGACTGCGAGTTCGCCGACGGGCTCGGCGGCGGCGGCGGGGGCGGCGGCGCGGGCGGGTGTGGCGGCGAGCCGGGCATGCCGGGCACGAGCGGCGCGCCCAGCGTGGCCATCCTGTTCCGCTTCACGCGCGCTCCGGCGCGGCTCCCCGAGGTCCGTGGCGTGATCCTCGCGCCCTCGGACGGTGGGCGAGGCGGCGACGGCGGCGCGGGGGGCGCGGGCGGCCGCGGCTCCTCGGGCGGCTTCGGGGGCGAGCTGTCCCGGACCGACCGCTCGACGCCGAGCCTCGCCGGCCCCTTCCCGGGCGGGCGCGGCGGCACCGGCGGGCGCGGCGGCGATGGCGGCGGCGGCGGCGGCGGCTGCGGCGGCGCCTCGGTGGGCATCTGGGTGCTCGGGGGCCGCGCCGACCCGCGGGTCGAGGAGTGGCGATCGAGCAACACGTTCGACCTCGGTCGACCGGGCATCGCGGGTCGCGGGGGCGGCGGCGCGGCGGCCGGCGGCGACGGAGCGGAGGGAGGCGCGCGTGACATCGTCCTTTGAGCGGCTCGTCTTCAGCGCCGCGCTCCTGCTGGCCGGCTGCCACGAGTCGCATCTCTGCGGCTCGGAGGAGCGCTGCAACCTCTACGACGACGACTGCGACGGCCTGATCGACGAGGGCATCGTCTCGGACGACGGCGTGTACCGGACGGTCGAGCACTGCGGCACCTGCGGCGTGAGCTGCCGGGACGCGTTCCCGACCGCGGGGGAGGTCGCCTGCGAGGACGCGGCCGAGGGGCCGATCTGCGTGCTCGTCTCCTGCCCCGACGGCTTCCACCGCGCGGGCGACGGATCGTGCGCGCCCGACGTGCCCGTGCTCTGCCTGCCCTGCACCACCGACGAGGACTGCGGGCTGCGCCTCCCGGGCAGCCGCTGCCTCGACACCGGGAGCGGGCAGCGCCGGTGCGGTCAGCCGTGCGGCGACGGGATGCTCTGCCCCGAGGGCTTCGCGTGCGAGGACGCGCAGTGCGTCCCCACGAGCGGCTGGTGCAACTGCTCCGAGGCGAGCGAGGGCGCGGAGCTCGCGTGTCTCCTCCGCGTGGCGGAGGACGGGCACGCCTGCGTCGGCGTGCAGGTGTGCGGCGCCGACGGACCGGGGGCCTGCGAGCCCGCGCTGGCCGAGGCCTGCGACACCCAGGACGACGACTGCGACGGCGAGGTCGACGAGGACTTCCGCGACGCGGAGGGGCGCTACGTCGACCGCCTCCACTGCGGCGCCTGCGCGGTGCCCTGCGTCGAGCCCGGCCCGAACATGCAGGCCGACTGCCTGCCGGACGGCCCGGGGGTGCGCTGCGAGATCGGCTGCCTCGAGGGCTTCGTGGACGTCGACGGCATCGCGGCCAACGGCTGCGAGTGCGAGCGCTTCGACGGCACCGGGCCGCCCCCGGTCATCGGCGGCGACGCGGACTGCGACGGCCTGGCCGACGACGACGATCAGTTCGTCTATGTCACCACCAGCGGCAGCGACACCAACCCCGGCACCCTCGCGCGGCCGATGCGGACCCTGAACGGCGGGCTCGCGCGCGGACGGACGGAGGGCAAGAGCGTGCTCGTCGCGCGCGGCATCTACGAGGGCCCGCTCGACGTGGTGGGCGGCGTGTCCATCTTCGGCGGCTACAGCCCCGACTTCCGGGATCGCGACCTCGAGCTGTTCCAGGTGGTGGTCGAGCGCACCACGCCCGGCCTGCCCGCCATCACCTGCCGCGACGTCACCACCCCCACCGCCGTCGAGGGCTTCACCGTCATCGGCGGCGACGCGACCGGCGCCGGCGAGGGCTCGACCGCCCTCTACCTGGACGGCTGCACCGACGCGGTCGCCTTCTCCAACCTGCAGATCTTCGCCGGGCGCGGCTCGCACGGTCAGAACGGCCTCGACTCGAGCGCGCGGCTCGGCGAGTGGGGGCTCTCGAGCCTCGATCAGCTCGACGGCCCCGACGGCGTCGACGGGCGGCCCGGCACCTCGTCGGGGATCTGCACGACGACCCCCGGGGGCGCGGGCGGGCGGCACAGCTGCCGGGCGGTGAACGTCAGCGGCGGCGCAGGGGGCGCGGCCGCGTGTCCGGAGACCGGCTGCCGCAACGGGCAGCCGTGCGGCAACGCGGGTTGCACCGACTATACGTCGGGAGGCGTCTGCGACTTCGCGGCGGTGCTCCGCGACGCGGTGCCGAACCCGGCGCCGGCGCCCGGGCGCGGTCCGTCCCCGGGGGACGCGGCCGAGCTCACCTACAACGCGCCCACCAACCGCGGCGTGTGCAACTTCTGCGACGACAACCCGAGCCTCCCGCGCGACACCGCGAACGGCGGTGACGGATCCGCGGGCGGCGACGGCGGCGCGGGCGCGGGCTGCATGGCGCCGCCGACCCTCGACGTCGTCACCGGGCGGCTCGCCGGGACCGCGGGCACCGCCGGGACCGAGGGCGGGGACGGCAGCGGCGGCGGCGGCGCCTCGGCGGGCGCGGGCTACGACGTCATCGGCGGGACCGACCCCGGCTGCACCGATCGCAGCGGCGGCAGCGGCGGCGGCGGCGGGGCGGGCGGCTGCGGCGCGCCGGGGGCCACCGGCGGCGGCGGCGGCGGGGCGAGCGTCGGCGTGGTGATCCGCCTCCGGGCCGGCGCCGCCCGGGGCCCGACCTTCACCGACAGCCGGGTGGTCACCGCGAGCGGCGGCGTCGGCGGCGACGGCGGCGTGGGCTCGGACGGCGGCAGCGGCGGCGTGGGCGGCGTCGGCGGGACGACCATGTTCTGGTGCGCGCGCACCGGCGGCCGAGGGGGCGACGGCGGGCGCGGCGGCGCGGGCGGCGGCGGCGGCGGCGGGTGCGGCGGGGGGAGCTTCGGCGTCTACCTCGTCGGCCGCGGCGCGGACGCCAGCCTCTACCGGGACGAGCTCGCCGCGGACCTCGGCATCGACGAGGTCGGCGTGGCCGGACGCGGCGGTCGCGGCGGCTTCAGCCCCGGGGCGAGCGGCAGCGCCGGGACCGACGGCACCCGGGCGCCGATCCTCTATCTCCCCTGATTCACGCCTCCGGCGGTCGCCGGCGCTCAACCGTGGCACTCTCCGGGCCGAGACGTCACCGTTGAAGGAGTTCGAGCGTGAGCGAGAGTGAACGGGGAGCGCGGCGCGGTTCGATGCGCGACATGCTCGCTCTGTACCGGGACCAGCTTCCCCTCTTCGCCCTGGGGACCTTCCTGACCCTGCTCGGGCGCCTGGTCGCGATGGCCTTCCCGGCGATCGTGGCCGCGGCGGTCGACTGGGGCCTGCACGAGGGGGGCGGGCAGCTCCTCGTGTGGCTCTCGCTGAGCCTGCTCGGGCTGATCGTGGTCCGCATGCTGGCGACCTGGGGGTCCGGTTACTACTCCGGCCTGGTGGGCGTGCGCATCGTGAACGAGATGCGCGAGAACATCCTCACCGCGATCATGGGCATGACCCCGGACTGGCTGCGCGACCGGTCGCCGGGGGAGCTGGTGGGGCGGCTGGCGGCGGACGGCGCGACGGTCATCCGCATCACGCCGAGCCTGATGGTGGCCATCGCCGACTGCGTGAAGCTGGTCGTCGGCATCGCGCTGCTCTTCCTCACCGCGCTCGAGCTCGCCGGGTGGGTGCTCGGCATCGTGCCGATCGTGCTCGTGGTCGTGCAGGTCGCGGCGAGCGCGCTCCGGCGGCGGGGCCACGAGCTGCGGGACGCCGAGGGCGCGGCGAGCGCGCGCGCCGAGGCGATCCTCAGCACGTTCTGGACGGTCAAGGCCTTCGGCCGGGAGGAGGCGGAGCGGGCCGCGTACGCGGAGCGCCTCGACGAGGTGGAGCGCTCCCTCGGGCGCTACGCCAACCTCATGGGCGTCTATCAGGGCGCGCTCATCGGGGCGTCGAGCCTGGTCGTGGTGGTGGTCGTGTGGGCGGGCGGCAACGGCCTCGCCGACGGGCAGCTCACGCCCGGCACGCTGGTCGCCTTTCTGATGTACACCTTCCTCGTCACCGAGGCCGCCTCGTCGATCTCGACCCAGTGGGGCCAGATGTCGGCGGCGCAGGGCTCGATGGCGCGCGTGCTCGAGCTCGCCGGCCTGACCCCGGACGACGTGGATCCCCCGACGCCGCGCCCCCTGCCGGAGTCGGGCGAGATCGAGGTCACCGACCTGACGGTCGCCTACCCGTCGAACCCGGAGACGCCCGCCCTCGCCGGCGTGTCCCTCCGCGTGTCGCGCGGTGAGATGGTGGCGCTCGTCGGGCGCTCGGGGGCCGGCAAGAGCACCCTGGTCAGCGCGCTGCTCCGCTTCACCCGCCCGCGCTCGGGCCAGATCCGGCTCGGGGGCGTCGACATCGCGGAGCTGGGGCGTCGGGACCTGCGCGACGCGATCGCGGTGGTGCCGCAGGAGCCCGTGCTCTTCCCCACGACGATCGGAGAGAACATCCGACACGGTCGCGCGGACGCGTCGCAGGCCGAGGTGGAGGAGGCCGCGCGCCGGGCGCACGCGCACGACTTCATCGTCGGGCTGCCGCAGGGCTACGACACGCTCGTCGGCCAGCGAGGGGAGAAGCTCTCCGGCGGGCAGCGACAGCGGATCGCCCTCGCGCGCGCCCTGGTCACCCGCCCCCGGATCCTCGTGCTCGACGAGGCGACCAGCAGCCTCGACGCGGAGAGCGAGGCCGGAATCCAGGCCGCCCTGGAGGAGTTCGCCCGCGCGCACTCGGCGCTGGTCATCGCTCACCGGCTGAACACGGTGAAGCACGCCGACCGCATCTACGTGTTCGACGAGGGCCGCATCGTGGAGGCGGGGACGCACGCCAAGCTGCTCGGGCTGGGCCGCTTCTACCGCCGCCTCGTGTCGATGCAGCTCCACGGCGCGGAGCAATCCGAAGCCGCTACCCGACCGTAGCGCATTGACACGGTTCCGTTGCAGTCACTAGAGTCCCGCCGGCGCTGCTCACCGGTTCTCCGCCGGGGCCGCGCGAGTGGTGACGGCAGGGGGTGAAGGGCAATAGCGAAGTTGACCGAATCCAGCCAGGCGCTCCCCACCGTCGCGCCCGCGTCGAGCGGCTCCGACCGTCCGGGAGCCCTGTCCCCGCCGGGCCCGGGCGTCTGGCGGCTGGACGTCACGCACTTCCCCAGACCCCTCCCGAGGTTTGGCCGCGACGAGTACGCCCGCGCCTTCGAGCTGGGCGTCGAGCGCGGCATGGCCGGCGCCGGGCTGCCGCTCCGCACCGTCGCCCTCCGCTTCGTCGAGGGGCTCGCGTATACGCAGCCGATCCCGCTGGTGGGAGGCCCGCCCGACGACGAGCGGGCCGCTCGCTCCGGGCCGCCGCGGCGACCGCCGTGGTGGGTGGCGCGCGCCGCCTGGGCGATCGTCCCGACCCTGCGCAAGCGGAGCGGCGTCGCGAAGCGCTACTTCGAGAGCCGTGGCTGGCGCCGCGACGTCACGTGGTGGGACGAGGAGGCCAAGCCCGCGCTCCGCCGACGCCTCGATCCGCTGGCCGCCGCGCGACCGCGGGCGCTCTCCGACGAGGCGCTCCTCGCGCACGTGACCGAGTGCCTGGCCGCGCTCGAGGCGAACCTGGTCGCGCACTTCACGATGAACCCCGCGGTGGGCATCCCGGTCGGGAGGTTCCTGGCGCACGCGCGCCGCTGCACCGACCTCGACGACCTCGCGCTCCTGGCGCTCACCAGCCGCTGGCGCCCGGCCCTGGGATCGGAGCCCCTCACCCGCCTCGTCGACGCCCTGCGCGCGGCCGGCCTCGACGACTGGGTCCTGTCGAGCGAGGCGGCCGCGCCCGACCTGCTCGCCGAGCTCCAGGGGCGCACCGAGGCCGGGGTCGGTGAGCTCGCCAGGGCCTGGATGGAGACGATGGAGGTCCGGCAGATCGCCACCGGGGACATGACGATGCCCAACGCGGGCGAGCTCCCGCAGCTGCTCCGGGAGCGCCTGCGGCAGGCGCTGACGGCGGCGACGCCCGAGACCGCCGGGGGCGAGCCCGAGCTCGAGGACGCGCGCGCGCGGGTGCCCGAGCCCCAGCGCGGCGAGTTCGACGCGCTGCTCGAGGAGGCGCGGCACGTCTACCGGATCCGCGACGAGCGGAGCGCGGTGATGGACTCGCTCGCCTTCGGCGTCTGCCGCCGCGGCGCGCTGGAGCTGGGCCGCCGGCTGGTGGAGCGGGAGCGCCTGCGCGACGCGGAGCACGCCATCGAGCTCGACGCGGCCGAGCTCGCCGCGCTCCTGCAGGGGGCGACCGGCCCGACGCCCGAGGAGGCGGCCCGCCGGGCGGAGCACACGACGCGGTTCCCGACCGCGAGCGCCCCGGCGCTGCTCGGGGGCGAGGCCGGTGAGCGACCCGGGCTCGAGTTCTTCCCCGGGCCGATCGCGGCGATGCTCGAGGGGCTCTTCGCCTACGACGACCTGATGTTCTCGCACACCGCCCCGGGCGACGGAGGGGATCCCCGCGTCGTGACCGGCACCGCGGCGAGTCAGGGCAAGGTCCGCGGCGTCGCGCGGCGGGTGGAGCGGGCCGCCGACTTCGGCGCGATCCGCCCGGGCGACGTGCTGGTCGCGCGGACGACGATGCCCGCCTACGACGGCGCGCTCTCGCTCGTGTCCGCGATCGTGACCGACTACGGCGGCGCGCTGAGCCACGCGGCCATCGTCGCGCGCGAGTACGGCATCCCGGCGGTCGTGAACACCCGCGTCGCCACGAGCCGGATCCCCGACGGCGCGGTCGTCGAGGTGGACGGGGACCGCGGAGAGGTCCGGGTGATCGAGTGAGCGCGCTGCCCCTGCAGGACGCGGTGGACGTCGAGGTCTACGGTGCGAAGGCCGTCGGGCTCGGCGCGGCCCTCCGCGCGGGCCTCCCGGTTCCGCCCGGGCTCGGCCTCGCCGCGAGCCTCGTGGAGCGGCTCGCGTCGGGCGACGAGGACGCGTGGCGCGCCGTGGCCCCGGCGCTGGCGGAGCTCGCCTCGGCCCCGACCGCGGTGCGCTCGTCGGGGATCGGCGAGGACTCGAGCGGCGCGAGCTTCGCCGGGATGCACGAGACCGTGCTCGGCGTCGTGGGCGAGGCCGCGGCGCGTGCGGCGCTCGCCCGCGTGTGGAGCTCCGCGACGTCGGAGAGCGCGTTGCGCTATCGCGCGAAGCTCGGCATCGAGGGCGCGCCGAAGCTCGGCGTCGTCATCCAGCGCTGCGTCGCCGCCGACGTCGCCGGGGTGATGTTCACCCGGTGCCCGGTCAGCGGTGACGACGTGCGCGTGATCGAGGCCTCCTGGGGCCTCGGAGAGAGCGTGGTCGCGGGCCTCGTGGCGCCCGACGCCTTCCGGCTCGAGCGCGGCGGCCGGGTGCTCGAGCGGAGCCCCGGCGAGAAGCCCACCGCGATCCGCCTGCAGCCGGACGGTGACACGGCGACCGTCGAGGTCGCCGACGCCGACGTGCACCGCCTCTGCCTCGACGACGCCCAGCTGGCCGCGCTCGACGCGCTCGCCACCCGCTGCGACGAGGCCTTCGGCTCGCCCCTGCACGACATCGAGTGGGCCTTCGCCAGCGACCGCCTCTACCTCCTGCAGCGCCGACCGATCACCCGCTGACCGCCGCCCCACCCGCGCGTCCTCTCTCCAACGACCCGAGACGACGTCAGGCGACGAGCGAAGCGAGGTCGCCGCCCGCGCCACCCGCGAGGTTCGATCCCGCGGCAGCGGGCGGCCAGCGAGCGCGGAGCGCGAGCGCGAGCCGCAGGGGACCCAGCGCCCCGCGCTGGGGTCGGGGCCGAGCGGAGCGAGGTCCCGGAGTGGGTGGGGGGGCCCCGCGGAGCCGGTGCAGCGGCGCGCGCGTAGGGCGCGGATGCGCCCGGAGTCGCGCGCCGTTGTGCCGGCGCAGCGGGGGGGCGGGGGCGGACCCGCCCCTGCCCAGCAAGCTCAATACGAGAACATCTCGTGCATCTCGCCGGTCTCGCGCGGGTCGGACTCGAGGTAGACGATGTTGGGGTCGCGGCCTTCGTCGCAGGAGATGAGGCTCGGCGCGATCGTCGCCTCGCCGTTGAAGGTCGTGTCGTAGACGCGCACCTCGGCGCCGTCGCAGTTGCGGAACCAGAGCAGGCTGCCCTCGCCGTGCATGCCGTCGTTCTCGAGGCTCGACTCGACGATGTAGTGCGGGCCCGGGCGCCACAGACGCAGGCCGCGGTGGCCGCTGCCCTCGAGGGTCAGCCGCACGAACTGCGAGACCGGCGCCTTGTCGTCGATGGCGCCGTCGGCGTTCCAGTTCCGTATCGTGAGATCCTCGGCGTAGATGGCGGCGGCGCCGTCGAGCACGATGCCGTCGTAGTTCGTCTCGGAGTAGCTGCGCCAGGTGGGCCATCCCGGGTCGATCACCACGTTGGCGAGGTAGAGGGTCAGGCCGCTCGCGCCGCTCGACTGGATGGCGCCGCCCCACGCGTCGCCGCTCACGAGGTCGCGGACGGAGACATCGACGAAGCCGACCTCGCGGCGGTCGGGCGCCTCGGTCTCGCGCACGTCGAAGGCGTACTTCGCGCAGCAGCCGGTGGCGTCGTGCACGAGCGCCGGGGTCTCGACGCGGGTGCGGCGCTCGTAGGCGCCGGTGTAGGCCCGCGCGTCGGCGAGGTGCATGCGGATCCACGCGCCGGCGCCGTAGCGCACGCCGGCGTCGGGCGGCCCCGCGTCCGGCAGGCCGGCGTCGGTGACGGATCCGGCGTCGTCGAGCGCGGCGTCGACCTCGCCGCTGGCGTCCTGGAGGCGGCCGGCGTCCTCGATCCGGCCGGCGTCCAGCTCGGCGTGGGACCCGGCGTCGTCCTCGACGTCGGGAGGTTCTTCACAGGCGATGAGGCTCAAGGCGACGAACAGCGTCAGACTTCTCATGCCGGGATGACGTCTCCGTCACTGCGGGATTGCAAGTAACATCCTGGTTTCGTGCGAGCCGGGCTACAGCAGCGCGCGTAGAGTGGCCTCGTACTTCACCCGCGCGTCGTCGTAGGCGCGGTGCACGCCGCCCTCGACCAGGCGCTCACCGGCGACCTCGACCTCGCGCACGCAGCGGGCGTTGGCGGCGAAGATCACCGCGTCCTCGAAGGGGGCGTCGACGCCGGCGAGCTCCGGGCCGTCGAGGCGGACGACGTCCTCGCGCTCGCGGCCGCCCATGCCGAGCGCCGCGTAGCCCTCGGCGCTGGCCGCGTCGAAGAGCGCGTCGGGCTCGACGAGGGCGCGCTTCTCGGTGCGGCTCCGCTCGTCGAGCTCGGCCGCCCGCGCCTCCTCGAAGGGATCGCCGATGGCGTGGCTGTCGGTGCCGAAGCAGAGGCGCGCGCCGGATCGGAGCAGGTCGCCGAGCCGCGGGAGGCCGTCGCCGAGGTCTCGCTCGGTGGTGCGGCAGACGCACGCGAACGCCCGGGCCTCGCCGAGCGCGCGGATCTCCGCCGCGTCGAGGTGGGTCGCGTGCACGCCGACGAAGCGCTCGCTCAGCAGGCCCTCGTCGGCGAGGAGCTGCACCGGTCGGCGCCCGTGCTCGGCGAGGCACTCGTGGATCTCCCGCCGCTGCTCGCTGACGTGCATGTGGAGCGGGAGCCCGCGCGCGTCGGTGAAGGCGGCGGCCTCACGGAGCGCCTCGAGCGGGACGGCGCGGACGCTGTGCGGCGCGACGCCGACGGTCACCCGGGGCTCGCCCGCCCAGCGCGAGATCAACGCCTCCACGTCCTTCAGCGCGTCCTCCACGTCGTCGTCCGAGAAGCGCCGCTGCGTCGGCTCGAGCGGCCGGCCGAGCCCGGGGCGCTGGTAGATCACGCGCAGCAGCGAGACGCGGATCCCCGCGTCGAGCGCGGCGCGGATCACCGCGTCGGCCAGCTCGGTGCGGTCGTCGTAGGGCGTTCCGTCCGGCTGGTGGTGCACGTAGTGGAACTCGCCCACCGCGGTGACCCCGCTCATCGCGAGCTCGACGAAGGCGTAGCGCGACAGGTCGTAGATGGACCGCGGGTCGAGCGCGCCGGCGAGCTGGTACATGAGGCCGCGCCAGCTCCAGAACGAGCCGCTGCGTCCATGCGCGCTGCGTCGATGGGTGCGTCCCCGGAGCGCGCGCTGGAAGGCGTGCGAGTGGGCGGTCGCCAGACCGGGCAGGACGAGGTGCTCGTCTTCACGCGTGATCATGGCCGCCTCGGGCCGTCGCGCTCGATGTTGGCGCGCATCTCGTCGACGCGGCGCTGCCGGCTGTCGGCCGCGTCGTCGTCGGGCGCGTAGCGCACCGCCTTCTGGTAGGCGTGGTAGGCGATCGCCCACTCGCCGAGCCGGCGGTGGTTGCCGCCGTAGTTGCGGTAGAAATCCCAGCGCGTCTCGGAGAGCGCCATCGACGCGATCAGCGCGAGGCCGGCGATCGCCGCGCCGACGCCGTAGCCGTGAATGGCCCGGGCCTGCCCCTTGGCGACGAGCAGGTAGACCACGCCGGCGCCGAGCAGCACCGCGCCCGCGATGGCGGCCGCCGGCGCGCCCGGCAGATCGGCGATGTAGCCGCCGGCCACCAGCACGGCGGCGCCGATCCCGGCCGCGCCGAGGGCCACGTGGTGGGTCTGCGTCTCGCGGCTCGCCGCCTCCCGGGTCCAGGCGGCCTTGGCGATCAACCGGATGGGCGTCAGGGCCAGGATCGCGACGCCGAGCCAGCCCACGACCGGCAGCTCCGCGCCGAAACCCGCCGCCAGCAGCACGAGCCCGGCGAGGATGCGGGCGGCGATCACCTCGGGCCCGAGCGACGCGCCGAGGAGCGGGACGAGGGCGCGCGCCGCGATCACCAGCCATCGGCCGGGCAGGAAGAAGATCAGCGCGTAGCCGATCATGTAGTAGCTGAACCAGCCGATCTCGAGGCCCATGTACTCGGCGCCGAGGTGGAAGCTGAGCGCGGTGAAGAGCGCGAGCCAGCCGAGCGCGTGCATCCAGAGCGCGGTCGTCACGTCGCGGAAGGGCGCGAGCAGGTACCCGAGCGCGCAGACGAGCTGCACGCCGACCACCGAGTGTCCCATGAACCACCAGAAGGTCTCGCCGGCGAGGCCGAAGCTGGCGGCGAGCTCGCGGAAGAAGCTGATCGGATCGTCGCGCCCCGGCGCCGGCATGCCGTTCTCCTGGAGGTGCAGGACGCTCTTGAGCGCCGCCCCGGCGAGCCACTCGGGGTCGGTCTTGCTCAGCGCGGTGTAGGCGTAGACGACGGCCACGCTCGCGGCGAGGAACGCGTAGCCCCCGGCGCTGACGAGCGGGAAGGGCCGGAGCAGCGCCGATCCCTCCGGCGCCTCCTTCTTCTTCTCGGCCTGCTTCTTCTTCCGCCTCTTGCGCTTGCCCTCGTCCCCCGGCGCGTCGCGCTTCACCGGCGCGCTCGGCGGCAGGAGCGCCTCCTCGGCGGTCAGCCGGGGGAAGAACGCGAGGGCCAGCAGCACGATCGAGAGCAGGTAGTGATGCTGGTAGCTGTCCAGCATGCTCATCGCCCAGCTCCACGTGTGCAGCAGGAACGCGAGCACGATGAGGGCGCGCGGCGGCCGGGACGCGATGGCGATCGTCAGGCAGAGGGCGCCGGTCAGCACGATCACGCCGACGTAGAGCGGCGCGCTGATCGACGGCTGCACCGCGTCGAGCAAGCCGAAGTGCGCGACGTTGAAGCCGCCCGCGCCGTGGCCGTGGCCCTTGTAGAGCCTCGCGATCCAGACGTCGAAGGCGAGCAGGATGAGCGTGCACTTGAGCGCCAGGTAGGGCCGCACCGCGGCCACCGGCACGTAGAGGGTCCGCGAGAGCGCGCTCATCGCTCCTCTCCATCGTCCAGAGCCCCGTCCGCGCAGTCGATCCGGCGCACGACGTCGGGCACCGCCTCTCCCGCGGGGGAGACGCAGCGGTTCAGGAGCCGGGCCGCCGTGACGCCCTCCTGCTCGCAGCGCCACTCCAGGTAGGCGTCCATCACCGCCGGGCGGTTGCGGCGCAGGAGGCTGCCCCAGCCGACGTGAATGGTCTGCATGAGGCTGACCGGTCGCTCGTAGCCGCTCCGGGTCTCGAAGGCGCCGAGGTCGCAGCGGTAGACGCGGACGTTCGAGAACATGCGCCACGCGAAGCGCTCGTCGTAGGGATCGCTCCCGAAGTAGTAGCGCAAGGGGATCAGCGCCTGGACGAGGAGGCCGGCGCCGAAGGCGATCGCCAGCCAGGTGGCGACCTTGCCCTGCGGCGGCTCCACGATCGGGGGCGCCTTCACCCCGGCCGCGTCGGCGGCCCCGCGCAGCACGCCAGCCGCGAGGAGGGCGAGCACTCCCGGGACCAGCGCGTACCAGCCGAAGGCGCGCTGCTCCTGCGCCGTGACGTCGAAGGTGAGCAGCAGCGCGCCCACCGCGACCAGGCCCGCGCCGGCCTGCGCGATCCGGGTCGACCATTCTCTCTCTCGGTCGGACATCGACGCCCGCACGCTCGCGCGAAGGGGCGATCGCGTCAACCGCGGAGGCGCGCGAGGAGGCGCTCGAAGTCGTCCGGGGGCTCGACCCGGAAGCGCAGCCGCTCGCCGGTGCGCGGGTGCTCGAAGCTCAGCTCGGTCGCGTGCAGCATCGGCCGGCCCGCCTCGATCGTGGGGCCCTGGTGATCCCGCACGTAGACCCGCTCGCCGACCAGGGGGTGGCCGGCCTCGGCGAGGTGGATCCGGATCTGGTGCTGCCGCCCGGTCTCGAGCCGACACTCGCAGAGCGACGCTCCCTTCAGCGCCTCGAGCAGGCGGACGTGGGTGACCGACACCTTCGCCTTCGGGGGCGGCGGCCCGCGGTGCTCCGGGCGCGTTCCCCAGCTGCCCCGGAGGCCGTCTCCGCGGTCCTGCACCAGCGAGGTGGTGTGGGTCGCGGTGGCGACCGCCCCGTGCGCGATCGCGAGGTAGCGGCGCCCGACGGTGTGCGCCCGGAGCTGGGCCTCGAGCGACCGCTTCGCGCTCATGTTGCGGGCGAAGACGAGCACCCCGGTCGTGTCCTTGTCGAGCCGCTGCACCACGCCGACCATCGGATCGCGGCCCTTGCGCCGCCGCGGGATCATGCGCTGGAGCGCGGCGCGGGTCTGGTCGACCAGCGTGTCCTTCTCGTCGCCGTGGAAGGGCAGGGTCAGCAGGTCGGCGTCCTTGCGCACCACCACCACGTCGGCGTCCGAGTGCAGGATCGCGTCGCGGTCGAGCACCCCGGCCCGCTTCTTCGGCGCCGCCTCGTCCACCACGATCCGCTCGCCCGCCTTCACGCGGCGCGCGAGATCGGTGCACGCGGCGCCGTCGATCCACACCCGCCCGCTGGTGCAGAGGCTCTTGGCCTTGCTCCAGGGCACGTCGAGGAGCGCGCGCACCACCGCGGCCAGGGTCTGCCCCGCCGCCCCTTCGTCCACCGTCGTCTCGGCCCGGGTCACGAGCCTCCCTGTATCAGGGAGCCGGCCCGATGGCGACGCCGACGCGGCTGCGCGAGCCGTCCGAGCCCTCGTAGTAGAGGTGCAGGGAGCCGTCGAGCACGGCCGCGCTGGGCCCGCGGACCTCGAGCGCGTCGAAGCCGTCGCCGGAGGGCTCGAGCACCAGGCTGTTCGGCGGCTCGACGAAGGTCAGCCCGTCCCCGGACGCGCGCACCGCGATCGACCAGCGGGTGCCGCGGCGGCCGGCGAAGTACAGGCGGTAGGCGCCCCCCTCGAACGCGACCGACGGGTCGCCGACCTCGTCCCGGTCGAACGCGAAGAGGGCGTCGGCCCGGTTGGACAGCACGGGGGTGGCCATCCAGCCGTCCCCGTTCGAGCGGTAGACGCGGAGGTGCGTGCCCTCGGCGTCCCGGACGGCGGCGACGAAGCGGAGGTCGCCGCCCACCTCGAACACGTCGACGCTCTCGAAGCGGGTGCCCGGCTCCGCCGGCAGCACCTCCTCCAGGTCAGTGTAGGCATGCCCGCTCGCCGGAGGACGCGCGCGCGCGATCGAGGTGGCGTCGCCGTTCTCGGCCACGAACCAGATCTCGACGCCGCCTTCGCCGTCGTGGCGGAGGGCGGGAGAGCGCACGCCGCTGGCGGCGAACGGGGCGCCGGGCACCCCCTCGGTCAGCGCGGGCATGCCGACGGCGGTGCTCGGCACGAAGCCGCCCATGCCCGGGCGCGCGAGGTAGATGGCGTCGCCGAGCGAGAAGGCCATGACCACCTGGGTCGCTTCTTCGTGCTCGAAGCGGAGCACGTCTGGCTCGCCGATGAAGTCGACCGCGTCGGCCCAGCTCGGGTCCCCGGGCGCCGGGATCGCGGGGGCGTCGCGCCGCGCGTTCGCGTCCGGCATGTCGCACGCGCCGCGCTGGACCGAGGCGCCGACCACCCGGGTGTGGTGCGGGCTCTCCCCCGGCTCGTTGGCGGTGCGGCCGTAGAGCACGGCGCGGAAGCCGCCGGCGAGCGGCAGGTCGATGGCCGCCACCTCCCGGCCGTCGGCGGAGAGCGCGATGCGGCCCGAGGGCGCGACCGTCAGGCGATAGGACACCGGGGTGTCGGTCTCGATCCGCTCGCGCAGCAGTGTCTCGCCAGCGATCACGAAGGCGAGCTCCGCCCGGTTGCGGCTCACCCGGAAGCCGGCGACCGGCGACACGCGCCCGAGCCCACCCGGGTCGACGTCGGCGTCGACGAGGCCGAAGCCGACGACCTCGATCTGCCCGCCGGTCGGCGGCGTCGCCGGGGTTGCGATCTCGGCGGTCAGCGCGATCGGCCCCTCGCGCGGATCGAGGCGCTCGGGGAAGAGCAGGCCGCTCTCCGCGTCCTGCCCGCCCGGGAGGAGCGCGCCGCCTTCGACCCGCGGGGAGGGGGCGCCGAAGACGGAGTAGCCGTCGAGGGCGGGGCAGCCGCCGAGCCCGGCGTCGCATCCGGCGAAGGGGAGGGGCTCGGCCACGCCGTCGTCGCAGCAGCCCTCGCCGTCTCGCCCCACGCAGCAGGCGGGCACGCCCCGGCGGCAGCTGCGGTCGTCGCAGTCGGCGCCGCCGCCGCCCACGTCGTTGTCGACCCCGTCGAAGCACGCGGCCAGGCCGCCGCGCGAGGCGTCGAACTCCGGCTCGGCGGACGGAGGCGGGCTGGCGTCCGTGGCGCCGCCGTCGACGCCGGGGGCGACGCCCGCGTCCACGAACGCGCCGCCCGCGTCGAACGACGCGCCTCCGTCGCCGTCGCGATCGGCGCCGGGGCTCATCGCGCACGCCGGCAAGACGAGCAGGAGCGCGATCCCGAGCCACCGGGCGGTGGATCTCATCGGGCCTCCACCGCCGCGCCGATCGACCAGGCGGCGCCGCTGTGCGCGCCGAACCAGAGCTCCACCGCGTCGCCGTCCCAGCGCGCGTCGGGCGCCCGCACGCTCAGGGCGTCGAAGCCGCTGCCGGACGGCGTCAGGATCGGGGCGCCGCCGCCGATCCCGCGGAAGTGCTCGCGGTCGATCGAGGCGCGCAGGCCGAGCGCCCAGCGGGTCCCGCGGCGCCCGGCGTAGTAGAGGCGGAGCAGACCGTCGCCGTCGACCATCAGCGCCGGGTCGGCGACCTCCTGCTCGTCGAAGCGGAACAGCTCGCCGCTCGCGGTGACGATCGGCTGCTCCACCTTCGGGGACAGCGAGGTGAACGCCGGGTCGGAGCCGAAGAGGAGGACGCGGCTGCCGCTCGCACGCCCTCGGACCGCCGCGATCAGGACCTCGCCGTCCGGCGTCACCGCCGCGCTCGGGGCCCGCAGATCCGGCTCGCCGAGGACACGCGGGTCGGGGAAGCGGGCGGAGGCCAGCTCCACCGGGCCGGAGACGGCGAGCCGGGTCTGGCCGTCGGACTCCACGGTGAGCAGCAGGAAGTCGCCCGCCTCGGTCCGCACCAGGTCCGGGTCCGCGTAGCGCGTGCCCGCCGGGGCGCGCAGCACGGGATCGTCGAGGTCGGAGCCCTGCATGCGCCAGGCGCCGGAGGGATCGCGCACCGCGACGAAGAGGCTCCCGTCGAGCTCGAAGGCCAGCCGAAGGGTCTCGTCGTCGGCGAGCACGCTGGGGCTCCGCGGCGCCTGACCGGCCCACGGCTCGCCCCAGGGGATCTCCGGCGCGTCCCAGCGATCGAGCGCGCTCGGCATCCGGCAGGTCGAGGCCTCCACCGAGAGGCTCATCACCCGCGCGGGCTCGGCGCGCAGCGACTGGGTGCGCCCGTAGATCAGCGCGCGCCGGTCGGCGCGGGGCATGAACGTCGCCGACACGGGCTCCATGCCCTCGACGCCGGCCGTCAGCTCGCCGGTGGGCGCCAGGGTGAGCGACACGACGAGGTCCGCCGCGCCGTCGTAGCGCCACGCGTGCAGCGTCTCGCCGGCGACGAGCAGCGCGATCTCCCGCCGCGCGGGCCGGAGCGCCATCGCGACGTCGGGGAGGACGCGTCCCAGGGTCGGCGCGTCACCCACGCCGAAGGCCGCGACCTCGAGGCAGTCCTCGGCGCACTCGGCCTCCGCGCGCAGGCGCCCGGTGAGGGTCACCCGCTGCCGGGTGAGATCGAGGGGCTCGCCGAGCGCGAGCCCGCCGTCGCCGCTCTCGTCGCCGTTCGGCACGAGGCCGTCGGCGGCGACCCGCGGGGCGCCGAACACCAGCGCGCCGGGCGCGCACCCGGACACGCCGTCGCAGTCTCCGAACGCGTGATCGACGCGAGGCGAGGCGACGCAGCAGGCGGCGTCGCTCTCCCCGAGGCAGCAGATGGCGGCGCTGGCGCAGCTCGCGTCGTCGCAGTCCGCGCCGTCGTCCTCGGCGTCGAGCCCGACGTCCTCGTTCACGCCGTTGAAGCAGGCCCCGGCGCCGAAGCTCGCCTCGTCGCCGAGCGCGCCCGCGTCCAGGTGGGGGCCGGGGGTCTGCATGCCCGCGTCCACGCTCGCGTCCGCCTCGTCGGCCGGGCCGCCGTCGCCGCCTCGATAGCAGGGCGCGCCCGGGCACGCGGCGGTCCCCGCGTCGGTGCAGCCGCCCACGCCGAGGAGCAGCAGGACCGTGCAGATCCGCCCGATCCGGAGGCGACGATCACAGCTTGGCACACGATTCTCCACGGTAGACCTACCGAGCAGACATCATTCACCGAGCGTGCCAGCCGGTCCAGCGAGGCCGATCGCGGCCCCCGCCCCGTCGCTCCCCGTGTAGTAGAGGTGGAGCGCGCCCCCGAGATCGGACCGCACCACCGGGGCTGGCCCGCGGACCGAGAGGGCGTCGAAGCCGTCCCCGTCCGGCCCGAGCACCCGGCCGATCGGGCGCCAGGCGACGCCGTCCTCGGAGACGAGCAGCCCGGCCGACCAGGCGGTGCCGCGCCGCCCGGCGTAGTAGAGGCGGTAGAGCCCGTCGGCGGTCTGGGCGATCGCGGGCTGGGCGACCTCGTCGCGATCGAAGGCGAACAGATCCTCCACCGGGGCCTGCCGCAGCCCTTCGAGCCGCTCGAGCGGCGCGTCGCCGGACGCCCCGAAGATCGCGAGCTCGCTCGGGGCCCCCGGGCGGCTCACCCGGGCGACCATTCGCAGCAGCCCGTCGGCGGTGCTCCAGACGGCCGGACCGTCGACCGACGCGCCGTCGACCTCGAGCGCGAGGTCGGGCGTCCCGAAGCGATCGCCTTCACGGGGCGCGCGGAAGATGCGGCTGCGGCCATCGGAGGCCTCGGCGGCGAAGTAGAGCTGCAGCGCGCCGCCCGGGCCGCGGTGGAGCGCCGGGTCGCGCAGGTCGTCGGTCCCGTCGAGCGGCGTGACGGCGAGCTCGTCCCGGCTGGCGGGAGGCACGAGGCCGCCGTTCATCGCCTCGCGCGCCACGAAGAGATCGCCGTCGTCCGCGAACACCACGAAGAGGGCGCCCTCGTCGACGACCGCGGCGACGCGCCCGAGGTCGTTCGGCCGGAAGCTCGAGGCGGTCCCGGGCAGCCGCGGCGACGCGGCGCGGGCGAGCGCGGCCGGCATGTCGCAGTCGGCCCGCTGCAGCTCGGCGCGGTGCACGCGCATCGCCTCCACGCCGGCGGCGCGGTTGTCGGTGCGGCCGATGACCACCGCGTGGACCTCGGGAGGCAGCGTGAGACCGTCGAGCGGCACCGCCACCCCATCCACCGAGACCGTCGCCGCGCCGCTCCCCTCGAGGGAGATCGCGTAGATCGCCTCGAACGGGAGCTCGAAGCGATGCACGACCTCGTCGGCCACGATCACCTGGACCTCGTCGCGGCCGCTGGTGCCGAGCACCCCGAGCCAGATCGGCGCGCGGACGCCGGGCGCCGGCGGCGCGGCGACGAACGCGATCCCGGCGAAGTCGACGCAGTCGCCGCACGCGACCTCGGGGGCCCGGACGACCGCCTCCAGCCGCAGGTTGCCCGCCCGCGGATCGATCGGCCCGTCGAGCACGAGCCCTCCGTGGCCCGGGCCGCCCTGGGGCACCAGCGCGCCGTCCTCGATCGTCGGCGAGCCGAAGAGGGCCTCGCCCTCGAGCGCGGCGCAGGAGGACGCCGGGCCGTCCGGGCAGGCGATCTCGACCCGCGCGACCGGCGAGGGGGACCCGCAGCAGGCGACCGAGGTGGAGGCGACGCAGCACTCGCGGCGCACCCCGCACGCGTCCTCGGCGCAGTCCATCTGCCCGTCCCGGTCGTTGTCGAGCCCGTCGAAGCAGGACCCCGCGTCGAAGTCGGGGTCCTCGCGCTCTCCGCCCGTCGGCGCCCCCGCGTCCAGCGTCACCGCGCCCGTGTCGGCGACGCCCATCGGGTCGTCGGTGATCGACGCGTCACACGCGGCGAAGCCGAGCAGGAGGAGCGTGCCGTAGCGTGTCAGCCGCATCAGTCGTCCGGCCGAGGCTGCAACAGCGGTACCAGCTCGTGGATCAGGCCGGACGAGGTCATGCGTGAGCGGGCGATCAGGAAGAAGTTGCGGACCGCGTCGCCGATGGCGTTCGGATCCGGGGACACCGAGACCCCGGTGAGGCGGCAGGGCCCCTCGCACGGCGCGCCGAGGTCGGCCGCGTCGCCGTCGAGGATCGGGTTGCCGGGGTAGGGGTCCAGCTCGGGCAGGGTGCCGAGCAGCGAGCGACCCTGGGCGTAGGCGAGCCGGACCTCGCCGGCCCCGTCGCGGGCGAGGAACCAGAGCCGCAGCGTGTGGTCCCGGCCGACCGGCTCCATGTACCCGGCCGCGCCGAACACGCCGCGCATCGCGTACGGGCCGACCTCGTGGTCCAGCAGGTCCCTCCGCACCAGGGTGGCGCGGGTGAAGCCCGCGTCCAGCGTGGCCACCCCGATGCTGTCGGGCTCGGTGCCGCGGTCGCAGGTGAAGAGGAGCCACCCGCCGGTGACCTCGTGTCCGTCCATGTTCTGGGTGTGGTCGGCGAGGAGCAGCGGGTCGCGGAGCGAGACGCAGCCCTCGACGTCGGCCGGGGTGAGGACCACCGAGCCGGCCGCGGGCGCGCCGACGGTGCCGCCGTTGAGGACCTCGCCGAGCCGGATGTGGTGCGGGTCCGCGTCCGCCGCGATGCGCTCCGCGTAGGCGAAGAGGAGGCGCGGCGCCCGGAAGGTCGTCGTCGCGTCGTTGGTGATCGGCAGCACCGACGGCTCGCGGGAGGACGCGGGCGTCGGCCCGAGCACGTAGCCGGCGCCCCGCGCCTGCCAGGGCGTGCTCGCGTTGCCGGGCAGGTCGCCGCCGCGCGCGTAGCTGGCGCAGATCCCGAAGTCGATGAACGCGGCGTCGTCGTCCTCGCGGGGCGCCTCGCTCGAGTCGAGCCACGCGTCCCACTGGAGCCGGCCGGGGCAGCCGTCGCCGCAGCGGTAGGCGGCGAGCGCGGGGGCCCCGACGTTGCCGCCGGGCCCGCAGCCGTCCAGGAACGCGAGCGCGTCGGTCTCGAGCTCGTCCGGCGGCTCGAACTGGCTGGGCGTCGCGCAGTTGCGCTCCACGCGACCGAGGGGGCCGCGCACGTGCACGGCGTTGCCGCGCCCCTCGAACGCGAGGAAGAGGCCGGCCCGCGAGCGGCCGCCGTCGATGCAGCGCACGTCGGCGAGCGGGATGAGCAGCTCCCGGTCGAGCAGCGTCTCGGAGAGGGCGCCCTGCTGGAGCTCGACGTGCCCGAAGAGCACCTCCTCGCCCCCCGCGGTCAAGCCGGGCAGGAGCTCCACCGTCATCGTGATCGGCGGGGCGCCGCCGGCGTAGGTCTCGGCGGACGTCGCGATGAGCGTGCCCGCGCGCTCGACCCTCACGCGTCCGTCCTCGGACACCGCGAAGCGCACCTCGCTCACGTAGCCGCCCGCGCCCGGCGCCCCGGTCGGGCCGAGCGCGAGCGCCGCGTACTCGAGGTCGCCCGAGCAGCCGCCGCCGGGGCAGAGGGTGGCGATCTGGAAGTCGACGGACAGCTCCGCGCCGAACGAGATGCGCTGGCACTCGTCGGTGATCACCGACGCGCCGGTCAGCCCGAAGTCGACGACGTCGGCGTTGGGGCAGCCCATGTCCTGCAGCGTGGCCCCGAAGTTGTTGAAGCGATCGGCGCCGCTGGTGGCGATGCAGACCGGGACGCTCCGGTTCGCGCTGCAGCAGCTCGCCGCGCCGCGGCAGTCGAGGTCGAGGCAGTCCGCGACACCGTCACAGTCGTTGTCCTCGCCGTCGTCGCAGCTCCGCTCCACGATCTCGGTCGCGCAGCCCCCGTCGACGTCGGCGTCCCCCGCGTCTCCGGCGTCTCGGCCCGCGTCGCCCGCGTCTCCGGCGTCGCCCGCGTCCATCGGGACGCCGCCGTCGATGAGCGAGCGGTCGGGCGGCCGGATCAGGCTGCAGCCGGTGGTGAGCACGAGCGCCAGGAGGATCGCGCCTCTCATCGGAGCCTCCGGCGGAGGGCGAGCGCGCCGCCTCCGGGCGCGGGCGCGACCCCCAGCTCGACCGTCGAGTCCGCGCCCTCGTCGACGAAGAGCAGGACGAGCGCGGTGAGGCCGACGGCGGCGGTGATCGACCAGGTGACGTCGACCCCGAGCTGGATCTGCGCGAGGCGGTCGGCGTTCTCCTCGGTGTAGTCGTTCTGCCACGCGCTCCAGGCGTCGCTCTCGGCGGCGAGCAGGGCGACGCCGGCGCCGAGGCCGCCGAGGGCGAGGATCGCGGTGACGACGCGCCCGGCGATGAGGCCGCCTCCCCCGCCGCCGCGCCCCAGGGTGACGTCGAGGTGGAGCCGCTCCTGGCCGGTGAGGCTGATCCGCTGAACGGCGTCGCGGCGCCCGGGCGCGACCACCCGCACCTCGTGATCGCCGGGCGACGCGGGGATCTCGACCTGCATGCCCGCGCCGACCTGCAGGCCGTCGAGGAAGACCTGGGCGGGCGTGTCGATGTCCAGCGCGACGCGGGGCCCGCTCGGGCCAGGCCCGGTCGCGCTCAGCTCGAGCACCATCGGGTCGCTGCCCGCCGCGACCTCGAACCGACGCTCCACCGGGGCCGCGCCCTCCACCTCGAGGCGGACCACGTGGGCGCCGGGGGCGACCTCGACCGCGCGGCCGGCGACGATCTCCCGATCGTCGAGCGTCAGGCGGCCGCCGCCGGGGGCGATGACCTGCACCGAGACCGGCTCGGGCGAGAGCGTCGCGGCGACGTCGGCCCGCGAGCCCACCGCGACGGTGGCCTCCGCCCGGGCCTCGCTGTAGCCATCGAGGCTGAGGATGAGGCGGCGCGTGCCGGGGGCGACCGCGATCTCGAGCGGCGTGGTGCCTCGCGGCGGGAGGTCTCTCCGGTCGACCCGCACCGCGGCGCCGGGCGGCGTGCTCTCGATGCGCAGCACCGCGACCTCGGGCCGGAGCGCCTCGAGGCGCTGCTCGCCGGCCGCCCGATCCTCCGCGCTGAGGTCGAAGCTGCGGAGGTACTCGCTGAAGTAGTTGAACGCCTCCTCGGGCCGGTCGAGCTCCTGCAGCGTGATGCCGAGGTTGAAGACGACGTTGCGGGTGCGCGCGCCGAGGCGGAGCACGCCGAGGTAGGCGTCGAGGGCCTGCTCGAGCTCGCGCGTGCGGCGGCGACCGCGGGCTCGGAGGCCGGCCGTGAGGTGCTGGTTGCCGCGCTCGAAGAGCAGCCGCGCCTCCTCCTCCTGCGCGGCCGCGGAGCTCGGCGCGCTCAGGACCGGCGCGGCGGAGAGGAGCGCGAGGGCGAGCAGGGCGGGGCGGAGTCGAAGAAGGTAAGCAGCATCGGTCATCACAAGCCGGTCTTGATGGGGAGCGAGCCGCCCCCGGAGGGCTGGGACTGCGCCTGACGGCGACGGCGCAAGCGTACCTCAGGTACCTCGAGGCCGGGGGCCACGACGACCGACTGCGTCTGGTCGAGGTAGCCCGGCTTCTCGAAGCGCAGGGTGACCGCCTCGTCCCGTGCCTCGAGCGGCACCGTCAGCGGCGTCTCGCCCAGCCGCTGGTCGCCGAGGTGCACCGCCGCGCCGCTCGGGCTCGAGGTGAGGGTCACGCTGACGCGGGCCGGCGCGGCCGGAGGATCGACCCCGGTCGGCGGCGCGGTCTCCTCGACCTCGGGCTCCTCGACCTCCTCGGGCGGCGTCGGCTCCGAGGGCTGCGGCTCGGGCGGCTCGGTCTGCGCCTGCGGCGGCTCCACGGGATCGGAGCCGGTCACCGCGTAGACCACCGCGCCGACCAGCATCAGGGCCCCGACCGCCACCGCGATCACGGGGCCGAGCTTGCGCTCGGGGAGGGCGACCTCCGCCGTCTCGCGCGCGGCCGTCGCCAGCTCGTCCCCGGTCTCCATCGCCTCGGTCGCGGCGTGGGCGAGCTTCTTCCGCGCGACGACCACCCCCTGGCGCGGCCGCTCCGGAGGCAGCGAGTGAGGCGCCGGCAGCGCGGGCACCTCGGGGGCCGCCTTCATCAGCGCGTGCTCGACCTCGAGCATCGTCTGGTACCGCGCGTCCCGCTCCTTCGCGAGGGTCTTGAGCACGACCTCGTCGACCGCGTCCGGGATGTGGACGTTCGGGTTGATCTCCTTCATCGACGGCGGCGGCTCGTTGCCGTGCTTCCAGAGGAGCTCGAAGTAGTTCCGGCCGTCGAAGGGCGGCGCGCCGGTGATCATCTCGAAGAGGATCACGCCCATCGCGTACACGTCGACCCGCCGGTCGACCTCGCTCTCGCCCCGCGCCTGCTCGGGGGACATGTAGAGCGGCGTGCCGACCAGCTGCCCGGTCTTGGTCATGCGCACCTGCTCGCTCTCGGCGCGCTTGATCTTCGAGATGCCGAAGTCGAGCACCTTCACCAGCGTCCGGCCGCCCTTCTCGGTGAGGAAGACGTTCTCCGGCTTGAGGTCGCGGTGCACGATGCCGTGCTCGTGGGCGGCGTGCAGCGCGCGGCAGATCTGGAAGGCGATCGGGAGCGCGCGGTGCAGCGAGATGGGGCCCCGACCGATGGCCTCGGCCAGGCTCTCGCCCTTGAGCAGCTCCATCACGATGAAGACCGCGCCGTCGTCGGTCCGGTCGAAGTTGACGACGTCGACGATGTTCTCGTGATCGATGTTCGCGGCGGCCATCGCCTCCTGCTGGAGGCGCTCGACGGCGTTGCCCTTGCCGGCGACGGTCTCGATCAGGACCTTCACCGCGAAGGCCTTCTGCAGGTGGACGTGCCGGGCGAGGTAGACCGAGCCCATGCCGCCCTCGCCGATCTTCGACTCGATCTCGTAGACCTTGGAGAGCGTCCGGCCGATCCAGGGATCGTCCTCCTCGGGCGCCTCGCGCTCGCTCTCGAAGCTGGACTTCACTTGGGGGGTGTCCCGGACGTCGGCTGGCCCATACGCGGTGGACGAGATGTAATCGGTCGGCTCGCCCCCGACCGCGTCCTCGGCGGGGGCGTCCTCGGGGGGCCCGGCGGGGCTGCGTTCGGGGCTGACGGTGCTCATCGAGCGGGCTCGATTCTATCGGGTTTGCCGAACCCGTGCAGCTTTCGGACCACGCCCCGAGCGTGAGGGCCCTCTCCGCCGTCCCTTTGGAGGCCGGCCGAGGGCATGCTACCCCAGAGCCGACATGGGCCTGCTCGACTTCACCCAGGAGTGCCTCGATACCGCCGACGGGAAGATCAAGATCCCGAAAGGCAAGAACCGTCCGGTGCGCCTGCAGGTGTACCAGAACGAGTTCATCGAGAAGTGGTTCGCGCAGGCCCACCCGATCACGCCGGGCATCTGGTTCGGCTGGATCGTGGTCTACGGGCTCTACGTGGCCTTCACGTCCCAGGCGTTCCTCTGGTGGCAGGGGCTGCTCGGGTTCGCGGGCGGCGTGCTGCTCGTGACGTTCATCGAGTACGCGCTCCACCGCTTCGCCTTCCACTTCGAGCCGAAGACGGAGAAGGGGCGGCTGAACCACTTCCTGATGCACGGCTACCATCACGACTTCCCGAACGACTCGATGCGGCTCGTGCTGCCGCCGATCGCGATCTGGCCGGTCGCGGCCATCCTCGGCTTGGTCTACTGGTTCGTCTTCGGCAGCTACTTCTGGGTGGTCTTCGGGGGCTCGGCGCTGGGCTACATCGCCTACGACTGGCTCCACTACTACACCCACCACTTCAACCCGAAGGGCGGCCCGGGGAAGTGGCTCAAGCGCTACCACATGGCGCACCACTTCGACTCGCCCCACCACCGGTTCGGCATCACCTCGCCGCTCTGGGACTTCGTCTTCGGCACCTACCTGTCGCCCAAGAAGTCGTGGCGCGCGATGCAGAAGCGGGCCGAGAAGGCACAGGCCGAAGCCCAGGCCTGACATCGACGTCAGACCGAGCCCCTCAGATGGTAGGGTCCCGCTCGGTGAGAGCCCTTCTCCTCGCGGCCGCGCTCGCGGTCGGATGCACCCCCCAGATGGGGGACTGTGATCAGGCGGCCGCGATCCGCGTGGCGTACGACCAGGCGACCGGGCTGCCGGCCTACGAGGGTCAGGCCCTGATGATCGCGTCCTGCGGTCACGGCGCCTTCTGCCACGCCGGCGACGACGTCCCGCGAGAGAACCGGCTCGGGGTGCCGGAGGGGCTGAGCTTCGACGTGCAGCTGGCGGCGCCGGACGGCACCGTCGACGAGGCCGCGATCGTACGCCAGCGCCGCGCGCGCTTCCGCACCGTGCAGGAGGCTCACCTGGTCCTGCACACCGTCGATCTCGGTACGATGCCGCCGCCGAGCGAGGTCGGCCGCGAGGTCCTGGCCGGCGCCCCGGTCTACGTGCGCGCGAGCGCGGGCGGCTTCGAGGCGCTGCCGGCGGTGGGCTCGGAGGAGGGCCGCGAGATCTTGCGGAACTGGCTGGCCTGCGCCGCGCCGGTGATCGAGCGCCCGGTGCCGCGCGAGGACGGAGTGAACGCGGTGGTGGTGCCCCCGCTCCCGCTCGAGCCCCTCGAGCCGACCTGGGCGAGCCTCTTCGAGGACCTGCTCCGGGGCCGCGGCTGCGCGACCGCGCTCTGCCACGGCGGCTCCGACGCCGGCTTCCGGGTGACGGACTCGGCGTCGACCCACGCCGCGCTCACCACCGGCGCGGCGAGCGGTGAGGAGTGCGCCGGGCAGGGCGCGCTCATCGTCGCTGGCGATCCCGACGCGAGCCTCTTCGTCGACAAGCTCGGCGCCGAGCCTCGCTGCGGCGACCCGATGCCCCTCGGCGGCATCCCGCTGCGCGACGAGGATCTCGAGGCGGTGCGCGCCTGGATCGCCGCCGGCGCGCTCATCGAGTGACGGCGCGGCGGGCGGCCTCGAGCAAGGTCTCTTCGGTCCACCGCACCCGCCCGGCGTCCAGGAGGCGACCGCTCATCCAGCGCGCGGCCGAGTCCAGGTCACCGAACACCTTCGTCGGGTTCTTCGGCCGGCCGAGCAGCACGGTGGTGCCCAGGAAGCCGCGGACCGCGCTGCCGAGGAGGCCGCCGACGAGGATCACGTGGGCCGCGCCGACGGTGTGCAGGCCCTTCGTCGTGTGCGTCTTGGCGGCCTCGCGCACCTCGCCGCTGAAGCGGGGCATGCCGTCGACGACCAGGTTCATCAGGCCGCTGCCCCCCGGGTTGCGCAGCGCGACCGAGTCGGCGCACCGGCCGTACTCGATCATCTGCTCGACCGTCGGCGCGTCCCACCAGACCACGAAGTGCACGTTGCCCTGCACGGCGTGGCGGTTGGTCTCGTCCTCGTAGAGGATCTCCATCGACCCGACTCTACTCGATGATGAGCGCGTAGCTGGCGCCGTCGTCGCGCTCCACCGTGCTGCCGAAGGGCGCGCCCACCGCGATGAAGGCGCGGGGACCGGCGCGCATCGCGCTCACCGCGTACCCGAGGAAGCTCTCCCCGGTGGTCTCGCCGGTCACCCGGAGGCGCGGGGCGCGCGCGAAGCCGCCGCCGCCGACCGTGTAGACGGCGACGCCGCCGGTGTCGACGCGCCCCGAGGCGCCGCCGTAGAGGCCGCCGATCACCGCCGCCGCGCCGCCGCCCGGCAGCGAGACCGCGGAGAGCGAGAAGCCGAAGCGCTCGCCCGGGCTCGTCCCGTCCACCGCGAGGGTCGCGCTCGAGCCGGCGTTCACGATCGGGCCGGCGCCGCCGAGCCGCGAGAGCGCGTACGCTCCGTTGACGAGGTAGACCCGCCCGACCTCGCCGCGTCCGTCCCGGTAGCTCGAGGCGCCGACCAGCAGATCGGGGGAGCCGTCGCCGGTGAGGTCGACGCCGCCGCCGAGGTGACGGCCGGCCTGGGAGTCGCGGTCCGCGCCGCGCAGCGTGGCCTCCCGCGGGGAGGTGGCCGCGCAGCTGGCGCCCCAGCCGAAGATCACGCGCACCTCCCCCGCGTTGCGAACGTCGCCCGGGTCGGCCTCGGGGACGCCCACCGCGAAGTCGTCGCAGCCGTCTCCGTCGACGTCGCCCATCGGCGCCACCGCGGCGGCGTAGTGCGCGCCGTCCTCGCTCCCCGCGCGCCGCTCGCCGCTGCAGATCACGGTCACCCGGCCGTCCATGGCGCGGTCGCGCCCGGTGACCAGCTCGAAGCCGCCGCGGTCGTTGCCGCCGAAGTCCCAGTTGGGCCCGCCGGCGACGAGGTCCGGTCGGCCGTCGCCGTTCACGTCGAGGCCGGCCGCGAGCGAGTCGATGAGCTGGCCGGGGTCGGGGCCGAAGTAGACGAAGGCCGGCTCCGCCTCGAAGCCGCCGCCCGCGCCCGCGAAGACGTAGACCGCGCCCGCGTTGGTCCGCGTGCCGCCGCAGTCGCCGCGGTCGTAGATCATGGTGTCGAGGCTGCTCGGCGTGTCCTCCTGGCGGGCGACCACCGCCAGGTCGGGCCGGCCGTCCCCGTCGAAGTCGCCGGCCAGGCGAATCGACTCGCCGAAGCGATCGCCCTCGGAGTGACCGGCGAAGCCGGCGAGGGTCTGGAACGGCGTCGGATCGACGCCGCTCGCGGAGCCCCGGTAGAGGTTCACCACCCCGACGTCCCGGCCGATCCCGGTGACGTCGGCCCGGACCGCGCCCACCGCGAGCTCGGGGAAGCCGTCGCCGTCGAGGTCGCCGAGCCACTCCACCGCGTTGCCGACCTCTTCGCCCGCCGGCCGCCGCTCCACCTCGAGCTCGACCATCGGGCCCGCCGACGGCACGAGGAAGACGGCGCCGCGGTCGTCGTTCTCGCCCTCCACCGGATCGTAGTAGGGGGCGAACGCGATGAGCTCGGCGCGGCCGTCGCCGTCGAGATCCCCCACCGCGCCGACGCCGGCTCCGAAGCGGCTCTCGTTCACCGGGCCCTCGTGGCCGCGGTCCGGGACCATGCCCGGGCCGGCCGCGCCGCGGTAGACGCGCACCACGCCCGGCCGGCTGCGCTCGCTGCCCTCGGGCGTCGCGCGCGAGTCCCCGCTGAGGACGTCGGCGCGGCCGTCTCCGTCCTCGTCGAAGAGCACCGCGGCGTTGCCGACCCGGTCGGAGGCGCTCCCCTCGCGGGACCAGTCCGCGCCCGCCTCGACGCCGGTGATGGCGGTGGCGGCGCCGGAGAGCGCGCGCCCGAAGCGGAGGTACACCGCGCCGGTGTCGCCGCCGTCCGCGCCGTCGTGCAGGTAGCGGCTGGCGAGCAGGTCGGCGAGCCCGTCGCCGTTCACGTCGCCCATCGCGAGGTCCTCGCCGAAGCGCGCGTTGTCGTCGCTCCCGTCGGGGAGGGCCCAGAAGAGCGCTGGGATCTTCGTGGGGCCGCCCCGGCCGGTGTCGTCGGGGGCGCGGCCCGGGAAGAGGAGCACCGCGCCGCTGTCCTGCTGCCCCTCGCCGGGGGAGCTCGCGTGGGCCGCGAGGTCGCAGATCCCGTCGCCGTCGTAGTCGCCGGCCGCGAGGCTCTCGCCGAGGCGCATGCTCTCGAGGCCGACCCACGCGTCCATCACGAGCGTCTCGCCGACCACCGTCAGGTCCGGGCCGCTGACGAACCGGCCGCCCCCGTAGCCGAGGTAGACGCTGATCGCGCCCTGGTCCCGCGCGCCGTCCGGGTCCTGCCCGAAGGGCGCGCCGACCGCGAGGTCGAGCACGCCGTCGCCGTTGAAGTCGCAGGTGACGTGCGCCGAGCCGAAGAGATCGAAGCTGTTCTGTCCGAAGAAGGCGCGGCCGGGCTCCTCCGCGAAGAGCTCCCCGTCCACGCCGGGGTAGACGTAGAGGGCGCCGACGTCGCGCCGGATCGGGTCGGCCCGCCGGGCGCCGACGAGCAGGTCGAGGCGCCCGTCGTCGTCGAGGTCGGCGAGGCTCACGGAGGTGCCGAATTCCTCGTCCCTCGAGCCGCCGCTGAGCACCCGCGCGGGGCTCGTCTCGAGCCCGGTCGCGGTGCCCCGGAAGATCAGCACCGCGCCCGAGTCGGTCCAGTCGCGGCTCAGGTCCGGCATCGCCAGCACGACGTCGGTGAAGCCGTCCCCGTCGATGTCGGCCGCGCCGCCGACGTGGTGGCGCTCGGAGCGGTCGCCCGGGTGCCGGCGGTCCGCCTCGTGCGGCGCGAGCCCGACCACGCGCGCGGTGGCGATCCGGCCGGTGTGGCGATCGGTGAAGGTGACGGTCGCCTCGCCCGCCGCGTCGGCCCGGAGCGTCGCCCCTTCCACCCGGCTCACGCCGGTGCCCTCGACGGCCACGTCGTACTCGCCGCTGCCGCCCTCGACCGGCAAGGTCACCGTGCTCCCGACCGGGACCGCCCACTCGCTCGGCGCGAGCCGGAGCGACGCGTCGGCGACCACCTCGACCACCGCGTCGGCGCTGGCCCCGAGCGCGTCGTCGGTGAGCCGCACCACGTCGGTCCCGGTCCGGCTGCCCGCGGTGTAGCGCCCGCCGGCCTCCACCGAGCCCCCCGACGCGTCGGTGGCGAGGGCGAAGGTGTAGGACCCGGAGCCGCCCTCGCCGGTGAAGGTGAGCGACTCCCCGGGCTCGAGCTGCACCCGGCTCGGCACGACGCGGGGCGCGTCCTCGACCGTCACGCTCGCGGTCGCCTCGCCGCGGCAGCCGCGGTCCTCGAGCAGCACCACGTCGACGGTGGCCGCCATCTCCGGGTCGGGCGCCCCGGCCACGTAGACGCCGGCGTTCGGGTCGACGTCGCCGCCCGACACGTTCTCGGCGAGGCTCCATCGATAGACGCCGGTCCCGCCGGAGGCGCGGAGCGCGAGGAGCTGGCCGGCCCCCACCGTGGCGGTGACCGGGGTCACCGAGAGGGGCTCGCCGATCTCGCCGCAGCGGGGCCGCACCCCCTCGACCTCTCCCGGCTCGGGCGGGACGGTGAACTTTCCGTTGCACCCCAGCAGGAGGAGGGCGGCGAAGAGCGTGCGCGCGCGCATCGGGTTCGAGCGTACACCCGCTTCCCCCTGCGGGTCCGTCGCTTTAAGTTGGCGGCCATGTCGAGCGCCCGCGAGCTCCGCGCGCTGCCCCTCGCCGCGGCCATCCTCGCGCTGGCGGTGGCGTACGTCGCGCTCGGGCGGCTCGGGCTGGAGCTCGCGCTGGTGCAGAGCAACGCGACCCTGGTGTGGCCGCCCACCGGGCTCTCGATCGCGGCCCTGGTGCTCGGCGGCCGGCGCCTCTGGCCGGGCGTGCTCCTCGGCGCGCTCGCGGTGAACCTCTGGGTGGGGTCCCCCGGGTGGGTCTCCGTCGCGATCGCGGTGGGCAACACGCTCGAGGCCCTCGCCGCGGCCAGCCTGCTGCGGGTCGCCGGGTTCCGGCCGGAGCTCGATCGGCTGCGGGACGTGCTCGTCTACGCGGCGACCGGGCTGGCGGCGTGCGCGATCAGCGCGACCGTCGCGGCCGTCACCCTCTCCGCCGCCGGGCGCCTGGAGGGGAGCCCGGTCGGGGTGGTGTGGCTCGAGTGGTGGCTCGGGGATCTCGGCGCGGCGGCGGTGGTGGCGCCGGTGGCGTTCGTGGTGGCGAAGGGCGCGCCGTCCTGGCGCTCGCTCGCGCGGCGGGGCGAGGTGTGGGTGGCGATCGCGCTGGCGGTGCTGCTGTCCGGCGCGGTGTTCTCGGGCGGCCTCGGCGATCGCTGGCTGGAGCGGCTGGTCGCCTACGGCGCCTTCCCGCTGGTGATCTTCGCCGGCCTCCGGGCCGGGCCCCGCGGCGCCGTGCTCATCGCCGGGCTGATCGGCGTGCTCGCGGTCGGCGGCACCGCGGCCGACGAGGGCCCCTTCACCGACGTGGGCGACACCCACCGGGGGCTGCTGCTCCTGTGGGCCTACGTGACGAGCATCGGGCTGGCGGCGACCATCCTCGCGGCGGCGGTCGCCGAGCGGGACGCGGCCGAGCGGGAGCGAGTGAGCGCCCAGGCCCGCGCCGAGCGCGCCTCGCACCTCGAGACCCTCGGCGTCCTCGCCGGCGGCGTCGCGCACGACTTCAACAACCTGCTCACCGTCATCGAGGGCAACGCCGCGATGGTGCGGGAGACCGCCACCCTCGACCCCGAGAACGCGCGCTGCCTCCGCGACATCGACGTCGCCGCGGGCCGGGCGGCCACGCTCTGCCAGCAGCTCCTCGACTACGCGGGCGGCACCCGCCGGCGGCCCCGCGCCCTGGACCTGGGGGCGCTGGTGGAGGAGACGGTGCAGCTCGTCCGGGGATCGATCCCGCAGAAGATCGAGCTCGCGGTGGACATGGAGCCCGAGCTCCCGCCCGCCTTCGTGGACGAGTCGCAGGTGCAGCAGGTCGCGATGAACCTCCTGCTCAACGCGCGCGACGCGATCGGCGGGCGCGCCGGGCGGATCGGCGTGTCGCTCCGCCGGATCGACGTCGACGCCGACGACCTCCGCGGCTGCGTGTTCGGCGACGAGCGCGAGCCCGGCCGCTACTTCGCCCTCGAGGTGACGGACGACGGCCGCGGCATGGACGCCGACACCCGCGGCCGGGTCTTCGAGCCTTTCTTCAGCACCAAGGGGCTGGGCCGGGGGCTCGGCCTCGCCTCCACGCTCGGGATCGCCCGGGTCCATCGGGGCGCGCTGCGCGTCGAGAGCGAGCCGGAGCGGGGCACGACGTTCACGGTGCTCTTCCCCGAGCGGGACGCGCCCCCGGACGCCCTCCCCTCCGCCCGCCGCTCGGCGCCGCCTCCCGGCACCGTGCTCGTGGCCGACGATCAGCCCGCGGTCCTCGAGGTCGCGGCTCGCGCGCTGGAGTCGAGGGGCTGGCGGGTGCTGCGCGCGCGCGACGGCGCGGAGGCGATCGCGACGTACCGGGCGCACGCCGCCGAGATCGACGCCGTGATCCTGGACGTCGACATGCCCGAGGTCGACGGAGTGACCGCCTACCGAGAGCTCGCGCGGATCGCCCCGGACCTGCCCGTGCTGCTCGCCAGCGGGCTCGGCGCGCCCGCCGAGCTGCCCGATGCCCCTTGCCTCGTGAAGCCGTTCGACCCTCCGCGCCTCGTCGAGGCGCTGGAGCAGGCTCGTTCCTGAGGACTCATGGATTTCGATCAGAGAGACGTCAACACCGCGCTCATCCACCTCTACCGTGGCGAGCTGCAGCGCATGGTCACCTACCGGGTGCGCCTGGACACGACCACCAACTGGGCGATCGGCACCGCCGCGGCGCTGATCTCCTTCGCGCTCGGACACGACGGCGCGCCCCACTTCGTGCTCGTGCTCGGTGTCCTGATGGGGCTGGTGTTCGCCTGGATCGAGGCGCGCCGCTTCCAGGTCTTCGAGCTGATCCGCCTCCGGGTCCGTCTCCTCGAGCGCGGCTTCTACGGCGACCTGCTCGAGCTGCACCCGCCGGTCGAGTGGGAGGCGGAGCTCGGCGAGAGCCTGCGGCGGCCGAAGCCGCCGGTCTCGCTCCTGCAAGCGATGAGCGTGCGCATGCGCCGCAACTACCTCTGGGTCATCGGCCTCCTCTACTCGGCGTGGCTGCTCAAGCTGCACCTCATGGGGGGCTCGTTCTTCGAGGCGGCGACCATCGGCCCGCTGCCCGGCTCCTGGGTGGTGGCCGCGTCGATCATGCTGGTCTCCCCCTTCGTGGCCCTCGCCTTCGTCTACCGCGGCCGCGAGCGAGGTTAGCCGGCCACCCCCCTACACCCGGACTGCCAACTCCTCTATCCTGCACCCCGGCGAGGTGGTGATGGTGCGGGCGTGCGCGATGGCGCTGATGATGTCGCTCGCCTCCTGCGGAGGAGGGGAGGGCGGAATGGTGCGCCCTTCCGAGAGCGCGGTGCTCGACACCGAGAGCGCCAATCTCGTCCCGCTGCCCGACGGCCGGCTGATCGTCGAGCGCGACGCGAGGCTCTTGCTGCTCGATCCCCGTCGCCCCGAGCTCGAGCCGGTGGTCATCGGCCCGGCGGCGGAGCTCGGCGAGGTCCACGCAGCGCTGCCCAGCGACGGCGCCACCCTCGTGCTCGCGAGCGGCGGCACCTTCATCCTCCGGGGCGCCGCCTGGGTGCCCTCGCCGCTGGCCGACAGCCTCGACGGCGCCATCCGGGACGCGGTCCTGCTGCCCACCCGGACGGGACGGGGCGCGGGCGATCTCTGGATCGTGACCGACCGCTCGCTCTACCGGGTGATCGACGAGGACGCCGGGCCGCGCGCGATGCGGCTCTCGCTCGACGAGGACCTCTCGATGTCCGAGCTCGCCATCGCGCCGCGCCCCGAGGGCCCGGCGCTCTGGGTGCGGCTCCCGGATCGGGTGCTCGAGGTCTGGCGCGATCGGACCGGCGTGGTGCGCACCGCGTCCCTCGGGCTGCCCGCGCCTCCGACCGCGATCGGCGGCGACGCCGCGCTCAACGGCTGGCTCGTGCTCGACGGCCGGCTCCACCAGCTGAGCGGCGACCGCGCGCTCCGCGATCTGGGGATCGAGGTGGAGCGTTTGCTCGCCTCGCCGCTCTCGGACGTCGCCTGGTTCTGGAGCGCCGACGGCGACGCGCACCTCCACGCCGACGGACGCATCCACCGGGTGGAGGGCGTGACGCTCGACGGGGGCGAGGCCGTCGCGCTCGGCCCCGGGGGCGCGCTCTTCACCTCCGGGCCCGCCGGCGTGCGCCGCTTCTCGCCCCGCCGCGAGGTGGAGGTCGACGGCCCGGGTGACGCGTCGCTCCTGGTGACCGAGCGCGAGTTCGTGATCCTGGCCGAGGGCGCGCCCGCGGTGGAGGCGTTCATCGACGGGCAGCCGGTCGAGGTCCTCGCCGACCCGACGCGCGTCGCCGTCGACCCGTCCGAGCTGGGCGACGGGAGCTACGCGCTCGAGGTCCACGTCACCTACGACGACGGCACGCTGCCGATCGCGGTCCGCCGATCGTTCGAGGTCGTCACGAGCGCGACCTGGAGCGAAGACGTGGAGCCGCTGTACCAGGGCTACTGCGCCTCCTGCCACGGCCCGGAAGGGCCGGCGAACACGCGGCTCGACGCGTCTTCGCACTGGCAGGAGATCTACGATCTGATCCTGACGAACGTGGTCGAGGGCCGGATGCCCCTCGGTCGCCCGCCGCTCACCCAGCGCGAGGTCGCGCTGATCGAGGCGTGGCGGGTCGCGGGGTATCCGGAGTGAGGGAGGCTGGTCCCATGAAACGTTGGCTCACCGCGTCGCTGTCGCTCGCCGCCCTTCTGGGCGCGGGCCTCGGCGCCGCCCTCTGGCTCACGCCCGCGTCGGCGGAGTGCCTCGCCCCGGCGCTCTGTCGCCCGCAGCAGACCCGTCTCGACGACGACGGCTACCTGCGCGCGCTCAGCCTCGACCTGCGCGGCGTCGTGCCCTCGCCCGAGGAGCACGAGCGCATGCGCGCCGAGGGCGCCGAGGTCCTGGTCGACGAATGGCTCCAGACGGAGGCGTTCCAGGACCGCGTGGTCCGGCGGCACCGCGAGCTGCTCTGGCCGAACATCGACAACGTCACGCGCCTCTATCACTTCCGGCGAAACCTGAGCAACGCCAACGTCGACGGCTCCGGCAGCCCGCGCGTGTGGCACCAGTCGACCTCGTCGACCCGCCTCGCCTACCGCGGCGACACCACCCGCGGCTGTCGGAACGAGCCCGCCACCTTCGCCCCCGACGGCAGCATCGAGACCGACGCGGACGGACGCGAGGGCTACGTGACGGTGGAGCCCTACTGGGCGCCCGGCACCGAGATCCGCGTGTGCGCGCTCGACGCGCAGGAGCAGGCCGTCTCCCCGAGCGGCAACGACTGCTCGACCCGGGCGGCCATCGGCGACCCCGGCTGCGGCTGCGGCCCGAACCTCCGCTGGTGCGGCACCACCGCGGTGCGCAACACGGTGCTCGACTCGTTCGCCGAGGAGCTCGAGCGGCGCGTGGCCGCTCACGTCGCGGCCGACGAGCCCTACCACGCGCTGCTGACCTCGCGCCGCGCGTTCGTCAACGGCCCGCTCGCCTACTACTGGCGTCACCACAAGGACATCTACAACAACGTGCAGTTGGTCCCCGCGTCGCTCGACGTGGACAGCCTGCCGGTGACCGACATCGAGGGCGGCGCGGTCGCCTTCGCCGACGAGGCGGCCTGGCGGGAGATCGAGCTGCCGGAGGCCCACTCGGGGCTGCTGACCCACCCGGTCTTCCTCCTCCGCTTCCAGACCAACCGCGCGCGCGCCAACCGGTTCTACGACGCCTTCCTCTGCGAGCCGTTCCAGCCCCCGGAGGGCGGCATCCCGCTCGATGACGAGGTCGAGCAGGCCAACCCCGACGTGCAGCAGCGCCCGGGCTGCAATTATTGCCACGCCCTCCTCGAGCCGGCGGCGGCCCACTGGGGGCGCTGGACGCAGCAGGGCGGCGGCTTCCTCGACCCGGGCGTCTACCCCGAGTTCCGCGAGGAGTGCCGAGACTGCGGCGTGGGGCTCGAGCCGTGCAGCGATCTCTGTCGGTTCAACTACGTGACCCGCGCGCTCTCCCCCGAGGAGGAGCCCTACCTCGGTCGGCTGCGCGCGTTCGAGTTCCTGCGGGACGAGCACCGACCGAACGTCGAGAACGGGCCGGCGGCGCTGGTCCGCCAGGGCCTCGCCGACGGGCGCTTCACCGCCTGCTCGGTCCGTCGCACCGCCGAGTGGCTCCTCGGGCGCGAGCTCCGCGACGAGGAGCAGGACTGGGCGCGCGAGGTCACGGCGGAGTTCACCGACGGAGACTTCCGCTACCGCGAGCTGGTCCGGGTCATCGTGACCAGCGAGACCTACCGGAGGGCCCTCTGATGCGTACGCACTCCATCTGGTGGGCCCTGGCCTCGCTGCTCGTCGCGTCCTGCAGCGGCTCGGTGCCCATCGACCACGAGGGGCACGAGTTCGAGGACGGCGAGGAGGTCGACCTCGGCACCGATCCCTGGCGGGAGCGGCGACGCATGGACGTCGACCAGCTCGAGGCCTCGCTCCGCGCGGTCACGGGCGGCATCGGCTGGGAGCGCATGAACTCGGACGGCACCGTCCGCACCCGCTACTTCAGCGCCTACTCCGACACGCTCGGCGTGCCGGACTACATCAACTCGACCGCCGAGGACCTCAGCGTCTCGCTGCTCTTCCAGAAGTTCCTCGACGACGCCGCGCGCTCCGCCTGCCGACGGGTCGCCGATCGCGAGGCGGGCGACGGGCCGGAGTACGAGGGCGGCCCGCAGGGCACCTTCGCGCCGGTCGACCTGACCCGCGAGACCCCGCCGACCGACGCCGAGATCGACGCGGCGCTCTCGGACCTGCTCCTCCGCTTCCACGGGCGACGCGTCGAGGCCTCCAGCCCGGAGCTCGAGCCGTGGCGCCTGCTGAGCGCGCGCCTCACCGAGGCGGCGACCGAGGCCGAGCTCCCGGCGAAGCGCGCCTGGGAGGGCGTCTGCGTCGCGCTCGTCACCCACCCGGACTTCTACACCTACTGAGGCGATCATGAGCGATCATCACAACGAGCTGGGTCGTCGGAAGTTCATGCGGAACGTGCTGCTCGCGGGCGGCGCGGCCGGCCTCGGCGCGAGCGGCCTCGGCGCGCTCTCGCGGCTGGCGTCCGGGCAGGACGAGGAGGCGGACGAGCGCTTCTACGTCTTCGCCTACTTCAGCGGCGGCTGGGACGTGCTCCTCGGCCTCGATCCGAGGAACCCCGAACACTTCAAGGACGAGAATCTCGGCGCCACCCGCATCCAGCCCGGCTACTTGAACCAGTCCGAGGTGCGCTTCCAGGAGGCCCCGGCCTTCGCGCCGGGCACCGAGATCTTGCTCGGGTCGGCGGCGCGTCCGCTCGACGCGCTCGCCGATCGGCTCGCGGTCGTGCGCGGCATGAGCATGGACACCCTCACCCACGAGGTGGGCCGCCGCCGCTTCCTCACCGGCAAGCCACCTTCCGGCCTCCAGGCGCGCGGCTCGAGCGGCTCCTCCTGGCTGGCCGCGCAGTTCGGCGGGCGTCGGCTCATCCCGAACCTCTCGGTGCGCGTCGAGTCGTTCAACCCCGAGCTGCCGCCCGAGGCGAGCGCGCTCCGGGTGGGCAGCGCGTCCGACATGGTCGAGCTGCTGCGCCGGCAGGACCCGACGATGGAGGGGGCGCTGGACCTCGCCATCGCCGACCATCACTTCGAAGAGTCGAGCTGCGCGCGGAACCTCTCGTCGCCGATCCTCCGCACGAGCGAGTCGTCGCGGGTGCGCATGCGGACGGTCATGGAGGCGGACGTGCAGTCGCTCTTCGACTTCCGCACCGACGACATGGAGCCGATGCGCGACCGCTATGGCTTCGGCACCAACGAGCTGAGCAGCTCGGGGGCTCAGGCCGCGCTGGCCTACCAGGCGCTGACGAACGGCGTGGCGCGCGTGGTCACCATCGAGGCGGCGCGCGGGCTCGACGCCCACTTCGACGACTGGGAGGACGAGCACGGGCCGCGGCAGTACGAGGGCTTCGACGCCATCGCGCGCCTCGCGCTCCATCTGCAGGAGACGCCCTACCGCGACACCGGCGAGTCGATGCTCGACCGGACCGTGATCTGCGCTTTCAGCGAGTTCATGCGCACCCCGCTCCTCAACGCGCGCGGCGGCCGGGACCACTGGCTGACCAACAGCTGCGTCCTGCTCGGCGGCAACGTCGCGCCGGGCGTGATCGGCGCCTCGAGCGACATCGGCATGGCCCCGCAGCTCGTCGATCTCGCGACCGGCCGGGTCACCGAGGACGACGTCGCGGGACAGATCGTCTACCCGGAGCACATCTGGCGCACGCTGCTGGTCGACGCCGGGCTCGAGGAGGATCGCGCGGATCTCCGCGTGGGCCCCATCCCGGCCTTGCTGCGGACCTGAGCTGCCCGTAAGACGGGCCGCATGCGCATCGCGACCTGGAACATCAACGGAATGCGGGCCCGGATCGACTACGTGCAGCACTGGCTGCGCGCGGTCGATCCCGACGTCGTGGGCTTTCAGGAGCTCAAGATGGAGGACGAGAAGTTCCCGCACGACGCCTTCACCGAGCTCGGCTACCAGGTCGTGACCCACGGCCAGAAGAGCTGGAACGGGGTCGCCGTGCTCAGCAAGGGCGACGCCGAGGTGGTGCAGCGGGGCCTGCCCGGTCAGGAGTCGGTCGGGGCGCGTCTCCTGTCGGTGAAGACCGGGGGCATGACCTTCATCACCGTCTACTGCCCGAACGGCAAGACGATCGACCACGAGGACTTCCAGGGGAAGCTCGCCTGGTACGACGCGCTCTCCGACTACGTCGAGTCGCAGCACCGCCCGGACGAGCCGCTCGTGCTCACCGGGGACTTCAACATCGTGCCGGCGCCGATCGACTCCTGGAACGAGAAGAAGCTCGCCGGAAACATCTTCCACACCGACGAGGAGCGTCAGCGCATGGCGCGCCTGCTCGACTGGGGCTTCGTCGACGCGTGGCGGGAGACCAAGCCGGAGGAGCCCGGGCACAGCTGGTGGGACTACCGCGCCGGCGCCTTCCACAAGCGGCAGGGCCTGCGCATCGACCTGGTGCTCGTGACCGCGCCCCTCGCCGCCCGGGTCGAGGACGTCCACGTCGAGCGCGACTGGCGCAAGAAGGTCGAGGGGCTCACCCCGAGCGATCACGCGCCGGTCTGGGTCGATCTGGCGGACTGAAGCGCGGTACTGTCGCGCCCGGTGCAGCGCCTCCTCCTCGTCGCCGCCCTCGTCTCGGGCTGGCTCCTGCCGAGCTTCGCCTCCGCGCAGGCGCAGCACGTGCTCTTCGTCGAGCTCGAGGGGCGGGGCGCCGCCGTCGCGCAGCGGCTGATCGTCGAGGGGCTGCGCGAGCGCGGGCTCGAGGTCACCGAGACCGCCCCCCCGGACGACCTGGCCGCGGCGGCGCGCGAGGCGGGCGCGGGCGCCATCGTGACCGGGCGGGTGCGCTCCCGTCGCCGGCAGTATCAGGTGACCCTCCAGGTGCGCGACGCGACCGGGGGAGAGCAGGGCGGCGTGCGCATGCGCGTCCGGGGCGCGGGCGGCGTCTCGCGCCTCGTCGACCGCCTCGCCGGCGAGCTCGAGCTGGTGCCGACCGCGGCCTCCCCCTCGGCCGAGCCGCTGGCCGACCCGGGCAGCGACGAGGCGCGCGAGGCTCCGCCCCCGGTCTCGGAGGCGCCCCCGACCGAGTCCCCGCCTCCGGCCGCGCCGACCGACGCCGAGGCGTTCCCGGTGCAGGCGCTCTTCCAGGTCGGCGCGGGGCTGCGCAGCCGGAGCGTGGAGCTGCTCTCGCCCGACGGCGTGGACGCCGCCTACCGCGTCGAGCCGTACTTCGAGCTGACCGCGCGCGCGGAGGCGCGCTTCTTCGACGTCGCGTTCGTGCGCGCGTCGTTCGGCAGCTCGGTGGGCCTGACGAGCGAGCGCGAGGATCCGCGCCTCGGCCAGCTCGACACCTGGTTCGTGCGCTTCCGCGGGGACGCCGGCGCGAGCTGGTGGATCGAAGACCAGGTGGAGCTCGGCGCGGCGCTCGGGATCGGCTGGGACCGCTACGAGCTCGCGTTCAACGAGCTGCTGCCGACCGCCGAGTACCTCCACCTGCGGCCGGCGATCGTCAGCGGCTTCCGTCTGCTCGGCCGGCTGCTGGTGCTCGACGCGGAGCTCGGCGCGCGCTTCCCGTTCGGCGTGGGGCAGCTCGAGAGCGTCTACGGGCGCGACCACGACGTCTGGGGCGTCGACGGGCTGATGCGCCTCCATGGCCTCGTCGAGCCGGGCTTCACCTGGGCGGCCGAGGTCGGCTTCCGCCACTACGAGCTGACCTTCCGCCGCCCGGACGGAGCGGTCACCGGGCACGACGCCGGCTGGCACGCCACCGCCTGGGTGGGTTGGCAGATCTGATCCGCTGCGCCAGGGTTCTGCCATGGCCCTCGTACAGTCCAACGGCATGGCGGTCGGCACCCCGGCGCCCGCCTTCTCGCTCCCCGGCACCGACGGCGAGACCTGGTCGCTCGCCGACTTCGCCGACGCCAAGGCCCTGGTGGTCGTCTTCACCTGCAACCACTGCCCCTACGCGATCGCCTCGGAGGACCGCCTGATCGCGCTCCAGCGCGACTACGCGGACCGCGGCGTGCGCCTGGTCGCCATCAACCCCAACGACGCCGCGAGCCACCCCGGCGACTCCTTCGAGAAGATGGTCGAGCGGGCGGAGGCGAAGGGCTTCCCGTTCCCCTACCTCCGCGACGAGAGCCAGGAGGTCGCGCGCGCCTACGACGCCGCCTGCACCCCGGACGTCTTCGTCTTCGACGCCGATCGACGGCTCGTCTACAACGGCCGCATCGACGACAGCTGGAAGGACGCCTCGGCCGTGCAGCGCCAGGATCTCCGGCAGGTCCTCGACCGCACCCTCGAGGGTCAGCCGCACGGCCTCGCCGAGGTGGTCCCGTCGATGGGCTGCTCGATCAAGTGGAAGCGCTGAAGTCGCGGCGATCATGGCCAAGGTCCCGCCGCTCCGCATGCCGCTCGACGAGGTGAAGGCCGAGCTCGAGCGGATCCGCCACCCGGTGCGCGTGGCGATCCGACGCAGCAAGAACCCCTTCAACGTCGGCGCGATCATCCGCACCGCGCACTCCTTCCTGGTGAAGGAGATCCTGCTCATCGGCGACGACGACTGGTATCGCCGCGCCGCGATGGGCATGCAGCGCTACGAGAACGTCGTCGAGATCGAGAGCGAGGCGGCCTTCGTCGCCCGGGCGAAGGCCGAGGGCTGGCACCTCAGCGCGCTCGAGAAGGACCACGACGATCTCGTGGGTCTCTGGGACTCGAGCTTGCCCGAGGACACCGTGATCGTGATCGGCAACGAGGAGGAGGGCGTCGGCCCGGAGATCCTCGCGGCCGCCGACGAGGTCGTCGCGATCCCGATGTTCGGCATCAACCACAGCTACCCGATGACGGTGGCCGCGGGCATGGCCCTCTGCGAGTGGGCGCGGCGGCGCTATGCGGGCGACGGGCGGCTCATCGTCACCCCGAGCCGCGACGGCGGCGTCAGCGGAACGGACCCTTCTCGTCCTTGAGCCAGCGCCACGAGTCGAGGACCTTCACCCGCTGCTCGACCGGCTCCTCGAGGTACTGCTCGGTGTACCGGCAGTCCGCGCACGCGAAGAGCCGAAACGTCGGCCCGGACACGCCCGCGCCGAGGTACTGCGCGTACTTCGTGGTCGCGATCTTCTGACCCTCGCACTTGGGACACCGGCCGCTCCGCATGGCCCGAGAGTACGTCGTGACGAGGAAAGTGATCGAGTGCTTGCCAGGGCCCGCGTTCTGGCTACACTCCGCCGTCTCTGGTGGCCGTAGCTCAGTTGGTAGAGCACTGGATTGTGGCTCCGGGCGTCGCGGGTTCAAATCCCGTCGGTCACCCTCCCGGACGCTTTCTCAGGAAAGCATTTGACAGCTCAGCGAGATGCTGTAGAAAGCCCGCCGCCCGAGGGCGACAGCCCGAAGGCGGCGGTGCTCTCCTCGAGCGCCTGTAGCTCAGCTGGATAGAGCGTCGGACTTCGAATCCGCAGGTCGGGGGTTCGAATCCCTCCGGGCGCGCTCTGACAAGAGACGGGTCATTAGCTCAATTGGTAGAGCAGTGGACTCTTAATCCATTGGCTGAAGGTTCGAGTCCTTCATGACCCACGAACGAACGCCCCCGGAGCCTCAGGTTCCGGGGGCGTTCGTGTATTCGGGGCCCGCGCCGACGCCTCGTGCGATCCTCTCTTCGGATGGCTCTCCTCACTCCCGGCTCCCGGTGCGCGCTCTGCGGCGAGCTCCTCGGCGATCGTCCGGTCTTCGCCACCTCTGGCGTCTGGCTTCCGCCCAACCATCGTCTCTTCCGGTACTGCGACGCTGCGATGCACGGTGACTGCTACGAAGCGTGGCCCGACCGAGCCGAGCTCGCGCGGACACACTTCGAGGCACGCGCGGGCTCCCGGCGCTTCGGGGCTCCGGTCCTCGCGACCGATGACCTGATGGTGTTCCTCGGGCGTCTCGGCGATGCGCTCGAGGTTCGGATCTTCCTCACCGCCACCGCGTCAGGCATCTCGGTGCCATTGGCGGAGTGGGAGGCGTGGCTCGAGCACGGCGAGTTCGACGGCTCGACCACGCAGCACACCTTGCAGCACTTGGCGCTGGCCGGCGTCCGCGAGCTGCTCACGGCCCAGCTGCCGACCGCCGAAGCGGTGCGGGCGGCCGCCGACTGGGAGCCAGTGAGAGCAGAGGAGGCTCGCCGTGCGGCCGCGCGACGAGCCGAGGCGGCGCACCGTGCCGAGCGTCACGGGCGCCTGGCGGGCAAGACCGCTCGGACGGATGCGCTGCTCGAGGTGCTGAGCGCCCGCGGGCTCCCGTGCCCTCACTGCGGCCGGCGGTCCGACCATCGGTACTCCGCCGACGGGCGGCCCCACAATGAGTCGTACTTCGTCTGCCGCTCCTGCGGCCGCAGCTTCACGGCGGAGGATCTCGATCCTCCGGCTGGGTGAACGACCGCTCGGATGTCAGCGCCGCACACGGGGACGGTGCCGCTCGGTCCCTCTCGAGACGTCAGTCGAAGACTTCCGCGAGCCGAGTCGCGGTGAGCACCCGCTCGGCCCAGCGGTCCAGGTCCGCCTCGGACCCGTCGCGGACGCGTTGCACGGTCGCGGGGCTGGGCTCGCCGAACTTCAGGCGGAGCTGCTTCACGAGGATCTCCGCGCGTCCTTCCGCGCGTCCTTCCTCTCGCTTCTTGATGGCCAGCATCTCCTCGAGCTCCATGACTTCCTCCTGCGCTCGCGCGCTCAGGTGACTCCTGAACCGTGCCACCAGGTCCTCTCCGGAGCGGCTGATGTAGGAAAGATAGCTCAGCACGCTCGCCATCGCCTCGTGGCCGGTGTCCGCGTCGAGGAGCTCGTCCACCAGCCCGGCCAGCTCCGACGCGGTGTCCATGAAGCCGCGATCGAACGCGCTCCTGAGCGCCCAGAGGGCGAGCGTGCCGAACGCGGGCAAGCCCCGGGCGCGAAGCGCCGCGGCGTCGAGACGTGAGAGATCGTCGAGCAGGTAGCGTAATCGCGGGACGAGCTCGCCGAGCTCGAGGGTGTCGTCCAGCGCGACGGTCTCGCCCAGCTCGAGCGGAACCCGCCACGGTCGCGGGCCGTGGTAGACGACGAGGGGCACGACCAGCGGCAGCGCCAGGCGCCCCTCGACCGGCTGACTGTGTCGCTCCCAGAGCCGCGTCACGTACTCGAGGATCCGGAACGGCATGCGCGGATCCGGCGTGCTCTGGTGCTCGATCAGCACGTAGACCAGCGCCTCGCGGTCGCCGAGCTTCGCCGCGAAGACGAGATCGCTCGAGAGCCCTCTGAGCTCGGCGCCGACGGTCTCGCCGGGCAGGAGCCGGAGACTCTCCCAGCGGATGGAGCGCGCGAGCTCGGCTGGCAGGGCGGCCCGCAGCATCGCGCCGCCGCGCTCGAGCTCACCGAACACCCGCTTGAAGAGCGCGTCGTGCGGCGATGGGTGGAGTGGGTCTCCGGACATGTCCCGGCAGACTGCAAGCCTCGATCCGATACGGCGCTCATGTGATCTCGCGGGGTTGCGGCGGCGTATCGGCGGAGGTGGCGGGCGGAGGGGTGGCGGCCGCCGGCGCCGAGGGGGCACCGAGAGGATGCGTCAGCGGACGCGCGAGAGGCGGAAGACGACGGGGGCGCGCAGGGGGCCGTTGGCTTCGTCGTAGAGGCGGGCGGGGCCGCGGCGCTCGTGCTCGATCTCCGCGCCGAGGCGATCTCGGAGGGCGCCGCACGCGTGCATGTCGGCGGCGGTGGCGCAGGCGAGGCCTTCGTAGAGGTAGACGCAGCTCGCGTCGATCGAGGGCGGCGCGCTCGACGCGGTCAGGGGGACGACCTCGAAGCGCCTCCGGGGGCGGGGCGCGGCGTAGGCGCCGATCCGCGCGAAGCGGGAGGAGACGACCTCGGCGTCGGGGTCGTCGTCGACCACCTCGAGCACCGTGCAGCCCTCCGGCACCCGATCGCGGGCGGCGCGCACGAAGGCGTGCTCGTGCTGCTCGGCGTAGTCGACGTCCTCGATGAACGCGCGGTGGATCCACGGGGCCAGCGCCATCGACGCGGCGAGGCCGGCCGCGCCCCACCGGACCCGTCGGTCGTCCCAGGCGGCGTGCCGCACCGTCAGCGCGCCGAGCAAGAGGAATGGCACCAGCAGGTGCAGGTGGTAGCGGGGCTGCATGGTCTCCTGGACGACGACCGCGTGGAGGACGACGAAGAGCAGGAGCCAGAGCACGAGGAAGGCGACCAGCCGACGCTCGCCCGCGCGCCACGCCAGGGCGCCGCCGACGATCGCCGCGAGGATCAGCGCGGGCGGCGTGCGGGTGGGATCACTGAGCACGAGCAGCGAGGGGCGCGCGAGCACCTCGGCGGCTCGGAGGAGGACCTCGGGGCCGACGAGCGTCGAGGCGCGGGCGCCGCTCTGCTCGAGGAAGACGGCCGCGGCCGCGGCCGCGGCCCCGAGCGCCACCGCGAGGCCGACGGCGCGGCGCCTGCCCGTCGCTTCGTCGCCGTGCAGGCCCAGCAGCGCGCCGGCGTAGACGAGGGCGAAGGCGAGGTTGAGGGGCCGCAGCAGGTAGCCCGGGTAGAGGACGACGGGGAGCGCGAGCAGCGAGAGCACGCGCACGAGGCGGGATCGATCGCGCAAGAAAGCGTGCAATATGGCGAAGGCGAGCGAGGTCAGGGCGAGCGACGCGACGAAGCCGTCCTCGCACCGCGAGTAGCGGATGTGCTGCGGGGTGAGCGCGAGCGCCGCCGCGGCGGCGAGGCCGGCGCGGGGATCGCGGAGCAGATAGGTCGCGTGCGCGAACAGGATCAGCGGGGTCGCCGCGGCGTAGGCGAGGTTCGTCCACGCCGTCACGTCGGTCTCGAACCAGGTCCCGCCGGAGAGCGCCGCGAGCCACCCGCCCCGCGCCACCTCGAGGGTGTGGGGGTAGGTCCGCGTCCACGGCCAGGCGCCCAGGAAGGTCTCCGGCGCGTAGGCGAGCCGGAGACCGAGCCCGGCGGCGACGACCAGCGCCAGCGCGCCGATCATCCAGCGCGGCGCGTCGGCGAGGAGCCGCGCCGAGAGCAGGAGGCCGAGCCCGAGCACCAGCGCGAGCAATCCGAGCCCGTCGACGAAGCTGACCCAGGTCGACGTCCCCCAGCTGAAGAACGACCTCGCCTCCGCCGTGGTCCCCACGTCTCGCCAGAACGAGCCGTCGTCGTTGGCGCGCACCGCGTCGACCAGCGCTCGGGCGGCAGCTCGAGCCTCTTCGGGGGCCTCCACCACGAAGGCGAAGCTGGCCGAGCGCGGCGCGTCCTCCGGCGCGGCTTCGGGGTGGTGCAGCTCGACGGTCGCCGTGCGCTCGCCTCGGCCGAGGGTCGCGCGCACGACGCCGCGGTCGATCGCCACCCCGCGAAGCCGATAGCCGTCCCGCACCTCGTCGCCGAGCGCGTGGGGAGCGAAGAGCCCGACGACCTCGCCCTCCCGCCCGGGGCCGATCACGTGCACGGTCTGCGCCTCGGCGGTCAGCGCGGCGCAGCTCGACAGGGCGACGACCCACGCGAGCGCCAGGCTCCTCCTCATCGCCGCCATCCTCCCATCGCTCGTCAGGGCGCGTCGGGGAACCGGATCTCGAGGTCGGGGTAGCGTCGCGCCATCTCCTCGAGGGCGAGCCAGGTGTGGCAGCGGCGCACGTCGGGGTTCTGCTGGGTGGGGCACGAGCAGCCGAGCCAGACGTCGGCCTCGCGGGCCCGGGCCGCGAGCGCGTCGAACCGATCTCGCTCGGTCTCGAACCGCTCCGCGATCTGCGCGCGGTAGGCCTCCGCGAACGCGTCCCAGTCGATCCGTCCGGAGAGGTACGCCGCCACCTCCTCCGCGCCGGGACGCAGCACGTGCCGGGTGTGCTTGCGCGCGTCCTGCCGCTCTCCCTCCGGGAGCGCCGCGCGAGGGACGCCTCGCTTCATCTGATATCGGCCGAGCACGGGGGGCGACGATAGCGCGGGAATGCCATCCTGCGCCTCGCGTGTCCTGCTCGCCCATGCGCCCGACGTCCGCCGTCTGCCCCTCCCTGTGCTGCGCGCTCGCGCTCGCCGCGTGTGCCGGCGCGCCTCACGCCCAGCCCTCCCCCGCGCCGCTCGAGGCCGAGCTCGCCCGCGTCGCCGCCTCGATCGACGGGGAGGTCGCCATCGCGATCGTGGATCTGGCCACCGGCGCCGAGGTCCACGTGAACGGGGAGACGCCGATGCCGCAGCAGAGCACCTTCAAGCTCTGGCTCGCGGTCGCGGTGGCCGACGCGGTGGAGCGAGGCGAGGTCTCGTGGGACAGCGAGGTCCGGATCGAGCCGGAGCAGCTGACCTTCCCGTACCAGCCGATCGCCGACGAGGTGGGCGAGGGGAGGGCGTTCACCCTCGCCGAGCTCGTAGGCTGGATCCTGCTCGTGAGCGACAACCCCTCCGCCGACGCCATCCTCCGCGCGCTCGGAGGCACCGACGCGGTCGAGGCGGCGCTGCGTCGGCGGGGCATCGAGGGGGTGCGGATCACGACCGGCGAGGAGGGGCTGCACGCGATGGCCGACCGTCTCCGCGGCGAGACCGATTCGATGGGGGAGGCGGAGGCGCGCGCTCACCTGCGCGCCGCCCTCGCGCGCGATCCGAACGGCGCCACCGCGCTCGGCGCCGCCCGCGGGCTCGCGCGCCTGGCCCGCGGCGAGCTGCTCGACCCCGCGTCGACCGAGCGTCTCCTCCGCCACCTGACCGAGACCGAGACGGGGGCCGCGCGCCTCCGGGCCGGCCTGCCGGAGGGCTGGTCGGTCGCGCACAAGACCGGCACCGGCCCCGATCTCCGCGGCGTCGGCCTCGGCACGAACGACGTCGGCGTGATCCGCGCGCCCGACGGTCAGCGGTGGGCGGTGGCCGTCTTCATCGCCGGCACGACCGCCGCGCCCGCCGACCGCGAGGCGCGCATCGCCGACGTCGCCCGCGCCGTGGTCGCGAGTCATCGAGCGCGCTCGACCTCCGCTTCGATCCACCGCGCGAAGACCTCGACCTTGGGAGAGCGCTCGTCCGGCAAGACGAGGCGATAGGCGCCGCCCTCGAGGCGGACATCGGGGTGAAAGGAGACGAGCCACCCCCGCGCGACCGCGTCGCCCACCAGGACCTCGCTGACGAGCGCGAGTCCGCGCGCGGCCAGCGCCGCTTGCACGACGTGGTGCTCGTCCGCGAACGAGACGAGCGGCCCCGTCCCTCGGAGACCCGCGAGGTCGAGCCACGCGTCCCAGCTCGGCGTCTCTGGCGTCGCCTCCCGGAAGCGCGCCTCCAGCCGCGGCACCTCGGCGCCCGCCGCGGCGCGCTCGACGACCTCGGGCGTCCCGTACACCCCGATCTGCTCGGTCAGCAGCGCCGGGTCCCCCGAGCGCGCGCCATACCGGACCGCGAGATCGATCCGACCCTCGCGGGCGAGGCCGACGGGGCGCGTCGTCGCGTGGACGTCGACCTCGATGTCCGAGTGAGCCTCGCGAAAGCTCACCAGCCGCGGCGCGAGCCACAGGGCGCCGAAGGCCGGCGTGACGCTCACGGTGAGGACCCGGGCGTAGGCGTCCAGCGCCTCGGCGGCGTCGAGGAGGGTCGTGAGCGCCTCGTGGGCCGCCTCGAACAGCTCGCGGCCGGACCGGGTGAGCGCGACCCCGCGTGGCTCGCGCTCGAAGAGGGCGACGCCGAAGTGCTCCTCCAGCGCTCTCACCTGACGGGAGACGGCCGGCGCCGTCACGGACAGCTCCCGGGCCGCGGACTTGAAGGAGCGGTGGCGCGCGGCGGCCTCGAAGGTCCGTAGGGCCGTGAGGGAGGGCAGTCGAGAGAACATGAGGGAACCCGTGGATGAGGATTTGTGCCGTCGCCGCCTCCGGCGCGCGCTCCAGAGATCGCGCCGAGGAGGAGTCATGCAGAGAACACGGAAGATCCTACGCGTCGACGCGAGCGCGCGCGTCACTCACTCGCTCTCGAGAGGGCTGGGTGATCGGTTCCTGTCGGCCTGGCGCAGGGCGCGACCCCACGACGTGCTCACCGCGCGCGACGTGGGAGCGCAGCCGCCCGACGCGATCTCGAGCGACTGGGTGACGGCGGCCTTCACCCCGGTCTCCGAGCGCACGCCGAGGCAGCGCCGCCTCCTGGAGCCTTCGGATCGCATGATCGAAGAGCTGCGGGAGGCCGATCTCCTCGTCCTCTGCACGCCCATGTACAACTACGGCATGCCTTCCGCGTTGAAGGCGTGGGTCGACCAGATCGTCCGCATCGGCGAGACCTTCACCTTCGATCGCGCCCGGGGCGACTTTCCGCTGCGGCCGGTGCTCGGAGGAAAGACGCTCGCGATGTTCACCGCGGCCGGCGAGTTCGGCTTCGAGCCGGGCGGCGTGCGGGCCGGGATGAACCACCTCACGCCGCACCTCGAGACGCTGTCGGGGTATCTGGGGGCTGACGCGGTGCATCACGTCGGCATCGATATCAGGAGTTCGACGACGACCGGCACCGGCGGTCGGTGTCACGCGCCCACGCGGCGGCGCAGGCGCTGGGCGAGCGGCTCTCCGCGCGGCCCGACTGATGGCGTCGCGCGCTCGAGCCTGTCACGCTCGGCGCGAACGAAGGCTGCATGCGCGCGCGGATCAAGATCTGCTGTATCGCTTCGGTCGAGGAGGCGCGTCTCGCGGTGGCCGCGGGGGTCGACGCGCTCGGGCTCGTCGGCGCGATGCCGAGCGGGCCGGGCGTGATCGACGACAAGACGGCGGCGGAGATCGCCCGGGCGACGCCGCCTCCGGTCGCCACGTTCTTGCTGACCTCGCGCGAGGCGCCCGACGACGTGGTGGCGCACGTGCTCGACGTCGGGCCGACCGCCGTACAGCTCGTGCGGCACGTCGACGTCGCGGTGCACGAGGCCCTCGCGCGCCGCGCGCCCCACGTGAAGCGGGTGCAGGTGATCCACGTCGAGGGCCCCGCCTCCGAGGGGCTCGTCGAGCGCTACGCGCCGCACGCCGACGCCTTCCTGCTCGACAGCGGCTCGCCCGACGCCGACGTGCTCGGCGGCACCGGGAGGGCGCACGACTGGGAGGTGAGCGCGCGCATCGTGGCGGCGTCTCCCCGCCCGGTGTTCCTCGCTGGCGGCCTGCGCCCGGACAACGTCGCCGCGGCCCTCGCCCGCGTCCGCCCGTTCGGAGTGGACGTCTGCTCCGGCGTGCGCACCGACTTCGTCCTCGACCCTGTGAAGCTCGACGCGCTCGTCCGGGCGGTGCGGGCGAGCTGACGCGGGAACCCGGGTATTCTCGGGTCTCCATGACCCGACTCGTCCTCCTCCTGATCCTCGGCCTGGCCGGATGCGGCAGCGCCGAGGAGCCCGCCCCTCCGGCCACGCCCGAGCGCCCGCCGCCCGCCGAAGAGGTCGCCGCGCCGGTGGAGTCGCCCGCGCCGAGCGAGGCGACCGAGGCGCTCGCGGCGCCGGTGGATCTCCTCTCGGCGGTCGGCACCCAGGTGGCGACGTCCTCGGCCTACCGGGACCGGGAGAGTCAGGTCGCGCACCTCTTCGACGGCGACCTCGAGACCGCGTGGAACTCGCGGACCGGCGACCTGGTCGGGGCGTGGATCGAGGTGCGCGTGCCGGACGACGCGACCGTGACCGCGATCGCGCTCACCGCCGGCTTCACGAAGCAGACCGAGGACCGCGACCTGTTCACCGGCAACCACCGCGTCGCGCGGGTGCGGATCTCGAGGCAGGGCGAGGAGCTCACGACCCACGCGCTCGACACCGAGTCGCGCGCGCTGCAGTCGATCCCGGTGGAGGGGGGCGGCGGAGCATGGCGCGTCGAGGTGCTCGAGACGCGGCCGGGCGAGCGAGACGACTGGCGGGAGGTCTGCATCTCCGAGCTGCGCGTGATGGGGCGGGCTCCCGGCGCGGGCGAGGGGCGCTTCCCGGCCTACGCGGTCGGCGCCCTGCCGGCTCCCTCGGCGGAGGGTGCGCCGCCCGATGACTTCGCGGCCCAGCTGCGGGTGCGCACCCATCGGATCACCGACGCGTGGATCGCCTGGGAGCGCGACCAGATGAGCTCCCACTACAGCTTCGGCGATCCGGGCATGATGCCCGACGAGGTCTCGGAGTTCCGCCTGCGGCGCCGCGAGCTCCTCGGGCAGCTGCGCGATCTCGTCGCTCCCGTGGACGCCGCGATGGGCGACCGCGTGCGGCGCGCGATCGCGACCTCGGCCGACGCACGTCCGGACGGCTCGGTCTGGCCCGCCCACGCGCAGGACCTCGCGCTGCTGCACGACGCGATGACGGCGGCGGTGGCGCACCAGGGCGACGACGAGGCGCGGTGTCGGTGGGCGCAGGCGCACGCTCGCATCCGGCTGAACCGCGCGGCCAAGCTCGTCGCGGTGGAGCGAGAGCGCGACGACATGGACGGCTTCTACGACGAGGAGGCCGGCGACCTCGGCGCAGATCTCTCGGAGCTGGAGATGGACATGGCCTCCTGGGCGCGGAGCTTCTCCCGCGATCCGCGCACCCACGCGCGCGATCTGCTCGCGATGGAGGAGCCGGACGCGCAGGGCATCCACGACGACTGGGCGGCGATGCGGGCGCAGCTCGAGGCGGCGCAGCGCACGTGCGGGTGGAGCGGCTGATCACTCGACCGGGAGCCAGCGATCGCGGCCCGCGTCGTAGGCGTGCTCGACGGTGCGCTGCTGCACGTCGCAGTCGGTCTGGCCCCAGGGGGGCGAGAGATCGGGGCAGGCGCCGAGCCAGTCGATCTCGTCGAGCGCGAGGCCTCGGTCTTCGGTCCGGCGGAGCTGGGTGACGAGGTTCCGCTCGTCCTCGAAGCGGTGCTGGTGCGCGCGGGTCTCGAGCGTGATCTGGGGCGTGAGGTCGGCGCGGTAGATGACGCGCCGCGAGCCCTCTCGCTCGCGGACCAGGTCGTTCGGCGCGTAGCGGAGGTCGGACCAGGCGTAGCTCAGGACGATCTCCGGCGCGCCGTCGTCGTCCTCGTCGCCGGTGCTCAGGCCCTCGACCTCGAACGCGCAGGCCTCTCCGTCCCCGAGCAGATCCAGGCCGACCAGGTCGACCGGGCCCTCCCGCTCCTCGCCGCTCCGGTCTCGGCGGGGTGGCCCGATGTCGACGCGGGCGATCCCGCCGAACACGCAGGGCCCCCGGTCGCGCGCGAGCGAGCCCTCGCCCTCCGACAGGGTGCACTCCTCCCGCGGCGTGCCGCGGGTGACGCAGCGCTCGACGTAGGACGCGGTGAAGGTCGCGATCGTCGTCGTCGCCCGATCCTCGTGGCGGTGATGCAGCGTCGTGACGAGGGTGGGCCGCGCGCCCACGCGGCGCCGGATCGCGCTCCGGACCCGGCTCCGGCTCCGCTCGTCGAGCAGCACGCGCTCGCCGAGGGGGCCCTCGCGGAGCTCGGGGCGGCCGCGCTCCTCGCCCTCCGGGCTGGGATCGGCGGATCGCACGTCGGGCTCCTCGCGCGCCTCCGTCTCGAGCGCGAGCGGCGCCTCCGCCACGACGGGATCCGCCGCGGACGGGTCCTCCGTCACGCTCTCGGGCCCGCACCCGATGACGAGGGCCAGGATGCCCGCGCGCTGCCATCGACCCATGACGCGCCGAACTGTAGCGGCTAGCGGGCTCCCCGGCGATCGGCAGGTGTAGGATGGCGCCCATGAGCCACGTCGCGCTCCTCCGAGGCATCAACGTCGGCGGCAAGAACAAGCTGCCGATGGCCGCGCTGCGCGCGTGCTTCGAGGCGCTCGGGTGCGAGGACGTGCGCACCTACATCCAGAGCGGCAACGTCGTCTTCCGCGCGCCCTCGGCCCTGGGGCTCGCCGACGCGGTCACGGCGCGCCTCCGCGAGCGGCACGGCCTCGAGGTGCCCGTGATCCTGCGGAGCGCCGACGCGCTGGTGCAGGCCCGCGACGCGTGCCCGTTCCGGAGCGAGGCGCCGCGCTCGCGCCACGTGATGTTCCTCTCCGCCCGCCCGCCGGCCGCGAAGGTGGAGGCGCTCGACCCCGACCGATCGCCCGGCGACCGCTTCGCCGTCCTCGGCCGCGAGATCCACCTCTGCTGCCCGAACGGCGTCGGGCGCACGAAGCTCACCAACGCCTGGTTCGACCGTCAGCTCGGGGTCGTGAGCACCTCTCGCAACTGGCGCACCCTCGAGACGCTGATCGAGATGGCGCTGGGCTGAGACGCGAAGCGGCGGGTCGCCCTCGCGCCCGCCGCCTCGCTCGTGACTCCGACCGGCGTCAGAAGTCCATGTCGCCGCCGAAGTCCTCCATGCCGCCGCCGGCCTTGGACGAGCTCTTGGGCAGCTCCGCGACCAGGGCGTCGGTGGTGAGCAGCAGGCCCGCGACCGAGGCCGCGTTCTGCAGCGCGCTGCGCACGACCTTGGTCGGGTCGATCACGCCGCGCTGCACGAGGTCGCCGTACTCCTCGGCCGCCGCGTCGAATCCGAACGCGCCCTGGCCCTCGCGGACCTTGTCGAGCACGATCGAGCCCTCGAGGCCGGCGTTCTCCGCGATCATCCGGAGCGGCTCCTCCATCGCGCGGCGCACGATGCGGACGCCGACCTTCTCGTCGTCGGAGAGCGAGAGGGCGTCGAGCGCCGCCTGGGCGCGCACGAGGGCGACGCCGCCGCCGGGCACGATGCCCTCGAGGGCCGCGGCCCGCGTGGCGTGCAGCGCGTCGTCGACGCGGTCCTTCTTCTCCTTCATCTCGACCTCGGTCGCCGCGCCGACCTTCACCACCGCCACGCCGCCCGCGAGCTTGGCCAGGCGCTCCTGGAGCTTCTCGCGGTCGTAGTCGCTGGTGGTCTCCTCGATCTGGCGGCGGATCGTCTGGACGCGCCCCTCGATCACCTGCGCGTCGCCCGCGCCGTCGATGACGGTCGTGTGCTCCTTGGTGATCACCACGCGCTTGGCCCGGCCGAGCAGCTCGAGCGTGGCGCCCTCGAGCTCCATGCCCAGCTCCTCGCTGATCACCTGGCCGCCGGTGAGGGTGGCCATGTCCTGGAGCATCTCCTTGCGCCGGTCGCCGAAGCCGGGCGCCTTCACCGCCGCGCACTGGAAGGTGCCGCGCAGCCGGTTGAGCACCAGGGTCGCGAGCGCCTCGCCTTCGACGTCCTCGGCCACCACGAGCAGCGGCTTGCCGCTCTTCGCGACCGCCTCGAGCAGCGGCACGAGGTCCCGCATGTTCGAGATCTTCTTCTCGTGGAACAGGAGGTAGGGCTCGTCGAGCACCGCCTCCATGCGCTCCGAGTCGGTCACGAAGTAGGGCGAGAGGTAGCCGCGGTCGAACTGCATGCCCTCGACGACCTCGAGGGTCGTCTCCATGCCCTTGTTCTCCTCGACCGTGATCACGCCGTCCTTGCCGACCTTCTCCATCGCCTCGGCGAGCAGCCGGCCGATGGTCTCGTCGCCGTTGGCGCTGAGCGTGCCGACCTGCCGGATCTCCTCGGGCTTGTCGATCGAGCGGCTGATCTTCGTCAGCTCGGCGAGCGCCGCCTCCACGGCCGCGTCGACGCCGCGCTTGATGGCCATCCGGTCGTGACCGGCCGCGACCATGCGCGCGCCCTCACGGTAGATCGCCTGCGCGAGCACGGTGGCGCTGGTGGTGCCGTCGCCGGCGACGTCGTTCGTCTTGGACGCCACCTCGCGCACCATCTGCGCGCCCATGTTCTCGAACTTGTCGGCCAGCTCGATCTCCTTGGCGACGGTCACGCCGTCCTTGGTGATCTTGGGCGCGCCCCAGCTCTTCTCGATGACCACGTTCCGCCCCTTGGGGCCGAGGGTGACCTTCACCGCGTCGGCCAGGGCGTCGACACCGCGCAGGATCCGCTCCTGCGCCGAGCGGCCTCCCAGGATTGCTTTCGCTGCCATGACGTTCACTCCTATTCGACGACTCCGAGGACGTCGGTCTCTCGGAGGATGAGGTGTTCTTCGCCTTCGACGGTGATCTCGGTGCCGCTGTACTTGGCGAAGAGGACCTTGTCGCCCTTCTTCACCGCCAGCGGACGGATCTCGCCGTCGTCGAGCACCTTGCCGTTGCCGACCGCGACGACCTCGCCCTCCATGGGCTTCTCCTTCGCCGTGTCGGGGATCACGATCCCGCCCTTCGTCATGGTCTCCTCCGGGAGACGCTTGACGAGGAGGCGGTCCTGAAGCGGACGTACGCCCATCGCTACCTCCGTAGGTTCCTTCGGTCCGGGTCCCCCCGGATCCGGCGGATTCTTTCGTAATCACGCCGCGACGGCGGTCGAGAGGCGAGGGCGGAGTTTTCTCACTCTGTCTGGGAGCCGGGCGGGGAGAGGGCCGCCCGGACCGCGTCGAGGAGCTGCTTCGGGGTGAAGGGCTTGTGGAGGCAGCTGTAGCTGGCCGCCTGATGACCCTTCCGCAGGACGTCGTCGTCGGCGTATCCGCTGATGAACAGGACCGCGACGTCCGGCAGGCGCCGCAGCACCTCGTCGGCGAGGGCGCGACCGTTCATCTCCGGCATCACCACGTCGGTGAGCAGCAGATCCAGCCCGTCGATGCCCTGCTCGAGGAGGGCGAGCGCCTCGAGCGGCCCGCCCGCAGACCACACCGTGTGCCCCCCGCTCTCGAGCATCTCCCCGATGATGCCCCGCAGCGACACGTCGTCCTCGACCACCAGGATGGTGCCGGCGCGGCCGGGGGCAGGCGTGATCCGGAGGTGGTGAGGCTGGGTGACCTCGTCGTCCTCGAACTCCGGGAGGAGGACGTCGAAGCGGGTGCCCTCGCCGGGCGTCGAGTGGACGCGGATGGCGCCGCCGTACTGGTGCACGATGCCGTGGGCGGTGCTGAGGCCGAGCCCGCTCCCGCGCTCCTTGGTCGTGAAGAAGGGGTCGAAGATCCGGTCGGCGACCTCGGCGCGCATGCCGTGCCCGGTGTCGGCCACCGTCAGCAGGCCCCATGATCCGTCCGCGTCGTCGATCGCGCCGACCCGCAGGGTCAGCGTGCCGCCCTCCGGCATCGCGTCGCGCGCGTTGACCGCCAGGTTGAGCAGCACCTGCTGGAGCCCGGTCTCGCTCGCGTGCACCAGCGGCGAGTCCTCGACCACCGTCCGGAGCTGGATGTGCTCGCCGATCAGCCGGGTGAGCAGCTGGTCGCACTCCTTCACCACCGCGGCGAGGCTCACCGGCTGGGCGCGCGCGATCTGCGACCGGCTGAAGGCGAGCAGCTGCTTCGTCAGCTCGGCGGCCCGCTCCGACGCCTGGCGGATCACCTGCACGCTCTGCTCGTCGGGCATGCGCTCCTCGAGCATGCTGGAGCAGCCGAGGATGACGCCGAGCAGGTTGTTGAAGTCGTGCGCGATGCCGCCGGCCAGCCGACCGATGGCCTCCATCTTCTGCGACTGGCGCAGCTCCCGCTCGACCCGCTCGCGGCGCGCCATCTCTTCCCGGAGCGCCGCGTTGGCCTCCTGCAACTCCCGGGTGCGCGCCCGGACGCGGCCCTCGAGGTCCCGCTGCGCCTCCCTCAGCCTCTCCTCGACCGCCTTGCGCGCGAAGAGATCCGGGATCTGGAAGGGGCCCCGGGCGACGGTGGGGGGCTGGGCGTCGAAGTAGCGCCCCACGTGCGCCTCGATGCGCTCGGGCGGCGCCATCACGAAGCGGCAGTAGGCGTCTCCGCGAGCCCGGCAGCAGATCTCGGTGGCCACCAGGCGCAGCCCGAAGGACGCCTCGCACCAGCCCGAGGAGTAGCCGGCGTTCATGATGCAGACCGGGAACTCGCTCGCGAGCCCCTCCCGCGCCCACGCGTCGCTCTCGAAGCTGTAGGGGTGGTCGTACAGGAGGTAGAAGTCGTCGTCGGGGCTCGGCTGGCTCTCGGGGTCGATGTGCACCTTGGCCCAGCCGGTGAAGGCGAAGTGGACCGGGCCGGCGCTCAGCCGCTCGATCGGGTCCGCCTGCCCGGTGCGGGCCGCGAAGGCCTCCGCGTCGCTCCGGCCCACCCCGTGGGCGAGGTCGAAGAGGATGTTGCGCGACAGCTCGTCGGCCTCCCGCTCGCGGCCCTCGCCGTAGAGCTCCCGCACGATCTGGAAGAAGCGGACCGAGAGCGAGGCCGCGCGGAGCAGCACGTAGCGCTCGCCCGCGATCTCGATCGTGCCCTCCTCGGGGCGCTCCCGCTTCTGTCGGAAGTAGCCTTCGACGAGCGCCTCGGCTTCGGCGAAGAGGCCCTGGAGGGGCTCGGGGACGTCGACGGTCCTGGGCTTCACGGTGTCGAAAGCGACACTAGCCGTCCGGTCGGGCCGCGCCAGGTCCGCGTTTTGGGATCCTAGCCTCTCGCGAGCCGCTCGAGCTGGAGCAGGAGGGCCCGCCCACGCGCCCCCTGCGCCTCCAGGCGAGCCCGGATCGCCTCGACGTACGCGATCGCCGGAGCCCGATCCGGGAGCGCGCCGCGGCCCGCCAGGCGCTCCACCTCGGTCAGCACGTCGATGCCCATGACGAGCCCGCCGGTGGTGTGGAGCTCGAGCACCCGCTCCAGCCACCGCGGTCCGGAGAGCTTCGCGAGCTCGATCCCGTGGTCGATGGCGCGGCGGACCGCCGGGTCCTCCTTGCTCAGGCCCTGCTGGAGCGCGCCGGAGAGGGTGTCGAAGAGGAGCTCCGCCGTCACCTCGAGCTTGGCGAGGTCCCCGGCCGCGGAGGCGGCGTCGGCCTCTCGCAGGAAGGTCTCGTGCGGCATCGCCATGCCGGTGGAGCCCTCGAGCCCGCGTCGCGGCGCCGGCGCGGCCTCGAGGGTGCGCATGGTGCGCCGCCGCTCGGCCCGGAGGAGCTGCAGCCGGGTGCGGCCGAGGGTGATCTCGGCGCCCTGGGACAGATCCCGGGACTCGCCCTCGGCGAGGCGCACGTCGCCCACGATCACGCCGTTCCGGCTGTGTCGGTCGCGGATCGTCACCCGGTCGCCCCGGACCTCGATCTCGGCGTGCTGGCGCGAGACCAGGTGATCGGCGACGCGCACGTCACACCCGACCTCGCGACCGACGACGTTGCGCCCCTCGCTCAAGGGGTGGACGTCCTCACCTGCGCGCAGCACCCAGTGACTCATGGCGGGTGACCGGAAAGTTACCACCATCGCGTCCCGGGGTCGCGTCAGGCGGACGCGCCGCGTCAACCGGCGTTCACGGGCCCGGGCCGAGAACCCGGCGATGGCGCGTGAAGCCGGGGTGGCAGAGCTCTTGCTGTCGGCTTGGCCATGACCCGCATCGCCCCGCTCTTGGCCCTCGTCTTCGTCGCGGGCTGCGGCAGCATCGAGTACGGACCCTCCGAGCCCCGCGCCCGTCGCGTCCAGCCGGCGCCGGTCGCCGCGGACCCCGTTCGCGTGGACGGGGCGTTCGCCTGCGGGGGCCAGCAGCGGCTCCGGATCGACGATCAGGTGCTCGACGGCGGCGACGGCCCCGCGGTGCGCGCCAGCGGGCAGTGCGTGGTGGAGATCTCCGAGTCGGTGGTGCGCGGTCAGCCCGCGGTGGTCGTGCAGGACCAGGCCCGGGTGGTGCTCGTGGAGTGCAACATCCAGGGCGACATGATCACGCGCGGCCAGGCGCAGGTGCAGACCCGGGGCAGCCGCCACCGCGGTCAGCTCCTCCAGGCCGGCTACTGACGGCTACCAGGTCCGACCGGGGGGCGCGTCCAGGCGCCCCTCCAGGATCGCGCGGTGCAGCGGCGTCGCGCAGAAGCCCTCGCGCAGCCAGGGCTCGAGCGCCTCGGCGCGCCGCCTCAGCCGCTCCCGGGTGCGCTCGGCCGCCCGCTCCGCCGCCGCCTCCTTGCCGGTGCGCCGGAGCAGCAGCGCGATGATCCAGCGCGCCTCGATCGGAGAGCCGAAGGCGTCCTCGTAGGTCGTGTCGGAGCGGGAGAGCCGCGCGGCCGCCCGGGCGTCGGCGAGCGCGCCCCTCGGATCTCCCTGCGCGTCTCGCCACATGGCGCGCGCGGTCAGGAAGCGGCGCCGCTCCTCGTGCGCGGCCGCCTCGCTCGCGACCCGCTCGAGCTCCCTCAGCGCGTCCGCCGCGGCCTCCGGCTCGCCGCGCACGAGCCGCGCCCTCACCAGCCCCTGGAGCGCGTGGCTCCGGAGCTGGTGCAGGCCCATCTCGGCGTAGCCCGCGTCGCCGCTCGCGTAGGCCTCCACCGCCCGGTCGAGCCGGCCCTCGAGCATCTCGAGATCGCCGCGGTTGCTCCAGGCGAGCATGACCGCGGTGCGCGCCCCCTCCCGCCGCGCGTCGAGGACCCGCTGCTGCTCGGCCCGCGCCTCGGCCCGGCGACCCACGATGGTCAGCACGCCGCTCATGCTCGCCCGGCTCAGCAGCGCCGACGCCGACGCGCCGACCCGCTCCTTCAGCTCGATGGCCCGCTCCCACGCCGCGATCGCCTCGCCGACGCGCCCGAGGGCGTGCGCGCAGGTCGCCACGTTGTTGAGCGCCTTCGCCTCGCTCTCGGTGCCGCCGCTCTCGCGCGCGACCCGCACCGCGCGCTTGTAGCTTCGCAGGGCACGTTTACGGCGGCTGCCGACGAAGTGCGCGTTCCCGAGGGCGCGCAGCGCCTCCGAGCGCAGCACCGGGTCGCGGGCGCCGTTCGCCGCGGCGACCGCGCGCTCCGCGGCGTCGGTGGCGTCGGCGAGGTGACTGAGCCGGACGTGCACCAGGGCCGCGCCGAGCTCGGCCGCCGCCTCCACGTCGCGCCGCCGCAGCGCGCGGGCCAGCCGGGCCGCCTCGCGGTAGCGATCGAGCGCTCGGTCGAGGGTGCCGGCCGCGTGCTCGATCTCGCCGGCCGCCGCCGCCAGCTCACAGGCGAGCGCGTCGGCGCCGAGGGCGCTCGCGCGCTCGAGGGCGGCGTCGCACAGCTCGCGCGCCTCCGCGACGGCGCCGTCCCGGAGGGCCTGACGCGCGCCGCGCAGGGACACGGCGAGCCGGAGCGCCTCGTCGTCGCGCTCGTGGGCGCGGTCGGCCAGCTCCATCAGCGCCTGCCCGGCGAGCTCGTGCTGCCCGCAGCGGACCGCCAGGTCGTAGGCCGTGAGCAGCAGCTCGCCGCGGGCCTCGTCCTCGCCGCGCAATGCCAGCTCCCGCTCCAGGAGCGTCGTGGCCTGCTCCGGGCGGCCGGCGCGGATCGCGAGATCGCGCGCCTTCGCGAGGGTCCGGATCGCCCGCTCGGTGTCGCCGGCCTCGGCCAGCTCGAGCGCGGCGCGGGACAGCCCGCGGAAATCCCGGGCGCTCTGCCGGGCCAGCAGCGCCCCCGCGCGCCGTCGCGCCGCCCGGATGCGCCGCGCGGGCATCGCGGCGAGCACCGCGTCGGCGTAGCGATCGTGCATCGCGTGCGCGACCCGGCCGCGGGCGAGGGCCAGGCGCTCGACGATGCCGCGGCGCACCAGCTCGGACAGCGCGGGCGACGCGCGCTTGGCCTTCAGGCCGGCCACCCGGGACAGCTCCGCCGCGGTCGCGTCGCGTGCGAGCACCGCGCTCGCCAGCGCCAGGCTCTTCGCGTCGCGGGAGAGCCCCTCGATGCGGGCCGCGAGCACCTCGGTCAGGGGCGCGTCGACCACCTCGCCCACCCGCACGAAGCGCCCCGCCTCCCGGGCGACGAGCCCTCGCTCGAGCGCGAGCCGCAGCGACTCTTGCAGGAGCAGCGCGCCGATGGGCTCCGCGCCGAGGCGCCGGCCGAGGTCCGTGCCGTCGAGCAACGTCGGGTCGCCGAAGGTGCTCTCGATCAGCGCGCGGCTCGCGGGCGGCGCCAGCTCGGTGCAGGGCACCCGGTGCACGTCGAGGTCGGCGATCGCCTCGGCGTCCAGGCCCTCGGGGCGCGTGGCGAGCAGGAAGAGGCAGGCCGCGCCGCTCGCGCGGGCCGCCCCGAGCACGCTCGCCAGCTCCGACTGCTGCCGCGGGCTCGCCCAGTGCAGATCCTCGATCGCCAGCACGCCCGGCTTCCACGCGAAGCGGGCGGCGATCTGCGCGCCGAGGATCGAGAGGCGACGCGCCCGGGCGCGCTCGGGGTCGAGGGGCACGGCCAGGCGCTCGCGAGGGCGGCGCAGCTCGGGGAGCGCGCGCGCCAGCTCGAGCCGGGCCTCGTCGTCGAGCGCGGCGCGCTGCTCGGGGCCCAGGACCGCGCGGGCCAGGTGGGCCAGGAGGTTCGGCCCGCCCTCGGAGCGGGGCGTCTGCACGTGGATCCACGGCTGGCCTCGCAGCTGCACCCGCTGCCGCACCTCGCGCAGGAGCCGCGACTTGCCGGTGCCGGACTCGCCCTCGAGCAGGATGGGGCGCTGCCCCGCGCGCGCCGCCTCCGCCCGCCGCACCAGCTCCTCGAGCTCGGCGTCTCTCCCCACGAGCCGGGCCGAGAGCACGTGGCTCGCGAGGGTCTCGCTGGTGTCGAGCGGCGCGTCGATCTGGGCCGCCCGGCTCAGGTGCGCGATCACGTCGCCGGCGCTCGAGGGGCGGTCGTCCGGGGCCTTGGCGATCAGCCGCGCCACCAGCGCCTGCAGCGGGAGCGGGACGTGGCCGGGGAGCGGCGGCGGCTCCGCCTCGACCTGGGCCATCAGCACCTGCGTCGAGGTCCCGCGGAAGGGCAGGGCGCCGGTCAGCAGCTGGTAGAGGGTCATGCCGAGCGCGTAGAGGTCGCTGCGCCCGTCGGCCGCGCCGCCGGTGATCAGCTCCGGCGACATGTAGGGCGGGCTGCCCACCACCCGCGCGTCGGTGGAGGCGCCGAGCGCGCGCGAGACGCCGAAGTCCAGCAGGACCAGGTGATCGCGCTCGACGAGGATGTTCCCCGGCTTGACGTCGCCGTGCACGATGCCGCGCGCGTGCAGGTAGTCGAGCGCGCGGCAGAGCTGCGCGATCAGGGACACGCCCCGCGCGTCGAGCAGATCCACGCCGGCGTGGTGGAGCGGCACGCCCTTCACCAGCGCCTGGGTGAAGAACGCGTACTCGCCCTCCACGTAGGCGAAGTCGTGCACCGTCGCGAGGTTGGGGTGCGACAGCGAGGAGAGCAGGGCGAACTCGGCCTTGAGGGCCTCGAGCGCGTGCCGGCTCAGCGCGCGCAGCCGGTGCAGCTTCAGCGCGACCGGGCGGTCGCCCTCGCGCGCGTCGCGCACCCGGTAGACCTCGCCGTAGCCGCCGCGCCCGAGCAGCGCCTCCACGGCGTAGCGTCCCCCCACCAGGGCGCCGGCGGGCAGCTCGGGCCGGGACGGCGTCGTCGGGTCGACCGAGGTCTCCGAGTCGAGGAGGGTCACCGTCTGCGCGAGCGTGTGGTCGTCCGGCCCCACCCTCCGAATGTACCAAGGTCCCCCCGCCCGACCTCGCGATCCCCTTCAAACGTGCCACTCTCGGGCGAATGGGCACCCGCCTGACGCCTGCTTCGCTCTCGGTGCGGCTCGACGTCGAAGACGCCGCGCTCCGCGAGCGGCTGCGCGCCGCGTTCCGTCCGTGCGGCCTCGCGGTGGTCGAGGAGGGCCCCGCCGACATCCGGGTCTACGACGCGCGCGCGGGCGGCGAGGCGCGCGGCCTGGCCGGGGTGCAGGTCGCGGTGATCGATCGGCCGGAGACGGCCAAGGCGCAGCTCGCGACCGGGGCCCACGTGGTCGTCTTCGCCGACGAGCCGGTCGAGCGGCTCAGCGCGCACCTGGCGGTCAGCGTGGCGAGCGCCCTCGACCGGCGCGCGATCGATCCGTGGCTCGAGGTCGCGGTCGCCCACCTCGGCGAGTCGGTGGAGCTCGCCGACCACGAGGCGCGGCTGCGCTACGTCAACCCGGCGTTCGAGGCGCTCACCGGCTTCAGCCGGGACGAGGTGATCGGCAAGACCCCGGGGGAGCTGCTCCGCACGACCGATCACTCGCCGGCCTACTACGCGGCGATCGAGGAGACCGTTCGCCAGGGCAAGGCGTGGCGCGGGCCGCTGACGTCGCGGCGCAAGGACGGCAGCCGGATCCACCAGGAGGTGACCGTCTCTCCGGTGCGCGACGCGCGCGGCGTGCTCCGGGCGATGGTCGCGATCCGCCGCGAGGTGACCCGGGAGCGGCAGCTGGAGGCGCAGGTGCGCGCGTCCGAGCGCATGGCCTCGCTCGGCACGCTCGCCGCCGGGGTCGCGCACGAGATCAACAACCCGCTCGCCTACGTGCTCGCCAACGTGGAGCACGTGCTGGAGCTGATCGAGCAGGACGCGCCGTTCGATCTCGAGGAGCTCGCCGAGGCGCTCCGGGCGGCCCACGCCGGCGGGCAGCGGGTGCGCCGCATCGTCTCCGATCTGAGCTCGCTCGCCCGGCAGCGCGCCGACACGCTCCAGCGGGTCGCGCTCCGGAGCGTGCTGGACGCCGCGGTGAGCGTCGCCCGCGGCACCATCCGCAAGGTGGCGCGCTTCGAGCGGAGCTACGAGGGGCAGCCGGCGGTGTTCGTCGACGAGGGGCGCCTCGGTCAGGTGGTGCTCAACCTGCTCGTCAACGCCGCGCAGGCCATCCCGGCCGGTGACCCCGCGGAGCACTGCGTCAGCCTCCGCGCCGGCCAGCAGGGCGAGCAGGCCTGGTTCGAGGTGCGCGACAGCGGGGTCGGCATGACCGAGGACGTGCGCGCCCGCTGCTTCGATCCGTTCTACACCACCAAGCCGCCGGGCGAGGGCACCGGGCTCGGGCTCAGCATGGTGCATCAGATCGTGACGAGCTACGGCGGCCACATCGACGTGGAGAGCGCGCCCGCCGAGGGCACCACGGTGAGGGTGTGGCTCCCGGCGACCGAGGACGCCGACCAGGTCGACGATCCGCTCGCGGTCGAGCCCTCGCGCGAGGTCGCGCCCCTGCGCATCCTGGTGGTGGACGACGAGCCGAGCGTGTGCGCTGCGCTGCGCCGGATCCTTCGTCGCCACGAGGTGCAGGTCGCCTACGGCGGCCGCGAGGGGCTGCTCACCGCCACCGAGGGCGAGGTCGACGTGGTCATCTGCGACCTGATGATGCCCGACATGAGCGGCACCCAGCTGCGCGACGCCCTGCCGCCGGACTCCCCGCTGCGGGATCGCTGGATCTTCATCACCGGCGGCGTGCTCACCGATCGCGATCGCGAGTACATGAAGCGCTTCGCCGGCCCGGTGCTGCAGAAGCCGTTCAGCGCGCCCGAGGTCCGCGACGCGATCGCCCGCGTCGCCGGTTGATCACTGCTGGTCGAAGCGGAACGGGTAGCGCGCCGGGGTGGGGCGGCCGTTCGCCGCCGCCGGGAAGCGGGTGTCGCGCACGACGTTGCGCGCGCAGCGGCCGAGCCACTCGTCCCCGGTGCCGTTGTGCACGACGTTGGCGTCCTGCACGCGGCCGTCGGGGCCGACGGTCCAGCCGATGGTGACCACCCCACGCAGCCCGGGCACGCGGCGGAGGCGCCGCTCGTAGCAACGCGACTGCATGTACTCGAGGCGACCCTGGATGGCGCCCATCACCTGCGGGGTGCTCAGCCCAGGACCCGTCCGCTGGCGGGTGGGGGGCGGCTCGGGCCGCGCAGGCTCCGGCGTGGGCTCCGGCTCCGGCGTGGGCTCCGGCTCCGGGCGCTGGGCGACCGCGCTGCGGCCGCGTCGACGACCCCGGCGGCGGGCCGTGGCCTGCGCCTCTCGGCCGTCCTCGGCCTCGTCCTCCTCGCCCGCCTCGCCCTCGTCCTCGCCGGTCGGTGTGTCCGCGGCCGCCGCGGCCTGGGGCGGCGGATCCTCACCGGCCGGCGTCGGATCGGCCGCGGGCTCCGGCGTGGGCTCCGGTGTGGGCGTGGCGCTGACCCGAGACGGCGCGGGCGTCGACGGCACGGCCGCGTTCGCGACCCCCTCCGTGTCCTCGTCGCCGCCGAGCAAGAAGAACGCTCCGCCCACCGTGGCGCCTGCGCCCAGGAGGAACAGCACCGCGAGCCCCGCGATCAGCCCCACCTTGGAGCCGCCGCCGCCGGCTTCGGACTGCGTCATCGCGCTGTGCGTGGCCGCGGCGTGCACGGGCATCGGGGTCGGCGCGGGCCCGCCCGCGACCTGGCTCCCCATCCCGCTCGCGAAGCCATCGGGCAGCATCGCGGTCGGCTGGGTGGCGACCCGGGCCTCGCCGAGCGCGGTCTGCGGGATGCCGGGCTGCGACGGGACCGGCCCCGCGCCGGGCAGGGATCCGGCCATCGAGCCGGCCATCGACGCGCCGGGGCTCGAGCGACCGGCCCACGCGCCCCGGGCCGCCGCCTCGAGCGCGGCGAGCAGCTCCCGGGCCGTCTGGAAGCGGTCGTCCCGCTCCTGAGCCAGGCAGCGGTTCACCACGTCGGCCACCTGCGCGGGGACGTCGGGCGCCACCACGTGCAGGGGGCGCGGCTCCTCGGTGAACATCTTCGCGATCAGCTGGGTGATCGTCTCCGCCTCGTACGGCATGTGACCGCTGAGGCACTCGTAGAGCACGACCCCCATGGCGTAGACGTCGGTGCGCGGGTCGATGTCGGGCAGCCCCTTCGCCTGCTCCGGCGAGAGGTAGTAGGCGGTGCCGACGACCGCGCCGGTGGCGGTGAGCTTGTTGAGCTGGCCTTCGCTCGTGTCCTTCGCCACGCCGAAGTCGAGCACCTTCGGGACCCAGTCCCCGGAGCGCGAGCGGGCGAGGAAGATGTTGTCCGGCTTCAGGTCGCGGTGGACGATGCCCTCGTCGTGCACCTCGGCGAGCGCGCTGAGGGAGCCAGTCGCCATCTTGACGACCTCGTCCACCGACATCGGCCCGCGCTCGATGCGCTCGGCCAGGCTCTCGCCCTCGAGCATCTCCATCGCGATCCAGGGCTTGCCCTCGTGCTGCCCCGCGTCGAAGACCTGGCAGATGCTCGGGTGGCTGACCTTGGACGCCGCGATCGCCTCGCGGTGGAACCGCTCGACCGCGGCCGGCACCGAGGCGAAGCGCTCGTTCATGACCTTGAGCGCGACCCGCCGCTGGAGCACGTTGTTCGTCGCCACGTAGACGGCGCCCATGCCGCCCTCGCCGAGCAGACGTTCGATGCGGTACTTGCCCGCGAGGACTTGACCTTCGTTCAGTGCCATAGTCGAGTCTTCCGGCGCCCCGCTCCCACCCCGATGGCCCTCATGGTCACAGGGAGCAGCCCTCTCGGCAAGCCGCGGCGTCAGAACCCACGACCCCCCTGCGTCCTTCCCCTCGGTGTCCGACGAAGTGACCGACGATCCCCGCCACGCATTGCTTCACGCCCCCGACGCCGAGACCCGGCTGCGCGCGGCCGCGGCCTGGATCGCGGGGCACTCGCCCGCGGCGCCGCTCCTCGTCGTCGCGCCCACGCTCGAGGCCGGCTCGCGCCTGCTCCGGCGGGCGGCGGAGGGGCGGCCGGCGGCGTTCGGCTGGCAGCGCGTGACCCTGACCGAGCTCGCCGCCCGGCTCGGCGCGACCCGGCTCGCGGCCCAGGGGCTGGCCCAGGCGACCCCGCTGGTGCTCGAGGCGATGTGCGCCCGCATGGTCCACCTCGCGCGCGACGAGGGCGCGCTCGGGCGCTACGCGCGGGTCGCCGATCGGCCCGGGCTCCCGCGGGCGCTGGCCCGGACCTTCACCGAGCTCGGCCTGGCGGAGATCGACGAGGCGGCGCTGCCGGCGGACCTCGGCCGCCTCCACGCGCTCTTCCGCCGGGAGCTGTCCCGGGCCGGCATCGCCGACCGCGCCGACGTGCTGCGGGCCGCCGTCGCCCGGGCCGAGGACCCGGCCGGCCATCCCCTGCTCGACGCGCCGACCCTGCTCCTCGACGCGCCGCTCGCCCACGCGCTCGAGGCCCGGCTGGTCGCCGCGCTCGCGGCCCGCGGCGCGGTGCGGGCGATCTCCCCGAGCGGTGACGCGGCCGCGCTCCGGCGGCTCTCCCGCGCGCTCGGGTGCGAGCCCGCGCCGCTCGAGCGACCGGCCGGCGCCCGCGCGCTCGACCGGCTGCGCGACCAGCTCTTCGCCGACGTCGAGGCGGGCGGAGAGATGGACGAGACGGTCGAGCTCTTCAGCGCGCCCGGGGAGAGCCGCGAGTGCGTCGAGATCGCTCGCCGCGTGCTCGAGGCGGCGGACGCGGGGCTGCCCTTCGACCGGATGGCCGTGCTCACCCACGCGCCCGAGCGCTACCGCGCGCACCTCGTCGAGGCCCTGCGCCGCGCGCGCATCCCGGCGTGCTTCTCCCGCGGCACCGTCCGGCCCGACCCCACCGGCCGCGCGCTCCTCGCGCTGCTCGCCTGCCGCGAGGAGGGCCTGAGCGCCCGCGCCTTCTCCGAGTACCTCTCGCTCGGCGTGGTCCCGGACGCGGGCGACGACGGCGCGCCGCCCGAGGAGGCGGAGGCGGCCTGGCGTCCCCCCGAGGACGAGGCGATCCCCGTCCCCTTCGAGGAGCCGGACGAGCCCGAGGACGACGGCGGCTGGGACCCGGAGGCGCCGGTCGTGCGCGGCACCCTGCGCGCGCCGTGGCGCTGGGAGCGGCTGCTGGTGGACGCGGCGGTGATCGGGGGCGCGGCCCGCTGGCGCCGCCGGCTCGACGGCCTCGAGCGCACCCTCGCCGAGCGCGAGGCGCGCCTCGAGGATCCGGAGGCCCCGGCCGCCGCGTCGGTGCGCCGGCAGCGCCGCGATCTCGGCCACCTCCGGGACTTCGCCCTGCCCTTGCTCGAGGCGCTCGAGGCGCTGCCCGAGCAGGCGACCTGGGGCGAGTGGATCGGGCGCCTCGAGGCGCTCGCGGCCCGCGCGATCCGTCGGCCCGAGCGGGTGCACGCGGTGCTGCGGGAGCTCGCGCCGATGGCGCCGATCGGCCCGGTGGGGCTCACCGAGGTGCACCTCGTGCTCTCCCGGCGGCTCACCGAGATGGTCGAGCGGCCGGGCTCGGCCACCGCCGGCAAGCTCTACGTCGCCTCCACCGCCGAGGCGCGCGGGCTCGGCTTCGCCCGGGTGTTCGTCCCGGGGCTCGCCGAGAAGATCTTCCCGAAGAAGCTGTCGGAGGATCCCATCGCGCTCGACGCGGTGCGCGAGGCGCTCGGGCCGGAGCTGGCCACCGGCGAGGATCGCGTGCAGGCCGAGCGGCTGGCGCTGCGGCTCGCGATCGGCGCGGCCGAGGAGGCGGTGGTGCTCTCCTATCCGCGCCTCGACACCGAGCGCGGCCGGCCCCGGGTCCCCTCGTTCTACGCGCTCGAGGTCGTGCGCGCGGTCGAGGGCACCCTGCCGAGCTTCGAGCGGCTCGCGGCCCGGGCCGAGGACGCCGGCCGGGCGCGCATGGCCTGGCCCGCGCCCGAGGATCCGGCGCGCGCGATCGACGCGGCGGAGTACGACCTCGCGGTGCTGCACGAGCTCCTCGCCGAGGACGACCCGAAGGAGGTCGTCGGCGCGGCGAGCTACCTCGTGCAGGCCAACCCGCACCTCGGCCGAGCCCTGCGCGCGCGCTATGCGCGATGGGAAGGGAAGTGGTCGCGTTCGGACGGGCTCGTCAACGCGTCGGACGAGGCGCGCGCGGCGCTGGCCAAGCACCTGCCCTCCGCCCGCGCCTTCAGCGCCACCGCGCTCGAGCAGCTCGCCGCCTGCCCCTATCGCTTCTACCTCGACGCCGTGATGCGTCTCGAGCCGCGCGAGGAGCCGGAGGCGATCGAGTCGCTCGACCCGGCGACCCGGGGCCGCTTCATCCACGAGGTCCAGTTCCGTTGCCTCGGGCGGCTGCGCGACGGCGGCCTCCTCCCGGTGACCGAGGCGCGGCTCGAGCAGGCCCGCGCGGTGCTCGAGGACGTGATCGAGGAGGTCGAGGCCCGCTTCGTCGAGGAGCACGCGCCGGCCATCGAGCGGGTGTGGCGCGACGCGGTGACCGACCTGCGCAGCGACCTCGCGGAGTGGCTCGTGCGCGCGGCCGAGCGCCCGGACTGGGTCCCGGTCGGCTTCGAGCTCGGCTTCGGGCTGCCGAAGACCGAGGAGCGCGATCCCGCGAGCCGGGAGGCGCCGGTGGAGCTCGCCGAGGGGCTGCGCCTGCGGGGCGCGATCGATCTGGTGGAGGAGCGCGACGGCGTGCTCCGGGCGACCGACCACAAGACCGGCGCCGCCCGCGCGCTGCACGGCGTGATCGAGGGCGGCCGCACCCTCCAGCCGGTGCTCTACGCGCGGGCGCTCGAGGAGCTCTATCCGGGTCGCACGGTGGGGGGAGGGCGCCTCTACTGGTGCACGGCCAAGGGGCGCTTCGAGTCCCGCGGGGTGCCGCTCGACGAGCGGGCGCGGCGCGCGATCGGGGTGCTGGTCGAGACCCTGAGCCACGCCTTCGAGGAGGGCTTCTTCCCGGCGCTGCCGGAGGAGAAGGCCTGCGACCGCTGCGACTACCGCGCGGTGTGCGGGCCCAAGGAGGCGCACCGCACCGCGCGCAAGGTCCGGGCGCACCGGCACCTCGGGCCGCTGAAGAAGCTGAGGAAGCAGCCATGAGAGACGCGGAGGCGCGCCGACGCATCGCCGAGGATCTCGACGTCAGCCTCGTGGTGGAGGCGGCGGCCGGGACCGGCAAGACCACCGCGCTCATCGGGCGCATGATCGCGATCCTCCGCCGCGGGAGGGCGCGGCTCGAGGAGATCGTCGCCGTCACCTTCACCGAGAAGGCGTCGGGCGAGATGAAGCTGCGGCTCCGCGCCGAGCTCGAGCGGGCCCGCGCCGAGGCCGAGGACCCGGAGGAGCGCGCGCGCTTCGAGGCCGCGCTCGCCGAGCTCGAGGCGGCGCGCATCGGCACCATCCACGCGTTCTGCGCCGATCTGCTGCGCGAGCGCCCGGTCGAGGCCGGCGTCGATCCGGCGCTCGAGCTGCTCACCGACGACCAGGAGGCGGGGCTCATCGGCCGGGCCTTCTCGCGCTGGTTCGAGCGCACCCTCGCCGACCCGCCGGAGGGCGTGCGCCGGGTCCTCCGTCGACGCGGGGGGCCGCGCGCGCAGCTGCTCAAGGCGGCGCGCGATCTGGTGGGGCGCCGCGACCACCCGGCGGAGTGGCGCCGGGATCCCTGGGATCGCGACGCCGCCATCGACGCGTGCGTGGAGTCGATCCGCGGCGTCGCCGCCCTCGCCGAGCTCGCGAGCGCCCCGAACGACAAGCTCGCCCACAACCTCTCGCGGCTCGGCCGCTGGCTCGCCGAGCTCGACGCGCGCGAGGAGATCCGCGCCCGCGACCACGACGGCCTCGAGGCCGAGCTCTACGACCTCCGCACCGATCGCGAGATCTGGAGGCACCGCTGGTTCGGGCAGTGGTACGGCGAGGGGCTGCTGCGCCAGGACGTGCTCGCCCGCCGCGACGCGCTCGCCGAGGAGCTCGACCGCTTCCTCGAGCGCGCCGGGGCCGACCTCGCCCCGGTGCTCGCCCGCGACCTGCGCCCGGTGGTCGACGCCTACGAGCAGCTCAAGGCGCGGAGCGGCACCCTCGACTTCCTCGACCTGCTCATCCGCGCGCGCGACCTCATCCAGGCCGACGCCTCGGTGCGGGCCGAGCTGCGCGCCCGCTTCGCCTACTTCTTCGTCGACGAGTTCCAGGACACCGACCCGCTGCAGGCCGAGATCCTGCTGATGCTCGCCACCGACGGAGACGTGCCCGCGGACGGCATGCTGGCCGAGGGCGCGCCGCCGCCGGCCCCGGGCAAGCTCTTCGTCGTCGGCGACCCGAAGCAGTCGATCTACCGGTTCCGCCGCGCCGACGTCTCGCTCTACGAGCGCATCAAGGAGCGCCTGGTGGCGCAGGGCGTCGTGCACCTCGAGCTGAGCACCAGCTTCCGCGCCCGCCCGGACATCCAGCGCGCGATCAACGCCGCCTTCGCCCCGATCATGCAGGGCTCCGAGACCGGCGCGCAGGCCCGCTACGTGCCGCTCGGCGAGCACCGGCCGCCCCCCGACGGGCGCCCCTCGGTCGTGGCCCTCTCGGTGCCGCGGCCCTACGGGCGCTGGGGCAAGATCTACAAATACGCGGTGTCGGACAGCGCGGCCGACGCGACCGGCGCCTTCTGCGACTGGCTCCTGAACGAGAGCGGCTGGCGGGTGGACGATCCGATCACCGGCGAGCCGCGCGCGCTCGAGTCGCGGGACATCTGCCTCCTGTTCCGGAGCACGACGAGCTGGGGGCGCAGCCTCCTCGCGCCCTACGTGCAGGCGCTCGAGGCCCGCGGGCTGGCCCACGTGCTGGTCGGCGGGCGCGCCTTCCACGACCGCGAGGAGGTGCTCGCGCTCGCCGCCGCGCTCCGCGCGATCGAGCATCCGTCGGACGGGCTCAGCGTGTACGCGACCTTGCGCGGGCCGTTCTTCGGCATCAGCGACGAGGAGCTGCTCCTGCACCGGGAGACGCAGGGCCCGCTCAACCCGCTCGTGCACCCGGCGGAGGCCCTCTGGGGCGCCGAGCGCTCGCCGGTCGCCGACGCCCTCGAGACGCTGCGCGAGCTCCACTGGCAGCGCAACCGCCGCCCGATCGCCGACACCCTCGCGCGCTTCCTAGACGCGACCCGCGCCCACGCCGGGGTCGCCAACTGGCCGAACGGCGAGCAGGCCCTCGCCAACGTGCTGCGGGTGCTCGAGCTCGCCCGGAGCGCGGAGGCGCAGGGCACGGCGAGCTTCCGCGCCTTCACCGAGCAGCTCGAGGACAAGCTGGCCCGCGGCGAGGGCGTCGACGCCCCGGTGGTCGAGGAGCGCGCGGCGGGGGTGCGCCTGATGACGGTGCACAAGGCCAAGGGCCTCGAGTTCCCGGTGGTGATCCTCTGCGACCCGATCCACGGCGTGACCAACCGGCGGCCCTCGCGGTACGTGGACTCGGCGGCCAAGCTCTGGGCCGCGCCGCTCGCGGGCTGCGCCCCGGTGGAGCTGACCGAGCACGCCGAGCAGGTGCTCGAGGCGGACGCGGCCGAGGAGGTGCGGCTCACCTACGTCGCCGCGACCCGCGCGCGGGAGCTGCTGGTGGTGCCCTGCGTCGGCGACGAGGCGCAGCCCGGCTGGGTGGACCCCCTGCACCGCGCGCTGCATCCGGCGTTCGAGGCGCGGCGCGAGTCCGAGCCCGCCCCCGGCTGCCCCGACTTCGGCGAGGACAGCGTGCTCGACCGGGGCCCCGACCCGAAGAAGGGCACCGAGGCGTCGGTCCGGCCGGGCCTGCACCGCATCGGTGACCACGAGGTGGTGTGGTGGGACCCCGCGACCCTCGAGCTCGGCAGGGTCCCGCGCGGCGGCCTCCGCCGCACCGCGCTGCTGGCGCCGGACGACGGCGAGGGGCGCGGCGCGGCGCGGGTCGAGGCGCACCTGGCCTGGGTCGCGGCCCGCGACGCGACGCTCGAGCGCGGCGCCCGCGCCAGCTGGAGGGTCCGGCCGGTCACCGCGGTCGCCCACGAGGTCGAGGCGACGACCCACGCGCCGAAGCTGGTCGAGGTCGAGGGCGGGCGCGCGACCCGGCCCGGCGGCAAGCGCTTCGGCACGCTGGTGCACGCGGTGCTCGCCGAGTGCGCGCTCGACGCGGAGCCGCCCCAGGTGCTGGCGATGGCGCGGCATCAGGGCCGGCTGCTCGACGCGCCCCCCGACGAGATCGAGGCGGCGGCGGCGGTGGCCGGGGCCACCCTCGCGCACCCCATCCTGCGGGCCGCCGCCGAGGCCGAGACCCGCGGCGAGTGCCGCCGCGAGGCGCCGATCACGGTGCCGCTCGACGACGGCACCAGCGCCGAGGGCGTGGTCGACCTCGCCTACCGCGACGGAGGGCGCTGGGTCGTGGTCGACTTCAAGACCGACCGGGAGACCGGGGCCAAGGTGCACCACGCGGCGCAGCTCGAGGTCTACGCGAAGGCGGTGGCCGCCGCGACCGGCGACGAGGTCGAGACGATTCTCCTCTACGTCTGAATCGGCCCGTCTGGTAGTGTCTCGGCCCCATGGCGACGGAGCGCTGGCTGACCCTCCCGACGCGCGAAGGGATCCGGGACACGGACCTGATGATGCTCCTCCAGGAGCTGAACCAGGACTACGCGCGAGCCTGGGACTCGTGCGAGGAGCCCGCGTTCCTCATCGAGATGGCCGCGGCGGCGGGGCTGCCCGTCGACCTCGTGCTCCAGGCGGCGGCCAAGTGCTGCAGCGACGCGTGGCAGCACTGGAGCGGCGGCGCGACCGACGCGCGCCCGATGCAGATCGTCAACGCGGTGGTGAAGTGGAGCCAGCGCGCCTCCGGGTTCGAGGAGATCTGGGCCACCTGGGAGCTCGCCGAGCAGGTGCGCCGCGAGGTCCGCGCCTGGCACCAGTCGCAGCAAGGCGCCGTGCTCGCCAACGCCATCCAGCAGGGGGTCGACGCGTGCCACGCGCTCGCGACCAGCGCCCGCAACCTCGCCGAGCCCGAAGAGGGGCACGACCAGCACGACCTCGAGCGCTACCGCAAGAAGAACCAGGACCCGGCGAACCGGGCGCTCCTGCACGACGCGGCCGCCGCGGTGAAGCTGGCCACCGCCGCCGGGAGCTGGTGGCACTCCCACAGCGAGCCGTCGGCCACCCAGGAGGCGCACGACGGATACGCGCGCCAGGTCCTCGGCTTCGTCGTCCGCAACGCCCTCGACGCCGACCACGTGGTGCAGGGCTTGCGCGACCGACTCCGGTGAGTAGAGGGCCGGCATGAAGCGAGCCGCGACGCTGGCGCTCCTGATCCTCGGCGGCTGCACGTACCCGCAGGCGCCGGCCGCGGTGGTGCACACCGTGGAGCGCGCCGACCACGCGCGCGCGTGCCGGGAGGCGTCGGTCGCGGTCCAGGTTCTCGGCTCGGGGGGCCCGGTCGCCGACTCGGACGGCCGCGCGAGCACCGGCTACGCGGTCTGGGTCGACGGCCGCGTCCGGGCCCTCGTCGACCTCGGCCCGGGCACGATGCGGGCCTACGGGGCGAGCGGCGCGGACCCGGCGGACCTCGACGTGGTGCTCCTGAGCCACCTGCACGTCGACCACTCCGGGGACCTCGCCGCGTTCCTCAAGTCGTCGAGCTTCGGCGCGCGGGAGCGCGAGCTGCGCATCTTCGGGCCGACCGGCGAGGGCGCCTTCCCCGACACGACCGAGCACGTCCGGCACCTCCTCTCGCCGGGCGGCTACATGTACCTCGACGGCTACCTGGCCGAGGGGCAGCCGTTCGTGATCCGCCCCCGCGACGTGTCGATCGAGAGCGCGCCCCTCGACGTCTTCGAGAGCGAGCACCTCACCGTGCGCGCGGTCGGCGTGCCCCACGGCCCGGTGCCCGCGCTCGGCTTCCTGGTCCGGGTGGGCGACGCGAGCGTGGCCTTCACCGGGGACCAGCGCCTCGACGCGCCGAGCTTCCTCGCGCTCGCCGAGGAGGCCGACCTGCTGGTCGCGCACATGGCGATCCCCGAGGGCGCGGACGGGACCGCGGCCGAGCTGCACGCGCCGCCCAGCCGGATCGGCGAGGTCGCGGCCGAGGCCCGGGTCGGCCGGGTCGTGCTCTCCCACCTCATGCGCCGCGCGCTCGCCGAGCTCGACGGCGGCCTCGGCGAGATCCGCGCCCGCTACGCCGGCCCGGTCCAGGTGGCCGAGGACGGCGTGTGTGTGGTCGTGCGCCCGCGTTGACGCGTATCCTCGAGGCATGGCCGAGCTCGAGCACCGCCTCGACGTCGACGCGCCCTTCGAGGACGTGCTGGACCTCGTCGGCGACTTCAGCATCCTCAACGACTTCCACCCGATGGTCGCCACCTGCGACGTCGAGGGCGAGGGCGTCGGCGCGACCCGCACGCTCACCCTCAGCGACGGCTCCGAGGCGGTCGAGCGCCTCACCGCCCTCCACGACGACGGCTACGCCTACGAGCACGTCGCCGGTCAGGACCCCCTGCGGATCTACCGCGGCCGCGTCCAGGTGCTCCGCCGCGGCGAGGGCTGCACGGTGATCTGGTCCGCGGAGGTCGAGGCCGAGCGCGACGAGGATCGCATCGTCCGCCGCCTCCTCGGGCTCATCGAGGCCGGGGCCGAGTCCGCCAAGCGCTTCCTCGAAGGCTGACCCGGCCGGCGCGCGAGCTGGCCCGGACGACGAACGGGGGTAGGCTCGGCCCGTGGGCGCGTGGTTGAACAGCCTCCACGTTCGTGGCGGGGCCGCGAGCGTGATCCTCGACGTCCTGGAGGCGGCGGCGGAGGAGCCCGGCGAGCTGGTCGCCCGCGAAGGGGACGGCTGGGCGAGCGTCTACGCCGACCCGGCGGTGTCGCTCTCCGGTGGAGAGGTCTCGCGGGCGCTGCCCGACGCGCCGGTGCTCTCGGTGGCCGTCTACGACTCGGACGCGGCCCGGCTCCAGGTGTGGCTCGCCGGCGAGCGAGTCGCCACGCTGGCCAGCCCTGCGGAGACCTTCGGCGTCGACGCGGCGCTCGACGTCGACCCGCTCGGACCGTTCCTCGTCGACGGATCGCTCGACGCGCTCCGGGCGATCTGGGACGACGATCCCGTCTTCGCCGAGGACCTGATCGCGCGCACCGCGCCCCTGCTCGGGCTCGCGTCGAGCGCCGCCATCGCCAGCGCGGTGGACTTCGACGACGGCGTGATCCGCCGCGACGTCGGCCGGCCCCCCGAGCCCCGCGCGCCTTCGGGCCGCACCCGCCTGATCCGGGGCGGGGGCCCGCTCGACTCGGCCGACGGCGTGCCCGGCGAGCCCTACAGCTTCTTCTACACGCCCGAGAACCCGGGGGCGCCGGGGCGCGGGCTGCGCGTGGAGGTCGGCGGAGACGCGGTCGAGGGCGGGCGCGTCGAGGTGGGCGCGATCCGGATCGGAGACGGGCGCGGACCCGGGAGCCCGGTCGAGCTCCACCGGGGCGAGCGGCGCGTGGTCGGCGAGGCGCCCGCGCTGACCGTCGAGCGGCCCGCGGTGTGGGTCGAGGGGACCTACCGTCGGTCCGGGCGCGGGTCGCTCTCGGTCACCCTGACCCCGATGGACGGGGAGGGCCGCCTCTCGTATCGGCAGTCGGTCCACGTCCTGCGAGACGGTCGCCGGCCCCTCCGCGCGGCGGACGGCTTCGAGGGCCTGCGCGCGCTCTGGGCCGAGCCCACGCACCTGAGCGCCTACGTGGCGCTCCCCGGCGCCGCTCGCGCCGCCGCGGTCCGCCTGGCGTCCGCGCTCGTCGCCATCCTCGGCCACCCCGGGGGAGCGCGGCTCCGCCGCTCCGCCCATGTCCCGCTGAAGCGGCCGCGCGACGGCTTCGTCGCCTGCGAGAAGCTCACGGCCGCCTACCTCGCGAAGCAGCTGCAGGGCGCGAGCCACCTGAGCGTGGCGCTCGAGGACGAGCGCCACGCCGTGATCGACGCGGTCGGGATCCACGTGCCCGGCGCCGAGCTCGCGGAGCAGGACGAGGCCCTGCACGTCACCTTCACGGCGGCCCTCGGGCCGCGCTCGCTGGCCGAGCGACGGCGACTGGGCTCCGCGCTCGAGGCGGCGCTGGACGCGCTCGCCCGCGCCACCGCCCTCCATCAGGCGTTCGTCGCGCGCTCCTCCCGGGCCTGGATTGCCGCGGGCGAGCTGCCTTACGAGACGGCGTGTGGTGTCCGCGGGCAGTGCACCGAGCGCTCGGCCTGGGTCGAGCGGTGGTTGCGCGTCGTGAGCCCGACCGTGTGGCTCGGCCCGGCGCTGGCGTCGCGCGTCGATCGCGATGCCCTCGCCGCGGTGGCGGAGGTCGAGACCCTCGGGGCCGGCGTGCTCCGCCTCCGCGCGGCCGAGGAGGAGCTCGATCGCCTCGAAGCCGCGCTCGCCGCGATCCTCCCCGGCGAGGCCGACTGGGAGGCCGGCGTCGCCCATCTCTACGGCCGGGGAGCGTGAGCCGAAGAATGGCTCGGTGACCGCAATTAATTTCACGCAAAGACGCAAAGACGTGGGTGCGACCAGGCACTGCTGGTCCGAGGGGAAGGAGTGATGCGGTAGCGACCGAAACTTGGAAGAGGTGTCTTGTGGGTGCGAATCCCACCCGGTCAAAGCCGAGCCCGGCAGGCCGGTAGCCAGCC
>Ga0310345_10000199_pt1 | contig 113298 bp, 83 predicted proteins | sample HC15DNA20500_MG_FD_204667 | JGI IMG/M metagenome (GOLD analysis project Ga0310345, IMG submission 204667) | Marine microbial communities from station ALOHA, North Pacific Subtropical Gyre - HC15-DNA-20-500_MG | ecosystem: Environmental > Aquatic > Marine > Oceanic | place: Pacific Ocean: North... | reverse complement strand
ATGCTCCATCACCATCCGAATGGCTCGCTCACGCACCTCTGGCGAGTAAGGATGTCTCTGCTTCCTGTCTGTCATAAAACCACTCTCTCAATGAAAATGGCCTCCGGCAAACCCGGCGCGGTTCAAACTGCGCCTTGTTGGCGATGCGGACATGGAAGGAACGCACGCGTCCACCGCGCTCAACGAGGGAGACGACAGGGCGCTTCTGGTTGCCGCCTGACTTGAGGAAAGGACGGCCTTCCTTGATGCGGCGCGGGGAGACGTAAGGCACGTCACGTTTGCCGATATAGGTCTCGTCGGCTTCGACAATCTTGCCTTCGCCACCGAGAGGGCCAGACGTGGAGTTATCTTCTTTCATGGCTTCGCGGATGCGGTGAAACATGAACCAAGCTGTCTTGTAGGTGACGCCAAGCATGCGGTGCAGTTGATGGGCAGACATGCCCTTCTTTGAGGACGCCAGAAGGTAGGTAGCGGCCAGCCACTTGTTCAGCGGCACCTTAGAGCGTTCGAACACGGTTTTAACGGTGACGGTGAACTGCTTGCGGCAGCCGTTGCATTGATAGAGGCCCTTGCGCTCCTTGCCCTCTGGATGGGCTTTGGATGGACGCGCACGGGCACCTTTAATCGGAGTGACGTTATCTTCGCCTACGCATCCGCAATGCGGGCACACGGCGCCGTCCGGCCAGCGCTGCGCTTCAAGGTGTTCGCGCGCTGCGTCTTCGTCGGTGAAGATTGGATCTGTAAGCGAAATAGACATTGCGTTTCTCCGTTGAGCTTTTATCGCCCAAAACGGATTGCTTTGTAAAGTATATAATTAGGATATTATTCCTAGTATGGGAAATCAATCTCCTGCGAGATCAGGCTGCTGCGGCCCTTCCCGTCAGGGGATTCAGGCAGAAGAGTGGGCGTGACGCACGCGGCTTCTTGCGGCGGATAATGTCGTGGCACAGCATCAGGCTGGGGCTGGACTCAGCCGGGTCGGCGCGCAGCGGCAGACGCAGCCAGGCATGGTAACTGTCGGCAAGCTCGGCGATGCCCTTCTGCGGTCCTGTGGACTGGGCGCCGAGATCAAGGCCCGTGCGCCAGAGCGCGGCCAGGCTGGCTGGCAGCTCATCAATATTTCGGCCGCGCATGTCGGCGCCGATGAGATGCCGCAGCTGGGTGCCGACAAGGCGGAATGTGGCCTGCTCACCGGAGCTATCAAGTTCGAGGATGGACAGGCTGCCCAGATGCGCGCGGAGCGCACCCGGATCGATATCGCTGCGTGTGGGGGCCGCCTGCATCCCCCTGATCTGTAACCAGTAATCGACAATCTCATTCTGAGCGTCGATCAGGCGAACAACATCTGCTTGACTCTTCATCGTCAGCCACCCTGTGCGATTCGTTAGAATCAGGTGTGTCGCAATTCGATTCGCGCGGCAAGAGTCAATCAAATAAAAATTAACCAAGATTGCCGAAATATTTCATTTCGGCAACGTAATGGTTTGGCGTTTTCAGTATTCGGGGCGCCGGCCTAGAAAAGCGCCCTATTTCTTGCCGGTACCGAGGCCCATCTTCTTGGCAAGTTGAGACCGCTTGCGCGCATAACTCGGCGCGACCATCGGATAGTCAAAGGGCAGGCCCCACTTTTCGCGGTATTCGTCCGGCGTCATGTCATATTTGGCGCGCAGGTGACGTTTGAGCGACTTGAACTTCTTTCCGTCCTCCAGACAGATCAGATAGTCGTCAGTGACCGATTTCTTGACCGGAATAGCCGGCTTTGCCTCGGGCGCCTGCTTTTCCTCGGCACTCAACCCGTTCAGGGCCGCATGCACGTTGCGGATCAGACCCGCAAGGTCGCTGCTCTGAACCGGATTGTTGCTGACATAGGCTGCCACGATTTCTGTCGTGAGTTCCAGGGTGTCAGTTGCCGCGATATTCTTCTCGGTGCCGGTTTCCACGCGTATCTCCTATATTTCTCAACCAATTCAAATTCATCTAGATGAGTTGAGTTCCCAGTACACGCAAATATGTGCACAGGGAATAACTATAGGACACACCCTTTCCGAGACGTAATCGAGGTTAAACGAGCTGCTATTCTTCATCTTTGAAGGCTGTGACACCTAGCGAATGAAGAAAGCCACAAGAAGCGCGAGCCCGAGAAGAACCACTGTCCACACGGCCATGCTGTTATAGAGCCCACCGGAGGCAAGCGTCCCGCGCGGACTGAACGCTGCCTCAAGGCGCGAGAACGTCCTTGAGCCCATACCGCCAACCACGCCGGCCAGGGCCGGGCCGACCTTGCTCCAGACCTTGCCGGCCCAGACAGCAAAGCCGTAGCCCACCTTGCGGTAGAGGATGTCGGTATCGAGGATGATACCGCGCTTCTCCGGCGGGTATGCGCCAAGACGCTGCAGCAGGGCGAAGGCGAAGACGGCCAGCATCAGAAGCTGCATCTGCGTGAGGATATGGTCGCCCGTATAAGGCTCGTAGCGCATCGTATATGGATCGCTGGCGAAAGGCAGGATCGAATAGAGCCAGTTGAAGCCAAAGCCGGGGAAGAAGGCTGGCAGACCGACAGCGACACAGATAAAGGCAGCAAGGCCCATCGCGACCAGCATGTTGAACGGCGCTTCCTTGGGACGCTTGCCGCTGTCATGGCTGAAAAAGGCAAAATACGGGATCTTGATGCCCGAATGCTCCAGCACACCGGCCGACGCAAAGAGCAGCATCAGCCACGGGATGAGGAAGCCTGCACCGGCGACGGCGCTCATCGTCAGCGATTTGGAGACAAAGCCGGAGAAGAGCGGGAAAGCCGAAATCGAGGCTGCGCCGATCAGACAGAAAACAGTCGTCCACGGCATGGTGCGGAACAGGCCGCCAAGCTCTGTCGCCTTGGCTGTCCCGGTACGATAGAGGACCGCGCCCATGCTCATGAAGAGAAGCGACTTGTACATGATGTGGCAGAAAGCGTGCGCGGCGGCGCCATTGAGCGCGAGCGGCGTACCGATACCGATGGCACAGACCATGAAGCCGAGCTGGTTGTTCAGCGAGAAGGACAATACCTTGCGCAGGTCATTCTCCACCACCGCGAAGAAGACCGGATAGACGGTCATGATGGCGCCGATCCAGACAAGGCTGGTCTCACCGGCAAAGGTGCGCGCCAGCGCATAGATGGCAAGCTTGGTGGTGAAGGCCGACAGGATGACCGTGCCCACAACGGTGGCTTTGGGATAGGCGTCCGCCAGCCAGGTGTGCAGGAAGGGGAAACCGGCCTTGATCCCGAAGGCGAGGAAAACCAGAAGCACGCCCGGATTACCAAGCTCCAGCGCCCGGATGCTCATATCGCCGGTATCGAAATAGATCTGCATGGCGCCGAAGAGCAGCAGCACACCCGACAGGACATGCAGGCCGAGATAGCGCATGCCGGCCTTGTAGGCGGCGCGCGTGCCGGACTGGAAGATCAGGAAGACCGAGGTGACCGCCGTCAGCTCCCAGAAGACAAAGAGGCTGATAAAGTCGCCGCAGAAGGCGGCCGCGACGGCGGCGCCCATATAGGCGAGCCCCATCGAATCCTCGAGCGGGCTGTCCTGATGCAGGGCGTAGATCGCATTGATGAAGGCCGCGATCAGGAAAGCAAGGCCGAAGATGAAAGAGAGCGAGTCGACGCGGTAGAACACCATGTCGAAGCCCATCATGGACATGGTTGCGAGATCCGTCTCGCGCTGCGCCAGAAGCAGGAGCACGATCGCGATGACCGGCGCGATAAGGGCGAGCAGCTGGCGCGCGCGCTGGATTGGGGTCACGGCCGCAATCATGCCCGCCAGGATGAGCACGAGGCCCGGATTGATCGATGCAATCAGCCCGTTCATGGGTGGGGCTCCGTTCCGGCTGGTTCTTCCTCGTCGTCGTAATAGTCCTCGGACCGGCGCAGCAGACGGCCAAGCGGCCAGCCCGCCAGCACCACAAGGGTGAATGCGCCAAAGCCCCACAGGCCATTAAAGCCGGTTGTCCCGTCAATGCTGAAATAGGCGTGGCGGAAATGCTCGCCCTCCGGCGTCATCATTTCGATGATTGGCTCAAGCGCGATCAGGAAGACCGACACGGCAAGAAGACCCCAGAACACGGCCTTGCCGATCCACGGCTTCGTCGTCCAGCCAAAGAGGGCGCGGGCCGCCGGTGTGGTCTGGCTCTCGTCAACGGCGTGCTCGCCATGGTCGCTCAGATGAGGCGGGGTTGCATGATCGCTCATGACTGGCCTCCAATCGCAGGCAGAAGGAAATCGTATATCTCACCCATCAGGAAGAACAGGACCACCGTCCCGATGGCGGTAAAGACTGGCGCGGCCACGGCAAAGGGCGGCGCGCCTTCCGGCCGCTTATAGGGCGCAGGCTCAGGCGTGCCGCGCGGCGGCATGAGACCCAGCACCGCAATCGGCAGAAGATAGGCGATGTTGAGCAGGGATGAGATGACCAGCACCCAGGCGACATAAGAATCGCCGCTATCGGCTGCGCCGAGCATCAGGAGCACTTTCGGCCAGCCGCCCACCATGGGCGGAATGCCGATGATGGAGAGCGAGCCCACAAGGAAGGCGCCGAAGACCCAGGGCATACGCCGGCCAAGCCCGCGCATTTCCGAAATGGCTTTCTTGCCGGTCGCGACATAGATCGCGCCCGCACACATGAAGAGGGTCATCTTGCCAAAGGCGTGCGCGGGGATCTGAAGCGCGCCGCCCATCATGCCCGCCTGATTGGCCAGCATGACACCGGCTGTGACATAGGCGAGCTGGCCGACCGTCGAATAGGCCAGCCGGGCCTTCAGGTCGTCCTTTGTCAGCGCAATGAGCGAGGCCACCACAATGGTGAAACAGGCCACAAACAGCACAAAGTCGCGCGCCGGCGTGTCTTTCAGAAGATCATATCCGAAGACATAGAGCCCCACCTTCGCCATGGTGAACACGCCCGCCTTCACGACAGCCACCGCGTGCAGCAGCGCCGAGACAGGGGTCGGGGCAACCATCGCATTCGGCAGCCAGAAATGGACCGGCATGAGCGCCGCTTTGCCGATACCGAAGGCAAAGAGAATGAGAAGCGCGCTGGCGATAACCGGCGTCACCCCCTCTACCCCGGCCAGCAGACCGCCCGGCACAAAATCCATGCTGCCTGCCAGCGTCGCAGTCCAGATAATGGCCACGAGGAAGAGACCGATCGAGGTCGCCAGAAGCGTCATCAGATAGATACGGCCCCCGCGTAGCGCTGCGGCATCGCCCTTGTGCGCAACCAGCGGGAAGGTCGACAGGGTCAACACTTCATAGAAAACAAAGAGTGTGAAGAGGTTGGCCGCCATGGCGACGCCCATCGCGCCAAGCAGGGCGATGGCAAAGCACATATAGAAGCGCGTCTGGTGGCGCTCCTTCGCACCGCGCATATAGCCGATGGAATAGAAGCTGTTGACGATCCAGAGCCCGCTGGCGACGAGTGCGAACATCGCGCCGAGCGGCTCCAGCTTGAAGGCGAAATCGAGGCCGGGCACCACGGTGCCGAGATCCGCTTCCGCCGGCGTGCCAGATGCAACAGTCCCCGCCAGCAGACAGGCGACGATGAAGAGCAGCGCGGCGCCCACAAGTGTCACGCCTTCGCGAACGTCCGGCACCTTACCGGCAAGCCAGATACCGCCAGCCGTCAGAAGCGGCAGGATCAGGGCTGCGAGGATCAGGGTTTCACCACTCATGACGCGCCCCCGATGAACAGGGCCGATGCCGCGTCATCGGCAAGGCCATAGACAAAGCCCCCACTGACACCGACCCAGATATTGGCGATGGCCAGAATCCAGAGCGGCACAAGGATGAGAAGCGGCGCCTCCTTGTGTTCCTTGTGGGGATTGTTGGGCGCCCTGAAGAACACCGCTTCAAGGATACGGCCCATATAGACGACCGCCAGCACGCTGGAGAAGACCACGATGAGGGCCGCCCACCACCAGCCGCTCTCAAGCAGGGCGGAGACGAGCGCGAACTTGGACTGGAAACCGGCTGTCAGCGGCACACCGATGAGCGACAGACCTGCGATGGCGAATGCCGTCATCGTCCAGGGCGCGCTGCGGCCAAGGCCGGCAAAGTCATGGATGCGGGTCCCCTGATAGGTCAGCACGACACCGCCGACGGCCATGAAGAGCGCGCCTTTCATCAGGGCGTGATTGACGAGGTGGAACATGCCGGCCGAAACGCCCGCGGCCGTGCCCAGCGAAATACCGAGCAGCATGTAGCCGACCTGCGCTACCGAGGAATAGGCGAGCGTCCGGCGGATATCTGCCTGGAAGATCGCCTGGAAGGAACAGGCGAGCATGGCCGCAATGCCCATGGGCGCCAAGATGAAGGCAAGGCTCATCCCCTCAAAGGCAAAGTCGAGCGAGAAGACGCTGAACAGGAAGCGTACCATGGCGTAGATCGCCACCTTGGTCGCTGTCGCGGCGAGGAACGCGGTCACAAAGCTCGGGCTGTAGGCATAGGCATTGGGCAGCCACTGATGCAGCGGGAACATTGCCGCTTTCAGGCCAAGCCCGACCAGGATGAAGGCAAAGCCGACCTGGACCGCGCGATTGCCGCCGACATCCTGAAGCTGGACGGCAAGGTCGGCCATGTTGAGCGTGCCCGTCGCGGCGTAGAGGAAGCCGACACCCACCACATAGAAGCTGGCGCCAATCGTGCCCATGAGGAGGTAGTTGATCGCCGCTGGTAGCGCGCGCCGGTCCCGGCCCGACCCGAGCGCGACGAGCACATAGGTCGCGATGGAGGAGAGCTCGAGGAAGACGAAAAGGTTGAAGGCGTCGCCGGTCGCCGCCACGCCGAGAAGGCCCATAAAGCAGACCTGGAAGGCGCCGAAGAACATGGCGCGCTTTCCATCGGCAATCTCTGCCTTGATGGTCGGCCAACTAAAGATGCTGGTCAGAAGGGCAATCGAGCTGACAAGCAGCAGGACGAGCACGTTCAGCGCATCGATGCGGAACTCGATACCATGAGGCGGCGCCCAGCCACCCATGGCATAGGAGATGATCGCCCCGCCCTCGACCGACTGGACCTGAGCGAGCAGGATGATGGAGAGCAGCGTACACAACGTGGTGACGACCACGGTTAGGAGCCATGCCAGGCGTCCGCCACCCGGCAGGAAAGCCGAAAGCGGGCCTGCCAGCATGGGCAGAAGTATCAGCAGAGCCGGCGCGTGCGCTTCAGCCCAGGCTGGCGCGATCTGCAGGATCCAGTCCATCATGCTGCGCTGGCCTCATCAGATTTGTCGACGGCGAATTCGGCGCGGGCGACCTCAAGGTCGGTCTCGCGGATCTCATCGCTCTCAATGGTGCCATAGGCTTCGCGGATACGCACAACGAGGGCGAGGCCCACAGCGAGCGTCGCGACGCCCACAACAATAGCCGTGAGCATGAGCACGTGTGGCAGCGGATTGGAGTAGATATTCTCCAGCCCGTGCGCGCTGGCGGCGGCGTGCGCCGCGTCGCTGGCGCCATGAGCGGCATCCGCAGCGCTGTGCGCCGCCTCGCTGGCCGCGCCGTGCGCGCCGGAGGCTTCGTCATGCCCGCCGCCATGTCCGCCGGCATCCTTGCCATAGAGAATGGGCGCGGTGCCGCCATCGATACGGCTGAGCGAGATGTAGAAAAGGATGATCGATGTCTGGAAGATCGACAGGCCGACCAGCTTCTTGATCAGGTTGGTGGCAGCAAACAGCGTGTAGAGGCCGATCATCATCAGGCCGATGATCGCCCAGTAATTGCCGCGTTCGAGGACGAAATCGAGCATTACCAGTCCTCGTCCTTGATCTCTGTCACCCGGCCCGCAAAGGCGTAGAAGATGGACAGCATGGAGCCTGCGACCGCGAACAGGACGCCAAGCTCAACCATGAGGATGCCATAGTGCTGGCCCATATGGCCGCCCGGCTCTTCATTGAAGAGAACGTCATAGTCGAGGAAATTGCCGCCCATGATCAGCGACCAGACGCCGACACTCGCATAGATGATGAAGCCAAGCCCGGCGAGAGACCGGGCAAAAACCGGCGGCACGGCGCGCATGGCAGGCGTAATACCGAAAATCAGCGCGTAAAGCACGATGGCAACGACGATGATGACGCCAGCCTGGAAGCCGCCGCCGGGGCTGTAGTCGCCATGAAAATGCACATAGAGCGCAAAGAGCGCGATGATCGGAATCAGCGGCTTTGCGACAATGCGCAGGACAACATGGTGGTCTGTACGCGGTCCGGCCATCAGTTCTTGTCCTTCTTGCGATTGAAGGTCGCCGCGAGCGAGCGCTCTCCGAAGCCAAGCAGCAGGATGACAGCGAGGGCTGCGGTAAACACCACGCCCGTTTCCCCTAGCGTATCGAAACCCCGGTAGCTGGCGAGGACGGCGGTCACGATATTCGGGACGGCAATCTCTTCCGGCGTGCGCTCCAGATAGTCCGTGCCGACATAGGTGTTCGCCGGGCTGTCAGGATCGCCAAAGGCGGGGAGGTCAATCGTCGCGTAGACCAGCATGGCACCGGTCGCGATCACGACGAGGATCGGCACGATCCGCATGGCGCGCGTTTCCGGCTTGGCTGTGCGCGCCGTCAGCAGCATGGCACCAAGCAGCAGCGCTGTGGAAATACCCGCGCCCACAGCCGCTTCGGTGAAGGCCACATCGACCGCATCCAGAGCGACAAACCAGGTTGCGGAAATCAGGGAGTAGATGCCCGACAGCATGACGATGGCGAACAGGCTGCGCATGCGCGCAATCGCAACACCGACCACGAAGAGAAGGCCGAGCAAAAGAACGTTGATGAGGGCGATGGCGAGATCTGCGCCGGCGTAACCGATCATGCCTCCTCCTCTGTAGTGTCTGCACGTTTAAGATCGCGCCCAATGACAGGCTGAAGCCCGGCGGTGTGGGCCGCATTGGCGAGCGCGTGTGAGCCAGTCGGGCTGGTCAGGAAGATGAATAGCCAGATGGCCGCCAGTTTGAACACGATGAGCCAGGTTGGCGCGAGGAACGCCATGCCCACCAGGGCAAGCGTGACCCCGCCCGTATCGGTGATACTGGCGGCATGAAGGCGGGTAAAGAAGTCCGGAAAGCGCAGCACACCGACAGACCCGATCAGGCAGAGCAGCGCGCCGGCGAGGCTGAGTATGCCGCCGATCCAGGGCTTCACGATCATGAAAATATCGATGAGCTCAGACATCGTCGCCCCCCTGCCCGGCCGTGACCTTCGGGACGGGGCGCCGGTGGAGCGGCACCTGGAAGGAGCGGTAGCGGAAGAATTTCAGGATGGCGATCGTCGAGACGAAATTGATCAGCGCATAGAGGACAGCGATATCGAGCCAGTCCGGACGGCCAAGAACGAAACCGAGGAAACCGATAAAGATCACGACCTTGGTGCCGAGCGAATTGACCGCGAGCACGCGGTCATAAAGCGTCGGCCCCAGCAGCGCCCGGATGAGCGTCAGCGCGATCGCAATGACTATGGCGACAGCTGCAGTCTCAATCATGCGGCCAGCTCCTCCTTACGCTTGCCATCGGCAGCGCGATAGGAGCGAAGGTCCATCTCTTCAAAGGATTCCGGCGTCGCAGCCTCTTCAAAGAGAGCGTGGATCAGCATCATGTCGCCTTCGACCTCTACCGTGACCGTGCCCGGCGTAAGCGTGATCGAATTTGCAAAGATCGTCTTTGCCAGATTGCTCTCACACCGGGTCTTCACCTTCACGAGCGCCGGGTTGATCTTCAGATCGGCGCCGAGACAGGCCTTGATGACAGGCCAGTTCGCCTTGAAGATTTCCACCAGCAGCCAGCACCAGTAGGCCAGAATCGGAATCGTCCGGCCATAGGGCGAACCTTCCCGGTCCACCGTTTCGAGGCGCGCGGCAAGGAGAATCGCAATCACTACTGAAATACCGCCGAGGGTCAGCAGCAACGGCTCGTAAATTCCCGACAGGCCAAGCCAGAGTGCACTCAGCACAAAGATCAGCCCCAGAAAATAACCCACGAGATACCCGCTCCGCTCTTCGATCAATGACGTGTGAGCGTCGCTGTTACTCGTTCGATAAAGGTTTGACCAGACCCTCTTCCAGTCTAGTCGCCGAAAACAAGATGAGCGGTCCGGCGTGAGGCAGAAAAACGCGATTCATTGGGCGAATCTGTCGCATCCGGGTCAGCCAAGGCTCCGCCCTGCGGCGAGAAAGAGGAAGAGAGCGACCAGTTCCAGTAGCGCAAGGTCGTCTGCGCCTTCGCGACAGCCAGCATCTCATAGGTCTCTGACATATAAGCAAATTGTGGATGCACGCTGCCATCATCCAGCGCCATCGGCCGTCGAAGGGAGCGCCAGAGATGGCTGAGATAATCCCGTTTGAGGCCGGTCGCCTTGCAGAGAACCGCAAGCCCCTCGCCGCCGGGATCGCTCAGTATCTTGGCAATTGTGACGGGCTTTACGCCTGAAAGAAAGCCGATCTCCTGCGCCAGTTCCGGGTCGAGGCCCCGGTCGGCCGCGACTTCAATGGCGTGTTCCAGGCTGTCGAACGGGCTCTTCTCGATCGCCGCGCGATTGCGCTGGCGGCGTTCGATAAGCTGGAGCGTCTTGCGGGCCACGGGGTCGGCCCAGTTCTCTTCGGCGGCCACGGCAAAGACATCGGAGCAAAGGTCCACCAGCTCTATGCGGTCTGCCGCCTGGCGCTGCAGGATGAACCGCCGCGTCGGCCCGTCAGACCACCAGAACATCGCCATGGCCTGGCTCGGGATAAGCTCAAGACGCTTGATCAGCAGCGCTGGCAGCCCCTCGATCCGGCGCGAATGCTGGACAAGAAAATCCATGCCCGCCTCGGAGATTGTCGCGCCTTTATTGGTGACGAGGGCTTTCAGGACCGCGCCCTCCTCGCGCTTGCAGAGCGCTTCTGCAACGGTTGGATCGATGCGTTTGCGCTTTGCGATCAAAAGTCTGTGATCGAGCGTCGTCTGATCGGCGATGTTCGCAAGATCTGCCGAATCAAACCCCTCATTGGCCTCCAGAATCGGGCGCGCCACCTCCAGGTCGGACATGGCGAGATAGCGCATCAGCCGGCGCGGCGCTTCCTTATTGAGCTGCAGGCGCTGGGCACAGAATTCACGGTCCTCCGAGGAGGCGTGAAACAGCATTTCCAGCAGGATATCGCCCCCCATGGACCGGTCCTGCGGCGCCACCGACGTCGAGGGCAGAGCGACAAAATCGATAAGGCGCCTCAGCAAAAGGCGCCTCGCCCGGCTGCCATTTGAGGCGTCCGGCTCCGGTGGAATGGCTTCCGGCATGTGTCTGTGGTCTGACATTTAAGGTCCGGTCGGCTTCTCCGTTTCAGCCGCTATAATTGCCGGTCCCAGGTTAACAGGGCGTGTGGGATGGGGCTCGTCAGTATGCCGTGCGTTCACGCTTTTTCGGATGAACGAAGACAAGCAGGAGCGAGACAGCGAGCATGGACACCGCCAGTGCGAAGACACGTCCATAGTCGGTGGCGCTCTCGAAAACGGCCGTCGAGGCTGGAAGCTCCCGCCCCAGCACGTCCGGCATCAGATGGACGGTGACCGCGCCGCACATCAGAAGGAAAGAGAGGACGGCCCCGAATCGCCGCGAGGCCGGTATGAGTAGCAGGACACAGAGCAGCAGTTCGAAAATGGCCACCGCAACGCGGCCCGTCGGCTCCAGCAGGGCAATGCCTGTCTTGTCGGCCATGGTCTGGAAGATGACATTGTCGCCGGGCCGGTCGAACAGCTTCACGAAACCTTCCGGCGGATCGGGAAGCGGGTGTATGGTCGCGTTGAGGTAGACAAAAATGAGAAAGGCCGCGAAAGCCCAGCTGACAAGAAGACGCAGTGCGAACATGTTCCTCGGTCTCCTCGCCGTTTGTGTCTGCTGCGACGATAGGACCGGTCCCTGCAAACCTCAATGAGTGGTGCGGTGACAGGCGAGCGCATCCCTGCGAATGCAGTGATGAAGGGAAAAATGCTTTTCTAGGGGGCTCCACACAGTACAGTCGCGCCTTTCGCGAGAGGACCGCAAGACCTTCATGGACGAAGACGAACGCCAGCTGGAGAGCCAACAGGAAGACCGCACGGGCCGTGTGCGGTCCCCCGTCAGCGGCCTGGACAGCGCCACGAATGCAGGCGCTTCGGTTGAAATAACGGCGCGGGACATCTTCAGCCGCCGCACCCACAGACGGGTCAGGTCCGAGCTTCCGGCCTATCTCATGATCCAGTGCAGCTGGTTCACCGCCTTCGGCCTCCAGATGGTGCTGTTCCCCTATCTGATCACCAACCGCCTGGGCCTGAACGGGACCGAGCTTGGTCTTGCCAACATGGCGCTGTCTGCCCCGTCCGTGATCTTCCTGCTGATCGGCGGCGTCATCGCAGAGCGGGCTTCCGGCAAGTATCTGCTGACCCTTCTGCACCTGATGGCCGCCGTGCCCGCGGCGATCCTCGCCATCATCGTTGCGACCGGCAATCTCGCCTATGGCTATATGATTATCTATGGCATCGCGATGGGCACGGTCGGCGCGTTCATGATGCCGGCGCGCGATTCCATCATCAATGAAGTGGTGGACCGGCGGGCGCGGGTCGGCTCCGGCGTGACCCTGCAGCAGGGTGTCGCCTTTGCCACCATCGCCCAGTTCGCTGCGCAGATCGCCGGCCTGATCCTGGGCGGTTATGCCGATGAGCTGACACGTATGCCGAGCTGGCTCGGCGGCTTTACCATCGGGCCGATCCCGAGCTGGGAGCTGCTCGTCTTCCAGGCCATCATTGTCGGCCTTGGCGCAGGCTTTGCCCTCTTCCTTGCCCGCGGGCGCAAGTTCAAGAGCGAACGTAACGGCCTCGGCGCCGCCTTTGGCGATATCAAGGAAGGCTTTCAGGTCGTCGTCGCCGACGGCAAGCTCTGGGCGATGACGGTTCTCATGTTCGGGGTCGGCATCTTCGTCATCGGGTCCTTCCTTGTCGTGCTGCCGATCATCAACCGCGACCTCTATGGCCTCTCCTCGGACGGGATCCGCGACATGTTCGTGACATTCTGGCTGGGCGCGTTCGTGTCGTCAGTAACCCTGTCGCTCTTCCGCGCGATCAAGCGGCCGGGGCGGCTTCTGCTGACCGCGCAGCTGCTCGGTTCGCTCGCCATTCTGATCATGCTGGCCAAGCCGCCGCACTGGATCTTCCTTGTTATCGTCTTCGTCTGGGGCCTTGCCGCTGGCATCTCCATCGCGACGAGCCGATCCATTGTGCAGGACGCGGCGCCCAAGAATCACCTCTCGCGCGTCCTCTCCATCTATCAGCTCGGCTTCATGGCAGGCGCCCCGTTCGGTGCCGCCGTCATGGGCTGGCTGATCGACTTCTTTCCCGACCAGCCCCAGCGTGTAGCCGTGGTCCCTGCGCTTGGCATGACGCTGCTGATTGGCTGGATGGTGGTGCGCACGCCGATCTGGAACATGAAGCATATCGCCGACGCAAAGAAAGCCTGAGCTTTCCCGGAAAAAAGGCTGCGGGGCCTCAAGCGCCCGCAGCCTTCCATTACCCTGGCAATGCTGACGCCTGTCAGCCGCCTTTCTTGGAAATCCATTTAAAGGACGGGTCGCTCCACCATGGGAAAAAGGTCGGCATGTCCTTGGAGACGGAGCCTTCATATTTGGCCGGGCGCTTCTCGAGGAAGCTCATCACGCCTTCCTTGGCGTCGGCGGACTGGCCGCGCTCATAGATGGAGGCCGAATCGACAATGTGCGCTTCCATCGGGTGCTCTGCGCCCAGCATGCGCCACATCATGTGACGGGTGACGGCGTTGGAGACCGGCGCGGTATTGTCGGCAATCTCGCGGGCAAGTTCCCTGGCGCGGGACATGAGGTCCGCCTGCGGGACAACTTCGGAAACGAGACCGCCAGAGAGCGCTTCGGCTGCCGGGAAGACGCGGCCCGTATAGCACCATTCCAGCGCCTTGGAGATACCGACGAGGCGCGGCAGGAACCAGCTCGACGCAGCTTCCGGATTGATGCCACGCTTGTTGAAGACAAACCCAAAGCGCGCATTGTCAGACGCGATCCGGATATCCATCGGCAGCTGCATGGTCACGCCGATACCGACAGCCGCGCCGTTGATGGCGCCGATGACCGGCTTCAGGCTTTCAAAGATGCGCAGGGTAACGCGCCCGCCACCATCGCGCTGGATGTCGGTCTTGTCAGTGCGCCCCGCTTCGCCGGAGGAGGCGCGGGCATCATAGTCGAATGTCTTGGCCCCTTCAGAGAGGTCGGCGCCGGCACAGAAGGCGCGCTCGCCCGACCCGGTCACGATGACGACCTTGATGTCGTCATCCTTGTCTGTCTCATCGAAAGCGGCGATCATCTCCTGCATCATCTTGCCGGTAAAGGCATTCATCTTGTCAGGACGGTGAAGGGTCAGGACAGCGATTCCATCCTCCTTCTCCAGCTTGATCTGTTCAAATTCCTTGATTGTCGTGGCGGCCATTTGGCGGTCTCCCTTTTGTTCGCTTGTGTAACTGGCGGTGACAGGAAGGCGGGTGACGCGGGGGCCGTCAAGGCGTCTTCGTGTCGAGTTCACACCTGTTCGGCAGCGGCATGACTGGCGAGCCCGATTACCGCTTGCCTTTGCTATCCCTGGCGCTCAGGATACAACCTTAGATAATCGGAGATGCAAGTATGCGCAGATCGACCGGGCTATCCGCCTTTCTGTTGTTATCATCAGCTCTTCCTGCGGTGGCACAGCAAAATCAAATGCCCAGCATTTTGTCGGTTGGGATTTCGTGCAGCGATGCCGAAAGCTACGCCGAAGATTATCCGGAAAAGGCAAAGAGCGCGGGCGCCCAGACCTTGCTTGGCCTTGCCGCGGACACCTGCACCCTTCCGGTTGAAGATATCACGCCGGCGCAGGCCGAGGACGTCCTTGGAGACAAACGCATCGCCTGGGAGATGGGTGACGAGACGCTGACACTTTATGCCCGAAGCGAAGAAACCCCGATTGTTTGTTGCTCGCTGCACTCGCCAGACTGGACGTCGCTTTCCGCGGATGACCTTTGGGCCACGCGTCTGCGGATTAAGAATCTGAAGCAGTCGATGCTTCATCTTTTCGTGATGGGCGACGAAGATGAGACGGAACTCTCCTGGCGCGGGCCAGATGCGCCGGCGGCCCTGCCTTTTACGGAAAATCCCGACATGCCGCTGGAAGGCACACTTCTGGAAGAGACGCTCCATAGTCCGCAACTGAACGAGACGCGCAAGCTGAGCATCTATCTGCCGCCCGACCATGACCCAAGTGGCGAGTGGCCTGTTCTCGTTCTCGGCGATGGAGCATCAGCAGATTATTATGGCAGACTGGTGGAAGAACGAACGCTTTCCGGCGAGGTGACGCCATTCGTTATCATTGGCCTTCAATCGGGCAGTGACGCTATTGTCGACGAAAAGACTTTCAACTTTGATGTGCGGTCGAGCGATTACCTGCCGGAATACCGGGATGCGCCAGAGCGTTTCGACGCGCATCTGGCATGGGTCACCGAGACCGTTCTGCCCTGGGCGAGAGAGCAATTCGGTATCACTGAAAAGACGAATGAAACTGTGGTCGCAGGAAAGTCGAGCGGGGGTGTATTCGCGCTTCACGCTGGGCTTCGGCGACCGGACGTCTTCGGGCAAGCTATTGTCATGTCGCCGGGCGGTTGGCCTCTTGAAACCACGCCAGATACCGGCGGCAAAAAAGCTCGTTTCCTTATCTCCGCCGGCACGTATGAGCCAGCCTTCTACTATTCCGCCGATGCTGCGGTGCGCACGCTTGAGGAGGCCGATTACGATGTCAGCTTCCGCCCCTTCCATGCAGGCCATTATATCGACCAATGGGATATCGCCTTGCATGACGCTCTGGCCGAGACATTTCCACCTGGCGAATAGCGACAGGCTGACCCTCGCAGCCTGGCGAAAACCCAAGGCAGCACCAACGGTATCTGCTGGCTTCAAAGCCGGTGACGCACGTGTCATCATCCTGTGATGGAATTTCCCTCGCCCACCACGCTGGCTGCGCCGGCCTTTGTTCTTGCCGTCATCTGGGAATGGTGGGCGGTGAAGTCCGGCCGGGCTGGCGGGCGGTATGAGACGAAGGACGCTATTGCCTCCATGGCGATGGGGGTGGGCAATCTCGTGGTCAACACAATCACCGGCGCGGCCGCGCTGTGGATGATGATGCTGGCCTGGCCCTATCGCCTCTTCGAAATCCCGGTGAGCTGGTGGAGCGTGATTGTCCTCTTCGTCGCCTATGACTTTACCTATTACTGGAAGCACCGGCTGGCCCATCGCGTGCGCTGGTTCTGGATGGAGCATGTCACGCACCACTCCTCGACCCATTACAATCTGACCACAGCGCTTCGTCAGCCCTGGTTTGGCCCGTTCACAGGGCTGATCCTTATTGGCCTGCCGCTGGTCCTCATCGGTTTCCATCCGCTTTTCATCTTCTTCGCGGGCGGGCTGAACCTTCTCTACCAGTTCTGGATCCACACCGAGGCCATCGGAAAGATGCCGGCCTGTTTCGAAGCGGTGATGAACACCCCCTCTCACCACCGCGTCCATCACGCCACCAATCCGCGCTATCTGGATGCCAATTATGCCGGTGTCTTCATTGTGTGGGACAAAATCTTCGGCAGCTTCGTGCCCGAGCGCGCTGATGACCGCCCGGCTTATGGGATCGTCAAGCCGCTGGAGAGCTACAATCCGCTCCGCATTGCGTTTCATGAGGCCGGCGGGCTTCTGGCCGACTGCCGGCGCGATGGATGGCGGCCGGACCGCTGGGTCCGCCGCGCCTTCAGCCCGCCAGGCTGGAGTCCTGATGGCGCTCATAATCGCAGCGAGGATATCCGGGCGGCCTGGCTGAAAGCCGAGACAGAAGCCCCCATCCGCCAGTCAGACCCGGCGGCCGCATCCGAATAGCCGCCATCCGGCCCAATGAAGGGCCGATTGGTCGCAGCCCGGCCCCTCGCCTTGAGCGCTTATTGCCGGTAGCTATACGGATGATCACAGACGCCGGACATCCAGTGCCAGTTGCATGATTGACGACCTCCCCTCGCTCTCTTTCCTCGCCGTTCCGGTGGTGGCGCTGGCCATTGCGATGGAATGGTGGGCGGTGAAGACAGGCCGTGCGCGCGGTCGCTATGACCCGCGCCATGCCCTGACATCGGTCTGCATGGGCATCGGCAATATTGCCATCAATTCCTCGACCGCGCTTCTCTCGCTCTGGGTGCTGAAATCTGTCAGCCAGCATCATGTCTGGGACATGCCGGATACATGGCTGTTCTTTCCGGTCGTCATGCTGGTCTATGACTTCTTCTATTACTGGAAGCACCGGCTGGGCCATATGACACGCGGGCTCTGGGCCGAGCATGTGACCCATCATTCCAGCCCCGACTATAATCTCACCACGGCGCTGCGCCAGCCATGGACGGGGCCGCTGACCAGCCTTGTCTTCAGCGGCATTCCCATGGTGCTGATCGGCTTCTCGCCGGGCTGGATCGTCGCCGCGTCCGCCTTTCATCTGACCTATCAGTTCTGGATCCATACCGAGGCCATCGGGCGGCTGCCGTCCTGGTATGAATTCGTCTTCAACACGCCCTCCCATCACCGGGTGCACCACGCCACCAATCCGCGCTATCTGGACCGCAATTTCGGCGGCACGCTGATCATCTGGGACCGCCTCTTCGGCACGTTCGAGGCCGAGCTGGACGAAGAGCGCCCGCGCTATGGCATCATCAAGCCGCTGGAGAGCACCAACCCTATCAAGGTCGCCTTCCATGAGGCAGCTGCTCTGGTGAAGGACTGCGCCGGGGACGGGCTCTCACCGCGCACATGGGCGCGCCGCCTTGTGAATGCGCCGGGCTGGTCCAAGCATGGCGACCATATGCGGAGCACTGAAATCCGCGCCGCCTGGCAAGCATCGCAGCGCCGGGCCGGACCTCGCCGCTGACGCGCCGGCGCTTGCTGCAGCACGTTCGGCCGCAGACCCGGCGGGGCTGACGGCGCAAGGGTCTATTTTCCGGGAAGGGACGCTAGCCCGGGCCGGTGATGGCCTGAATGCGCCACGGGGTGCGTGAGGGGCAGTCCTGTAAAGGAGGCACGAAGGTCTCGACTGCGCCGCGCCCGCAGGCCGGGTCATGCGCCACCGAAAGGACATCAAGGTCCAGCGCGGCCCATGGCGCACGCGGGGCATGTCGTGTCCAGTCGGCTGGGTCCGGCCTGTCGGCTTCGAAGATTTCGACGACGACGATCCGTCCCTGACGGGTGACCACGAGGGACACATATCCGCATACATGGAGCGCCAGTTCATCGGCCCAGAGCTGCACGCGCACCACATCCCAGAGGAAGAGCGGCCAGCGCCAGACGGGCAGCAGGTCAAGAACAGAGAGGATCCACTCGCGGGTCATGGGTGAGATTGAAACATGGGAGTCCAGCGGGGCGGATAAAATGATTTCGTCCCTCTCTCATCTTCACCTGACGTCCTTCCGCTACGTTGGGCATGGACGCCACAATCGGTCTTGATACAAAACCCAAAAAGACCAGCAAGCGCGCCGGACCTGGCCTGGCCCAGAGCGCGTATATTCGGACAGGAGGACCCCGCATGCATCCCTTTCATTTCGCCAAGTCAAAGCCAGACCAGCCCGCCTATATCATGGGCAGTTCCGGTGAGACCGTCACGTTCAGGGAGCTGGACGAGCGCTCCAACCAGATCGCACATCTGTTTCGCGAACATGGTCTCAATCCGGGTGACACGATCGCCATCTTTGCCGAGAACAGCCCGCGCTATTTCGAGGTGGCGTGGGCGGCGCAGCGGGCGGGGCTTTATTATGTCTGCATCTCCTCGCGCCTGACCGCGCCGGAGGTGCAGTATATTGTCGAGGATTCCGGATCGAAGGTGCTGATTGCTTCAGCCGGGCTCAGCGCGGTGGCGACGGAGGTCAATTCGATCACCGAACTCGACGCCTACTGGTCCATCGATGGCGAGATTTTCAGCTATCAGAAGCTGGAAGAGCTGGCGGCCACGAAGCCGGCAACGCCGATTGATGACGAGATGGCCGGCACAGACATGCTCTACTCCTCGGGCACGACGGGCCGCCCGAAAGGGATCCGCCCACCGCTGGAGCGCGATATCCCGATCGACGAGCCGAGCGTGCTGGCACAGCTGGCCCAGCTGCTCGCCAAGGCGGAAGGCGATGGCATGGTCTATCTGTCGCCTGCCCCGCTCTATCATGCAGCGCCGCTTCGCTGGTGCATGGCGTTCACGCGGATGGGCGCGACCCTGGTCATCATGGAGAAGTTCGACCCGGAGAAATATCTCCAGCTGGTCGAGAAATACAAGGTGACGCACACCCAGCTTGTGCCGACCATGTTCGTCAAAATGCTTAAACTTCCCAAGGAAGTACGCGAGAAATATGATGTCTCCTCGCTGCGCGCGGCCATCCATGCGGCGGCGCCCTGCCCGATCCCGGTCAAGGAGCAGATGATCGAATGGTGGGGCCCGGTGATCGAGGAATATTATGCCGGCTCCGAGGGCAATGGCATGACCTGGATCAACTCCCAGCAATGGCTGGAGCATAAGGGCTCTGTCGGCCTGCCCGTCATGGGCGAGCTGCATATCTGCGACGAGGAGGGCAATGAACTGCCCGCAGGTGAGGCCGGAACGATCTATTATGGCGGCACGACGCCGCCGACCTATCACAATGATCCGGAAAAGACGAAAGGCGCGCTCAATCCGAAGCACCCGGAATGGTCAACGCTGGGCGATGTCGGCCGTGTCGATGAGGACGGCTTTCTCTACCTCACCGACCGCAAGGCCTTCATGATCATTTCCGGCGGCGTGAACATCTATCCGCAGGAAGCCGAGAACGTGCTGATCACCCATCCGAAAGTGGCGGATGTTGCCGTGATCGGCGTGCCGAATGACGAGTTTGGCGAGGAAGTCAAAGCCGTCATCCAGCCCGCCGAGGGCGTGCCGGCCGACGAGGCGCTGAAGGAAGAACTCCTGGAGTTCTGCCGCTCGAAACTCGCCAAGATCAAATGCCCCAAAACGGTCGATTTCGATCCTGACCTGCCGCGTCACCCCACCGGCAAGCTCTATAAGCGTCTGGTGCGCGACCGCTATTGGGGCAAGTCGGACTCGACCATCGTCTAGGAGGCCTCGGGAAAAGCTGGGGTGCCTAGATACCCCAGCTGCCCGGATTCTCGATCGGCTGGTCAGCGGCGAGCGCCTGCATGCCCTTCACGATCCGGATGACATACCAGACCACGGCCGCGAAGATGATGAGGATGCCGACCACCACAAGCAGGAGAATGGTGCCGACAAGCACATAGAGCAGCATCTTCCAGAAGATGTTGATCTGATTGTCATAGTGCGAGCGCACGAGCGGCGAGGCATCTGCCTTGCCGACATAGGCCATGACGACGCCCACGACCGAGGAGATTCCGATCAGGAAGCTGCAAAGGTAGAGGATGTAGACAAGGTTGGCATTGCCCTTATTGCCTGGATCGACGGTGACGACAGGATCGGCCATGGTGCTCTCTCTTCTTGCTGGTTCCCCTGGACCGGTCCTCTGGGTGGCACCGGCCTTCGCCAAGGCTGCCTGCTTGCCGGACGAATGGCAAGCCGGATATGAGCGGCCTTAGCGTCCCCGCGTGCGGCTATCGCGACGCCAAGGCTTGCGAAGTGCGCCAGGTTTCCGCAAAAGTGGCCGCCAGAGACTTCGACACACATCAGGAAGGAAACCAGAGAAAATGGCTGACCCGAAAAAAGTCCACTATAATGACCTTGAATCCCTCGCCGGCCAGGAAGTCGGCGTGTCCGACTGGGTCCTGATCGATCAGGACCGCGTCAACAAGTTCGCCGACGCCACGGGTGACCACCAGTGGATCCACGTCGATGTCGAGCGCGCGACGAAGGAGATGGGCGGCCCGATCGCGCACGGCTTCCTGACCCTTTCGCTGCTGCCCATGCTGGGCGCGCAGGTCCTGCGCATCGAAGGCACGACGCGCGGCATCAATTACGGCTCGGACAAGGTGCGTTTCACCAATATGGTGCCGGTCGGCTCCAAGGTACGCCTGCGCCAGAAATGCCTCGCGGTCGAGGAAAAGGCCGGCGGCAAGCAGACCCGTATGGAAGCGACCATCGAGGTTGAAGGCCAGGAGCGCCCAGCGCTGGTCGCTGAGACGCTGACTGTCGTCTATGGCTAGGCCGTGGCAAAAACCTACGCATGAACAAGGGGCTGGCGGGTTTTCCTGCCAGCCCTTTTTTTGTCCGATTTTCACCGTAAGGTATGACTCTTGCACAGGCTGTGAGCTGAATAGTGCAAGACAGTCTGCAGCCCACATAATGTGCGCTGTGGTGTAGAAAAGCGCCTGTCCAAGGCCGGATGAGGCAGAACCAGCGATGCCGGCTGCACCGCTTAGAACAAGGGTCCCGACGATGACACTGAAACCGAAGTCCCTTTTCCTCTCGACCACGGCTCTCGCCCTGCTGGCGCTGCCCGGCGCAGCGCAGGAGAGCGCCCTGCCCGATTTCGGCACGACGGCAGATGCGTTTGCCGGCGACGAGGTCTGCAGCGACCCGCGTTTTGAGGGCCCCGGCATGGCGGACGCCCCGACCGGCGAGGCACGCCTGAAGGATGCCGATGACTGCGCGGCAGCCTATGAGGCTGGCGAGATCAGCCTGGTCGATGCGGAGGCCCAGGAGGCTGAGGCAGCACCGGCTGAAGAGACAGAAATCGAGGCGGAGACAGAGGCCAGCGCCGAAGTCGAGGCGGACACCGCCCCCGCCGCCGAGGCAGCGGTCGACGTTGACGCCGGTTCGGATGGCGAAGAAATCGATGCCGCGCCGGATGAGACGGCTATGGCATCGGAAGACGAGCAGAGCGAGACCGGCGAGGAGACATCTGACGTCGATGCCGACGAGCCCGCCGAAGAGGCCCCCGCCTCCATGGAAGAAGAGACCGCAGACGGGGCGCTGGCTGCCGATGAGCCTGAGGCCGGTGAGGCGCCCGTGACAGACTCGGCAGGCGATGAAGCCGGGGACGTTGTCACAACTGACGAGGCGGCCGACGAAGAAGCGGATCTGGCCACAGGCGATGAAGGCGAGGAGGAAGATATCAGCCTCGATGAAGCCGCAAGCGAGGATGAGGCCGCATCCGCCGAAGAGCCATCGCAAGCCGATGCCGAGGCCGATAAGAGCGAAGGGGCCGCAGACGCCGAAAGCTCAGAAGGCACGGAAGAAGACACCACCGATATTGATGTGTCCGCTGATGCAGATGCGGAGATTGAGGGGGCCGAGGATGCCAGCGAAGACGTAGGCGGCGACGCCGCTGACATCGCTGAAACGCCCGAAGCGGCGAGCGAAATGGAGACGCCCGCCGATGAGGCTGGCGAGGTCGACTTTGGCGACGATGCCAGCGTATTTGCCATGGATGGCGAATGCGACGACCCCCGCTTCATGGGCGATGGCATGACATCCACATCCCTGCTGGAGGAAGATATTGGCCACGACGCAACCGACTGCCGCACCGCCTATGAAGCCGGCCGCCTGTCGCTTCGCGATAGTGCCGGAACAGAGGCGGTGGAGAAGAAGGAAAACGCCGCGCGCACCCCGCAAGAGGCAGAAGACCCCTCCTCTGACAAGGTAAAGCGCGAGCCACAGACCGCGCCTGAGGGCATCGTGTTCAACGGCATCAATTTTGGCGATAATGAAAGCCAGTGGGCCGGTGATGGCGAGTGTGACGATCCACGCTTTGCAGGCGAGGGCATGACTGAGACGCCGCTTCTGGCGAAAGATGCCCATCACGATGCCAATGACTGCCTTGCCGCCTGGCGCACAGGCGGGTTGCGGCTGGCGGAGGACTAGTCGCCAGTCCGGGCAACATGTCGCCAGAGCCTGTTGAAAGCGGGCTCTGACCCCATATCTCGTGTGAAAGACCTCGAGACAGGAGTCATACGACATGCTGCCCCCAAAGCCCGCCGACAATTTCAAGCGCGTCAGCCGTTCCAATGAGGAGTGGCGTGAGCTGCTGACGGACGAACAGTTCCGCGTCGGCGTCAAGGACGGGACCGAACGTGCCTTTTCGCCCGGCAACCATAATGATGAGAAGCGCGACGGGCTTTATCATTGTGTGGGGTGCGATACCCCGCTCTGGTCGTCCGAGCACAAATTCGATTCCGGCACGGGCTGGCCGAGCTTCTACAAGCCTGTGCGCGACACGGCCGTCGAGACGAAGACCGACTTCAAGATGCTCATGCCGCGCAAGGAGTGCCATTGCGCCACGTGCGGACTGCATATGGGCCATGTCTTCAAGGACGGACCGCCTCCGACCGGTGAGAGATGGTGCATCAATGGTGTCGTGCTCAACTTCAAACCGGCCTGAACAGCGGCCCGCTGGACAGCTCTGAAAGAGCCGCTAGGGTTTCCGTTTCTCGATAAGAAACGGAGCCCTTTTTCCATGCGTCTGAGCTATCTGCTGGCGAGCGCCGCGAGCGCAGCCCTTCTGACAGGCTTCCCCTCTCAATCCGGAGCGAGCGAACCGAGTGATAATACAATGAATGAAACTGCTTCCGACACCCAGACAGCCGACGAAACCGCAACCGAAACGCCGCCAGCGGCCAAACGCGTGCCCGTGGAGATCGAACAGGTCGGGCGTACCCGGACCGACCCGTATCAGTGGATGAAGGACGAAAACTGGCAGCAGGTCATGCGCGACCCGTCCGTGCTGCGCGACGATATCCGTGAATATCTTGAGGCCGAGAACGCCTATACGAAGGCCGCGCTGGAAGACCCGACCGAGTCGCTGCGCGAAACGCTGTTGAAAGAGATGCGCGGCAGGATCAAGGAAGACGACAGTTCCGTGCCGGCCAAGGATGGCCCCTATGCCTATTATGTGCGCTATCGCGAGGGCGGCGAGTATCCGATCTTCGCCCGCCGGCCAGCCAGCCAGGCCTTCAGCGCGGATGCGCCGGAAACCATCCTGTTCGACGGCGACAAGGAAGCCGAAGGTGAGTCCTACTTCTCCATCCGCGGTCTGGACCAGTCGCCGGATCACACGCTGCTGGCCTCTGCGATCGATACGCAGGGCAGTGAGTATTATACGATCCGCGTGCGAAATATCGAAACCGGCGAAGCCGTTGGCGAGCCAATCGAAGGCACATATGGCAGCTTTGAATGGGGCGCCGACTCCAATCTGCTCTACTGGGTCGAGCGCGACGATAATGGGCGGCCGACCGCCGTCTTCCAGCGCAATCTGACCACCGGCGAAGATGTCGAAATCTACCGCGAGGAGGATCCGGGCTTCTTTGTGGGGGTCAGCAAATCTGAATCTGAAGACTTCATCTTTGTCGAGACGGGCGGTCATACGTCCGGCGAAGTCTGGTTCTTCCCCGCCGATGCAAAGGCACCCGAACCGGTGCTCATCGCCCCGCGCAAGGAAGATGAGGAGTATTCGGTATCGCACTGGAACGGTGCCTTCTACATCCTGACCAATGCCGATGGCGCGGTCGACTTCAAGGTGGTGAAGGCCCCTATCGAGACGCCGGGCCGCGAGAATTGGGAAGAGGTCATCCCGCACCGCCCCGGTACGCTTGTCCTGGGTCTCGATCCTTACAGGGACCATCTTGTCCGGCTGGAGCGTGCCAACGCCCTGCCCCGCATTGTCGTGCGTGAGCGCGAAAGCGGCGAGGAGCATACGATTGCCATGGATGAGAGCGCTTATGATCTGGGCCTTGGCTCCGGCGAATACGACTCCACCGTGATGCGTTACGAATACGCCTCCCCCGCACGGCCGGACCAGGTGTTCGACTATGACATGGCAAGCCGCGAGCGGACGCTTCGCAAGACACGCGAAGTCCCATCCGGCCATAATCCAGACGATTATGTCGTCGAACGGATCATGGCGCCGGCCTGGGATGGAGAGGAAATCCCGGTGACCATGCTGAGACGGGCCGACACGCCGGTCGACGGCTCGGCCCCTCTCCTGCTTTACGGCTATGGCTCCTACGGGATGACGATCCCGGCGAGCTTTTCCACCTCACGCCTGTCGCTCGTCGACCGGGGCTTTATCTATGCCATCGCGCACATTCGCGGCTCTCAGGCCAAGGGCTATCAATGGTATCTCGATGGCAAGCTCGACAAGAAGGAGAACACCTTCAAGGACTATGTCTCCGCCGGGCGTTACCTCGTGGACAATGGCTATGGGTCCGCAGGCCGGGTCGTTGGCCATGGTGGATCGGCAGGCGGGCTTCTCATGGGCGCTGCGGCCAACATGGATCCGGAACTCTTTGGCGGCATCATCGCGGCGGTCCCCTTCGTCGATGTGATCAACACCATGTCGGATGAGAGCCTGCCACTGACGCCGCCGGAATGGCCTGAATGGGGCAATCCGATCACGGATGGAGCAGCCTATGACACGATCATGGCCTATAGCCCTTATGACAATGTCGGCGACAAACCCTATCCGGCCATGCTCATCACGGGCGGCCTGTCCGATCCGCGTGTGACCTATTGGGAGCCGTCAAAATGGGCCGCAAAACTTCGCTATGAAGCGCCGGAGGGCGGGCCTTATTTCCTGCGCATCAATATGGATGCCGGCCATGGCGGCTCTACGGGCCGATTTGAAGGGCTAAAGGAGACGGCGATTGAATATGCCTTTGCGCTGGCAAGCGTCGGCCTCATCGACGATTACACCCTCGCCCGCGAAAGCAGATCAGGCGGCGGCGACTAAGGCCGTCCAGGACAACCCTTACAGGGAAAACAATTGAAAACACCGGTCATCATGACCGGTGTTTTTTTGTGGGCGCAATCAGCCGGGCTTTGAGGCCCCGGCGTCTCGCAGGTCTTTCGGTGCGCGGTGAACAGCAGATTTTTTCTGCGCGCAAATGAAAATGGCCCGGCAGATATCTGCCGGGCCATCCTCAATCTGATGTCAGATCAGACCGTTCCTAGCGAACGATGATCGTGACTTCCGAACGACGGTTCAGAGGCTCGCGGACACCGTCAGGCGTCTGCTTGGCCAAGTCGTTCTCGCCGCGGCCTTCCGTGGTGATCATGCTGGACGGGATGCCACGCTCGTTAAGAGCGGTCGCAACCGCAGTCGCACGACGCTCGGACAGGCGAGCGTTGTAGGACTGAGCACCCGAGGTGTCGGTGTGACCAACGATGGTCACCGAGTTCGGAGCGCAATCCTGACGGCCGCGAATGTTCGCAACAGCCTGATCGATCACTGCCGAAGCCTGGCTCGTGATTTCCGAGCGGTCCCACTCAAAGTAGACCACGAACGCCTGGTTCAGCGTCGAGCACGACGGCGGAGGCGGCGGTGGCGGAGGAGGCGGCGGCGGCGGAGGCGGCGGCGGCGGTGGCGGAGGTGGCGGCGGCGGAGGCGGCGGCGGCGGCGGAGCAGCCGGCGCAGCGAACTGATACCGCAGACCAACGGTCACGGAGTGATCCTGATACTCGCCGTCATAGGCGACCGGCTGGCCGAGCGCGCCCTGGCCGTCGAAATCAAGACCATCGGTTGCGAAGTATTTGTAGCCGATGTCCAGCGTGAGCTGCTCGGTCATCGCATAACCGATACCGGCGAGAGCCTGATAGGCCAGCGCGGTGTCGTCGTCGTTGAAGCCGTTGGCGTCATACGTGGTGACGGTGCCACCGGAGTTGAGGCCAGCGCGCAGGTTGGTTGCACGTGCGTCAACTTTGGCAAGACCGATACCAGCGCCGAGGTAGGGCTGGATCGCGCCACCGGCGTTGAAGTCGTAGATGCCGTTGAACATCACGTCATAGACGGAAGCTTCACCGCTGCCGCCCGGCTGGTAAGCCAGACCCGGAGCGGTCGGAACCGGAACAACACCTGCGCCGTTGATCACGCCGCTGACGTCAAGCGTCGTAGAGCGGTAACCAACGGTGGATTCGAGACGGAAGCCGTTGTCGAAGCCGTAGCCGAGACCGAGCTGAGCGCCAAAGCCGTCTTCGACGCTTTGATCACCACCCAGGGAGAGCGGCGAGTTACGCTCGGCGTCGCTGTCCAGCGTACCGTCGAAAGTGTAGCCCAGGTCAGCACGGCCATACCAGCCGTCCTGAGCATTTGCGACAGTCATAGCAGACGCCATGGCGGCTGCGGCTGTCGCGCACATAAGAGTTCTTTTCATACTCATCCCCTATTGTGAGCCGGGACGGGCACCATTGCCCACCGACCGCAGAGACTAACGGACCATTCCGTGTGACTACCCATCTATAGGAACTTGGTTCCCTAGACGAGAGCACAAGAACGGAAAATATTTGAAACTTCCAGTTTTTTCCAGAAAGCGAGGCGTAAATGCAACAATATTTCCGGGTCGCCTCACTTTTGTTCTCCATTCCATCCAGATTAGGACACAATTGGCTGTAGGGGAGAATGGTACCGCCTCTCCGGCTTGAACGGAGGACCTCTGGTTCCACAAACCAGCGCTCTAACCAACTGAGCTAAGGCGGCACTTGGCACGCACATACGACCAAGCGCGGCCCGGTTCAAGCGGGTTTGGCCACGCAGTGCAGTAAACCCCGCTTTCGCTATTCGGCCGCAATCGCCGCTGCTGCGTCGGCGTGTTTATCACTGAAGTATGGATCACCGGCACGACGGTATTGAAGAACACCGTCATCAAGCGGCGCATGCCGGATCTCGAAGATGTCCTGTATGTAGTTCTGGTTCAGCTTCCAGGGCGCGGACGTGCCCTGTCTGGGAAGCTTGTGAAGGGCTCGGGTCACATAGCCGGAAGAGAAATCCAGCCATGGCGCATCGCCCGGATCGCTTTCAGGAATGGGGCGCACTTCAACCGCACCGGTCTTGTCCATATGTTTTAGAAGACGCGTGACATATTTGGCGATCAGGTCTGCCTTCAGTGTCCAGGACGCGTTCGTGTAGCCGAATGTGACGACCAGATTGGGCACATTGGTGAACATGATGCCACGATAGCCGTGAAGCGAGGCCGGATCGATTCGGGCACCATCGACCTTGAGAACCGCGCCGCCCATGAATTCAAGTTGCAGGCCTGTCGCGGACACCACGATGTCGGCCTCCAGCTCCTGACCGGAGGAGAGTTTTATGCCTGTCTCGGTAAAGGTCTCTATCGTATCGGTCGTGATGGTCGCGTCGCCATCGCGCAGCGCTGTGAAAAGGTCGCCATCCGGAACGAGGCAGAGACGCTGGTCCCAGGGATTATAGTCCGGCGTGAAATGGGTCTCAATATCATGGCCTTCGCCAAGTTCCTCGCGGGCCATGCCGATGATGCGGTCCTTGACCTTGTCCGGCCGGCGGCGCGCCATCCTGAAGAACAGCATCTGGAGCAGCGTGTTCTTCCAGCGCGTCAGGCCATAGGCGAGCTTTTCGGGCAGAATCTTGCGCAGACCGAGCGCGATCCTGTCCTCTGCCGGGCGCGAGACGATATAGGTGGGCGAGCGCTGCAGCATGGTAACGTGCGCGGCGGTCTTTGCCATTTCCGGAACGAGCGTGACAGCGGTTGCACCGGAGCCGATGACCACGACCTTCTTGCCGGCATAGTCGAGATCCTCAGGCCAGGCCTGCGGATGGATCACCCGGCCGGCAAAACTGTTTTCGCCCGGAAAATCCGGCTTGTAGCCGCCCTCATAGGAATAATAGCCCGCACACATATGGAGCATACGGCAGGTGAGATCGCTCGTCTGACCGGTCGTCCTGTCGAGGATCGTCAGTGTCCAGACGGCCGCTTCGGAGTCCCAGCTTGCTTCCTGGACGAGGCTGTTGAAACGGATGTGCCGGTCGATGCCGTTTTCTGCTGCCGTCTCGCGCACATAGCTCAGGATGGATGACCCGTCGGCAATCGCCTTGCGCGCCTTCCACGGTTTGAAGTCATAACCGAGCGTGTGCATGTCGCTGTCCGACCGGATGCCCGGATAGCGGAAGAGGTCCCACGTCCCGCCAATGGCCTCCCGGCCCTCGAGAATGGCGTAAGACTTATCGGGGCAGCGCGCCTGCAGGTGGTAGGCGGCCCCGATACCGGAGAGGCCCGCCCCCACGATGATCACGTCGAAATCAGGTGTTGTCATGCCGCAAAGTAAACCGCGAAACACCTGCCTTGTCCATAGATTATGACGCAGGCGTCACGATTCAGGCGGTGTATCGGCCGCCGGCTGACGCTCCGGCCATGCCCCCAGCGCGCGGTAAACCGAGATCACATTGAGGTTGCGCACCAGATTGGCCTGGATCAGCTGCTGGCGGGCGTCATAGTAGAGCTGCTGCGAATCGAGCACCGACAGATAGTCGTCGACACCGACGCGGAAACGCTCGTCGGAAAGATCGCGTGTGACCTCGGTATCCTCAACCAGGCGGACCAGGGCATCGACCCGCTCATCGATCGTGCGGCGCACAGCCAGGGCATCGGCGGTGTCGCGGAAGGCTGCCTGGATCGCCTGCTCATAGCTGGCAAGCGCAATCTCACGCTGAGCCAGGGTGGCATCGAGATTGGCCTGACGCGCACCGGCATCGAAAATCGGCAGCGAGATGGACGGCCCGAAGGACCAGCCCCCAGATCCATCGAAGAGGTCCGACAGCTCGCGGCTGGAATAGCCCACCTGCCCTGTCAGAGAGACAACGGGAAAGAACTCCGCCCGGGCGACGGCAATATCGGCATTGGCGGCCATGAGCTGTCGTTCGGCGGACTGCACGTCCGGCCGCTTCAGAAGGATGAGCGAGGACTGGCCGACGGGGGGTTGCTCCGCCAGCGGGCTCGGCTCCAGTTTGGCCGCGGCATAGGTGCCTTCGGGAAGATCGGTGCCGACGGCGAAGCGCAGGGCGTTCAGGTCCTGATCGACGGCGGCGGCAAACTGCGCAGCCTGGGCGCGAGCCGTTTCAACGCTGGCAGATGCGCGGCGCACATCGAGCTCGGTCGCCACGCCTGCATTGAAAAGTTCCTGTGTCAGGTTGAGCGATTCAGACTGCACATCGACCGTGTCCTCGGCCAGTGCCAGCAGCGCCTTGTCCGCGGCAAGCTGCATCCAGATCTCGCCCACTGTTGCGGCGATGGAGATTTTCGCTGCCCGCTCACCCTCGGCCGAGGCCAGGTAGGACTGTAGCGCGGACTCGTTCAGCGCCGAGACGCGGCCGAAAAGGTCTAGCTCATAGGCGGTGATGGCAAGGCTCGCCGACGCGCCCTCATTGAAGCCTGCCCCATCGCCGCCACCAATATCGCCCGCCTCGGTGGCGCTGCCGCGCGCCGCAACGGTCGGCAGGAGCTGGGAACGGCTGATGCCGTATTGGGCGCGCGCTAGCTGCACATTGGCCGCCGCGATGCGGAGATCGCGGTTTTCATCCAGCGCGAGCGCGACCAGACGCTGAAGCATGTCAGCCTGATAGATGTCCTGCCAGTAGAGGGGCTGGACCTCCTGCCCCGCCGCATCGGTCACCGGAAGGGCGTCCGGGATTGGCGCTTCGGGGCGCTCATAGGGCTCCATCAGCGTCGTGCAGCCTGCAAGGGCCAGGGCAGCAAGGGCGCTGCCGGTTGATGCCATCAAACGAAGGGCTCTCATGCCTGGGCCTCCCCCGGGGTCTGTGTCACAAGGCTTTTCTCGCCTGTGAGTTTACGGATCATCACATAGAATAGCGGTGCGAACAGCAAGCCGAATACGACTGAGACGATAAGGCCGCCAAGGACAGCCGTACCGATGGCCTGGCGCCCCGCAGCGCCTGCCCCGGTGCTGAGCGCAAGCGGCAGAACACCGAAGCCGAAGGCAAAGCTGGTCATAAGGACCGGACGTAGACGCATGCGGACTGCTTGTTCGATTGCCTTGATAAGGCCGACGCCCTGCTGCTCCAGATTCCGCGCAAATTCGATAATCAGAATAGCGTTCTTTGAGGCGAGACCCACTGTGGTCAGCAGGGCCACCTGGAAGAAGACGTCATTATCGAGCCCGCGCAGGTGGGCCGCAAGGACGGCGCCTGCAACGCCGAGGGGCGCTGTCAGAAGCACGGCAACCGGAACGGTCCAGCTTTCATAGAGCGCCGCAAGACACAGGAAGACGAACAGGATGGAGAGAATGTAGAGAAGCGAGGCCTGGTTGCCGGCTTCCTTCTCCTGCTTACTGATACCTGTCCATTCCATGTCGAGACCGGGTTGCAGCTGGCCGACCAGCTCTTCCATCTTGTTCATCGCCACGCCGGAACTGACGCCTGGCGCAGGGGACCCCTGAATATTGAGTGCAGGAAAACCATTATAGCGCTGCAGCTGCGGGGACCCATAGGTCCAGTCGCTGGTCACGAGTTCTTCGAGCGGCGCCATCTGGTTTGACTCATTGCGAACATACCAATGGCCAAGATCGTCGGGCTGCATCCGGTCAGCAGCTTCACCCTGCACGTAGACGCGCTTGATGCGTCCACGGTCGATAAAGTCGTTGACATAAGTGCCACCAAAAGCGGTCGATAGCAGGCTGTTGATGCTTGAGGTATCGACGCCGAAAGCCTGCGCCTTCTGGTAGTCAATATCGATGTTGAATTGCGGTCCGTCGGCAAGGCCGTTCGGACGCACGCCAGTCAGTTCAGACTGCTGATTTGCGAGTCCCAGCAGCTGCCCCTGGGCCTGCATCAGCTCATCATGGCCGATACCGCCTGCATCCTGAAGATACATATCGAAGCCTGATGAGTTACCGAGCTCCTGAATTGGCGGGGGCACAATGGCGAAGATCTGGGCGTCCGTGCTCTGGCCGAAATGGCCGCTGGCAGCGCCAGCGATGGCAGACGCGGACTCGCCGGGACCAGTCCGCTCTGACCAGTCCTTCAACGCACCGAAGGCGATACCATTATTCTGTCCTCGCCCGGCAAAGCTGAAGCCGGACAGGGTGAAAAGGCCCTGCAGACTGTCTTCATGGGCGTCGTAATAATAATCGTGCACCTCATCCATGACCTCTGTCGTGCGCTCGAGGCTGGACCCCGGCGGCAGCTGGACGAGCGTAATGACGCGGCCCTGGTCTTCCTGTGGCAGGAAGGACGTGGGCAGGCGGACGAAGCCGAATGCTGTGATGGCCACAATGACGGCGAAAACCCCGGCAAAAATCCACCGGCGGCGCAGAATACGGTCGACGACGCCCCCATATCCCTCGCGCAGGCGATCAAATCCGTTATTGAACCACACTGCCGGCTTTTCCAGCAGACCAGGTTTCTCGCCTTCTTTCGGCTTTTTCAGAATGGTGGCGCAGAGCGCCGGCGACAGGATAAGCGCAATCAGGAGCGAGAGCGCCATGGCCGACACGATGGTCACCGAGAACTGACGGTAGATGAGACCCGCAGAGCCAGGGAAGAAGGCCATCGGGATGAAAACCGCAGAAAGCACAACCACAATGCCGATAAGAGCGCCGGTGATCTGTCCCATGGATTTACGGGTCGCCTCGACAGGGCCGAGGCCGTCTTCTTCCATGACGCGTTCGACGTTCTCAACCACCACGATGGCATCGTCAACAATGAGGCCGATGGCGAGCACCATGGCGAACATGGTGAGCGTATTGATGGAGAAACCGAGGACGAGCAGCCCTGCCATGACGCCAAGAAGCACGACCGGCACGGCAATCATCGGGATGAAGGATGCGCGCAGGCTCTGCAGGAAGACAAAGATGACGAGAAAGACGAGAACAATTGCCTCCACAAGCGTCTTCTGGACCTCGTGAATGGACGTCTGAATGAAGGGGGTGGAGTCCACCGGGAAGGCATAATCAATGCCTGCCGGGAAGTCCTGCGCGATACGGGCGACCTCTGCCTTCACCGCCTTTGCTGTGTTGAGGGCATTGGCGCCGGTTGCAAGAGAGACGGCAAAACCCGAAGCCGGATGTCCGTTGAACTTCGATGTAAACGAGTAGTTTTCAGCGCCGAGCTCTACTTCAGCTACATCACCAAGCCGGACCGAGCCCCCCTGGGGCGTTGTACGCAGGAAGAGATTGCGGAACTGCTCGGGCGTACTCAATAGAGACTGGAGCGTCACCGTCGCATTGATTTCCTGGCCTTCAACGGATGGTGCCCCGCCGAGCGCGCCAGCGGACACCTGTGTGTTCTGGGCACGGATTGCTGCGATTACATCGCCCGGCACGAGGTCAAACTGGGTCAGCTTGTCCGGATCGAGCCAGATGCGCATTGCGTACTGGGAGCCGAACTGACGGACCTGGCCCACACCGTCGGTACGGCCGATCGTGTCGTACATGTTGGTGCGGATATAGTCGCCAAGGTCAGTCTGGTCGTAGCTGCCATCCGGCGAATAGAGCGCTGTGATCAACAGAAAGCCCGCGCTCGCCTTGTTAACGGTCACGCCCTGACGCTGCACCGGCTCCGGCAGAAGCGGCGTCGCAAGCGACAGCTTGTTCTGGACCTGAACCTGGGCAATGTCCGGATCAGTCCCGGTCTCGAAGGTCAGCGTGATCGAGCTTTCGCCCGACGAACTGGAGGAAGACGAAATGTAATCGAGCCCGTCGAGGCCCGTCATCTGCTGCTCGATGACCTGGGTCACCGAGTCCTCGACCGCCTTGGCCGATGCACCCGGATAAACTGCGTTCACGGAAATCGTGGTCGGCGCGATGTCTGGATATTGCGACACAGGCAGGGCGCGGAGCGACATCGCCCCCGCCAGCATGATGACGATTGCAATCACCCAGGCGAAGACCGGGCGGTCGATGAAGAAATTTGCCATCGGGTCTGTCTCTTACTCTGGAGCGGTTTCTGTGTCGGCGTTTTTCACCGAGGCAAGCTCATCCGACGAGGTGCCGATGACCTGCACCGGCATGCCGGCCCGCAAATTCTGGAAGCCGCTGATCACAATCTGGTCACCTGCGGAGAGGCCCTCGGTCACAACCCAGTTGGAGCCGTTTGCTTCCTGAATGGTGAGACTCTTGCGGACGGCTGTACCATCGTCGCCAACCGCGAAGACGTATCCGTCCCCCTGCGGGGTCCGCTGAACGGCGCGTTGGGGCACGAGATAGACGTCATTATAGCTGCCCGCCGCAAAGGAGGCTTTCACGAACATGCCAGGAAGGATCAGATTGCCCGGGTTGGGAAACTGTGCGCGCACAATGACCGTTCCAGCTTCCTGATCAACACTGACTTCCGAGAATTCGAGCTGGCCTTCGACAGGATAGTCGTCTCCATTCTCAAACTCGAGTGTCACCGGGACGGCCGCAGAACGTCCGGACGTCGGCCCGACAGTCTCGATCTTGCCTTCGGCGACGTCACGTTTCCAGCGCAGGACCTGCGCGCTCGATGCAGTCATGTCGACATAGATGGGGTCGAGTTGAAGGACACGGGCGAGCGGCGTTGCCTGATTGGCGGTCACAAGCGCGCCTTCTGTCACCGCCGAGCGCCCGATCCGTCCGTCAATCGGAGCACGAACCTTGGTGCGGGCGAGATCGATGCGGGCGCGGTCCAGCGCAGCGCGCTGGATGCCGACATCGGCTTCAGCCTGTTTCTGCGCGGCGACGGCTTCGTCATAGGATTGCTGACTGACGGCGTTGATACCGGCAAGGCGTTCGAACCGTTTGGCGGTTTCACCAGCCGTGGCCGCTGTGGCCTGCGCACGCTCAAGCGCGGCCTGCGCGCTCTGCACGGCGGCGACATATTCATCAGCATCAATCTGATAGAGCGCCTGCCCTTCATTGACGAGCTCACCCTCAGTGAACAGGCGGCTTTCGATAAGGCCCGTCACCTGGGGGCGAATCTCAGCTTCGGCGTAGGGCGTGGCCCGTCCAGGCAGAGTGCGGACACTGCCGATGGATTGGGGCTCGATCCGCACCACCTCAACACGGGCGGCCTGCGGCTGTTGTTGCTGGGCGCCGCCGCCGCCCGCTTCCTGTCCGCCCTCCCCGCCGGCACCCTGTCCGCAAGCGGCAAGCGCGGCCAGACCAAGAGTGGCGAGACACGCCTTCACACCAGTATGGCGGGGCGATGGACGATAAACCTTCGAGACCATAATCAGTCCTTCATACGAGGTCGCGCGACGACTGGTTTTTTTCTGCGCGGCCCTTGCTTTTAGAATGAGCATTCTACTTATTGCTGCAGCGCACCAAGTCAATGAGTGAGGACAATTAATTTTGCAGTCGAAGCAGCCACCCATGACAGGCGGAGAAAAGCGGCGCCAGGCCCGTATCGAACAAGTCCTCGATGCTGCCGCTGACTGTTTTGTGGAATTCGGATTCCATCGTGCCGGCATGGCCAAGATCGCCGAACGCGCCCGTATGAGCCCCGGCCACATATATCACTACTTCGAGAACAAGGAGGCGATCATCGCCGCGATTGTCGACCGCGAGTCGGCGCGCGCGGCGGAGAGATTCGCCGAATTCGATGCAGTCGACTCAGCGCAGCTCGCCACTGTCATGACCGAGCGTGCCATCGAATCCATCGCCCAGAAAACCGATATCCTCCAGTCGGCACTGAACATGGAAATGCTGGCCGAATGTCAGCGCAATCCCGAAGTCGCCGAGATCATACAGCGTCATGACCGCTATATCCGCGATCAGCTGGCCCATCTTATTCACGACAAGCTGGGCCTGGACCGGGCCGAGGCGCGCACGGACATGATGATGGTGCAGTTCTCGGGCCTTGCGAACCGTCTGCTGCGAAACCCCGATCTCGACCTGAAAAACATCGTCGGCCTCATGCGCCAGACCATGCTCTCCATCCTGTCGCCTGCACCTGTCACAAAGGGCGAATGAACTTTCCCCCAGATTGCACGCTATAAGTGTATCATCGGCGAAAGAAGGACGTACCTCGATGAGCGAAACAGCCTCACGGGACAATCCGCTTGAAAACGTTCTTGAGCGGGCAATCAACGAAGTTGAAGGCGACAAGGTCACCTTTGGCGACATTCTGGACCTGTTCGGCTCGCGCTCCTTCGGGCCGATTATCGTCTTGCTCGGCATGCTTGTGACTGTCCCGCCCATCGGCGCCGTGCCTGGACTGCCCATGATTGTGGGCGTCATCATCATCCTCTTCACCGTGCAGATCGTCTTCGGGGCCAACCGCATCTGGGTACCCGGCTTCATCGAAAAGCGCTCGATCTCCAAGGACAAGCTCAAAAAGGCCGACGAGAAGGCAAAGCCTTGGCTGAAACGTATTGATGGGCTTGTTTCCGAGCGGATTACGATGCTCACGGGCCCCTGGGCGATCTATGCGTCTGCGGTCATCATTATCTTCCTCTCGCTATTGATGATTCCGCTGGAGCTGGTGCCGTTCGCCGTGGGCGTACCGGGCGCGGCGATCACGCTGTACGGCCTTGCCATCATGGCGCGCGATGGCGTCCTCATGCTGCTTGGCTATGTGCTGGCGGCTGTTACCGCCGCCGTTACCGTCGCCTTCGTCCCCTGGGGCCAATTCGCCAAATTCTTTGGCGGTGGCTGAAGATCAGCCCGCCTTGCGCGACAGGAGTGACTGCGCGCGGCCGAGATCCTGAACAAAGCGGCGATATTCCTCCTCTGCCCGCGCCCTGTCCGGCAGGCGTAGAAGATAGGATGGGTGCACGGTCGCAATGAGCTGGGTCCCCTCGCCAAGTTCCGTCAGCGCGCCGCGCAATTCCTTCAGGGCCACCGCCTTTCCAAAGACCCCGCGCAAGGCCGTGGCCCCAAGGCTGACGATAAGGTCCGGCTTGACGAACTGGCGCTCCAGATCGAGCCAGAACCGGCAGGTATCGATTTCCCCTGCATTCGGTTTCTGGTGCATGCGCCGTTTCCCGCGCGGGGTGAATTTGAAGTGTTTCACGGCATTGGTGACATAGGCTTTGTGCCGGTCGATCGCGGCTTCGCCCATCGCCCTGTCCAGAAGCTCGCCCGCTGGGCCGACGAAAGGCTTGCCGGCAATGTCTTCGCGGTCGCCGGGCTGCTCACCGATAATCATCAGCCGCGCCCCAGCCGGGCCTTCGCCGAAAACGGTCTGGCTGGCGCATTCATGGATCGGGCAGAGCGTGCATCTGGACGCCGCCCGGCGGGCCTCCTCCAGCGACTGGATACCGGCTGCATTCTCTTCCGGCAGGAAGGCCGACATGCGCGAGGCGCGGATATTGGCCGGGCTGGAGGGGGCAGCCAGCAGCGCGCCGGTGCGTTCGGAGGACTGTCTTATAAGACCGGGAATAAGCTCGGCCTCCGGCAGGTTCTTCCAGTATTTGGCCGGCATTTCCGACAGCATCGCACCGATCTTGAGCCGCGCGGGATTGAAGATGGACGCATAATAGGTGCGCCACTGATCCTCAATTGCGTCCTCGTCCGGCATCTGTGAACGGTCGGCCCCCTCGGCAAAGGTCATTTTTTCCCCATCCCAGCTGGCGCAGGCGTCCGGCGTCAGGATCGACCAGTCCATACCGGTGAAGCGGCGCACAAAGAAAGGCGCGGTGAGCGCCGTAATGCGATGATCCGGCTCAAACCAGCTCATGAAAACCTCGCGATCGCCGCGCTCTCCCACCTTCCGGAAGCGGACGAAGGCGTGCATCTTGTGGACATCGCGCCGGATCTGCTTGTCTGCGGCCTTCACCCAGAGGGCCGCATCATTGAGCGGATCAGACAGCGCCGCGCGGTCACGCTGCAGGTCCCATAATAGCTGATAGAGCCAGGCGAAACGCGCAGGATCGCGGTGGCAGACAACGCGGCGCGCCATGTCGACAAACGCCTTCGGCACGCGGATGCCGGGGGCTTCGCCCGGCGCAGACGCCTCCCCTTCGCTGACTGCGGGCGCGGCGAAAAGATCGGTCTCGCCCGCCGGGCCGGCCCATTTGACCGCCCCCGGCGGAACCCCTGTGCCCGCCAGCCGCCGCGCTGCCTCGCGCCAGCCATCAAAATCCGTCTCGGACGAAAGCGTCACCTGTTCCATCAGAGGAGCTGGAGCTGCTGCGGCGCCGGAACGAACCTGTCGCGCAGATGCGCAAGATCAAGCGTGCCGGCGGGGTGCCAGTCTACCGTTTCTATGAAGTCCCGGCAGGTTTTCAGTGAGTGCACGATCCGGGCGATATGATCGAGACGCAGATGTGTATGGCGGCGCGCGGCAAGTATGCGCTGAACCGATTTGGTCCCGAAACCCGGAACGCGAAGAAGCGCTTCCCGGCTGGCGCGGTTCACATTGACGGGAAAATGTTCGCGCCGCTCCAGCGCCCAGGCGAGTTTCGGATCGAGGTCGAGATCCAGCATGCCATCGCCGCGCGCCTCAAAGATCTCATCCTTTTCGAAGCCATAGAACCGCATTAGCCAGTCGGCCTGATAGAGCCGGTGCTCCCTCATCAGAGGCGGCTTGATAAGGGGCAGGTCGCCGGAACTGTCCTGAATGGGGCTGAACGCCGAATAATAGACGCGGCGCAGCTTGTAGCCGGAATAAAGCGAGGCGCTGGCTGTCATGATGTCCCTGTCCGAGGACTGGTCAGCGCCGACAATCATCTGCGTTGACTGGCCGCCGGGAATGAAACGCGGCGGGCGCGCCCTGCCCCGCTCCTTACGATCGTGCTGGCGGTCTTCAATGCCCCGCCGGACATTCGCCATGGCGGTGCGGATGACCGCCCCCGACTTCTCAGGCGCATAGGATTTGAGCGAGGCCTCGCGGGGCAGCTCGATATTTATCGAAAGCCTGTCTGCATGAAGCCCGGCCTGTTCGATCAGGGCAGGATCGGCCTCCGGAATGGATTTGAGATGGATGTAGCCGCCGAAATTATGCTCGACCCGCAGCTGGCGGGCGACCTCCACCATCTGCTCCATCGTATAATTGCCAGACCGGATGATGCCGGAAGAGAGGAAAAGGCCCTCAATATAGTTGCGCTTGTAGAAATCGAGCGTCAGCTTGACGATCTCCTCCACGCTGAAACGCGCCCGCTCAACATTGCTGGAGACCCGGTTGACGCAATATTTGCAGTCATAGATGCAAAAATTGGTCATCAATATCTTCAGGAGAGAGATGCACCGGCCATCCGGCGCATAGGCGTGGCAGATGCCCATCCCCTCGGTGGAACCTATCCCATTGGTCGAAAGTGAGTTTCGTTTCGCTGAGCCGGATGAGGCGCAGGACGCATCATATTTCGCGGCATCGGCCAATATAGCCAGACGGTCTATGAGCGTGCGCTTTCCCATCGACGGAACATAACACGAACATATCGCCCGTAAAACGGAATGTGCAGCGCATCTTCTCAACCCTATAGGATGTGCAGATCGCCAGCATTCACAACGGACTAAGGGTGAGCCTCAACCAGAAAATGAAGAGTTTATGGAATTCTGTTAACCATTGTTCCGCTATAAAATCGGAACGGTCTCGGAAGATAACTGTTTACTGGTTGAGCAATGAGACAGAACAATGACCGATATGCATGAGCACAGAAAAGCAAGACCGGTGAGCGTTGAAGAACGCCACGCCCGGCGTGCATTTCGCAATGCCATGTCGACCGGTCTGAAACGGACCTATGACCGCGTAGCGCAGAAGAATGTGCCGGACGAGTTCATTCAACTTCTGAGAGCTGCTGACGGCAAGGCCAAAGCCTGAGTCACTGCCCGCTTTTATGACCATTTTCGGTCAGTTTCAGTTCATTCAATTGTTTTTCCACAAGGCTCCTTGAAGCAAAGGGCTTAGTCTGTACGGTACGGTCATGTCGCGCCGAGGCTTCATCTTGCCCGAAGCATCCCCCTCCGACTGGCAGGCGCTCGTGTCTGCGTCGGCGGACTTCCGGCATGATCTTCACCGCCATCCCGAACTGACCTGGCAGGAGAAAGACACAGCCGAAATTATCCGCACATCGCTTGCGCGATTGGATATTGATTATCGTATCTGCGCAGGCACCGGCACTGTGGCAACACTCGCCGCTGGCGCAAAAGGACGACATGTCGGGCTTCGCGCCGACATAGACGCCCTTCCGATCAACGAGAGCACTGGGCTGGACTATAGTTCGTCCAGTTCAGGCTGCATGCATGCCTGCGGGCATGATGGCCATGCGGCTGCGCTGATGTCGACGGCGGCTTGGCTGAAACGCCATGAGGCCGAGCTGCCCGGCCCTGTCACGCTGCTCTTTCAGCCCGCCGAGGAAGGCGGGCACGGCGCGCGCAAGATGATCGAGGATGGCGCGCTGGACGGGCTCGACTGCATCTTCGGCTGGCATAACTGGCCGGCCATCCCCTTCGGAAAGGCTGTCTGCCCGGACGGCGCGGTCATGGCAGGCAACGGGACATTCCGGGTGACGCTCAAGGGCGCAGGCGGCCATGCGAGCCAGCCTGAAAACACGCGCGATCCTGTGCTCGCAGCCTCGGCCGTCACGATGGCGCTACAGCAGATCATTTCGCGCCGTATCACGCCCCAGAATGCAGCCGTGGTCAGTGTTACCTCCATCGAGGCGCCGAGCGGCGAAACCGTCATCCCTGACAGCGCAAAGCTCGCCGGCAGCATCCGGCTCGCCAATGCTGATGACCGACCCCTGATAGAGGGCCTTATCAGGGAAATCACCATCTCCCAGGCCAGGGCCTATGGCGTCGAGGCAGAGGTCGAGGTTTTTCCCCGCTACGATGCGACTGTGAACCATCCTGCCGAAGCGGGCCGCATGCGCGAGGCGATCGCGGCCGACCTTGGCGAAAGCTGGCACTTTGAGAACATTCCGGTGCCGATCATGGCGTCGGAGGATTTTTCCTATTATCTCAAAGAGATACCGGGCGCCTTTGCGCTGATTGGCGCCGATGATGGCCAGGGCCATCACGAGCCCTGCCATTCGCCCCGCTATGACTTCAATGACAGGCTGCTGCCGATTGTGACGCGCATCTATGCGCGCCTTGCCGGCGCGCCGCTGCCCGAACAATCCACATTTCTGAACGACCGAACCTAAACACAAATTCCGAGGAGAGACCGACATGGACCTATTTGAACGCTGGGAATCGAATGTCAGGGGTTACGCTCGGACTTACCCGACCGTCTTCAAGTCCGCATCGAACGCCCGCCAGACCGACGAGGCCGGCAAATCCTATATCGACTTCTTTGGCGGCGCTGGCGTGCTGAACTTCGGGCACAATAATCCGAAGATGAAGGAAGCGATCATCGAATTCATCCAGTCAGACGGCATTCCCCATAGCCTCGACATGATGACGACGACGAAGCGCGACTTCATCGCCGCTTTCACCGAGACAATCCTGGAGCCGCGCGGCTGGGATTACCGGATGCAGTTCACCGGCCCGACAGGCACCAATGCCGTTGAGGCCGCCCTGAAACTCGCCCGGCGCGTCACTGGCCGCAAACAGGTCATCGCCTTCACGAACGGCTTTCACGGCATGACGCTCGGCTCGCTGGCCGCGACGGCGAACGCCTATTTCCGCAATGCGGCGGGCGTGCCGCTCAACCATGTCGAACGCCTGCCTTTCGGCCATCCGCTGGAGGGTATGGAAGAAGCCTATGCCGACCCGTCATCCGGCTATGAGCCGCCTGCGGCGATCCTCATTGAACCGATCCAGGCTGAGGGCGGGGTCAATGTTGCCGACGAGAAATGGCTAAAGGAAATCCGCCAGTTCGCGCGCGACCGCGGTGCCCTGTTCATTCTGGACGACATTCAGGCCGGGTGCGGGCGTACCGGTTCCTATTTCAGCTTCGACGGCATGGACCTCGACCCCGACATCATCACCCTGGCCAAGGGGATTGGCGGTTTCGGCACCCCGCTCGCCATGAACCTCAACAAGCCGGAACATGACAAGCACTGGTCGCCGGGCGAACATACCGGCACCTTCCGCGGCCAGGGCATTTCCTTCATCGCGGGCAAGGTCGCCATGGACTATTTCCGCGATGACAGCTTCATGGCCGATGTCCGCCGCAAGGGCGAGATCATGGAGAAGCGGCTGAAAAAGATGGCTGGCAAGGGTATGGAAGTGCGCGGCAAGGGCATGATGCAGGGCCTCGACACCAAGGATGGCGCCTTTGCCAAGAAGGTGGTCGCCGAATGCTTCGAGAACGGCCTGCTCATTGGCGGCTGCGGCAGCGAAGGCCGGGTGGCCAAACTCATCCCGCCGCTCACCATCGACGATGCCGACCTCAAGGAGGGCCTCGACATCATGGAAGCGGCCATGCAGAGCGTGATGGAGCCAGCATGAAGCAACGCGATGATATGACCTTCCCGCCGGAGGAGTATGTCCGCCGTCTTGAAGGCCTGCGTGAGCGTATGAGGAGCCGCCGGCTCGATGCTGTGGTGATCTCGGACCCCGAGAACATCATGTACCTCACCGATTACCAGACCACCGGCTATTCCTTCTTCCAGGCGCTGGTGGTGCCGCTGGACGGCGACTGTTTCATGGTCACACGGAACATGGAGGAGTCCAATGTCCACGCCCGCACATGGGTTGAGAAGACCCGGCCCTATGCGGACAATGGCGATGCCATCCAGCGGCTCATCGAGGCGCTGCGCGAAGCCGGGCTCTACAATTCGACTGTCGGCTATGAGCGGAACTCCTACTTCCTGCCGGCCTATCAGCAGGACCGCTTCCACTCGGCCTATACCGGCGGGCGTCTGCTCGACTGTTTCGGCATTGTGGAGGAAGGACGCGTCTGCAAGTCGAAGCACGAAATCGAGATCATGAAGAAGGCCGCCCGCGCCACCGAAGCGGGTATGAAGGCCGGGATCGAGATTGCGAAACCCGGCGTCACCGAGAATGAGATCGGGGCGGCCATCTCCGCCGCTATGTTCGAGGCGGGCGGCGAGCCGCCCTCGGTCATGCCCTATGTGACCTCTGGCCCCCGCTCCATGATCGGCCATGCCACATGGGAAGGGCGCACCGTGCAGGAGGGCGAGCATGTGTTCCTGGAGGTTGGCGGCTGCTACAGACGCTACCACACAGCCATGATGCGCACGGTCGTAATGCAGGACAAGCTCTCGCCCTCCATGCGCAGCGCAGAGGAGCAAATGCAGAAAGCACTGCTGGAGCTGCGCGAACGTGTCCAGCCGGGCCTGACTGTCTCGGACGCCGACAAGATTGTGCGCGACATCATTTCCGATGGCTCGCATGGCGGCTCACTGATTACACGGTCGGGTTATTCCATCGGGATCGCCTTCCCGCCAAGCTGGGACGAAGGCTATATCCTGTCGCTCATGCAGGGCGACCCGCAGATCCTGAAAGAAGGCATGACCTTCCATATCATTCCGTGGGTCTGGGGCGTCGATGGCGACAAGACGGTCGGCATTTCCGACACCTTCTACGTCACAGAGAATGGCTGCGAGAGCTTCTTCAGCCTGCCCGAGGAATTCACGCTGAAAGGCGGCGGCGGAAAATCGTCCGCGCCAGCCGCCCCGAAGAAGAAAAGCCAGCCGGCCCCCGCGGCCGAATAGACAAGACCCAGGTCTTCAGGAGAAGAGAATGCTGAAAGCCGTCAATCCGGCGACCGGCCAGACCGTTCGTGAAGTCAAAACCGACACGGCCGCTGAAGTCGAACAGAAGATCGCAAAATCGCTGACTGCCTTCCAAGACTGGAAGGAGACCTCATTCGAGACGCGCGCCGCCCTTCTGCGCAAGGTCGCGAAATACATGCGTGACAATGTCGAGACGCTCGGCCCGGTCATGACCGAGGAGATGGGCAAGCCCAGCAAGGAAGCGCGCGGCGAAGTCGAGAAGTCGGCCTGGTGCGCGGAGCATTATGCAGATCATGCGGAGGGTTACCTGACGCGTCAGGTGCTCGAGTCCGATGCGACCCTGTCCTATGTCCAGCACCTGCCGCTGGGGCCCATTCTTGGCATCCTGCCCTGGAACGCGCCGTTCTGGCTGGCTTTCCGCTTTGCCGCACCGGCCCTGATGGCCGGCAATACCTGCCTTATGAAACATGATCCGCATGTGCCGGGCTGCGCCGAAGCGCTGGAAAAGTGCTTTACCGAAGCCGGTGCGCCCGAAGGACTGTTCCAGGCGCTCTATCTGGAGACGCCGGCCGTCGAGCCGGTGATCCGCGACAAGCGCGTGCGCGGGGTCTCCTTTACAGGGTCGTCCAAGGGCGGCTCTGCGGTTGCGGGGATTGCAGGTTCTGCGATCAAGCCAGCTGTGCTGGAGCTTGGCGGGTCCGACCCGTCCATCATCCTCGCAGACGCCGACCTCGACAAGGCAACCGATGTGCTGACCCTGTCGCGCATCATCAATGCCGGCCAGTCCTGTATCGCGGCCAAGCGGATCATCGTTGAAGACAGCGTCTACGATAAGGTCGAGGCGCTGATGAAGGAAAAGCTCGGCGCGCTGAAGGTGGGCGATCCGGTCAGCGCCGACACTGATGTTGGCCCGATCGCGCGGCCGGACCTTCGCGATGAGCTGCACAGGCAGGTTCAGGAGACAATCTCCCAGGGGGCGGACTGTCTTCTGGGCGGGGAGCTGCCGGATCGGGATGGCTATTTCTATCCCGTCACCCTGCTCTCAAATGTGAAGCCCGACATGTGCGCCTTCAATCAAGAGACGTTCGGTCCGGTCGGCGTTCTGGTGCGCGCGCGTGACGAAGCCCATGCGCTGGAGCTGGCCAACGATACTGATTACGGCCTTGCCGCCAGTGTCTGGACAAGCGCCGAACGCGGCGAAGCGATGGCGAGGAAGATCGATACCGGACAGGTGAGCGTCAACGGCATTGTGAAGACCGATCCGCGCCTGCCGAGCGGTGGCACAAAGGCCTCTGGCCTTGGCCGCGAACTTGGACCGCACGGAATCCTGGAATTCGTCAATGCCCAGCAGGTCTGGATCGGCCCTGCCAAACCTGCCTGAGGCCGAAACGCCCATCGAAAGTCCTGACAGACCTTGATCAGGATACGGTAAATTTAACGCAAGTTTTCCCGGCTCGTTTCAGTGGGGCTTCAAGCCTGTCCCCTAGAGCTGTTGGCTGACGGCCCGCAAGAATTGCGGCCAGCAGACAGCGGCTCAGAGGCACAGAATGACGTCCAAAACCTGTCAGATTCTATCGGTTGCGATAGCCATGCTCGCGCTCTCGGTACCGGGCGCGGCAACCGCATCGCCGCATGCGACCCAATCTGCCCTGCCTCAGACTGTGCCGGCAGGCACCTCTCCGCTGCAGAGCGACCTGACCGTTGTTGTAAATCGCTCCACGCCGGTCGCTATCAACCGTCCATTTGCGCGGATTGCGATTTCCCAGCCCGAGATCGCCGACGCGTCCCCGACCTCTGACAACCGGCTCTATGTCCGCGGGCGCTCCATCGGCTCGACCAATATTCTGGTCTATGATGAGGCTGGCGACCTCATTGAACTGATCGATGTGCGCGTTGAGCACGACCTTGGCGCGATCCGCAATGACATCGACGCGCTCTTTCCAGACATAGATCTCGAGCTGCGCACGATTGCCCAGCGTCTTCATGTGCGCGGCGAGGTGCCGGACGATGAGACGGCCGCAGAGATCATGCAGGTCGCGGCCAGCTACGCCCCCGACGCAGACATTGATGCCCTGGATGTGAACAGCCCCCAGCAGGTGATGCTCGAGGTGCGCTTCGTTGAAGCCTCGCGCGAAGATGTGACCGAGCTTGGCATCGGCAGCGAAGTCGGCCGCGCGGGCGACTTTCTCTTTGCCACCGGGTCGGGCCTGCTTTCAGGTGGTGCGCCGCAGTCGATCCTCAATATTCTGGGCGGGTCCGGCGGCGTGAACATCGATTTCTTCCTGGAAGCACTGGAGGAACGCGGGGTGATCCGCACGCTTGCAGAGCCGAATCTGGTGGCCCGGTCGGGCGAGACGGCGAGCTTTCTGGCGGGCGGTGAATTCCCCGTGCCGGTGGCCGCCGATGAAGACACGATCTCCATCCAGTTCCGAGAGTTCGGCGTGAGCCTCGAATTTACCCCGCGCATCCTGTCGAACAACAAGATGAGCCTGGAGGTCAGCCCGGAAGTCAGCCAGCTCGATCCGCGCAATTCAGTCCGTCTGGCCAATGTCGAGATACCGGCTCTTAGCGTGCGCCGCGCCAATACGATCATCGAGCTGTCGGATGGCGAGAGCTTCGCCATTGCCGGGCTTATTCAGAATACGGTCGATACGACCTCGGTGCAGACGCCGTGGCTCGGCGATGTACCCGTGCTGGGCGCCCTCTTCCGGTCCAATCGCTTCCGTGAAAATGAGACCGAACTCGTGATCATCATTACGCCGCGCATCGTTCTGCCTGCGCCGGCGGGAACGCGTATTCCTGATCCGCTGACCGGTACGCAGATGCCGTCCGAGGCCGAAAGAATTCTTCTCGGCCACCTCGCACCGCAGCCTGACACGCCCCCACCCTCACAAGCTGTCACCGGGGCACCGGTCTCCGCTGCCCCGAAAAGCCGCCCCGATCTTGGATATGTTCCCGGCACGGAGGGCAATTAGGCATGACTGCTCAGCCGCTTCAATTGGTGGGGCCGATCCGCCTGCACATCTGTGCGCCGGAGACCGCTGCGCAGATATCCGAATGCGCAGACAAGCTTGGCAACGTGACGGTGAGCACACATCCGGACGCTTACGCAGCGCTGGAAGCGGCACGTGCGGAACGTGGCGGTGTGGTCGTCATTGAGAATTCCGCCTCTTTCGACCTTGTTGAATTTCTTATCCAGGTTGCTGAAACCTCCCCTTCCCTTCCCGGCCTGATTATTGGCGAGAATGTGCCGGTGCTTGCGGTCAAGCGGCTGATGTCGCTGTCGCGCTGGGACATGCTCCAGCCGCCCGTGACACAGCAGGCCCTGGGCGAAACGCTCGAAATGATCTGCCGCGAGGACCGCGTGCCAGGCGATGGACCGTCCGGCAAATGCTGGACCGTCACGCCTTCAGTGGGCGGCGCAGGCGCAACACTGGTGGCGGTGGAGATCGCCTATCAGCTCAGCCAGCGCGAAAAGCATAACAAGGTCTGCCTCGTCGATCTCAATTTCTTTGATGGGGCGTGCGCCTCCTATCTCAACTGCCCGGCAAACCTCAATCAGAGCGCCCTCACTCAGTCACCCGACAGGATCGATGCGGCGCTGCTGCAGGCTTTCATTACCCATCACAAGAATGGCCTTCACCTTCTGGCATCGCCCCGGTCAAACCGGCTGTGGAATGCGATCAAGCCCGAAGCCATTCTCAAGATGCTGGAGATTGCCTGCACGCTCTATGACTATGTAATCATCGACCTGCCGCGCTGGCCGTCGCCATGGACCTCCCCCGTCGTCACCGGATCGGACGAGAATATCGTGATGAGCGAGCTGACCGTGCCGGCGCTGCACGCTGCCCGTAACCGGACCGAGGAGCTGGAGGATGTGTCTGAAGGCATTGCCAAGCCACGCATCGTCCTGAACCGGATGTCGAAGAAAATCTTCGGCAAGACGGTCACTGTCTCACAGGCCGAGGAAGCCATTGGCAGGCCGGTCTTCGCCACCATCTCCTCTGAATGGGAAGCCGCCCTGGCTGCGGTGAACTTCGGCCAGGCGGTCAGCGAAGCAAAGCCGGGCAACCGGATTTCCAAGGACATCGCGAATATCATCGACATGCTCGAAAGCGATGAGACCGCGACAACACCGCCCGCCCCCAATCGAAAGAACGCCTAGATGGCCCGCTTTTCCCTGCTTTCGCGATCCACCCCGTCCAAGGATACTGGTCCTGAGCCAGAAGAGACGGCCGTTAAAAAGAGCGCAGACCCGCTGGAAGAAAAGGACCTTCCAACCTTTGAAGCGGACGATGCCGATAAAGCTGAGACGGATGACCAGAAGACGGACGAGCCCGCCTCGTTCGACCACCTGGAAGCCAAGCTCCGGGTCCACAACAAGCTGATCGATGAAATCGACCTGTCTGTCCTCGACAAGCTGGGCGAGGCGGAGATCAAGAAACAGGTGGGCCGGCTTGTCTCTGAAATCGTCCGGGATGAGCGTATCCCGATGAACCAGGCCGAAGTGCTGGAATTTGCCGATTCCGTCTATCATGAGATGACCGGCCTCGGACCGCTCGAGCCACTTCTGGCCGACCCCAGCATCTCCGATATTCTCATCAATGGCGCCAAACAGGTCTATGTCGAGCGGCGCGGCGAGCTTGAGCTTTCCGAAGCCAAGTTCCGCGACAATGCACACCTTCGCCGGATCGTATCCCGGATTGTCTCCGCGGTCGGGCGCCGAGTGGATGAAAGCCAGCCTCTCGTGGATGCGCGACTGCTGGACGGCTCCCGCGTCAACGCCGCCGTTGAGCCGGTTGCCATTGATGGCCCACTTGTCTCTATACGGAAATTCTCCAAGAAGCCGCTCACGCTGGAGAAGCTGATCGGCTTCGGCGCCATGCCGAAAGAGGTGGCCGAATTTCTCTTCAACGCCGTCAAATGCCGTGTGACCTGCATTATCTCCGGCGGTACCGGCTCCGGCAAGACAACACTTCTCAACGCCCTCTCCAAGGCGATCAGCCACAAGGAACGTCTCATCACAATCGAGGACGCGGCCGAACTTCAGCTCCAGCAGCCTCATGTTGCGCGTATGGAGACACGTCCGCCGAACCTTGAGGGCAAGGGGGAAATCCGCCAGCGCGAGCTTGTTAAGAACGCCCTGCGGATGCGCCCCGACCGGGTGATCCTTGGCGAGGTGCGCTCTGAAGAAGCCTTCGACATGCTTCAGGCCATGAATACCGGCCACGAAGGCTCCATGGCGACCATTCACGCCAACAATCCACGCGAAGCGATCAGCCGGCTTGAACAGATGGTGGCGATGGGCGGGCTCCGCATTTCATCGGAAGCCGTCCGTGGCCAGATTTCCTCGGCTATCGGCATCATCATTCAGGCCCAGCGTCTGTCCGATGGCTCGCGCCGGATCACCCACGTGACCGAAGTGACCGGCATGGAAGGCGACGTCATCCAGATGCAGGACATCTTCCTCTTCAACCGGCTTCGAACGGCCGAAGATGGCACGGTGGTCGGCGAGTTCCGGGCTACGGGCCTTCGCCCGAAATGCCTCGACGAGATGCAGCGCCGGGGCGTCCAGCTGCCGATGGAGTATTTCGATCCGGGTAAACCGCTTCTCGAAGTGCCGGGGAAATAGATGGAGACATCGGTCGTCATCTACGTACTTGCCTTTGCCTCGGCCTTTCTGGCTGCGCAATCGGTGCTGGGCTTCGGCCAGGACGCGGTGAAGACAGCAAAGCTCAACCGGCGTCTGCGCGTCCAGGAACGCCAGTCGAGCGTTGCCGACCTCATCGTTGAGCTGCGCCGCCAGCGCGGACAGGATGCAGATGGTCGGGGGCGCCTTTCGCTGGCCTGGTTCAACGATCTCGTCACCCGGTCAGGCCTCACCTATCAACCGGTCCTGTGGGCACTGATCGCCCTCGGCCTCGGCATTGCTGCTGCCGGAGCCTCAGTCTACTTCACGGGCAATGTGCTTCTGGCCCTCGCTGCAGGCCTCCTCGCCTCGACTGTCCTCCCCATCATGTTCCTCAAGATGAAGGCTGGCGCGCGCGACCGGAAACTTGGTGAACAGCTTCCCGATGCGCTTGAGATCATTGTACGTAGCCTCGAGGCAGGTCATCCCGTGCCGACCGCCGTCTCACTGGTTGGGCGCGAGATGCCAGACCCAATCGGCTCCGAATTCGGCATGGCCGCCGATGAAATTGCCTATGGCTCAAGCCTTGAAGAAGCCGTCAAGAAGCTGGCCGAGCGCACCGAGCAGCCGGATGTCGAGCTTTTCGCCGCCACTGTCCGTCTCCAGGCGCGCACCGGCGGCAATCTGGCCGGGCTCCTCAAGGTGAATGCCTCGACGGTCAGGGCCCGGCAGAAGATGCGCCTCAAGGTCAAGGCGGCCTCTTCCGAAGGGCGCGCCTCTGCCATGATCCTCACCGCGGCGCCTTTTATCGTCATGACCGGGATGCACCTGCTCACGCCTGAATTCTATGGCAGCGTGATCCATGAAAAACTGGTCCAGTATGGGCTTGGCGCCTGCCTTGTCTGGATGGCGCTTGGTAATCTCATCATGCGCAAGATGATCAACTTCAAGGTCTAGGCGCCGTGTTCATCAATCAGCTCCTTTCCAATAATCTCGCACTTTTCCTGATTCTGGCCATCGTCACGCTGGCCGCGGTAGGTGTGCTCGGCGCCAAACTGGCGCACGCCTTGAAGATGCGCCGGAAAATGGCCGAGCGGCTTGCAAGCGATGCAGCGAAGAAAAGCCGCCCGCAGTCGCGCAATGCCAGCCAGCAACGCGACCAGCTGATGGAGAAGATCGGGCGCCGCTTCTCCGATCCCAATTCCGAATCCCTTGGCAAGCTGCGGGCAAGACTGTTCAAGGCGGGCTACTACTCCAAGACAGCCCCTTATATTTTTATCGGAATCCGGTTCATCGCCCTGATTGTTCCGCAAATTATTCTGCTTTTGACCTGGCCGATCTATGGCGACGCCCTGCCCGGCAACGCCCTGATGCTGGCCTCAGGCGGACTTGCTGTGATCTGTTTCGTCGCGCCCTCCTTCATGCTGGACAAGAAGCTCTCCCAGCTTGAAGATCAGTATAGAGAGGGCTTTCCCGACATGATGGATCTGCTGGTCGCCTGCGTGGAAGCGGGGCTCAGCCTGGATGGCGCCGTGCAGCGCGTTGCGGAGGAACTGGCCCAGCGCTATCCGAACCTTGCCGACCATCTGAAGATCATGAATCTCGAGACCCGCGCCGGGCGGGCGCGCACCGAAGCCTGGAGGAATTTTGCCGACAGGCTGGGCCTCGATGAGGCGCGCGCACTCGCCACCATGCTCAGACAGTCAGAAGAACTTGGCACAAGTGTCGGCGAGACATTGCGTGTCTTTGCCATCGACATGCGTGAAAAGCGGATGCTCTATGCAGAGGAGAAGGCGCTGGCCCTGCCCGCAAAGCTTGTTGTGCCTCTGATCCTGTTTGTCTTTCCGTCGCTGCTGACCGTGCTCATGCTGCCAGCCGTCGTGCGAATGATGGAGGTCATGGCCGCGACCTGATGGCTACAGGCGACACGTTTCAGGCGCGGCGGCGGATAATGGTCAGCTCTGTATACTGCACGAAAGCGACATAGCGGCCGTGCGGCTCGTCCCGGCTCCGCCCGGTCTGCGCTATTGGCGAAGCCGCTTCATGCGACGGGCGCAGGTCCTTATGGGAGGCCTTCGCCAGAGGATGAGAAAGCGCGGGCTCTGTAATCGGGTGATAGGCAGAAGCCGTTGCGGGCGCGGCCACTCTTTTTCCATTTTTCCTGCCAGGCTCGTCACAATTGCCGGTCTCAGGCCCGCGATGGCGCCGCTCGGCCTGCCATACCGCATTGATGACCGAGACAAGAACGATCACACCAAGACCGAGAAATAGAAGGGAGACCGGGTTCATACGCGCCTCTCGAGCAAGACGTTAATGAAACCCTAAAGGCGGCATATGCGCAAGAGAGCGGCGCCGATTATTCGCTTTTCGGCACCTGTACCGTGGCCTCCTGATTGCCCATGATGACGGCAATCTGGGCCCCGGATGGCTGGCGGGGCGCGGCTGGCGCGGCGGCGACCGGACGGGGCCGCGGGTCTGGCCGCAGACGAACCGCTTCGGCCTGTTCATAGGCATCGTCAGCACTGCCTCTGAGGGCAAGCAGAAGCGTGCCGGACTTGGCCGCGACGGAAAGCGTCTGGGCCTCTTCCAGCGTGACAGCCAGCGTCGCGGTGCGGAAGGTGGAAGGCTCATTTCCGGTCAGGTCATCATTGAGGTCGACGGCCATCACCTCAATGTTCTGCAGGAGGACCTCAGAGGCCGCCCCTTGCGAGCGCACGGGCTGATCATCGACGATGCCCTCTCCGCCATTGGCGATATAGAGCACATCCACCGTATCACCCGGCAGGACGAAGCCCGCCACACCGGCAACATTATCCATCTGGACGGTAAAGGCGCGCATGCCGGGCCGGATCTTCGAGGAGAGCGAGGCGCGCATACCCGCAGCCAGCAGCATCTTCTCTGACAGGACCTCCCCGCTGGCGATCTCGATCAGCGTCGGGCGCTCAAGGCCAGTCTCTTCAAGTTCACTGCGGCTTTCAAACGCCCCTCGCGGGATATCATCCACGGGGATCGGCTCAGCGTCGAACCAGGCCGGGTCGAGTGGCACGCCGCGCGGAATATCGCGGACAGCGACCAGAACATCGCGCGTTTCGATAACCACCGGCTCGGGCTCGGTGGAGGCTGCGACAGGCTCATCCTCATTGTTTCCGCCAAGCCAGAGACGTGCCCCCAGAACGGCGGCGCCGGCGAAAACGAGGGACAAAACAAGCGATATAACAGGCGACATCTTCATCGCGGGCAGATCTCCAGACAGGTCTTTGACTGCCTTTCTACCGGCCCGCTATTTAAGTCTTCGGCAAACAGGTGCGGCGCATTTCAAAGGCCCGCTTAACCATAGTTTCCCGTATCAGACCTGGACCGGCACGACATCGACAGCCTGCGAGCCGGCCTGCCCCGAGGCAGAGCGCAGGACGCCCTTGACCGGAGAGACATCCGCATAGTCCCGCCCATAGCCGATCACGATATGATTGACGCCCACATCGCAGGCATTGGTCGGATCGTATTCGACCCACCCTGCCTGCGGCCCGCACCAGGCGCGCACCCAGGCGTGCATGGCATCGGCGCCTTCCAGACGCTCGCGTCCGGGGGGCGGTTCGGTCCGAAGACAACCGCTGACATAACCGGCCGGAATGCCTACGCTGCGAAGGGCCGCGATCATGATATGGCTGAAATCCTGACAGACGCCCCGGCGCGAGGCGAAGGCATCCTCATGGCGCGTATCGACCGAGGTGGCCGAAGAATCGAAGGTCATGTCCTCGTGCAGACGCTCGCCAAGGCGCTGGACAATCTCGCGTACCGTGGCACCGGCAGGCGCAAGGTCGCTGACATAATCCTGCAAAACGAGATTGGGGCGCACGCGGGGCGTCGTGCCGAGGAAATGAAGCGGCGAGTCAGGCGCAAGGCTGCGCACTGCGTTGAGAGCGGGTTTCAACCGATCGAAATCGATCGAGGCGCCGCTTTCCCTGGGCGCCTCATGCCGGTTCACGCGGGCCGAAAGCACCGCCTCGAACTGGCGGTGGGCTTCCTCGAAAACGACCTCGCTGGTCCAGTTACCGAAATAATCGCGAAACCCGCTCTGTTCGGCAGGCTCCGGAAGGAAAGTCAGCGCGGCATTCGAAATCTCCTGGATACCGGCAACATGCGGCGGCCAGAGATGGACCAGATGACGGCCGGTGAGAACCGGTGCGTCATAGATATAGGCGATCTTGAGGTGGATATCGTAAAGCACGCTGGCAGCCTCAGGTCAGATAGATGACAGTGATATTATCGGAGAGGCGAGCGATCCGGCTCCGGAAATCGGCGAGATAGGCTGTGTCGATCCCCTCTGGCGCCATCCCTGCGAAGGCGCGGCGAACCGCCCCCACCTGCTTCAGCAGCTCGCGGCTCGCCGGCGTATTTTTCAGCTCCGCAATTGGCGTCATCTGGGTTTCAAGCTCCGTCAGATGGAAAATGAGGGAACGCGGATTGAGCTCATCCAACGCAAGAAGCTCGATGACGGAGGCGCGGCTCGCCTGAAAGCCATAGCGGCGCCGATGGGAAATCGAACTGTCGGCATATTCAAGCGCGAGATCGAGACTGCCGAGTGGCGCGTCTTCCGCCAGAAAACTCGCCAGTGCCGATGCCAGCGCCATGATACGCTCAATGGAGCGCCCGAGGCTGAGAAAGCGCCATTCGGTAAAGCGGTACATATTGTCCTGCAGGAGGCCGGTGAAGGCGCTCGACTGACGTAACAGCACTCCCATTTCGCGGGATGCGTCGTCGCCCGGCATCAGACGGCTTTCGAGCGCATCATCCAGCCTGTCGCTGAGCTGGACAATGGCCGCCCATCCATCTGGGGACAGACGGTCGCGTACACTGGCTGCGGCACGCATGGCCGAGCGGATCGCTGTCGCCAGAGCGGGCGGTATCGCCACTTCAGTATGGAGCCCGATAAAAGCGGTATAGCGGGTCAGATAAGACAGAAGCGGCGACTGGGGAGATGCCGCATCCGCCAGCCTTTCATGGCGCGCGCGGTTGAGCCGGGTAAAGCTCTCTGCGCGCTCCATATAACGTGCCAGCCAGAACAGGTTCTCAGCCGCCTTGCTCGGCAGCGCCCCCTGCTTGGCGCGCGGCGCACGGGCCTGCCCGCTGGCGAGATGGGTCACGGTATCGACAGGCTCGTCGCTGACAATCCAGACATCGGCGACCGAACTACCGGACTGCATGCTGAAAACCGGCGCGGCCTCATCCGATCCAATGCGCGCAAAGCCGCCGGGCATGACCGACCATCCCGAAGCGGTGCGCACCATGAAGACGCGGAGGCTCATCGGACGCGGCACAAGCTTGCCATCGACCCAGGCGGGCGAGGTCGAGAAGGAAACCGCCTCCTGTCCCACCAGCATATCCCCCTCGGTCTCAACCAGATGGCGGGCATAGTCGAGGCCCTGCCGGCGCAGCTGGCTGCCCATGAGGGAAGACTCCTCGGGATCGAACATCTGCCGCGTCGAAAGCGCCGGCGCCAGCATCATGGCCTCAAGGCGTGAGAGGACATGGCTGCGCTCTGCCGGCTGGCCGCACCACCATGTCGCGATGTTCGGCATGGCAAGCGGTCCGCCTGCGAGTGCTCTGGAAATACGCGGGAGGAAGGCGAGCAGCGCCCGCGATTCCAGCACACCTGCGCCAAGCGCATTCACCACAGAGACAGAACCGCGCCGGATGGCACCGACAAGGCCGGCGGTCCCGATCTGCGAGGTCTCGTCGAGTTCGAGCGGATCGGCATAGAGCGTGTCGAGCCGCCGCCAGAGGACATCGACCGGCTGCAGCCCTGAAACCGTCCGCACAAAGACTTGCCCCTGTTTGACGGTAAGGTCCTCGCCCTCCACCAGAAGGAGGCCGAGATAGCGCGCGATATAGGACTGTTCGAAATAGGTCTCACTGAACGGGCCGGGCGTCAGGATCGCAACATGATTGTCGGGGTCCGAGCGCATGTTCAGCAGGGCTGTCCGAAACTCCGAGAAGAAGTTCGACAATCTATGCACGCGCGCCTGCGCATAATGTTCGGCATAGATACGCGAGGTCGCGACCCGCGTTTCCAGCGCATAGCCTGCGCCAGACGGGGCCTGCGTGCGGTCATTCAGCACCCACCATGTCCCGTCCGGACCACGGCTGATCTCGAATGCAATGAAGTTGAGATAATGCCCGCCGCGCGGCTTGACGCCCACGAGGGGTCTGATCCACTCGGAACTTTGCGCGATCAACTCACCGGGCAGCGCCCCTTCGGCGACCAGGCGGTTTTCTCCGTAAAGATCGGCGGCCACCCTTTCGAGGAGGTCTGCGCGCTGCTTCAAGGCGCCGGCGATGGTCTCCCATTCCTTTCCATCGATCAGCACCGGGACGTGGCTGAGCGGCCAGGGACGTTCTGCTGCACGGTCCTCCGTATACTGACGCAGAAAGACGCCTGAATTGCGCAGATACGCGTCGCCACGCGCAAACATCAGGCTGAGCTTGTCGCCATCCTGCTCCGAGAGATGATCGATAAAGCGCTGCCACACGGGCCGGATACGGCCCTGCCCGTCCATGAGCTCGTCTGGAACACCATCGACTGGCCTGTAATGAGAGAGCAGCCTTGAACGGGTGTCTTCAGCTGCCTTGCTGGGCCGGGGCATGGTCTAGATGCCCTGCGGCCTGCGCAAGTCGAGGGTCAGCGGAAACTCTGGATGCATACGCTCGGCCTCCGGCATATAGCTCCCCGGCTTGTGGCCATGCGGCTCGAACCGGGCCAGACGGCGCGCCTCTGCCTCATTGGAATTGACCGGGAAGGTCTCGTAATTGCGCCCGCCCGGATGAGCGACGTGATAGACGCAGCCGCCAACCGCATGTCCGCTCCACGTGTCGAAAATATCGAAAGTGAGCGGCGTGTTCACCGGCAGGGTCGGATGCAGCGACTCTGGCGGCGCCCATGCCTTGTAGCGGACACCCGCGACTTCGCTCGCACTCCCGGCAGACTGTGTCAGCGGCATCTGCCGTCCATTGCACGTCACAGCGAACCGGCCCGGCGCACCGGAGGTAAGTTTCACCTGAAGCCGCTCAGCCGAACTGTCCGTATACCGAACGGTTCCGCCAATCGCCCCTGTCTCGCCAAGGACGTGCCATGGCTCGATGGCCTGACGCAGTTCCAGCGTGGTGCCCTCATAGCTGACCTCACCGCAGAACGGGAAGCGGAACTCGAACTGGGCCTCATACCATTCAGGCTTGAGGTCGAACCCATGGCCCTTGAGATCGTCCAGCACGTCCATGAAGTCCTGCCAGACAAATTCCGGCAGCATGAACCGGTCATGCAGCCGCGTGCCCCACCGGATCGGGGTACCCGTCAGCGGGCTCTGCCAGAAGCGTGCGATGAGCGCGCGGATCAGCAGCTGCTGGGCAAGGCTCATGCGCGCATTGGGCGGCATCTCGAAAGCGCGGAACTCCACAAGGCCAAGCCGCCCCGTCGGGCCATCCGGGGAGAACAGCTTGTCGATGCAGATTTCGGTGCGGTGCGTATTACCCGTCACATCGATCAGCGCATTGCGCAGCAAGCGGTCGAGCAGCCAGGGCGGCACACTCCCCTCGCCCGGCATCGGAATCTGCGACAGCGCGATTTCCAGCTCATAGAGCGTGTCATTGCGCGCTTCGTCGATGCGCGGGGCCTGACTGGTCGGGCCGACGAACAGGCCGGAGAACAGGTAGGACAGGCTTGGATGGCGCTGCCAGTGAAGGATCAGGCTTTTCAGAAGGTCCGGACGGCGCAGGAACGGGCTGTCATTCACATTGGCCCCGCCCACGACGACATGGTTGCCCCCGCCGGTGCCGGTATGACGCCCGTCAATCATGAACTTGTCGGTGCCAAGACGTGTCTGGCGGGCCTCTTCATAGATGGCCTCGGTCGTCGCGACGCATTCTTCCCAGTTATGCGCCGGGTGAATATTGACCTCGATGACGCCTGGATCGGGCGCCACACGGATCACGTTGAGGCGCTCATCCGGCGGTGGGGCATAGCCTTCGATATGAACCGGCTGGCCGACGCCTTTCGCCGCCTTCTCGGCGACGGCGACAAGCTCCAGATAGTCCTCAAGCGCTTCGGTCGGCGGGATGAAAACGCAGAGATGGCCATCGCGCACTTCCACGCTGAGCGCAGTGCGCACGCTCGCCCCCTCCTGCGGGGTCATCTGCTGCTGACGGACATCCTGGCCCTTTGCGGCCTCCGTCCGGCTCGACACAGTCTGGCGCGCGCCAGCTTCGGTCTCGCGCTGTTCGACCGCTTCGCCAATTGAGAACTCGGGCAGCGGTCCGCGCGGCTCCGCCGGGTCGGCGACGTGGAGATAGGGATAAATTGAAGGCGCAAGATGCGGCAGAGCCTCAAGCGGCAGACGATAGCCGGCCGCGCTGTCGCCCGGCACGAGGAACAGCTTGCCCCGCCGGAAGGACCATTTCTCACTCCGCCAGCGCGACGTCGCGGCCTTGGCCTGCCAGCGCTGGACCGGCAGGACAAAAGCGACAGGCTCTGTCAGCCCGCGCTCGAATACTTTCGCGATCCGCTGGCGCTCTTCGGGGTCTTTCAGCTTTGAGTTTTCCGGCGTGACATTGTCCGGCAGGCGGCCTTCACGCAGGATCCATTCGGCCGGGTCCTCATAGGCCGGCTGGACCAGATCGGCTTCCAGACCCAGCTCCTCAGCCATTTCGGCCATCATCGCCTTTGCGTCGTCCGCTGTGGCGTCCTGCGTCTCACCCTCCGGGGCAATCAGGTCCACATCGCGCCAGACCGGTTTGCCGTCGCCGCGCCAGTAGAGCGAGAAGGTCCAGCGCGGCAGCGTTTCACCCGGATACCATTTGCCCTGTCCGTAATGGAGCATGCCGCCCGGCGCGAACCGGTCGCGCAGGCGCCGGATCAACTTGTCGGCAAGCGCGCGCTTGGTTGGCCCGACGGCGGCCGTGTTCCATTCGGCGCTCTCGAAATCATCGATGGAGACAAAGGTTGGCTCTCCGCCCATGGTGAGGCGGACATCCTCTTCCTCAAGCACCTTGTCGACCTTTTCACCCAGTGCATCAAGGTCGGCCCAGCTCTCATCGGAAAATGGCTTGGTAATGCGCGGATGTTCGGCCACCCGCTTGATTTCCATATCGAAATCAAAATCGGTCTTGGTCTCCGGATCACCGCTGAAGCCGCCGGAAATCGGCGCGGCGTTGCGATAGTGCGGCGTCGCGGCCAGCGGGATGTGGCTTTCGCCGGTGAGCAGCCCCGATGTCGGGTCGAGCCCGATCCAGCCCGCGCCCGGAATATAGGCCTCAACCCAGGCATGCAGGTCGGTGAAGTCATGATCGGTCCCGGTCGGACCATCCAGCGCGACAAGGTCGGGTTTGAGCTGGATGAGATAGCCAGACACAAAACGCGCCGCAAAGCCAAGCCGGCGCAGGACCTGCACGAGAAGCCAGGAGGAGTCCCGGCACGAACCGGAGCCCTTGCGCAGTGTGACTTCCGGCTCCTGCACGCCCGGCTCCAGGCGAACGATATAGTCGACCACCTGCTCCACCCGGCGGTTCACATCGACGAGGAAGTCGACCGTATTCATCCGGTCTTCCGGGATCGTGTCGAGGAAAGCCTTGAGCAGAGGGGTCAGGCGTTCGGGTCTGCGATAGATGGCAAGGTCAGGCGCATAGTCCTCGGAATATTCGAACGGCCATGTGTCCGCGCTCTCTTCCACGAAGAAGTCGAACGGATTGTAGACGGTCATGTCGGCAATGAGGTCGACCTCGATCTTGAACTCACGCACCGGCTCGGGAAAGACAAAGCGCGCCAGCCAGTTGCCGTAAGGGTCCTGCTGGTGGTTCACAAAATGCTTGCCCGGCGAGACCTTGAGGCTGTGCGAGACGATCCGCGTGCGCGACTGGGGCGCAGGCCGCAGCCGGATGATCTGCGGACCCAGCTGGACCGGCCGGTCATACTTGTAATGGGTGAGGTGATAGATGCTGGCGAGAATGGCCATGAAGAAACTGCCTTACCTTACTGAGGTCTTCCTTAGCGTAGATGCGCTGGTTTCGCGAACGGGAAAGGCCTGATGCGGAATGTTGTGCCCCTTCCTGCCTTTCCACCGGGCAGGCGGGCGCCTTCCCCGGGCGACCTCTCTTGCAAGGGAGCGCTAGAGCAGAAACGACAACAAACAGAAAACCAGTGACGTAAAAGGAGCCGGACTTTCCAATTATCTGGCAGCAAAGAGGGCGGGCCCGTGCCGGTCACGGCCGCTCTGATCCTCCTGGCAGGAAATTGCCCGAGGACAGTGCAGCCTGATTCTTCGGAGATTTTCCGGACAGGAAATCAGGAGGGCAGCGATAGTTCTTGACTCTATATATTTAGAACAAAATAAGAACATATGGAGTCCAGAGCCCTAGATATCCCCGGCGTCTTCCGGTTGGGTGAGGCACGCAGAAAGCCCGATCAGAGCTTTCCGCTGAACCTTGGCCGTGAAGGCGTGCATGAAATCTGCGAAGCGCGCCATGGCGACATGGCGGCGATGACAGGCTTTGCCCTGGCCGCCGCGCGCCCGCCCTCCGGCGCCGTTTTCTGGGTACGCCAGTTCGGCCTTGCCCGCGAGCATGGCGGCCTTCTCCATGCCGGTCTGTCCCGTCTTTCAGACTGCCCCACCGGCCTCATATCGGTCGAGACCCGCAAGCCAGGCGATGCGCTCTGGGCCAGCGAGGAAGCGATCTGTTCCGGCGCTGTCGGCCTGGTCATCGCTGAAATCGAGACCCTGGACTTTACCGCATCGAGGCGTCTCACCCTGGCAGCCAGCCGCCATGGCGTCCCCCTTATCCTTCTCCTGCCCTGGCGGCGGGAAGGCGCGAGTGCGGCGACCGCCCGCTGGCGTGTCGCTTCCCGGCCTTCCGCGCCAAACGCCTTCGACGCCCGTGCGCCAGGCGCCAGCCGCTGGCAGGCCATTCTGGAGAAGTCCCGGCAGGCCCCGCACATGGCGGGACGTGTCTTCAACATCGAGCTCGACCATGAAACGCTATCTCTCCGTGTGGTTTCCGGGCTGGCCGCTCACACGCCTGCGGCGCGCCCGGCGCCAGCCGACATCGACATCAGCCAGGCCCTGCCCCGGCGACAGACCGGCTGAGCCCATCCGCAAGCCTTTCGTCCTGGTCGAGGATGGCCCGCACGGCCTGCGCGTGGCGGCTGCCAATGCATCTGCCCGAACGCTCGGCATATCGGCAGGTCTTGGCTTTACCGATGCACGCGCCCGCTGCCCCGACCTGATGCATGAAGACATCGACCGCGAGGCCGACAGCCGCGCTTTGTCCCGGCTCGGGCACTGGATGGTGCGCCTCTCGCCCCTCGTCGCCCTGGACGGGCCTGACGGGCTGATGATCGAGACGACGGGCTGCGATCATCTGCATGGCGGCGAGCCAGCCATGATGGAAAACGTCGCCAGCCTGCTTGAAAGGAATGCCATCCCGCACCGGCTGGGCCTTGCCAGTACGCCCGGCGCCGCGAGCGCACTCGCCCGGGCCTGGCCGGGCCATATTCTTGCCGATGGAGAGGAAGCCGCAGACCTGACAGAACTTCCCATCAGCGCGCTACGCCTGTCGCAAGAGGCCGAAACCCTCCTCAAACGCTTCGGCCTGCGCCAGATCGGCCAGCTTTACGGCATCGACCGCAAGGCCCTTGGGCGCCGCTTCCAGTCGCGGTCTGCCGCGGATGCAGTTCTCCTGCGACTCGATCAGGCACTTGGGCTGCGTCATGAACCGCTGGCACCGCTGCGCGAGGCACCTTCGCATGTCTCCCGCCTGCCCTGCCCGGAACTGCTGCTGGCGACTGAGGGCGTTCAGGCCGGGCTTGAATGGCTGGCAGATGATCTTTGCAGCAGGCTCGCAGATATCGGAGAGGGCGCGCGGGCCTTTGGCTTTCATGCCTTCCGGGCCGATGGCGAGGTCAGCTCTGTTGCCATCACGCTCGCAAGGCCGGTCCGCACACCGAAACACATCCTGCGCCTATTCTCCGAAAAGCTGGACAGGATCGACCCCGGCTTCGGGATCGACCTCCTCATGCTCGAAGCGCGCCGGACCGGGCCGATGGAGACCAGCGCGCCTGCGCTTTCAGGCGATCTTGCCGCGAGCGAGACCGATCCTGTGCTCCTCTCTGCCCTGGCCGACCGCATCACGGCAAAGCTCGGCGAAGGGGCCGTCCAGATTACGGAAGCCCATGAAAGCCACCTGCCCGAACAGGCCGAGCGAAAGGCAGGCTTTGATGGCCACCTGCCCGCACCTGCTGGCCCGCATGTCTCTCACGGACCAAGACCGATCCGCCTGATTGAGCCGCCCGAGGAGATAAAGGTCCTCGCCGAAGTGCCAGACGGCCCGCCGCTCCGCTTTATCTGGCGGCGCGTGCCGCATGCTGTCACCCGCGCGGATGGCCCTGAACGCCTGGCCCCGGAATGGTGGACATGGACCGCCCCGCCGCCACCATCTGCCAGTCCTGAAGGCGTGGACCGTAAATGGCTGAACCCCAAACTCGACAGGCGCGCGGACGCCGCCTTCATCGCCAGGATCCGTGCAGACCTGGAAGCGGCCGACCCAGGTGAGCCTGTCGCCAATCTGCCGCGCGCCCGTGACTATTACCGGATCGAGGATGAGGAAGGCCGCCGCTTCTGGCTGTTCCGGCAGGGCCTCTATGAGGATGGCCGCGGCGGCGCCCCGCTCTGGTTCATGCACGGGCTGTTCGCATGACCGGTTACACAGAGCTCGCCGTCACCACGAATTTCTCCTTCCTGCGCGGCGCAAGCCATCCGGAAGAACTGGTCGCGCAGGCCAGGGGGCTGGGTCTTGCCGCAATCGGTATCGCCGACCGGAATACGCTAGCCGGGGTCGTGCGCGCGCATCTGGCGGCGAAAGAGCATGACATGCGCCTTCTCGTCGGTGCCCGGCTCGTCACGAGCGAAGGAATCGACCTCATCGCCTATCCGCAGGACCGGGCGGCGTATGGCCGGCTTTCAAGACTGCTGTCGGAGGGCAAGCGCCGGGCGCCAAAAGGCGACTGCCATATCACGCTGGAAGACGTGATGGCGCACTCGGACGGACAGGTCTTCATCGCCATACCCCCGCCCCAGCCTGCCGAGACCTACAGGCTGCGGCTTGAATGGCTGCGCGCGCGCTGGGGAGACCGGCTTTATCTTGGCGCGCGCTACAGCTTCCAGGGCCAGAACCGGGAGCGGATTGCCCGGCTTGCCGATCTGGGTCTCAAGGCCGGCGGGGTGCCAATCGTGGCCGTCAATGATGTGCTTTACCACGCCGCCGAACGCCGCCCCCTGCAGGATGTCGTGACCTGTATCCGTGAGCATTGCACTGTCGATGAAGCGGGCTTCCGGCTGGAAGCGAATGCCGAGCGCCACATCAAGCCGCCAGAAGAAATGGCCCGGCTTTTCAAGGGGTTCGAACCGGCCCTTAGGAGAACGCTTGAGATTGCCGAACGCTGCCGCTTTTCGCTGGATGAGCTGGCCTATGAATATCCCGATGAGCCTGTGCCGCCGGGCAAGACGCCTCAGGAGCATATCGAGACACTGGCCTGGGCGGGGGCGCACTGGCGGTATCCGGGCGGTGTTCCGGACAAGGTCCGCAAAGCCATTACCAAGGAACTCGGCCTGATACGGGAGCTCGACTACGCGCCCTATTTCATCACCGTCCACGACATTGTCGACTGGGCGCGCAAGCAGGACATTCTCTGTCAGGGGCGTGGGTCTGCGGCCAATTCTGCCGTCTGTTACTGCCTTGGCATCACCAGCGTGGATCCGTCCATCACCAGCCTTCTCTTTGAGCGCTTCCTGTCCAAGGAACGAAAGGAACCACCCGATATCGATGTCGATTTCGAGCATGAGCGGCGCGAGGAAGTCATCCAGTATGTCTATCGCCGCTATGGCCGCCACAAGGCCGCGCTGACGGCGACCGTGATTTCCTACCGTCCGCGCTCTGCCGTGCGTGAAGTCTGCAAGGCGCTTGGCCTTTCAGCCGATATTGCCTCGGCGCTGGCGGGCACGGTGTGGGGCAGTTTTGGCTCTGACGTGAAGGAAAAGCAGATCCGGCAGGCCGGTCTCGACCCGGCCAATCCGGTGATCCGGCGCGCGGTCCAGCTGACGCGTCAGCTGATCGGCTTTCCGCGTCACCTCTCCCAGCATGTCGGCGGCTTTGTCCTCACCCGCGGGCCGCTGGTGGAAACCGTTCCCATCGGCAATGCCGCCATGGAGGAGCGCACCTTCATCGAATGGGACAAGGACGATATCAGCGCGCTGGGGATCATGAAGGTCGACGTCCTCGCCCTCGGCATGCTGACCTGTATCCGCAAGGCGTTCGACCTTTTGCGCCTGCACAAGGGGCTCGATTACACCCTCGCCAGCATCCCGCAGGACGATGCGGCGACCTATGACATGCTCTGCAAGGGCGACAGCCTTGGCGTTTTCCAGGTCGAAAGCCGGGCGCAGATGAACATGCTGCCGCGTCTTCGCCCGCGCGTTTTCTATGACCTTGTCATCGAGGTCGCGATTGTCCGGCCGGGGCCCATACAGGGTGACATGGTCCACCCCTATCTGCGCCGGCGAAACGGACAGGAAACAGTGACCTATCCCGCCCCTGCCCCCGACAAGGGCCCGGCAGACGAGTTGGAAACCATCCTGAAACGCACCAATGGCGTCCCGCTCTTTCAGGAACAGGCGATGCAGATTGCCATGGATGCGGCGAAATTCTCTGCCGATGAAGCCAATGGCCTGCGCCGGGCCATGGCGACCTTCAGGAAGGTCGGCACGATCCAGAACTATGAAGAGATGATGGTCGAACGCATGGTGGATCGCGGCTATGAGCGCGCCTTTGCCCAGCGCTGTTTCGATCAGGTCAAAGGGTTTGGCGAATACGGCTTTCCCGAAAGCCATGCGGCAAGTTTCGCCCTTCTGGTCTACGTCTCCTCCTGGCTGAAATGCCACCATCCGGATGTCTTCTGCGCCGCCCTCCTCAATAGCCAGCCCATGGGTTTCTACGCCCCCGCACAGATCGTGCGCGATGCGCGCGAACATGGCGTCGAGGTGCGCGCGGCCGACGTGAACCTGTCGGACTGGGATAATATATTGGAGCCCTCTGGGCTTTCCGCTCGGGGCTATTCGGCATCTCCCGATGCCGGCCCCTGCGCCAGCGCAGTCGCTTGTGAGGAAAAAGACCGGGAAGAAGCGAGCGGACTGCTCCCTCCCCCCCTCGCCGTGCGTCTCGGCTTCCGGCAGATCGATGGGCTGCGCGAAGAAGAGATGGAAGAAATGCTCAAGGCACGCGGACCCGGTTTCGAGGTGCCCGAAGACATCCGCCGGCGCACAGGCCTCTCCCGACGGGCCATGGAGACCCTGGCCGCCGCCGACGCCTTCCGCTCCATGAAACTCGACCGGCGGGCGGCGCTCTGGGCAGCGCGCGGTGAGGCGGCTGGAAAAACCCTTCCCCTCTTTGCCGCCGCCGATACGGCCGAACAGGGCCGCGAGACGGCAACGCCCCTGCCCCGGATGCCGCAGTCGGAACATGTGCTTCAGGATTACCAGACCACCCGGCTGTCGCTGAAGGCCCACCCCATGTCCTTCCTGCGCGAGCATTACAGCTCGATGCGGACCTTGAGTACGAAAGACGCCTGTAACCTCGCGAACGGGACAAGAGCCCAGACAGCCGGCATTGTCCTTGTCCGCCAGAGGCCCGGCTCTGCAAGCGGGGTCTGCTTCATCACCATCGAGGACGAGACGGGCGTTGCCAATCTGGTGGTCTGGCCGAATGTGTTCGAGCGCTTCCGCGCCATTGTGATGGGCGCGCGGATCATTCTGGTGAAAGGGCGTATCCAGCGCGCTGAAGGGGTCACCCATCTTGTTGCCGAACAGCTTGTCGACCGCACGGCTGACCTTTCCCTATTGTCTGAAACCACGATTGAAGACCCGATGAAGGCTGTGCTTTCCAATGCCGACGAGGTGGTCAGCCCCATCCCGGACCGGCGCGGCCCACCACGTCGAACCGTACACACGCACCCCCGCAATGTCCGGATCATTCCCAATAGCCGGGACTTCCATTGACCAAACTGTAAGCGTTGCCGCCCCAAGCTCGCCAGAATCGCTCTGCGCCCTATTTGTCGCGGGTATACAACCGTCATCTCCGCGACAGAATCTATAGATAGGGTCATATGCGAGAAAAGACGCAAACGAGCCAAATCGGTTACAGGACTGGCGTGACATATCTGAAACTATCCTCTGCGATCCTGTCATCGCTCCTCATCGCTGTCGCCTGCCAGGGCGAAAGCGGCCAGGAGAGCGAGGCCCCGACGCGCCAGCCGCGCAACATAAATGTCGAGGCCTCACAGGTCTCCTATGAGACCGACACGACCCGCATTGAGGCCGTCGGCACGGCCCGCGCACGTGCGTCAGCCACGATCCAGCCCGAAGTTTCCGGTGAAGTCACCGAGATCAACTTCACTTCGGGGGACCATGTCGAAAAGGGCGAGGTCCTCGTCCGGCTTGAATCGCGCGCAGAACAACTCGCCGTCGATCAGGCCCAGGTGGCCCGCAAGGCGCCCAGCGTCTGATTGACCGCTATAGCAAGGTGTCGACTCCCGGTGTCATCGCTGGCAATGAAGTCGACCGGGCGCAGGCCGCTATCGATGCCGCTGAAATCGATCTCGATATTGCCCGCGACGCACTGGCGGACCGCACCATTCGCGCGCCCTTCAGCGGGCATGTCGGCCTTACCGATATCGACCCCGGCGCACGCATCGGCCCCGATACGATCATTACCCGCCTTGACGACCGCGAGGTCCTTTTCGTCGATTTTCCAGTACCTGAGCAGACTTTCGGCAAGATCGAGCAAGGCGATGTCTTCCAGGTCGAGCCGTTTTCTGACCCTGACAGTACCTATGAGGCTGAAGTGCTGACCCTCGACAGCTCCATCGATGCGACGACGCGCGCCTATACGGTGCGCACCGCCATCGACAATGAGAATGACGAGCTTCGCCCCGGCATGAGCTTCCGGATCGGCTTCGACCTGCCCGGCTCGTCCTATCCCGCCGTCCCCGAAGAATCCATCGTCTGGGGCGGCGACGGCGCCTTTGTGTGGGCCGTGAGAGATGGAGAGGCCCGGCGCGTCGGCGTCACCATTGTGAGCCGCAAGGAAGGTCGCGTCCTGGTCAAGGGCGACCTGCCCGAAGGCAGCTGGATCGTGGAAGAAGGCGTCCAGAAAGTCCGCCAGGGCGCCCCGATCGAACTGCCTGCCCGCAGTGGCAATGCCGCGCCTGTGGCCAGCGGCGCGACACCGGGCACGCCGGGCGGAACGGCGGCGGCACAGCCATGACGCCGAGCGGCGACGGTCTTCCCGGCCTTGCAGTCCGCCGCCCGCTTATGGCGGCGGTGCTCAATCTTCTCATTGTCATCGCGGGCCTTGCCGCCATTCTCGGCGTCGAGGTGCGCGAGCTGCCGGATGTGGACCGGCCCGTGGTCTCTGTCCGCGCCTCGCTGCCCGGCGCCGCGCCGGAGACGATGGATGCCGAGGTCACAAGCATTCTGGAGGGCGGCATCGCGACCGTTTCCGGCGTGCGGGAAATCCGCTCATCCAGCGAGGAGAACAGCTCCCGCATACAGGTCGAATTCAATCCCGGCGTCGATCTCGATACCGCCGCCTCCGATGTCCGCGAGGCGGTCAGCCGGGTCACGCGGGACCTGCCCGACCGGGTTGAGAACCTCTTCGTGACCAAGGCCAATGATCAGGGCCAGGCCATTCTCACCCTCGCCATCATCAGCGATGCCTACAGCGAGGAAGAGCTCACCCGCATCATCGAGAACGACATCACGCCGGAATTTCTCGCTATCAATGGCGTCGCCACGGTGCAGGAATTTGGCACGCGGATCCGCCAGATGCGGGTGCTTGTCGATCCGCTGCGCCTCAACCGGTTTGGCCTGACCATTGCCGATGTGGCCGACGCCCTGCGTCAGGCGCCTTTCGATGTGCCAGTGGGCAGTTTCCGCTCCGACGCGCAGGAGCTGATCGTGCGCGCAGAGGCCACGGCGGCCACGCCTGAGCTCATCAAGAGCATCTATATCCGGGGCAACACGCAGATCGGCGATGTGGCCGAAGCGGTCCTTGGCCCTGCGGATGCCGACAATTTCCTGCGGCTGAACGGCGAGCCGATCATCGGCCTTGGCATTGTGCGGCAGGCGCAGTCCAACACGATCCAGATTTCGCAGGCAGCAAAGGACAAGGTCGACCAGCTGAACCAGCGGTTCGACGATATCGAGCTGCGGGTCACCTCGGACGAAGCGGTCTTTATCGAAAAATCGGTTGAGGAAGTCCTGACCAGTCTCGCCATCACGGTGCTCATCGTGGTGATTACGATCTGGCTGTTCCTTGGCTCGCTCAAGGCCACCATCATTCCCGCCGTCGCCATTCCCGTCTCTCTCATCGGCACGGTGGCCGGCATTTGGGTGCTCGGCTTCTCCATCAATCTATTGACCCTTCTGGCGCTGGTGCTGGCGACCGGCCTCATCGTCGATGACGCGATTGTGGTTCTCGAAAACATCCAGAGGCGTCAGGGCGAAGGCATCCGGCGGCGTGCGGCAGCTGTGCTGGGCACCCAACAGGTCTTCTTCGCCGTTATCGCCACGACAGCCGTACTGGTCGCGGTCTTTGTGCCCATCTCCTTCCTGCCATCCACAACCGGGCGCCTCTTCCGCGAATTCGGCTTCGTCCTATCCATTGCCGTTCTCATCTCATCCTTTGTCGCGCTGACCGTCGCCCCGGCAATCGCGTCCAAATTCCGTTTCATCCCGCGCGATCCGGAGGACCGGAAGGATAGCTGGCTTGAGAAACGTGGCCGCACGGTCGCCAATGCGTACGGTCGCGCCCTGAATGTCTGTCTTGGTCACCCGATCGTGGTTGCGCTGGTCTGCCTCCTCGCAGCCGGCAGCGCAGGTATGCTCTATTTCTCGCTCGGCAAGGAACTGGTGCCGCCCGAGGACCGCGGCGTGGTCGAAGTGTTCGCGACCGGGCCCGATGGCGTTGGCCTCTCCTATATGGATCAGGAAGCCGATGAAATTGAAGAGATTCTGGCCCCCTATGTGGAGGATGGGACGATTGAATCGCTCTTCACAATCGTCGGCAGATATGACCCCAACCGCGTTGGCGTCACCGCCTGGCTGGCGCCCTGGGAAGAGCGTGACAAGAGCCAGGAAGAGATTATCGCCGAGCTTCAGGGGCCGATGTCGGAAATTCCGGGCGCCCGGGTGTCCGTCTTCGGCCGCTCCAGCCTGCAGACGCGCGGCGGCGGACGCGGCGGCGGCTTGCAGGTCGCACTCACCGGCAGCGACTATGGTGAAATCTATGCTGTCGCGCGGGAGCTTTCGAACGCCATCGAGGACAGCTCAATCCTGTCCAATCCAGAAATTTCCTACCAGCCGACCCAACCGCAGCTATCGATCCAGGTCGACAGGCGAAGGGCCGCCGATCTCGGCGTGCCGCTTGAGGAATTGTCGATCACGCTGCGGGCGATGGTCGACGGCGATGATCTCATCGACCTCAATGTGAACGATCAGGCCATTCCGATCATACTGGAATCCGAGACCGGCACGATCCGCGATCCGGGTGATCTCCGGAACCTCTATGTGCGGTCAAATTCCGGTGAACTCATCCCGATCTCGACGCTGACGACCATAACGGAGGAAGGCGTCGCCGCCGAACTGGACCGCACAGAACAGCGCCGCGCCATCGAAGTCGAGATGGACACACGGCCCGGCCTGCCGCTCGCAGATGCGATTGCGGAGATGGAACGGCTATCAGACGAGATCCTGCCGCCTGGCATCAACATGCTGCTTCAGGGCGAGGCGCAGACGCTGCAGGAAAGCAATCGCGACATGATGATCACCTATGGCTTTGCCTTCGTGATCGTCCTCCTGGTCCTTGTCGCCCAGTTCGAAAGCCTGACAAGCCCGATCGTCATCATTCTGAGCGTGCCATTCGCCCTGGCGGCAGCCGTCTTCGCGCTCTTCCTGACGGGCGTTTCGCTGAATATCTATTCGCAGATCGGCCTTGTCATGCTGATCGGCCTGATGGCGAAGAACGGTATTCTGCTTGTTGAATTCGCAGATCAGTTGCGCGGCGAGGGGCGCAGCGTGCGCGACGCTGTGTATGAAGCTGCCACTATCCGGATGCGGCCTATCGCGATGACACTTATCTCAACGGTTCTGGGCGCCCTGCCCCTGATCCTGTCGAGCGGTGCGGGCGCGGAGGCGCGCAATTCCATCGGCTGGGTTGTCTTTGGCGGGCTTGGCCTGACGGGTGTGTTCACCCTCTTCCTGACGCCCGTCATCTATCTTGGCGTTGCCCAGTTCTCAAAGGCTCGCACGGCTGAAACCCGCGCGCTTGAGGAAGAGCTGGAAGAAGCGACCAGGAAGAGCAGCCAGCGTCCGGCGGAGTAAGCCGTCAGACCCGCGCCCAGAAGCCGCTCCAGGCGCCGAGCTTTTCAGGAAGCCCCGAGCCAGCTGGGCTGAGGCCCTCCGCGCTCGCGACCACTTCGCCCTGCGGTCTCAGCGCCCCGGGCAGGTCCACCGGCGTCCCTAAAAGATTGAACACACAGAGCCACCGCTCCGCCTCCAGCGCGCGATGGAATGCCAGCACGCCCGCCGGCGCGGGGAGAAATTCCATGGTGCCGCCTCGCAGGGCTGGCGAGGCTTTGCGGATAGCGGTCAATGCCCGTGTCAGTTCCAGGGTCGAGCCTTCTGCACCGTCCTGCGTATCGGCGGCAAGGGCCTGCTGGGCCGGGTCGACTGGCAGCCAGGGCTCGCCCGTCGAAAAGCCTGCATTCGGCTCTGAAGACTGCCATGGGAAGGGCGTGCGCGCCCCGTCCCGGCCGAGGGTTCGCGGCCAGTTCGCAATCGCTTCCGGGTCCATCAGATGTTCGAACGCGACCTCGCCCTGCGGCAGGCCAAGCTCTTCGCCCTGATAGAGAAAGGCGTTGCCGCGCAGCGCCAGAAGCAGGAGCAGCAGCATGTCCGCCGCCTGTTTTCTGTAGGCAGGACTTGCCCAGCGTGAAACGGCCCGCGGCGCATCATGATTGGAGAAAGCCCAGCTTGGCCACCCCTCCCCGTCCGCTCCGCTCCACTGTTCCAGCGAACGGCGCACCCGCTCCGGCGTCAGCCTTTCGGCATAGAGGAAGTCGAAATTATAGGCGGAATGGAGCCGGGTCTCGCCCTCCGTAAAAGCCTTCATCTCACCGATGGGGTTGGCGCCCACAACTTCGGCAACAGAGAAGCTCGCCTCATATTCATTCAGCAAAGCCCGCACGCGCTCTAGGAAGGCCGGAATCTCCGGCTGGGACATGTTGTAGAGGTGACGCTGCATGTCGAAGGGGCGCGTGACCTTGCTGATGTCGAGACCGGAGGGCGGATTGTCTCTCAGCTGCGCGTCGTGAATGGCGAAATTGATCGCGTCGAGGCGGAAGCCGTCGACACCGCGTTCCAGCCAGAAACGCGCCGCGTCCAGAAGGGCGTCCTGCACTTCGGGGTTACGGACATTCAGGTCGGGCTGGGAGACGAGGAAATTGTGGAAATAGTATTGCTGGCGCCGGCCGTCCCACTCCCAGGATGGCCCGCCAAAGACCGATTGCCAGTTATTGGGCGGCGATCCGTCAGGCTTCGGGTCGGCCCAGACATACCAGTCCGCCTTTGGGCCGGTCCTGCTTTCCCGGCTCTGGCGAAACCAGTCATGGGCGTCTGAAGTGTGCGAATAGACCTGGTCTATGATCAGTCTGAGCCCGCGTGCATGGGCTTCTTCGACCAGGGTGTCGAAATCTTCGAGGGTGCCGAACATCGGGTCGACGCCGCAATAGTCAGCGACGTCGTAGCCGAAATCCTTCATCGGCGAAGTGAAGAAGGGCGAGAGCCAGATGGCGTCGACATTGAGCGAGGCGACATGATCCAGCTTCCTGCGGATGCCGTTCAGGTCGCCGATTCCGTCGCCATTGCTGTCGAGAAAACTGCGCGGATAGATCTGATAGATCGTGGCGCCTTTCCACCAGGGACTGGAGGGGCATGACATCGGGCTGGGTCCTCTACTTTCAGACCGGATAGTTTCAGCCTGAAGGGCCTTCTGTCCAGTGTATGGACGGTGCACCCACGGTGCATGGGCGGTGTTTTTCGAGGCCCTGACCCTAGCGTCAGGCTTTTCGCGGCCGCGTAAGTCTGAGACCATCGCGAAAACAATAGAAATGAGGGAAACGCCATGCTCGCCAATGTCAGTGAAACCGCCCAGGAAGAAGCCGACCTGCGCCGCGGTCACAAATACGACCTCCACTATACGTCGCCGCCCGCCGCCGACCTCACCGATCTCGATCTCTTCACAAAGGGTCAGCCTTTCGGCGCCTTCGCGAAGATGCGTGAGGCCGCCCCTGTCTGCTGGCACGATGAGGAAGAGGGCGCCGGTTTCTGGGCGCTGACGAAATACCAGGATATTCGCGCGGTCGAACTCGATACCAAGACCTTCTCTTCGCAGAAGGGCGGTATCCTGATGAATTACGGCCACGCCGATGCGAGGCACCCCCTGCTCCACCGCGCCTCGCTGGACGCGATGATCAATCTCGACCAGCCTTACCACTTTCCACTCCGGCGCGAGCACATGCCTTTCTTCACGCCCGCCTATGTCGCCAATCTGCGTGAGCGTGTGGACGCCAAGGTGACGGCGCTTCTCGATGCGATGGAAGCCAAGGCGAGAGACACGGGTGGACCAATCGACATGGTCGAGAGCTTCTCGGCCGAACTGCCGCTTTTCACACTGTGCGAGATTCTGGGCGTCGCTGAGGCCGACAGGCCCAAGCTCATCAAATGGATGCACTATCTTGAGGTTTCGGCCGACACGATGCGCAAGGGGGAGGCCATCGATCCGCAATTCTTCGGCGCGTTTGTCGAGAACGTCCTGGAGATGTTCGAATATGGCAAGACGGTCCTGAAGGCGCGGCGCGCCGACCCCAAGCCTGACCTGTTGTCCGCCATCGCCAATGCCGAGGTGGATGGTGAGCTGCTGTCGGACGAGATGCTGGACGGCTCCTGGCTGCTTATCGTCTTTGCCGGCAATGACACGACGCGCAATTCCCTTTCCGGGACGATGAAGCTGTTGACCGAGTTTCCAGAAGAGAAACAGAAGCTTATCGAAGACCCTTCGCGCATTTCCAACATGGTGCACGAGGCGATCCGCATGGTCTCTCCCGTCATCTATATGCGCCGGACCGCGACGCAGGACGCTGAGATCAATGGGCAGAAAATCGCCGAGGGCGAGAAAGTCGTCATGTATTATGGCGCGGCGAACCGGGACCCGTGTGTCTTCGCCGAGCCGGACCGTTTCGACATCGCCCGCACCAATGCGAAAGAGCATCTCGCCTTCGGCCTTGGCCCGCATGTCTGCCTTGGACAGCGCGTCGCCAACATGCAGCTGGAAGCGGCCTATCGCCAGATACTGGCACGCTTTCCGGACATTGAGTGGACCGGAAATATCGATATCGCGCCAAACAATTTCGTGCACGCGATCTCGCGGCTCGATGTCGATCCTGGGCCTAAAACCTGACGCCAGACCGCAAAAAAATGGCGGGAATGGGGGATTTCACTTTTCCTGTTAATTATTGATTTTGAACCGTCAGATAAATTTTGAAACTTGTAGCGGGCTGGGAGGGGAGTTTTGGACCAAGCCATCGCGATAGGCTTTGCTGTGCCTGCCATTTCGATTGGCATGTGCGCGATATTCGCGTGCTTCTGGTACTATAACCGCGAGGATCGGGCCGCCCCGCTCTTTGCGGCCGCCTTCACAATGTGCGCGCTCGGGTTTTTCCTGAACCATTTTGTCCTGGCCAAAGAAACGATGGCAAACGCCGTCTTTCACAATAGCTGCTACGCCCTCGGCCTCTATTTTCTCAGCGACGGCCTGCATCGCTCATTCGACCGCAGAACCCCGCATGAGGCCCTTGCCGCAATTGGGATTTTGAGCGTGGTTCTGGCGGGCATCATCCAGCTGAACGAGTTCGGTCTTGCCGTCCGGATCATCACCATCAACATGATCCATGGCGGCATGCTGATCGTGTCGGCCTGGACGCTGCGTACGATCTGGAAGAAGTCGTGGACGGGCACCGCAGTTCTATGCGCCCTGGCCCTCTGCATCCTCAATCTCATGCTTGTCTCGCCAACGACGCTGTTCGGCAGGACGGTCGGCGATGCCACCTACTTTCAGTCCGCCTACTGGTATGTGATGAACCTGCTCAGCATCCTGTCCATCCTGTCCATGGGCGGCGCGCTGATATCGGTCTGTGTCATGGAGCGGCTGGACGCGCTTCGCGACCATGCGGACAACGACTTCCTCACCGGTCTTAAAAGCCGCCGCGCTTTCGAGACGGCTGCCAGCCATTACTGCGAGGTCCGCTCCGGTGACTATGCCGCCAGCGTGGTGCTCATCGACCTCGATTATTTCAAGCTGATCAATGACAAATACGGCCACGCTGCCGGCGACGCCGTCATCCGCGCGGTTGGCGACCTTCTCTGCCGCCAGACACGGACCAGCGACATGTGCGGACGCATGGGCGGCGAAGAGTTCTGCCTGGTGCTTCCAGGCACGGATCTGGACGGCGCGCGCACCCTCAGCGAACGCCTCAGGAAACGTCTCAGCGAGCTGAATGTCCCCGGACTGCCAAACGATATCACGGTCACCGCGAGCTTTGGCATCGCCGAACTTGGCCGCGACGACCTGTTCGAGGACATTTATCCGGTGGCCGACGCCGCGCTCTATGCGGCAAAATCCAGCGGCCGCGACAAGGTGGTGGTGGCCAGCGCGCCAAGGGATCGCGGGCGCCCGGTCAAGCGCCAGCGGATCGACGCAATGGCCCTTTCCGACAGGCCTGCAAGGCTGGCCTCCTGACAGACATAAAGACATTTCGGCCTGCCCCGACGTGAGACTTGTCCGGCCCCGGCCAAGATGCTCTCTCCAGTGCCATCACAACCCTGGAGGAAATCATGTCGCAGAAACCAGAAAGCGTTGGCAACGAAGTCAAATACGAAGTCAGCAACCATGTTGCCGTGGTCACGCTGAACCGTCCCGACAAGCGCAATGCCGTCAATGGCGCCGTCGCCTCGGCGCTCGGCTGGATTTGCGAAGAAACAGAGCGCGACGACGATGTGCGCGCCTGTATCCTGACCTCCTCGCTGGAATCGACCTTCTGCGCAGGCGCAGACCTTTCGGAGATCTCAAAGGGCAATGCCGGCGCGCTTTCGACCAAGGAAGGCGGCTTTGCGGGCTTCGTGAAATATCCGCGCACCAAGCCATGGATCGCCGCCGTTCGCGGCAATGCGCTGGCGGGCGGGTGTGAGCTTCCGCTGGCCTGCGACATGATCGTCGCCGCCGACAATTCGCGCTTTGGCCTGCCAGAGGTGAAACGCGGTATCTTTGCCGGTGCAGGCGGGGTGTTCCGCCTGCCGCGCGCCCTGCCCCGCAATATCGCGCTGGAGATCGTCGCGACCGGCGACCCGCTGCCGGCCGACCGTCTCTATCAGCTGGGCCTGATCAACCGGCTGGTTCCGTCCGACCAGGTTCTGGGCGAAGCCGAGGCGCTGGCACAACAGATCGGGGTGAACGCCCCGCTGGCGGTGCGCAAGAGCCTGGAAGTCGCCCGTCAGGCCTATGACGGCACCGAGAGCGATCTCTGGAAGGCGTCGAACGAAGCCTCCGGCATCGTCTTCTCCAGCGAGGACGCCAAGGAGGGTCCGCGCGCCTTCCTGGAGAAACGCGCCCCGGTCTGGAAAGGCAAATAAGTCAGACCATCGGGCCCCCGCCCCTAACAGAAGAAAGCCCCCGCATCCGGTGATGCGGGGGCTTTGTCTTTGGGACTGGCATGATGTGCCGTTCAGCAGGTCAGGAGACCGGCATTCGGATTTTCTGGACCAGTTCCACAATGTCCCTGGGCGGCGGCCTTGTGGCGAGCGCTGTGACCACGCCCACCGCCGTTGCCAGCCACATGAAGACGAAACCGATCCCTTCCGGTGAGACGCCGAACAACCAGTGGGCCGGGTCTGTATCGACGAATTTGAACCAGTAGATATAGCCAAATGTCGTGACCAGCCCCGTCAACATGGCTGCGATGGCGCCCTGCTTGTTCATGCGCGTCCAGAAGATGCCGAGGAAGATCACCGGGAAGAGAGACGCAGCGGCGAGGCCGAATGCAAAGGCCACCACCTGGGCGACGAAACCGAGGCTGTTGGAGAAGATGCCAAGCAGACCGGCGGCCAGCACGGCGCCCGCCGCCGCACCGCGCGCGACCCGAAGCTCTGTCCTGTCATCCATGGATTTGAAGATGGTGCGCCGGCAGAGATCGTGGCTGACGGCAGACGAAATCACCATGAGAAGACCGGCCGCCGTTGAGAGCGCCGCCGCCAGCCCGCCGGCGACGACAAGTCCGATCACCCAGGCGGGCAGATCGGCAATCTGCGGATTGGCGAGAACGAAGATGTCATTATTGGGCGTGACTTCATTGGCGAGCCCATCGGGCGCGTCCAGCCCGCGATATTGCATGATGCCGTCACCATTTTTGTCCTCGAAGGCGACAAGGCCGGTCGGCTCCCAGTCCTTATACCATTCGGGCACGGGCTTTCCGCCTGCGGCCTCAATCTCTGCGGCGCGGGCGTCATAATCTTCCTCGTCGGCGATATAGGTCGCCTCATTCACCGTATCGATGAAGTTGATCCGGGCGAAGGCGCCGACGGCGGGCGCGGTGGTGTAAAGGATCGCGATGAAGATAAGCGCCCAGCCAGCCGAGACGCGGGCGGCATCGGCGCTCTTCACCGTGAAGAAGCGGATGATGACGTGCGGCAGACCCGCCGTGCCGAACATCAGCGCAGCGGTGATGCAGAACACGTCCATCATCGACTTGTCCGTCTCGGTATATTCCAGAAAGCCGAGATCGGTGACGACGCCATTGAGCTTTTCGAGCATGGAAATGCCTTCGCCTTTCGCCTCACCGATGAAACCGAGCTGCGGGACCGGATTGCCGGTGATGATCAGAGACATGAAGATGGCGGGCACGGTGAAGGCGAAGATCAGCACGCAGTACTGCGCGACCTGCGTATAGGTGACGCCCTTCATGCCGCCGAGCACGGCATAGAAGAAGACGATCACCATGCCGATGATGATGCCCCACTCAAAAGGCACGCCGAGGAAGCCCGAAAAGGCGACGCCAACACCTTTCATCTGTCCGGCGATATAGGTGAAGGAGACAAACAGCGCGCAGATGACGGCGATGACGCGGGCGGTCGTCGAATAATAGCGGTCGCCGACAAAGTCCGGGACAGTGAACTTGCCGAACTCCCGCAGATAGGGGGCGAGAAGAAGCGCGAGCAGGACATAGCCGCCGGTCCAGCCCATGAGATAGACAGAGCCGCCATAGCCCATGAAGGCGATGAGGCCGGCCATGGAAAGAAAACTCGCCGCCGACATCCAGTCGGCCGCCGTCGCCATGCCATTGACGGTCGGGTGGACATCATGGCCGGCGACATAGAAGTCATCGGTCGATCCGGCCCGCGCCCAGATGGCGATGCCGATATAGAGCGAGAAGGTGGTGACGACGAAGAAGAGGGTCCACGGATCCATGATCAGCCTCCCCGTACGCCGAACGCCTTCTCGATCCGCCGCATGGCGAAGCAATAGACGAAGATGAGCACAACGAAGACGTAGATCGCCCCCTGCTGGGCAAACCAGAAGCCGAGCGGGGCGCCGCCCACGGACCACTGGTCCAGAAAGTCGCGAAACAGGATTCCGGCCCCATAGGAGACGGAAAACCAGATGATCAGGAGCGCGACGGTCAGGCGCCGGGTCGCATTCCAGTAGGCGCGCCTGAGGGCAGCGCGGTCAGCTTCGTCCAATGTTTCCTCCAGCCTTTTTAAAGGCAGCCTGCCGTCATATCGGCGCGGACGCAATCCTTGATCGGACAAGGCTGCGCTGGAGGATCAGGCGGTGTGGGCGCTATTGCGCCGGAGGCGCGTCCGGGTCGAGCTCAAGCCCTTTCATGACCCTGTGCTCATGGCGCATGCCGAGGAACAGGCTGATACAACTCACCAGAAGGATGGAGGTGAAGGGCAAGGCCGCGGTGATCGTGCCGGCCTGCAGGGAATCGAGGGTGTCGCGCCCGCCGCCATAGAGCAGCATGGACGCGGTGACGCCCAGCATGCAGGCCCAGAAGACCCGCTGGGGCACCGGCGCATCGGTCTTGCCGCCAGAGGTAATGCTGTCGATCACAAGCGCGCCTGAGTCGGCCGAGGTCACGATGAAGACCACAAGCAGGAAAATGGCGACGCAGGAAGTGACGATGGAGAAAGGCAGGCTGTCGAGCATATGGAAGAGCGTCAGCGCGGCGGTTTCCATACCATTGGCGAGCTCACCCTGACCGGATTCGTATTGCTGGATCGCGGTTTCGCCAAATGTGGTGAACCAGATCACGCAGATGGCGACAGGTGCGAGCAGGACCACGGAAAAGTACTCGCGCACGGTGCGGCCCTTGGAAATGCGGGCGATGAACATGCCGACAAAGGGCGACCAGGAAATCCACCAGGCCCAGTAGAAGATGGTCCAGTCATGGAACCAGGCGGTGTCCTCGCGGCCGAACCAGTTGGTGAGCTTCGGCGTATCCTGGACATAGGCGAGGAAATTGTCGCCCAGCCCCGCCAGGATGGCGAGTGTCGGGCCGGCGATCAGCACGAAGACCATCAGGATAAGCGCGATGGTCATGTTGATGTCGGAGAGCAGCTTCACGCCGCCATCGAGGCCCCGCAGGACGGACAGAACCGCAAGGCCGGTAATGGCTGCGATCAGCGTGGTCTGAAGGCCGACACTGATCTGCATGCCGGTGAGAAAACCGATCCCGCTGCTGGCCTGGGCGGCACCGATGCCGATTGTGGTGGCAAGGCCGAAGACGGTGGAGATGACGGCGAACGTGTCGATGACATGGCCCCACCAGCCCCAGACGCGGTCGCCCAGGATCGGATAGAAGGCCGAGCGGATGGTGAGCGGCAAGCCCTTGTTATAAGCGAAGAAACCAAGGGCCAGGCCGACAACGGCATAAACGCCCCATGGCGCAATGCCCCAGTGAAACAGGGTCGCGCTGAAAGCCAGGCGGCGGGCCTCTTCAGTGCCGCCTTCGACATCGAAAGGTGTGCCGAACCAGTCGCTGTAATAGGCCAGAGGCTCAGCTGCGCCATAGAACATGAAGCCGATACCGACGCCGGCGGCAAACAGCATGGCAATCCAGGAGGGGATGCTGAATTCGGGCCTCGCCTCAGCGCCGCCTAGCCGGATGCGGCCGAGGGGAGAGAGGGCAAGCCCGATGCAGAAAAGAAGGATAAGGGGCGGCGTGAGCGCGAACAGCCAGTCAAAGGTTTCCAGCGTCCAGGTCCGCGAGGACTCGAGGCCGAAACCGGTGGCTTGCGGGAAGATGAGCGATACGACGGCGAAGACGATGACAAGGCCGGCGCTGAGGAAGAAGACGGGATTGTGGATGTCGAGTCCCAGCATTTCGACATTGTCCTGGCCCACCTCGTAATCGGTCGTGTACTCGGCCGGCAACTCAGCATCTATGTCAGCCTCTACCTCGGGCTCGCTCATCTTCGAAATCTCCCATCCAGCGAATACCGCTGATTCTTTGCCGACCGAATGAATCGGCTGCCTCTGATCATAATATTCAGGGGAATGTTTCAACCCACCTTTAGATTCGCAGACATGTTGCAAACCTGCAACCACGATATGACACGCTGAAAAATAAAGATTTTTTTGTTATTGGCTTTTGTCATGTGGTCAGAACATGACAAAATGTTGGCGAATTTATTTTCTTTGAAGAACTATGACACTATGTCCGGTCAGCGCTCTGGCGCGGAGGGGTCCGAAGTGAGGGTCTGCCGCGCGGGGAGCCGATTGCAAAAATCACAGCGTTGAATCCAGACGCTTAATCTGATGGGGAATAATATGAAGAAGCTATTCGGTGGCGCGTCCTTGCTCGCCATTGGCGCCATTGTGTCTGCCAGCCCGGTTATGGCGCAGACACAGGAAACGACCGCCAAGAATAATCGCCGTCTGTCCACTGTAACGGTGACAGCAACCAAACGTTCCGAAAGCGCGCAGGACATTCCTGTGACTGTGAGCGCCATTGGTGAAACCGAGCTGCAACAGCTCGGCGTCAAGAATTTCAACGATTATCTGGTGCAGCTTCCGGGCGTGACGGCAGGCGGCTCCGGCCCCGGCCAGAACACGATCTATATCCGTGGCCTCGCCTCCACCACGCCGAACCTGACGGTTGCTGGTGTGGCCGGTCTGGCGCCCAACGTCGCCTTCTATCTCGACGAACAGCCGCTGGCACAGCCGGGCCGTAACCTCGATGTCTATGCCGCCGACCTTGAGCGGGTTGAGGTCCTCTCCGGCCCGCAGGGCACGCTGTTCGGCGCCAGCTCGCAGGCGGGTACGGTGCGTCTCATCACCAACAAGCCGTCGCTGGCCGGTTTCGATGCAGGCTTCGATGCGGAAACCTCGTTCACCGAGGGCGGTGAGATGAGCAACAGCGTCGAAGCGATGATCAACATTCCGGTCACCGACAAGTTCGCGCTGCGCGGCGTTGTCTATAATGACAGCCAGGGTGGCTATATCGACAATGTCGGCGGCACGCTGACGGTCGAGGAATCGGCCCGCTTCCGCCCGGCCGGCACGGTCCGCTCGAACGGTACCGTGGTCCAGCCGCGCCGCGCAGGCTTCCAGGCCGACGACGACCTGTCGAACGTCAACTTCATCGCCGCCAACAATGGCACGATCGCCGAAAACGACATCAACGACACCAATTATCAGGGCTTCCGCCTCAGCGGCCTCTACGAGTTCAACCAGAACTGGGAGCTGCTGATCCAGCACTCGCAGCAGAAGATCGACGCCGATGGCGTGTTCTCCGCTGACCCGGACCTGGACGACTATGACACGGTGCGTTTCACGCCGGAAAGCCTGGAAGACAAGTTCCACAACACCGCCTGGACGCTGGAAGGCCGTCTCGGCATGCTGGAAGCTGTCTATACCGGCGCCTATACCGAGCGGACCACAGACCAGACCATCGACTATTCGGACTATCTGTTCGTCGGCCAGTACCTGCCCTATTATATCTGCGACGCCTCGGTCTCCTATCCGGGCGCGGGCGGTCCTGAAGGCACCTGCTACGCTCCGAACCTGTCGGTCAATTCGCACACCGAAACCGAAGTCCAGACCCATGAGCTGCGCTTCAACACGCCGGACGAGTACCGCGTGCGGGCCACGGTTGGCGCGTTCTATAGCGATCTCGAACTGGCCGAGCGCAACGACTATATCTATCCGGGCACCGCTGTCGTTGAAGGCTTCAATGGACAGACCGGTTTTGCGCCGAACTATCCGCTGACCTACACGGACGTCACCGGCCAGATCAATTCGGCCTATCCCGGCTACTATAGCGAGGCTGGCCCCTTCCCGACCGGCGTCGGCTTCCGGAATGACGTGCTGCGGACCGATGAGAAACTCGGCCTCTTCGGTGAGACCACTTTCGACATTACCGATCAGTTCGCCCTTACGGTTGGCGCACGCTGGTATGATATCGAGGTCGACCTGGAAGGCAGTGCGAACTCCTCCTTCGGCAATATCGGTTCGGACACCGACTCCCAGCAGTTCGGCACGAACATCTCCTTCCTCTACGGCCCGAACGGCCCGGCGGCGGCCCCGCAAAAGGCGGCAACCGACGGCGTGATCTACAAGGCCACGGGTGAATGGACGCCGACCGATAACCTTCTCTTCTATGCCACCTATTCGGAAGGCTTCCGCGCAGGCCTGCTGAACCGTCCGGGCGGCACGCAAGGGCCGGGCGACTACACAGTTCCGTACGAAGTCGATACCGATGATGTGCAGAACTATGAGATCGGCTGGAAAACCGAGCTCTTCAATAATTCGCTGCGCTTCAACGGCTCGGCTTTCTTCGTCGAGGTCGATGGCCTGCAGACGACGATCTTCGATCCGTCGATTGTGAACCTGTTCTATTCGGACAATGCCGCGAATGCAGAGCTCAAGGGCGTCGAAGGCGACTTCCAGTGGGCCCCGAACAGCATTGACGGCCTGACCATTGCCGGTGCGTTCTCCTTCCTCGACACGGAGATCACCGAGGTTCTGGTGCCGACCGACGATGTGGTCGAAGGCTCCGACCTTGCTTTCGCACCTGACTATCAGGGCAATCTGCGTGTACGCTATGAGTGGGATCTCGATCAGCAGATCGGTGGTCAGCTCCTGCGTGCCCACGTCATGCCGCAGGTGGTCTTCTCCGGAAGTTCGTTCACAGATGTGATCGAGATCAACAAGATGGAGCTCGACAGCTATGCGACGCTTGGCGCAACGCTGGGTGTGTCGGCTGATAAATGGACGGCTGAACTGTTCGGCACGAACCTCACCAATGAGTATGCCGAACTCAGCGGCAGCTTCATCTTCGACCGCAAGCGTGTGCAGCCGATCCGTCCGCGCACGATCGGCCTGCGTGTGAGCTACGACTACTAGGCTCACAGCCGAAGACTTGAACCCAGACGCAGCGCCCCGTTTAATCGGGGCGCTGCATTTTTATGAGCCTTCCCATGACGACAGACGCCCCAGCTATCGAGACCCAGCTTGACGCCATCAAGGCCGCCATGAAGGCAGGCCGCTTCGATGAGGCAGAACACCTGGCAGACGCTGTCCTTGAGACCGCGCCCGACAATACCGACGCGCTCTATATGGCTGCGGCCACGGCGCGCTATCTGGACAGGACGGACAAGGCCTTCGCCCTGCTGGACCGGCTGAAGCGGGCCGCCCCGGACTATGGACGCGCCTTTCAGGAGGAAGGCCATCTCTATCGCAAGCTCGCCCGGCCCGAGGAGGCGATTGCGGCCTATATGCTGGCCGTGCGCTGGAACCCGGCCCTGGTCGCTAGCTGGAACGCGCTCAGCGACCTCAACACCCAGCTTGGCCGTACGATTGAGGCGCAGGAGGCGGCGGCGCAGGCCCAGCGGCTGCAGCAATTGCCGCGCGAGCTTCTGGCCGTCACCAATCATATCCATGAGGGCCGCGTGCTGCATGCCGAGCGGATCGCCCGCGCCTTCATGCAGAAGAATCCGCGCCATACCGAAGGCATGCGGCTGCTGGCCGATATCGGCACGCGGCTTGGCGTGCATGAGGATGCCGATTTCCTGCTGGAGACCGCCATCGAACTGGAGCCGGACAATCTGCAGCTGCGGATCGACCATATCCAGGTGCTGCGCAAACGCCAGAAATACGAAGCGGCGCTGGAGCAGGCGAAGGCGCTGCTCGCCCGCGGGCCGGACAATCCGATGTTCAAATCCCTCTATGCCATCGAGAGCATGCAAGCCGGCCAATATGACGAAGCCCTGAAAGTTTTCGATGAGGTCCTGGCGGCGTTGCCCGACGATCTGCCGACCCTCACCTCTCGCGGCCATGCCCTGAAGACGGCGGGCCGCACGCAGGATGCGATCTCCTCCTATAGCCGGGCCGTGGAGGTGGAGCCCCTGCATGGCGATGCCTGGTATGCGCTCGCTAACCTCAAGACCTACCGGTTCACCGATGCGCAGATCGAGGCCATGAAACAGGCCGCGCGCAATCCGAACCTGTCGCATATGGGCCGCGTCCACATCTCATTCGCGCTGGGCAAGGCGCTGGAAGACCGGAGCGAGTTTGATGAAGCCTTCGCCCATTACAGCGAAGGCAACCGTCTGAAGAAGATGCAGGTGCGCTACACGACCGAACACATGCATGAAGAGTTCGAGAGCCAGAAACGCCACTGCACGGCCGAACTGTTTGAGGCGCGCAGCAATACCGGATGTGAGGACCCTGCCCCGATCTTCATCGTCGGCCTGCCACGCGCCGGTTCAACACTGATCGAGCAGATCCTCGCCTCGCACAGCCAGGTCGACGGGACGCTGGAGCTGCCCAATATCCTGTCGCTGGCGCACCGCCTGCGCGGGCGCAAACAGGTGAGCGACCGCGAACGCTATCCGCGCATCCTGCACGACCTGCCGGATGACGAGCTGAAAGCGCTGGGCGAGGACTATATCACCAACACCGCCATCCACCGGCAGGGCGCGCCCTTTTTCACCGACAAGATGCCCAACAATTTCCGGCATATCGGCCTCATCAGCCTGATCCTGCCCAATGCGAAGATCATCGATGCGCGGCGCGAGCCGATGGCGTGCTGTTTTTCCGGCTACAAGCAGCTTTTCGCCGAGGGACAGGAGTTCAGCTACAGCCTGGACGATATCGGCCAGTATTATCGCGGCTATATCGACCTGATGGCGCACTGGGACGAGGTGCTGCCCGGCAAGGTATTGCGCGTCCAGCATGAGGATGTGATCGAGGATCTGGAAGGCCAGGTGCGGCGGATCCTGGACTATTGCGGCCTGCCGTTCGAACAGGCCTGTGTCGACTTTCACAAGACCGAACGGGCCGTGCGCACGGCGAGCTCTGAACAGGTGCGTCAGCCGATCAGCCGGTCAGGCGTCGATCAGTGGCGCAATTTCGAGCCCCATCTCGGGCCATTGAAAGACGCGCTCGGTCCGGCGCTCACGGATTATCGCTAGGCGGCCTGCCCTGCCCGGTCAGGCAAAGTGAAGGCGGCGATACTTGCCCTTGTAATAGAGCAGCGGGTCGCGGCGCGGCTCATATTTCGCGCGCTCCACCTTGCCGACCAGAATGACATGGTCGCCGCCATCATGCATGTCGAAACGCACGCATTCGAAATTGGCGAGAGCGCCGGAAATAAGCGGCGAGCCATGCTGGCCTTCCTGCCAGGGCGTTTCTGCGAAACGGTCCTCACCGGGCTTGGCGAAGAGATTGGAGACAGGCTGCTGGCCGATATGAAGGACGTTGACGGCGAAGCGGCCGGCGCTTTCCAGCGCCTTGAGGCTGCTTGAACTTTTGGCGATGCAGACGAGCAGAAGCGGCGGGTCCAGCGAGACAGAGGTGAAGGAATTTGCCGTGAGGCCGACGGGCTGACCATCCGGTCTCATGGTCGTGACCACGGTGACACCGGTGGCGAAACATCCCAGCGCATCGCGCAGGGTACGCGCGTCAGAGCCCTGCTTATAGTCTGGCAGGAAGCGGGGCACGCGGCGTTCAAGGAAGTCGAGAAGCACGGCGCTGAAGGCATCGGCCCGGTCGAAGACGGCGAGATGACCGGCATCCTCAATCTCTGCAAACTCTGCCGAGGCCACCTTCTTGACGAACCGGCTGGCTGCATCGCGGTCGCCAAGGCCGCTAAGGGCGCCGCGCACGAAAAGGACGGGGACTTTCAGCTCTGTGGCGGCGGCCGAAATGCGGTCGCTGGCGGTTTCAAGGTCAATGGCCGCAGGGAAAGCGGGGTCGAAATCCTCCGGCTTTTGCTGCGCAGCCTTCAGCGTCCCGGCAAGGGCGCGCGCGGTCTCTATGTCGATCTCGGGCGGGGCGTCCGCGAGGACAAGGCCGGCGGCGAGATGGGCCCCGTCCTCACCCACCGCGGCGACAGCGACCCAGCCGCCAAGACCTGCACCGATGACAACGGGGCGCGAGGCGAGCTGGGCGAGAACCGCTCTCAGATCCTCCACGCAAGCGGCGAATTCATAACGGGAATCTTCGGAGCGGTCGCTGCGGCCATGACCGCGCAGATCAAGATTGATGACATAGCGTCCGGCCTTGACCAGGGCATCGGCAATCTCGCTCCAGACAGAACGCGTCTGACCGCCGCCATGGACCAGAAGGACAGACGGGTCGTCCGGTGAGCCGCGCACATCAGCGCGCAGGGTGAGCCCCCCAAACCCCTTGAATTCGCGTTCCGCCATGCCTGGGTACCCGCCCTGTTCGTTCACCGGTTCAAGTGTTGCACTTAATACGCTTTGAAGCCTTGCGAAGGGGCGAACTGATCGCGGGCAGGACTTTGCGCGTGGAAGAATGCCCGGCTGGTCTCTCACTCTCCTGCAGCGGGAATCGACCTGCTTTCATAGTTTGGGTAAGGTAAACAAAGGCCGCGCTGTCTCCGCGCGCCACAGAAAAAGGACATGTCGATGAGCGATCAGTCAGCTTCCAGAGGGCGCAAGCCAATGGGTCTCTTCCGCCGGATCGAAACGATTACGCCGCTCCTTTTCATTCCTTTCATCATCTATGTGGTGATCGCGGTTCTGGCCGGCGGCAGCCATATGGACGAGACGCCCGCCATTGCGGGGAGCCTGAATTCGACGCTGTTTTCGGTGCCGATGGTCTCAGGCGTCAGCTGGCGGATGAGTGTGGGAGACTCCCTGCTCCTGCTCTCGCTGATCCTGCTGTCGGTGGAGATCATCAAGTCGACCAGTTCGCGCTCCAGCGCCATGATCAATCATATGGCGTCCATGGGCGTTCTGCTGGCGTGCATCATCCTGTTTATCCTGTTTGCCAATTTCGCGACGGCGACCTTCTTCCTGCTGACCGTGATGGCGCTGATGGATGTCATGGTCGGCGTGATCGTCAGCATCGTCTCAGCCCGCCGCGACTTTGGCGTGGGCGACGGGTTCGCCAGCAATTAGACGACCGGGGCGCGCGGCGGCTCAGCCGGATGCTGGCTGGGCCCCGCTTTCGCTCTCCTGCGCCTTCGTGGCGGTCGTGCCGAAGATCTTCAGATGGATCATCAGCAGCGCCGGCAGGATGAAGATCAGCATGATCGTACCGAAGAGGATGCCGAAGCCGAGAGAGATGGCGGTCGGGATGAGGAATTGCGCCTGAAGGCTCGTCTCCATGATGATCGGCGTCACACCGAGGAAGGTGGTGAGCGTGGTCAGGAGGATGGCGCGGAAGCGGTCCAGCATGGAATCGATCACGGCCTCGGTCGGGTCCTGCCCGTTTTCCAGGCGCTCATTCAGGAAGTCGGTCACCATCAGTGAGGTGTTGATGATGACGCCTGAGAGGCCGATGATCCCGAAGAAGGACAGAAGCGTGAGGTCCGCGCCCATGAGGCCATGGCCGATCAGCGCGCCGACATAGCCGAACGGGATGGCGCCCATGATGACGAGCGGCTGGCTGTAGGAGCGGAAATTGAGCGCCAGCAGGCTGTAGATCACGATCATGGCGAGCATGAAGTTACGGGCGAGGACGGGGGTCGCCTCGGCCTGTTCTTCCTGATCGCCGGAGACCTGCATGGTTAGGCCCTCATACTCCTGCTGCAGGCGCGGCAGGGCCTCCTCGAACATATGGTTCGAGACGAGGTCGGCGGTGGTGACATCCTCATCCACGAAGGCGTTCAGGGAATAGATGCGCCGACCGTTCACCCGGTTGATCGACGCTGGCGCCGGGGCGATGGAGAGGTCTGCGAGATTATGCATGGGCACGAAGCCCTCTCCCACCTTGACCCGCAGGCGTTTGAGCGTCTCGAGCGAGGCCCGCTCGCTTTCGGGCAGGCGCACGCGGACGGGAATTTCCTCGCGGTCGCGCTGGATACGGACCGCCTCGGCGCCGAAGAAGGCGGCACGGACTTCGCGGGCAAGGTCGTTCTGGGTGAGGCCGTAATTGCGGGCCAGCGGTTTGAGCTGGATGCGCACTTCTTCTGTGGTGCGGAAGCGGTCATCGCGCACATCATAGACACCTGGCTGGCTCTCAAGCTCCTGGCGCAGCTTCAGCACGGCTTCGCGGGTAAGCTCGTCGGTGCGCGCGGAGATCTGGAGCTGGATGGGGGCGCCGGGGCTGACAAGGTCGGAGGTGAAGGTGAGCTTTTCGGCCCCGGGTATCCGGCCGACCTCCTCGCGCCAGGCGCGCTGGAAGTCCTTGGCCTCAAAGTCCCGCGCGCTCGATTGCTTGAGCTGCGCCACGACATAGGCCCGGTTGGCCGAAGCCGCGCTGGTGGTGCTGCCTGTGGCGTTGGCTTCATTGCCGCCCAGGGGTTCGGCAAGCTGCCAGAGGACACCGGCAAGACCATCCTCTGCGTCGGTTACATCGCCGATCGCCCGGCCGGCGGCGGCCTCAAGGTCACGGGCGAAGCGGCGGGTCTGTTCTTCTGACGTGCCTTCAGCGAGCTCCAGTTCGGCGGTGACATAATCGCCTTCCACCGCCGGGAAGAAGATGAACTTCACATAGCCGCTGGCGGTCAGGGCCTGCGCCGCGAACAGGATCCCAAACGCGCAGAGAAGGACCATGATTGGCCGGACCACGACGAATTCCATGGCGCGCTTCAGCGGCCCGCCGGAAAAGCGGCGCAGGCTGGCGGCCACCCTGTCGCGGACGGGGTCGGCAAGGCGGCGCGGCGAGAACCGGCCAGGTTTACTGTCGCTGAGATGAGAGAGGTGGCGCGGCAGGACGAACATACTCTCAACCAGCGACAGGAAGAGAAGGATGATCACGACCGCCGAGACCTGACCGAGGAACTGACCGAAGAGGCCGGGCACAAGAAGGATCGGCACGAAGGCCGTCATGGTCGTGGACACGGAGAAGAGAACGGGCCGGGCCACACGGATCACGCCGAGACGCGCAGCCTCCATCGGCTCTGCGCCCTTTCGCCAGTTGGCATGGATATTCTCACCGACGACGATGGCGTCATCCACGATGATACCGATGGCAAGAATGAAGCCGAAGAGCGAAAGCTGGTTCAGTGTGATGCCGAAGATGAGCATCGGGAAGAAGGCGCCGATAAAGCTGACCCCGACCCCGAGCGCCACCCAGAAGGCGATCCTGATATCCAGGAAGAGAAGCAGAAGAAGCGTAACAAGAACAAGGCCGAGGATGGCATTTCGCACAAGCAGGTCGATGCGCGAGCGAAGGTTCACGGCCTCATCGCGCCAGAGCGTGTATTGCACAGAGCCCGGCAGGGCGTTCTGGATTTCGGTATCGAGATATTCGCGCACGATTTCCGCATTATCGAGCGTCTTTTCACGCCCCACCCGGAAGACCGAGACGTTGACGGCGGGCTTGCCTTCGAAGTTTGCCTCGACAGGAGCCTCCGACAGACCATCGCTGATCTCTGCAATGTCACCCAGGAAGATCGGCGACCCATTGCGCCCTGCCCCGATGACGATGTTCTCAAACTCCGCGCCTGAACGGCGTTCCCCAACGGCGCGGACACGCAGGAGCTGGCGGTCATTCTCGATCTCGCCGGCCGAAAGGTCGAGGCTCTGCTGGGAGATGATCTGCGCGACCTGCGACAGGCTGAGATCGCGGGCACGCAGCTCCTCTTCGGGGATGGCGATATCGATGAGATAGTCCGGCACGCCGCCGATTTCGACGAGGGAGAGGCCTTCCTTGGCCGCGAGTTCGCGCCGGACCCTTTCGGCCGCCTGTTTGAGAACGCGCCGGTCGACATCGCCATAGATGGCAATCTGCGCGACCAGCTCATCGGCTTCGACTTCCGAGATCTGCGGGGCTTCTGCGGCCTGGGGGAAGACAGTGATCCGGCCGATCTCGTTCTTCACCTCATCCAGCATTTCCGACATGGTCTCGCTTTCGGGAATGTCGACAATGACATTCCCGACGCCGGAAGCCGCGAGGCTGGTAATCTTCTCGACGCCTTCCAGGCCCTCAAGCCGCTCCTCGATAGGGCGGACGATAGAGGTTTCGACATCCTCGGGCGTGGCGCCGGGGTAAGGCACGGTGATGGAAATCTTGTAGGTCTCGATCGGCGGGAAGACGCGGACATTGAGCGCCGATAGCGAGGCGATCCCAGAGACGACGAGGAACACCATCAGCAGGTTGGCCGCCACGCGGTTGGCCAGGACCCCTTCGATCATCCGGTTCAAGGCGAAGGCTCCTGCACATGAACGCGCATGCCGTCGATTTCCTCGGCCAGGACGGTCAGCAGCAGCCTGTCGCTGGAAGACAGGTCTGCCGCGCGGATGAGCGCCCCTTCCTCACTGCGATCCACCGGATCGACATCGACCTGGTGGATCTGCTCATCGGGACCGACGACCCAGACATAGCCGTCCTGGCGCACAGCCCCTTCCGGCACGCGCCACATCGGCGTCTCGGACCGGCCCTCTATCAGCAAGTCCATATAATCCCCGGCAAAAACATTGCCCTGGTTCTCTGCCAGAAAGGCATCCGGAAAGACCGAGATGATCGTTGCTGTGCGAGACTGCGGATCGATTTCAGGGGAGAATTCGGAGAGATAGCCGTCCAGCTCCATGTCGCCGAGCGAGCTTGAATTGGGGATGGCCCGCACCGGCAGGCGCCCATCCTCCCGCGCGCGGATGGCGTTGCGGACGGCGTTCACATCCTCAGCCGGCAGACTGGCCTGAATTTCGCCCTCCCCGGCGCTGATCAGCTGGGCCAGCGGCTGGCCGGGCGAGACAAAGGTGCCGGGCGCGACCGATTCAGAGGTCACAATCGCATCGAAGGGCGCGGTGATGGAGGACTTCTCAAGATTACGGCGGGCGATTGTGACCTGGGACTGTGCCTGACGCACGCCAGCCTGCGCATCCTCAAAGGCGGCAATCGCCTGTTCGGCCGCCTTTTCGGGCGAGGCGCCGATGTCAGCGAGATTGATCTGACGGTCACGCTCGGCCTCAGCCTGGCTGAGGCGGGCTTCTGCCGTTGCGAGCTGCGCCCGCGCACGCTCCAGGTCGGCCAGCAGGTCACCGTCGTCGATCTGGAGGATCGTCTCCCCCCGGCCGATGCGCCCGCCAGGCTGGAGGCCCGGACTGACATTGGTCACCTTGCCGGAGACCTCGCCGACAAGCTCAAGGCGTTCACGTGGCTGTAAGCGGCCGGGCGCACGGACATCGAAACTGGAGCCGGCAGGCTCTGGCTGAACCGTCTCGACATAGGGAATGCTGTCTTCCTGCTGTTCGGCGTCCTCTTGCGGCCCACCGCCGGCGCCTGCCAGCGTCATGATCAGGAGGCCGATCCCCAGAACCACGACGCCGAGGATCAACCATAACCAGCTGGGGCGGCTCCCCCCATCGGAGTCGCGGTGTTGGGTTGAATTCTCGTCGGACATAGCGCAACCGATCTGCTAGACAGAAATGTCTTGTTCCCTCTGGTTATCGATCAACATGAGACAATCAAGTCGGGAAGCGAGCCGGACAGGTCAGTGATTATGAAATTTTGTTTTCAGTGTGCGTTCACAGCCTTAGCTGCCGGGCTATTCCTCACCGGCTGCATGACCGCTGGCCCGGACTATGAGGCACCGGAGACGGACATCTATCAGGACCGCTGGCTGGCCGCCGACCTGGATGTGATCGCGCCGGGACAATTGCCGCAATCGGACTGGTGGCAGGCCTTCAACGATCCGCTCCTCACTCAACTGATCGAGGATGCGAAGGCGCGCAATCCAAGCATTGAGGAAGCCGCCGCAAATGTGAAGAACGCCCAGGCAACGGTTCAGGCTGCCCGCGCGGCCGGTTTCCCGATGGGCGCGCTCAATGCATCCGTAAGGCGCCAGAAACAGTCGAGTGCCAGCCTGGGAGCGGATGTGCCCTTCGAGTTCGAGGCGCAGACGCAATATTCGGTGGGCGCTGAAGCAAGCTGGGAGGCAGACCTCTTCGGGCGCACGGCCAACAGCCTGTCCCAGGCGCAGGCCGCCCTTGGCGGGCGCGAAGCGGTAGAGGCCGATACCAAGCGTGCCATACTGGGCGAAACGGCCCGTACCTATCTGACCGTTCGCGAGCTCGACGCCCGTATCGCCGTCAATCAGGCCAATGTCGCGCGCCAGGAAGAGGTTCTGGACCTGACCCGCAAACTTCGCGAAGCCGGGGAAGTGGCCGATATCGATGTGGAGCGGCAGAAAAACCTTGTGCAGACGACCAAGGCCGCCATCAGCGCGCTGAAATCGGCGCGTAGCGAAGCGGCCTCCGGTCTTGCCCAGCTGACCGGCCATACGATGCCGGCCTTCTATGCCGCCTACCCCTCGCTCGAGCCTTTCGCCTCGGACGCACTTGAACCGGTCCGGGCGTTCGGGCCGGTCGAGGTTGGCTCTCCCAAAGAGCTGCTGCGGCGGCGCCCGGACATTCGCGCTGCCGAGCGCCAGCTGGCCGCAGCGACCTATGCCGTGGGTGTCGAGACCGCTGACCTTTATCCGACCCTGACCCTGACCGGACAGGGGTCATTCACCTCCAATGACCCGGATGACATCTTCAACATGGACTCGCTTGGCTATAATTTCGGCCCGCGCCTTAGCTGGGGGATTTTCAACCTGCCTCTCACACGCGCCGAGATCGACCAGGCGGAGGCGGATGTGGAGGCTGCGCGCGCCAACTTTGAAAGCACGGTGATCTCCGCGCTGACCGAGGCGGACGCGGCGCTGCTCTCCTATAATTACGCCGTTGAGGAAACAGCCTTTCGCGCGGCAGCCCTGGAGGCGGCTGACCGGTCGCTGGAGCTGATCGAGATCCGCTATCGCGAAGGCGCTGAAAGCCTGCTGAGCCTGATCGATGCCCAGCGCCAGACGCTCTCGGCCCAGGATGGCGAAATCCAGTCGCGCTACGAAGCGCTCCGCAGGCGGGTCGGCGTCTATAATGCGTTCGGCGGCTGACGCGGCGTCCACTGTTTTCTGAACCGGAAGTCGGTGTAAGAGTACCGCCCAAAGAAAAGACAGGGTGGAACAATGCATTACGCGGAACTTTCCAGGGCATATAATGAGCTGACGGGCCCTGGCGGCGAGTTTGAAATCGTCAAGCAGGAGGTGCTCGGCAACAGGATCCGGACCTGGAAGAATGCGCCGCCCACTGTGCGTGATGTCTGGCTGGCGACCCGTGAGTTCGCTGATCGCGATTACCTCATCTACCATGATGAGAAGCTCACCTATGAAGAGACCCATGAGCTGACCAGCGCGGTTGCGAACTGGCTTTTCGCGCAGGGCGTGAAAACAGGCGACCGGATTGCGATCTCCATGCGCAACTATCCCGAATGGATGATCATCTACTGGGCCTGCTGCTCGGTCGGCATCACGGTGGTGGGCATGAATGCCTGGTGGACCGCCGAGGAAATGGACTACGCGCTGAAGGATTCCGAGCCGGCTGTCCTGTTCCTTGATTCCGAACGCCTTGAGCGCGTGCGCCAGAAGCCGGAAATGCTGAATGGGGCCAAACTCGTCGGGGTCCGGCTTGAGGACTATCCAGACGATGTGACGCCGTGGAGCGAGGTGATTGCGGCGGGCGGCGACCTGCCTGACGTGTCCGTCGACCCGGACAGTGATGCGTGCATTTTCTACACATCAGGCACGACCGGCTTTCCCAAGGGCGCGCAGCTGACCCATCGCGGCTGTGTGTCGAATTTGATGAACATGCTCTATGCCCGCGCCTCGACGGCGCTGGCGGTGATGTATGCGACGGGCGAGGTGCCACCTGATCCGCCCCCGGTGCCTGTTACGCTGATCAATACGCCGCTCTTCCATGTGACGGCGAACAATTGCGCCGCATATGCCGTCACCGCGGCAGGCGGCGCGATGGTGCTGATGTACAAGTGGGAGGCCGGCGAGGCACTCCGCCTGATCGAGAAACACCGTATCATGACGATGAGCGGCGTGCCGGTCATGGCACGTGAGCTGATCAATCATCCCGACTTCGAGAAGACCGACACGTCCAGCCTTCTGGCGCTTGGCGGGGGCGGCGCGCAGGTTCCACCGGATCTGGTTCTGAAGATCGAGGAGAAAGTGGCAACCGCCCGGCCGACCACCGGCTATGGCATGACCGAAACTTGCGGCATCATCACCTCGCTCAGCGCCGACTTCTATGTCGACAGGCCAGACAGCGCTGGCCCCGCCATGCCGAGCTATGAAGCCAAATGCGTGGATCCGGATGGCAATGAAGTGCCGTTAGGCGAGCGCGGAGAGCTTTGGGTGCGGGGCGCTTCGGTCATCAAGGGCTATATCAACCGGCCCGAAGCGACCGCCGAGACGATTACCGATGGCGGCTGGCTGCATACAGGCGACATCGCCCGCATGGATGAAGACGGCTTCATCTATATCGTCGACCGCAAGAAGGACATGGTTCTGCGCGGCGGCGAAAACATCTATTGCGCCGAAGTCGAAGCGGCCCTCTATCGCCATGACAGTGTCGCCGAGTGTTCGGTGTTCGGCATTCCCGATGAGCGCCTTGGCGAAGAGGTCGGCGCGGCGGTTGTCGCAAAGCCCGGCCATACGCTGACGGAAGAGGCGATCCGCGAGCATTGCGCAGCGATCATGGCGAAGCACAAGGTGCCGCGTTATGTCTGGATCCTTGAAGATGCCCTGCCCCGCAATGCCAGCGGAAAGTTCCTGAAACGCGAGCTGCGCGACAAGCTTGCCGCCGGGTTGTGAGCGTTCGCGCCTAGTCGTGGCCGATATAGCCGAGCGTGGAGGCGCGCTGGATGGCCCGCGCCTTGCCAGCCACGCCGAGCTTTGTCGCGCTATTGGTAATGTGAAAGCGTACCGTTGGCACTGAAATGTGCATGATCGTGGCGATCTCCGCATCGGTCTTGCCGGCCGATGCCCATTTCAGACACTGGATCTCGCGGCGGGTGAGATAGACGGCTGGCCCCTGCGGCCCCAGTGAGCGCGCGTCGTGATAGGTCGCGATGAATTTCAGGGCCAGCGCATGCAAGGATTCGGCATGGCGCTCGAATATGGCGCGCGTCTCCTGCGGCTGGTCGGAGGCCCAGGCCACCGCGCCGATTGCGCCGCCCGGCAGGTAGGCAGGGGCGACGATGGCCGCCTGGATGTGCGCCTTCAGATACTCCTCAGGATCGTTTGAGGCCGCCACGGCCGCATTGGGGCGCCAGCTTCCGACCTCGCCTTCGGCATAATAGAAGGGCTCTGCGCAGGTGCGGGTGGCATGAACGAGCGTGGAGCGCAGGGCAAACATGCGATCCTTCCAGTATTCCAGTGAGGGATCGAGCCATTTGAAGACCGTCTCGGCAAAAGGTTCCCCCTCGCGATCCCGCATCGGGTCCGTGCTGCTGATGTCGGCGCTGACGGCGATGTATGGCAGGCCGATTTCCTCGCCCTTCTCCGCGACCTGACGGGCCAGGATATCCAGCCGGTCTTCGATGGACAAAGATACACCGTGTCCCGGCATGCAAAGCGCCTCCTCACCTATTATTACTGGCAGCTTGTCTACTGTCGCCACGATCTGGCACCTTCACGCGAAGGCACCGCAATAGCTGCTGTGTAGATAAAAGGGGGGTAAAGGCATGAAGCTCGCATTGGAACAGCGCCACGAGGAATTTCGCGAGGAGGTGCGGGCGTTTCTTCAGGAAAACCTGCCCGCAGACCTCGCCGAAGCCGGACGTCTGACAACCAGCGTTTTCGTTGAGCCTGAATTCTCACTGCCCTGGCAGCGCATCCTTTACGAAAAGGGATGGGTCGCGCCGCACTGGCCAGAGCAGTATGGCGGCCCGGGCTGGGACGAGATGCAGAAATATATCTTTGCATCCGAATGCGCGCGGGCCGGCGCCCCGTCGCTTTCGCCCATGGGACTGCAGATGGTCGGCCCCTGCATCATGGGGTTCGGGACGCAGGCGCAGAAGGATTATTACCTCCCGCGCATCCTGGCGGGTGAGGATTACTGGTGTCAGGGCTATTCGGAGCCGGGCGCCGGCTCCGACCTTGCCAGCCTCAAGCTTCAGGCCGTGAGCGATGGCGAGGACTACGTTCTCAACGGGTCAAAGATCTGGACCACGCACGCCCATCATGCCAACCGCATGTTCTGCCTGGTGCGCACAAATAGCGATGGCAAACCCCAGCGGGGCATCACTTTCCTGCTGCTGGATATGACCTTGCCGGGCATCAAGGTGGACCCGATCATCACGCTGGCGGGCGAACATGAGGTCAACCAGGTCTTCTTTGATGAGGTACGCGTGCCGAAATCCGGGCGTCTTGGCGAGGAAGACGATGGCTGGACCGTCGCGAAATACCTGCTTGAGTTCGAGCGGGGCGGCGGCTCATCGGCTGGGCTCGAAGTTGCGCTGGAGCGCGTGGCCGCTATTGCCGTCGCCGAAAGCGATAATGGGGCGACTGTTGCCCGTGATAGTGGTTTTGCCCGGCGCTATGCCGATGCCTGTATCGCCCTGGAGGCGGTGAAGATCACGGAGCAGCGCGTCGCAGCCGCGCTTGCCGGTGGACAGAATCCGGGGGCCGCTTCCTCCATGCTGAAGACCGCACGCACCGAGACAATGCAGAGGATAGACGAGTTGGCCGTAGAAGCGGCAGGCCCCTATGGGAATGTGGAGCAGATCACCGCCCGCCAGCCTGGCGCGAACATGGAGATGATCGGGCCGCGTCACAGTGTGACGGCAATGCCACGCTATCTGAATAATCGGGCCGGATCTATCTATGGCGGCTCCAATGAAGTTCAGCGAAACGTAATGGCCAAGCTGCTTCTGGGGCTGTGACCGGGGCAGACGCATAGGTACCTGTCATTTCCGATAGCTTGTGCCGGGCGGCGGCTTTCACGACCCTCTCGAGGCATAATGAAGCCGGACTAAATCCGGTCCTTAGGGAGGAAAATTTGATCAATAGAGTCACACTACGCCACACCCTCGTCTCAAGCACAGCCATCGCGCTGGCCGCCGGGGCAAGTCCGGCCTTTGCGCAGGACGCGCCTGCGGAGGAGCCTGTCGCCACCACGCAGGCGCCAGAAGCCGCCGAGGATGGCCAGCGCCGTCTCACCTCGATCCAGGTGACCGCACAGCGCCGTTCAGAGTCGGTGCTCGACGTACCGATGTCGATCCAGGCCTTCGGTGAGGACCAGCTTGCCGACCTGCGGGTCAACAGTGTCGACGATCTTCAATCGGTCATCCCCAGCTTCTCTGTGTCGCAATCCTATCAGGGTGTGCCGACCTATACGCTGCGCGGTATCGGCTTCAACACGATCAACCTTTCCTCGACATCCACCGTCGGCACCTATGTCGACGAAGTCGCCTATCCCTATCCGATCATGAATTCCGGCCCGGTCTTCGACGTCGAACGGGTCGAAGTGCTGAAAGGCCCGCAGGGCACGCTGTTCGGCCGCAATACCACCGCTGGCCTGATCAACGTCGTGACCAACAAGCCGTCTGACGAGTTCGAGGCGTTCGCCGCGCTCGACGTCGGCAATTACGAAACGCTGAACTATGAGGGCATGGTCAATGTGCCGCTGGGCGACAAGGTCCAGGCGCGCGTCGCGGCCCGCTATGAGACCAGCGACAAGGGCTGGCAGGAATCGATCTCCCGCGGCGAGGACCGCGGCAAGGTCGACAAGCTCGGCTATCGCGCCGCGCTGGCCTTCCAGCCGACGGCGAACTTCGATGTCGACCTTTCCATCAATGGCTGGATCAACAAGTCCGACACGATCGGTGGTCAGGGCATCGCCTTCACCCCTGCGACGGACCCGGCCAATGGCAACACCAACAACACGCCCGGCGTGGCCGAATTCCTGGCCAACAACTTCCCGACGGATGCCACGCAGGCTGACTGGGCGCCGCGCTCTGCGCGTGAACAGGACATCGGCATCGGCCCGGGCGTCAAAGGGCCGCTGGAGGAAGACTCCACCTTCAATGCCTACAAGCTCGGCCTCAATTACTCCTTCGACAACGGCATGCGTCTGGTCTCGCTGACCGGCTATAATGAGCTTGAACGCGAAGCCGTTCTCGACTGGTCGGGTGTGCCTTACCAGATCCTGATCCAGGACATCGATGGCGAGATTACCTCCTTCAGCGAGGAACTGCGCCTTGAGGGCGAAACGGGCATCGCGAACTGGCTGGTCGGTGTCTATTACGGCAAGGACGAGATTACCGACGGCAACCGTACGCTGCTGCGCGACAACTCCAACAGCAACTCGGTCAGCCGCGCGGCTGCCGGCCTTGCAACGAACCCCGTTGCTGTGGTCGAAGCCCTGCTTGGTGTCCCGCCCGGCTCCCTTCCACCGGCCCAGGTCGCGCAGATTCAGGGCCTGGCTGCCTTCGTCAACCGTGATCCGGAAACAGGCCAGCCCTATCCGATCACGCAGATCCTGAACTCGTTCCAGACCTATTATGATATCGGTGAGTTCGAGACAGAGACCGCAAGTATCTTCGCCAATGCCGACTGGGAATTCTCACCACAATTCTCGCTGACCACGGGCATCCGCTACACCGAAGATACCCAGGACTATTATGGCTGCTCTGGCGACGTGGATGGCTCGATGCAGCCGAACGTCAATATCTTCAACCGGGTCTTCTATACGCTGACCTACGGCCTGCCGAACCCGCCATCGCCGCTTCTGGAAAATGGCTGTAACACCTTCAACCAGGCCGAAAACAGCTTCGGCCCGGTGACATCCGACCTGACCGAGGACAATATCTCGTGGCGGGTCGTGGGTAATTATACCCCTTCAGACGATCTGCTTCTCTACGCCTCTGTCTCGCGCGGCTTTAAATCGGCATCGACACCGGTCAACGCCGCCTCCAAGTCAGAACAGAACCAGCCCGCCACGCAGGAAAAGCTGACAGCCTATGAAGTCGGTGTGAAAGCCGGCCTGCTGGACCAGCTGGTGCAGGCAAATGCGTCGCTCTTCTATTACGACTATACCGACAAGCAGGTCTCATCCTATTTCGCAGATGACATCTACACCGCACTTGCGCGCCTGCAGAATGCGCCTGAGGGCGAAGCCTATGGTCTCGATGCGGAAGTCACCGCACTTCTGACCGATGAGCTGACGGCCATTGCCGGTGTCACCCTGCTCCACACCGAGTATGGCGACTTCCCGACGACGGACGCAGCCGGTCAGCCGACCAATAATCAGGGCGACCCCTTCCTCTACAGCCCGGAGCAAAGCTTCAGCCTGAGCCTTCTCTATGATGATCAGGTGACCGATACGATGGGCCTTCGCGGCGCACTATCGGCCCGCTGGCAGAGCGAATCCTATGCCGGTGCGCCGGACGAAGAGGACTTCCATATCGACTCCTATGGCGTCGTGAACGGGTCGATTTCTCTCTACGGCCTCGATAGCGGCTGGGAGTTCGGCATCTGGGGCAAGAACCTGCTGGACGAGTATTACTGGCCGCAGGTGTCCTCAAACGCGAACGTCGTGCTTCGCTTTGCAGGCCGTCCGCGCACCTATGGCGCCTCGATCTCCTATCGCTACTAGGCGGTAGACAACATCCAAATGTTGGACTTGCGGTGCCGGTTTCGACCGGCACCGCTTTTTTTATGTCCTTGACCGGCCCGTGCGTCACCCCGCTAGCGCTGGTGGCACAAGACGCCGCAAGAGCGTCTCAAATAAAAGGGAGATCCGCATGTCAGAGTCCAATACCGAGGCCAGCGTCCTCTATGAGGTCAGCGATCATATCGCGACGATTACGCTGAACCGTCCGGAGCGGCGCAACGCGCTCAATTTCGATGCCTATGACCGGCTGGAGAAGGCCTTGCGGCGCGCCGTGACCGACGCCGAGGCGCGCTGTGTCATTATCACCGGCGCCGACCCGGCGTTCTGCTCTGGCGATGATGTGCGCGAAATCATGGCCGCGCCCAAGCCGAAAGAAACCGCCCCCAAATCACCCACTGTGCGCCACCAGCCCACCCCGGCCGCCATGGCAGCCCTGGAGTGCGACAAACCGGTCATCGCGGCCATAAATGGCGCCGCCATCGGCTGGGGCATGGAGCTTGCGCTCTATGCCGATATCCGCATCGCTTCTGACAGGGCGAAATTCTCCGAGATGTTCATCAAGCGCGGCCTTGTCTGCGATGTCGGCGGCTTCTACCGCCTGCCCTCGATTGTCGGGCCCGCCAAGGCCGCAGAGCTGTTGTTTACCGGCGACGTGATCGATGCGGGGGAAGCTGAACGTATCGGCCTTGTGTCCCGCACCGTGCCGCATGCAAAGCTGATGGACGAAGCGCGTGCCCTTGCTGGGCGGATTGCCGAGAACCCGCCGCTGGCGCTGCGCTATATGAAGGAAGGCATCCGCAAGGGCAGTTATGGCGACCCGCGCGAGCTTGGCTCATGGGCGATCGAGACGATCCGGGCCCTTATGGAAACCGAGGATCACAAGGAAGGCGTGGCGAGCTTTCTTGAGAAACGCCCGCCGGTCTTCAAGGGCCGTTAGGCGCGCCTGGCAGCGCGCCTGTCGAACAGTTCGAAAGCCAGCATGCCCGCTGCCATGGCAGCAAGGAAGCCAAGGGCCTCGGCGCCGCCAATGGTAATGGCGGCTATGGCGGGGCCCGGACAGAGACCGACCAACCCCCATCCGAGGCCGAACAGGAGTGCGCCGATGGCAAGCCTTGCATCGAGCTTGCGGTTGCCGGGGACCTGAAACCTCTCTGCAAGTACAGGGCGCGGGCGGCGCCAGACCAGCCTGTAGCCGATTGCCGTCACGATGAGCGCCGCACCCATGACAAAGGCGAGCGAGGGGTCCCAGTTTCCGAACAGGTCTAGGAAGGCGATGACCTTTGCCGGATTGACCATTTGCGAGATGACCAGCCCCAGTCCGAAGACGAGACCGGCCAGGAGAGCGACAAGGTGACGTGCCATGGGCTTCAGGCTCCAATGAGGGGTTTGATCAGGGCAACGGTCGCCATCCCTGCAGCCATGAAGAGAGCCACCGAGACCATGGACCGCGGCGAGAGGCGCGCGAGGCCGCAGACGCCGTGTCCGCTGGTGCAGCCAGAGCCAAGACGCGTGCCGAATCCGACCAGCAGACCGCCGGCCAGGATGAGCGGCCAGCCAGCCTGCAGGTCAAAGGGCGCCCGCTCGCCTGCCACCAGCCAGTAGACCAGCGGGGCCGCGATCAGGCCAAGCACGAAGAAGAGGCGCCAGAGACGGTCGCCTGCCTCTGAAAAGACCATGCCCGAAAAGAGGCCGCTAATCCCGGCAATCCGGCCATGAAAGGCCATCAGCAGGACAGCCGAGAGGCCGATCAGGGCCCCGCCAATGCTGGCGCTTACAGGTGTGAAATTTTCCATCTCAGGGGTTCCATTGTTTTCACTTTACACTTATGTAAATCGTAAAGTGAATAACTGCAAGGCACAACGGACACTGAAATGATCAAGGATGCACGAAACATGGAGCCGCTCGCCCGCGAAGCGACGGCCCTTCTCAAATCGCTGTCTCACCCAGATCGTCTCATGGTCTGTTGCCAGCTTCGAGGCGGAGAGATGAGCGTGGGCCAGCTTGAAGCCCAGCTTGAAATCCCCCAGCCGCGGCTTTCCCGTGAACTCGCCAAATTGCGTGAGGAGGACATCCTTGCAGCGCGCCGGGAGGGAAAGGTCGTTCACTACTCGCTGGTCGACGCACGCGTCCACGCGCTCGTGGACGCAATCTGTAAAGTCATGCTCGGCCCAGATGCAGATCCGGAAATGCGCGTTGGAGCAGAACGCGCGGGAGAAAAACAATGACAAAACCAGACGTAAAAGGCTTTTTCGATGAAGCCACGAACACGATCAGCTATGTCGTATGGGACAGGACAACGAAGCAGGCCGCCATTATCGACTCCCTGCTCGATTTCGACCAGGCGTCGGGCCGGACGGCAACGCATTCGGCGGACAGGATGATCGCTTTCGTGAAGGACACCGGCCTCACCGTCGAGTGGATCATCGACACGCATGTCCATGCCGATCACCTGACGGCCGCGCCCTATATCAAGAGCCAGCTTGGCGGGCGAACCGGGATCGGCGAGCATATTTCGACGGTGCAGAAAGTCTTTGGCGAGATTTTCAATGCGGGTCAGGAATTTCATACCGATGGCAGCCAGTTCGACCATCTTTTCACCGATGGCGAGACCTACAAGATCGGCACCATCGAGGCCCGCGCCATTCACACGCCGGGCCACACACCGGCCTGTATGAGCCACCTTATCGGCGGCGCGGTCTTTGTGGGCGATACGATCTTCATGCCGGACTATGGCACGGCGCGCTGCGACTTTCCGGGCGGCGATGCGGCAACGCTTTACGACTCGATCCAGAAGCTGTTTGCCCTGCCCGGCGACACGCGGGTCTTCCTCTGCCATGACTACAAGGCCCCGGGGCGGGAGCACCATGTCTGGGAAACCACGATTGGTGAGGAAAAGGCGCACAACACGCATATCCATGAGGGCGTGACGAAAGCGCAATTCGTGAAGATGCGCACAGAGCGCGACGCCACCCTCGACATGCCGAAACTCATCCTGCCATCGGTCCAGGTCAATATGCGGGCCGGAGAGATGCCGCCTGCAGAATCGAACGGAATGCGCTACATGAAAATCCCGATCAACGCGCTCTAGCTTTCAAGGACGCCTGATATGGCCTTCCGGCCTGCACGATACTTTCCCATCCTCGAATGGGGGCGCGAATACCGCCGCGAGACGCTGGTCAATGACCTGATTGCGGCGGTGATCGTGACCATCATGCTGATCCCGCAATCGCTGGCCTATGCGATGCTGGCGGGCCTGCCGCCCCAGGTGGGGCTCTATGCCTCCATCCTGCCCCTGATCGCCTATGCCATTTTCGGCACCAGCCGGACGCTTGCCGTCGGGCCGGTGGCCATCCTGTCGCTGATGACGGCAGCCGCCGCCGGGAAGATCGCGCCACAGGGCAGCGACGCCTATATACAGGCCGCACTCATCCTGGCCTTCCTGTCCGGCGCGATCCTTCTGGTCCTCGGGCTGTTGCGGGCCGGCTTTCTCGCCAACTTCCTCAGCCACCCGGTCGTGTCCGGCTTCATCACCGCTTCCGGCATCATCATCGCAGCCTCGCAGCTCAAACACATCCTCGGGGTCGATGCGGGCGGGCACAATCTTTTTGAGATCCTGGTCTCGCTTGTGCGCCATATCGGTGAGACGAATGCGGCCACGTTCGCCATTGGGGCCGCGTCGCTCATCTTTCTGTTCGGGTCCCGAAAATATCTGAAGCCTGCGCTGATCAAGGCGGGCCTGCCGGAGAAAGCCGCCGCCATCATCACGCGGACCGGCCCCGTCTTCGCGGTGATCGCCAGCATCCTGGCCGTTGCCCTGCTGCAGCTCGATCAGGCAGGTGTGCGCATCCTCGGCGATGTGCCGCGAAACCTGCCAGAGATTGGCCTGCCCGCCTTTGACCGGGAGGTGTGGACGCAGCTTCTGGGGTCGGCTGCCCTCATCAGCCTGATCGGCTTTGTCGAGTCGGTTTCTGTGGCACAGACACTGGCGGCCAAGAAGCGCCAGCGGGTCGATCCGGATCAGGAGCTTGTCGGCCTCGGTTTTGCGAGCCTGTCGGCCGGCATATCCAGCGGCTATCCCGTCACGGGCGGCCTCGCCCGGTCTGCCGTCAATTTCGATGCGGGCGCGGAAACACCGGCAGCTGGCGCTTTCACGGCTGTGGGCATCGCGCTCGCCACCCTGTTTCTGACGCCATATCTCTATTTCCTGCCGCAGGCCGTGCTGGCCGCCACCATCATCGTTGCGGTGCTGTCGCTGGTTGATCTCAAGGCGATCCGGCAGGTGTGGTCCTATTCACGCGCGGACTTCAGTGCGATGTCGGCCACCATCCTCGTCACCCTGTTTGCCGGGGTCGAGCTTGGTGTGACGACGGGCGTCGCCCTCTCGCTCTTCCTGCATCTCTACAATACCAGCCGGCCGCACTTTGCGCTGGTCGGGCAGGTGCCGGGCACGCACCATTTCCGCAATGTGAACCGTCACCGCGTCGTGATCTCTGACACGGTCCTGACCATACGGATCGACGAAAGTCTCTATTTCGCCAATGCGCGCTTTCTGGAAGACACGGTCTATTGCGTTGTCAGCAACAGGCCGGACCTCAAACACCTCGTCCTGATGTGTTCGGCGGTGAACCGGATCGATGCGAGCGCCCTTGAGAGCCTTGAAGCGATCAATCACCGGCTCAGCGATGCCGGGATCAAGCTGCATCTCTCCGAAGTGAAAGGGCCGGTGATGGACCGGCTGAAACGCTCACACTTCCTCGAGGAGCTGAGTGGAAACGTCTATCTCAACACCTATGACGCGATGGAGGATCTCGACCTCGACTGCGTCCAGGCCGCCTTCAGCAAGGACGCCGCGACCACATCGCCCGACGCCATCCCCTGCCCCTCCCTCACCCTTGCTGGCCTGGAACGGGTGTGATGCGGAAATGAGACCGCTTGCGCTTTGCAGCAGGGTCCCGATCAGGCAACCCGGCTGTTGGAATGGCGCCGGATAACGACGGCCACGCCCGACCCTGTTGGTACACCGTGACCAATTTGGCTCATAATGCTGCGCCGCACTTTACGTGAATTTTACGTGTCAACGATATCGAGGCCCAAGAATTTATCTTGGATAATCAGTCTTCAGGAGAAGAATTTGAGACCATTTCCTCAGACTTTCCGGCTGTCTGCTCTTCTTCTACTTGTGGCTGTCGCAACGCCGGCATCGGTCGCACAGGCCGCTGGCGAAAGCGAATTACTGGCTGTACGCGGCCTGCTGGACTCTGTCTGGGTGATCGTCGCCGCCGCCCTGGTCATGGTCATGCAGATCGGCTTCCTGCTTATCGAAGCGGGCATGGTGAGGTCCAAGAACTCAATCAATGTCGCCATGAAGAATGTGATGGATTTCTGCGCCTCCATCCTCTTCTTCGCCCTCATCGGCTTCATGTTCGCCTTCGGCACCTCAAGTATATTGCCGGTCGGGATCGACCTTGATTTTGCAGGCCTTGCCAACCTCTCCTCCTCTGAGCAGATCTTTTTTGTCTTCCAGGCCATGTTCTGCGGGACCGCCGTCACCATCGTGTCCGGCGCGGTGGCGGAACGCATGCGTCTCTCCTCCTATGTCCTTGGCTCGGTCCTGATTGGTGCGGTGATCTATCCGGTCTTCGTTCACTGGACATGGGGCGGCGCGCTTCATGAGAATGCTGGCGCCTTTCTCGGTAATCTTGGCTATATCGACTTTGCCGGTTCCACCGTGGTTCACGCGCTTGGCGGCTGGCTGGCGCTGGCGGCCTGTGTTTCGCTCGGCGCTCGCCACGGCCGGTTCACCCCCGACGGACAGCCGGTCCGGTTTTCAGGGCACAGCCCGGTCCTCGCGGCCGGCGGGACCTTGATGCTCTATGTCGGCTGGATCGGGTTTAATGGCGGTTCGGTCGGCATTGCCTCGCTGGAGATCGGCCCGATCATTCTCAATACGCTTCTGGCCGGCGCGGCCGGCTGTATTGCCGGCTATCTCTGGACGATGCTCCGGGACCGGACAGTCTATCCGGAAAAGGTCATTTGCGGCCTCCTCGGCAGTCTCGTCGCCGTGACTGCAGCCTGCCACATCATCGCCCCCTGGGCCGCCATTCTCATTGGTGCCGCGGGCGCCATCTCTGCGGTCTGGTTCAATGAATGGCTTGAGCGGCGGTTTCACATTGATGACGCGGTCGGGGCCATTGGCGTACACGGCTTTGCCGGTGTCGTCGGGGTGCTGCTGCCGGTGCTTCTAGCGCCGGTGGACGCCCTGCCGGCCGGCAGCCGCCTGGACCAGCTGGGCGTGCAGCTTCTTGGCGCTGGCATCAACTTCGCCTGGGCCTTCGGTCTCGGCTTCGGCTTCTTCCAGCTCCTCAAGGCACTGGGCGGTATCCGCGTGTCGCCAGAGGCTGAGGAACGCGGCCTTAACGAGGTTGAGCACTCCACCCGGATCGGGATCGGACATATCGAGGATGCGTTCAGCGATCTTGTGAGCGGAACGGCCGACCTGAGCATGCGCCTGCGGATCGAGGGCGGCGACGAGGCTGAACGGCTGACCCGCATGTTCAATGCCCTGATGGAAAATCTGGAAACCCAGGAACAGCAGCGGTCTCTTGACGAGGGCCAAAGACGGTCGGCGGCAGAGGCCGAACGGCTCTCCGCCCTCGCCAATGCGACCTTTGAAGCGCTCTGTATTATAGTGGACGGCAAGATCGTGGATGGAAACGCGGCGCTTGCGCGGCTTCTGGGTCTTCAGCTCAGCGATATCCGCTCCCGTCCGCTGATACGCTTCATGCCGGTCGAGGATATCGAGAAGCTTGAGCAATGCGCCCAGACAAAGGACGCGCCGGCTGTCGAACTCTCTATCGTCAACTCGACCGGCCACGCCATTCCAGTGGAAGTGCGCGGACGGGACATGGAGTTCCGGGGCGTCGGCACGCGGGTTCTGGCCATTGTCGACCTGCGCGAACGCAAGAAGGCCGAGGCCCGTATCCGCCACCTCGCCCTCCATGACCCGCTGACGGGTCTGCCCAATCGCGCCCTTTTCAATGAGCGCCTCAGGGTGATGATCGACCGGACTGTGGCTGAAGAGAGCTTGTCTGCCGTGGTCCTGATCGACCTCGACCGGTTCAAGGATGTCAACGATCTGCACGGCCATGCGGCCGGCGACCAAGTGCTCAAGGTGACGGCAGAGCGCATCCAGGGGCTGGTGCGCCATCGCGATACGGTCGCCCGGCTCGGCGGCGATGAGTTCGCGGTGCTTCAGCTTGGCCTCGATTTCGCCAACCAGACTGAAGAACTGGCCTTCAGACTTGTCGAGGAGCTCAATCGCCCGATCACCCTGTCAGGGGGTCAGAAGGTCCGGATCGGTGCATCGGTCGGTGTCGCCTTCTGTCCGCGAGACGGTATTCAGAGCGTTGGCCTGGTCACGCGGGCCGACACAGCGCTCTATCACGCCAAGAATAGCGGGCGGAACTGCTATGCCCTGTTCGAGCATGGCATGGACGAACACATCCGTCTCCGCCAGATCCTGGAACTCGATCTGTCGGCGGCGCTTGAGGGCAATCAGCTGGAGCTTCACTATCAGCCAAGGGTCAATGTACGCACAGGCGAGTTCGCCAGTTACGAGGCGCTGGTGAGGTGGAACCACCCCGAGCGTGGCCAGATACCGCCGAACGATTTCATTCCTGTCGCCGAAGGCTGCGGCCAGATTGTCGCCATCGGTGAGTGGGTTCTTCGCACAGCTTGCCGCGCGGCGGCAGAGGACCTCGGCGCTGCTTGCGTCAGCGTGAATGCAAGCCCGCTTCAGTTCCGCGACCAGAACTTCGTGGCCGCCGTGCGCGGCGCCCTTGAGGAAAGTGGTCTTGACCCCTCCCGGCTGGAAATCGAGATTACCGAAAGTGTCCTGATCGCCGATGACCAGAGAGCGCTGGCGGTGTTCCGGGCCCTGAAGGCCATTGGCGTGAAGATCGCGCTCGACGACTTCGGCACGGGATATTCATCCCTTGGCTATCTCAGCCGTTTCCCGTTCGACACGATCAAGATCGACCGGTCCTTTGTAAGGAATCTCAGCAAGGACCCGAACAGTCTGTCCATTGTGGAGACAATCATTCGCCTTGGCCGGTCTCTGCACATGACCGTCGTGGCCGAAGGCGTCGAGACGGAGGTTGAACTCATCGCCCTTGCCCGCACAGGATGCGACGAGATTCAGGGCTTCCTGGTTGGGGCGCCCCAGCCGGTGGACATCACATTGAGGACACCGCCGGAAGAGGTGCAGGAGATCCTGCTATCCGAGAGGCGTCTTGAAGACCTGCGTGCCGTTGGCAAGGGCAGGCGCATGGCGGGTTAGCCGGGCTTGCGCAGCGAACCGAAGCGGAAGCTCATTGCGTGCAGGTCGTTGGTGGAATTCAGAATTGCCATTGTCTCTTCGCGGCTGAGCCGGCTGAGGAATTCCTGTACCGATGAGGCCCTCTCACTGCGGGCACGGGCCGTCGCAAGCGGGGTATGAACCTCCTGCTGCTGCAGTGGCCAGAACGGGTCGACCAGATCAGCGCGGGCCTGCTGGCGCTCACGATCCACCAGAAGGGCGGAGAGACGGTCGGGCTGCAGCCCCGCAAAAGTGGAGCGCGCCTTCACCGCCTGTTCAAAGCAGGCCGGCGCGGTGAGCTCGACCGGGGTCACGATCCCGCCATATCGCCGCGCCGCCCCGCCAGCCGACGGCAGTGAGGTGAGCCAGATAAGCGGGGCGCTTAGAACGAGGCCGACCGTGGCGGGCGCCAGCCAGGCGGCATAGATCGGCGAGATGATGACCGCCGCCACCGTCAGGACGATGCCAAGCAAGGTCGGAAACAGGCTCTGGCGCATGATCGTGGCGAAGGTGTAGTGACCATCGCCGCGCGCCTGGGGCGACCAGCCGCTGTCGCGGCCGAGGACAACACTGATCACCGCCGCCGTCTGCGTCGCCATAAGGATGGGCGCCATAAGCACCGAAATGAGAAGCTCGCTGAACACGCCCAGCGTCGTGCGCCCAAGCCCGACCTTCTGACGCCAGTCCCGGTTCAGCCAGCCATAGACGAGGCTCAGGAGCTTCGGCGCAAACAGGATCGCCATTGTAACGACAAAGAGGCGGAGCGCGCGTTCGGAGTCGATCACAGGCCAGGTCGGAAAGAGCGAAGCCCCTTCGCCGAAATATTCCGGCACGAGAAAGCTGTTCTGAAGGGAGAGGAACAGACCGACCGTGATGAAGAGGAGCCAGAATGGCGAGGCGAGATAGGAGAATATCCCGTTGATCAGGTGAAACCTGTTGGTGAAGGAGAGCCCCTTTACGCGCGCCAGCACGGCCATGTGCTGCATATTGCCCTGGCACCACCGCCGGTCCCTGACCGTGTGGTCGATGAGCGTTGGCGGGCCTTCCTCGTAGGAGCCTTCAATGTCCGCGCGGATTTCCACATTCCATCCGGCCCGACGCAAAAGCGCGGCCTCGACAAAGTCATGGCTGAGGATCGAGCCGCCAAGCGGCGCGCGGCCGGGGATGACCGGCAGACCTGCGGCTTCTGCCAGCGCCGAGACCCTTATGATGGCGTTATGGCCCCAGAAATTGCCTTCCTTCTGCGCCCACCAGGCGATGCCATGACCAAGCACAGGTCCGTAGAGAGCGGACGCAAATTGCTGCACACGGGCAAATAGCGTGCGCGCGCCGACAAGTTGCGGGATCGTCTGTATGAGACCGGCGCGCGGTGACGCCTCCATCGCCTCTACCAGCTCCAGTATGGCCGCACGCGACATATAACTGTCGGCATCATAGACCAGCATATAGTCGTAGCGCCCGCCCCAGCGGGTGACGAAATCGCGGATGTTTCCGGCCTTGCGGTGAGCATTTATAACCCGCCTGCGATAGCGGATCGCCACGTCCGGCGGGGCTTTTGCCTGTAGTTTGCGGAAGCCTGCTTCTTCGCAAAGCGCGGTCTCCGGATCGGTGGTGTCGCTAAGGATGAAGCACTCGAACTGGCTTGGCGCACCCGAGAGGAGCTCTGCCGTCGCCAGAACTGTGGCGAAGACATGCTCGACTTCTTCATTGTATATGGGAAACACAATGGCGGTCCGCGCCCCAGATATGTCGGGCGTTTCAGCACAGTCTTTCGCGCGCAGGGCCGCGAGCGCAGCGCAGAAACCAACCACCGCGTTGACGAAGGCAAAGCAGACCCAGCAGATATTCAGCGCGAATATGAAAAGCAGAGCCCACTCCAGCAGGGTCAGGCTCGATATGCCGAGCACGCCATACATCTCCCAGGTCGTCCACGCCGTCAGCGCCGCCGATGTGCCAAAGACGAAAATCTTGCGCCAGAGCACGGAGACCGGCCGGTGGCGTATGCGGGCTTCTGAGGCGCCAAAGGCCTGATCCGGCATCTGCAGAGGAAACTCGATCGGCCTTGGGTGATGGCAGGTCACGAGGCTCTCCACCGATAGATCCAGGTCTCTGTGACAGGCTTGCCGGCGCGTGTCAGGAGGGCGCGAAGCTCTGCGGTATCAGCCTGCTCGGGATCAAGTTCAAAGCTGAGCCGCATCAGTCCTGTGTCCGGGTGCTGCTTCAGCGTCACATTGGACACCGCGCCTGCCGAGGACGAGACATCGGCGTCCGCGCCCGCAAGAAGACGGCTGTCGCTGCTGTCAAAATCGATGACGAAGAGACGCCGCTCACTGTCCGGAACGCGCCCGGCGCGGGTTTCCGCGACGCGCACCACGCCGGGAAGGACGGGGGACATCATGCCCCAGTTGAGCGTATAGGAGAACGGATAGGCTTTACCCTTCTCCCACGCCTGACCGGGCTTCCAGAAGACCACGATATTGTCATTGTATTCGTTGACCGTCGGGATCTCGACCAGGGTCAGCTCCCCCTTCTGCCAGCCCTCGCCCGGGCGCACCCAGACGCTGGGGCGCAGATGATAGCCGGCCTCGATATCGGAATAGTCGTCAAAGTCGCGCTGGCGCTGCATGAGACCAAAGCCGAGCGGCACATCCTGCGCGAGAATGGAGACCTGAAGGGCGTTCGGATTGGTCAATGGGCGCCACACCCATTCCCCATTGGCAAGCTGGAAGGAGAGACCTTCGGAATCATGCACGGCGGGGCGAAAATCATTGGGCTGCTTGGCGAGATCGTGCGGGGAGAAGAAATACATGCTGGTGAGCGGCACGACGCCGAAATTGGAAAGATTGCGGCGCGGGTGAATGACCGCACGCACCTTCACCTCCGTGTCCGGCCCTGGTTCAACCGTGAACTCATAAGCCCCGGTTACGCTTTCCCCGTCGAGCAGCGCAAAGATCCGGAATGTGGTGTCGCCCGGCTTTGGCTTGACCAGCCAGAACTCTCGAAAGCGCGGAAACTCCTCGCCCTCGGATGAGGCCGTGCCGACTGAGAGCCCGCGGGCCGATGCGCCATAGACCGCCCCGGCCCCGAGCGCGCGAAAGAAACTGGCCCCCCGGAAACTGATCACCTCATCGTATTTTCCAGCCTCCGCGAACGGCGCCAGCAGCCGGAAGCCGGAATAGCCAAGCGTCTCGACCGTTTCCTCTGACAGGGGGAGATCGAGGAAGTCGAACTGGCCGGGTTCATAGCTTTTTCGCACCGGCTTACCCTCTTCGATGATGTTGACTTTGACCTGCTGTCTGAAGAGATAGCCACGCGGGTCAAGGCTGACCCGGAAGGCGGAACCGTCATCGCTCCAGAGCTCTGAGCCCGGCAGATTCTGTATGCGGCGGAACTGGTCGTAATTGAGGCCGGCGGCATCCTCCGGCGCGCTGGCAGGCGGCTTGTAGTCGTTGAGCGCAAGCTGCCGGGCGAGCGCGTTGACGGTCTGAAAGCCGAACCTTGCCGGTGCCTGAACGGTATCGCCCGTGGGTGGGGCAGCTTCAGGGCTTTCTGCCGACGCTTCATCGGTGTCCGGGGATTCACCGGGCCCTGCGGTATCCTCATCAGCCTGGTCTGAGGGATCCGCTGCTTGCGCCTGGCTGCCTTCGTCCATCTTTGCGGACTCGCTCGAAGCCGCACCGCTCGCCGCTTCTTCAGCCTCTTGGCCCTCTTCCATAGCCATGCGGTATATATCGGCGTCGATCTCATTATCGGCGCTGCTTTCAACCGCAACTTCGTTTGAGCCATCGGAGCATGCCTGCACTGCAAAGAGCAGGGCAAGCGTGCCTGCAACATACCACGGAAACCTGATCATCCACCTCGTCTCCAGTTTCGATACGTGCTGCACCTTATGTTGCGTCGCAACAGAAACCGTAGCGAAAAAGTGATTTAGGAACAAAAAGGTTGCGTGCTGGGCGGCGTATTAAAAGTTAAATTACGGCCATCCCAGAAACAGGCGGATCGGATCGGCCGACCCTTACGAATCACGGCCCATCCCTCATGAAAAGGAATGGGCCGTGATCACTTCTAGTACGGGCCTGTTAGAACCGCACCCCCACGCGAGCCGTAATGGCTTGCTGGGTGTTGTCCTCGTTGAAGCTGCCCTCATAGGCGACAGCGAGACGTGCATTTTGCGACAGGGCCAGGTCGAGACCGGCGCCAACCACACCGCTGTCGCGGGCCAGATGGACGCCCTGGACGCGGTAGGTCGCACTTCCGGCCAGCGTATTGGCCGCGTTGGGCATGAGGTCGCCGAAGCCATGCTGCCAGCCGATCTTGCCGGTCAGGCTGCCCGCGACATTGCCAAGCTCCACCGGGAAGCGCGCGCGTGTGCCAAGCGTGGAGAAGGTGGCGTCCGTCGTGTCGCCAGCGACGTGAAGGGCGGCCATGTCGCCGCTCTCGGTCAGCCCATCGGTTTCAAGCTCGATATAGGAGAGCTCGGCAAAGGGCTGCACATCGACGCCTGCCAGCTCTGCGTCATAGCTGACTTCGCCAAAGGCCTGCCGCGTCTGCGCATCCATCTGTCCGCGCACACGCTCATCGACATTGGCGAAGAGAACAGCGCGGCGGGTCTCGATGTCGTGCCAGGCATAGATGGCGCCGGCATTGACCGACACCCTGCCCCACTGGCCGCCGCCATAGGCACCGAGATGGGCGCCTTCACCATTGGCAGCCGAGAAGCGCGCATCCACATCCTGATCGGAATAGCTGACGCCTGCGAGCACGCCAGCGCGCCAGCCGGAGCTGAGGTTCGCATCAGCCCCAACCAGCAGACCTTCTGTGTCATGGCTCATGCTGGCCGTGTTGCCATCGCCATTCATACGGCCCCATGCATTATAGGCATCGCCCCAGATGGTGACGCCTTCAACGACTTTCGAAGCCTGCGGGGCAGCATTGTCGATATCCGTATGAAGACGGCCAAGGGCAGCCTGACGTGGATATTGGCTATCTGCGATCAGCGCGCTCTTCAGAGAGGCGTGAAGCTCCCCGGACACCTGATCATAGGCGTAGCGCGCAGTCGGCCCATCCTGCGTCAGGATCACACCGTAAAGGGCATTACCAAAGCCGAGGCCTTCTACACCCGCCGCTGCCGCGCGCTGGTTCCGCGTGGCCGCTACGTCCGCAAGCGCGATATCGTTGCGCGACAGGGTGAGCGTGACCGCATTCGTGTCATAGCCCAGCGTCGCATCGAGGAAGGCATAGTCGCTTTCCACCGACCCGAATGTCCCGGTTATGCCATTGCCCGCGGTAACGATCGTATAGTCGCTCACAGCCGCATAGATGCCATCAAAGCCGATATGACGCACGGCGGCGCCGTTCTCGATGGTGACGCTGCCCGAAACATCGATCAGGTCCGAAGCCGTGCCGGAGGGATCGACTTCCACCTCGTAGACAGAACCTGATGTGAAACGCGCATCGCCTGCAATCGTGATCGTGCCGATGGAATTGCCTGGCTGGACAGTACCTTCGACCACCGTGGTGCCCACCGATCCGCTGCCTGACAGATATGCGCCCGACCCGATGGTGACACCGCCCACCAGGCGCGCGCCGGAACCTGCACTGTCGCCGACAATCAGGTGACCTTCCTTGACGTCTGTCATACCCTCAAAAGCGCTATCCCCATCAAGAACTAGCGTCCCGCTGCCTGTCTTGGTGACTGTGCCGGTCCCAGTGAGGTCCCCCAGCAGTCTGAGACGGGTGCCGGTAACGGTGTCGATGACGCCCTCGCCACTGACAAGGGCCGAGCGGCTGGCATCGAAGCTGGCTGTGGTGCGCAGCGTGCCGCCGGCAAATTCAAGCCTACCGGATGAAGCACCGAGATTGGCGTCAGAGGAGACCGACAGTGTCCCTGCCGCGATTTCTGTGCCGCCGGTATGGGTGTTCGCGCCGGTCAGCGTGAGCGTGCCATTACCCTGCTTGGTGAGGCGGCCGCTGCCACTGATCGTTTTGGCGAAGGTGCCCGCCGTGGCCTGGTCGAAGACCAGCTGTGCATTGTTGGTCACGTCACCGGCAATCGAGGCCGAAGAGCCGACCAGCGTGCCGTCAAAAATCAGCGTGCCACCTGTATAGGTGTTCGCCCCCATCAGCGTGAGCGTACCTGCCCCCTGTTTGGTGAGGCGACCGCTGCCACTGATCGTGTTGGCGAAGGTGCCCGTCGTGGCCTGGTCGAAGACCAGCTGTGCATTGTTGGTCACGTCACCGGCAATCGAGGCCGAGGAGCCGACCAGCGTGCCGTCTGAGACCAGGGTGCCACCTGTATAGGTGTTGGCGCCTGTCAGGGTGAGCGTGCCATTGCCCTGTTTGGTGAGGCGGCCTGCGCCCGAGAGGGTGCCGGTCATCTCAAGCGAGGTCGCGGACGCCGTCTCAATTGTTGCGCCGGCGTTAAGGGCGATGCCCCTTGAAGTCGTGATGTTCCCGGTCGTGGCAAGCGTTCCGTCAGAAAAGCTCAGCGCGCCGGATGAAGCGCCAAGATTGGCGTCAGAGGAGACCGACAGGGTCCCCAGCGCGATTTCTGTGCCGCCGGAATAGGTGTTCGCGCCGGTCAGCGTGAGCGTGCCATTACCCTGCTTGGTGAGGCGACCGCTGCCGCTGATCGTGTTGGCGAAGGTGCCGGTCGTGGCCTGATCAAACACCAGCTGTGCATTATTGATCACGTCACCTGCAATCGAGCTGGAGGAGCCGACCAGCGTGCCGTCTGAGACCAGCGTGCCACCTGTATAGGTGTTGGCGCCGGTGAGGATGAGAGTGCCGAGATCGGTCTTGACCAGCTGGCTGTCACCCGACAGCGCCGAGGCGACCGTCGCGGTCATGCCTGCGCCGGACTGCGTGCCG